>RRZU010170329.1_pt1 | contig 16479 bp, 17 predicted proteins | sample 2165561 | NCBI WGS metagenome assembly RRZU01 (sample SAMN10456909, study PRJNA506462) | wastewater metagenome | isolation source: wastewater sludge | place: USA: Moscow, Idaho
ATATTCGGAGTCATCGCCTGTGTTGGAAACAAACTTAAAGAGTCAAGCCAATTACGCCTATTTTGAAACCGAACAACACAAACGTCGTCGTATTTATATTAAGCCGATAGTTTAATAAACAAAAAATGGGAGAAAATCGTTCGTTGATTTCTCCCATTTTTTTGTCTAATGAAATGCTATTATTTCAGAGCCTTTACACAACCAGGTTTCAGTTGTTTGAAAAAATCATTTCCTTTGTCATCAACCAAGATAAAAGCTGGAAAATCTTCAACTTCAATTTTCCAAATAGCTTCCATTCCAAGTTCAGGATATTCGATGCATTCAATTTTTTTGATGTTGTTTTGAGCTAAAATAGCCGCTGGTCCGCCGATAGAACCAAGATAAAAACCGCCGTATTTTTGACAAGCGTCAGTTACTGCTTGACTGCGGTTTCCTTTTGCCAACATAATCATGCTGCCTCCTTGCGACTGAAACAAATCCACATACGAATCCATACGTCCAGCTGTAGTGGGACCCATCGAACCACACGCCATGCCTTGAGGTGTTTTTGCTGGTCCAGCATAGTAAATAGGATGATCTTTAATGTATTGTGGTAAACCTTCTCCGCTATCAATGCGTTCTTTTAATTTTGCATGAGCAATATCTCTACCTACAATAATGGTGCCATTGAGTGATAATCTGGTAGCCACAGGGTATTTTGATAATTCAGCCAATATTTCTTTCATCGGTCGGTTAAGGTCAATGTGTATCGCATCACCTTCGCCCGCTTTACGCATTGATTCGGGAATATATTTCCCTGGATTGTCTTCCATTTTTTCTATCCAGATGCCTTTTTTGTTAATTTTAGCCTTTATATTGCGATCAGCCGAACACGATACAGCCATCGCTACAGGGCAAGATGCTCCGTGGCGAGGCAAACGAATGATACGCACATCGTGAGCAAAGTATTTGCCTCCAAATTGAGCACCAAAGCCCGATTCTTGAGCCGCAGCAAGTATTTTTTGTTCTAATTCTATATCTCTAAATGCTTGTCCGCCTTCGTTGCCTTTTGTGGGCAGTTCGTCGTAATATTTGGTAGAGGCAAGTTTTACCGTTTTTACTGCTGCATCAGCCGAAGTGCCACCTATTACAAATGCTATATGATAGGGTGGACAGGCAGAAGTGCCTAAGGTTTTCATTTTTTCAACGAGGAATTTTTCCAATGTTGCAGGGTTTAGCAAGGCTTTGGTTTCTTGAAATAAATAGGTTTTATTTGCAGAACCGCCTCCTTTGGCTACAAATAAAAATTTATATTCATCACCCTGTGTGCTCATGATGTCAATTTGAGCAGGTAGATTTGTTCCTGAATTTATTTCGTTGTACATATCCAACGGAATGGTTTGCGAATAACGCAAATTTTCTTCGGTATATGTTTTGTAAATACCAAAAGATAAAGCTTCTTCATCATTGCCATTGGTCATTACATGTTGACCTTTTTTTGCAAATACTGTTGCAGTACCTGTATCTTGACAAAAAGGTAAAACTCCTTTTGCCGATATTTCAGCATTACGCAACATAGTAAGAGCCACATACTTGTCGTTTTCGCTGGCTTCGGGGTCGGCTAAAATTGCTGCTACTTGTTGTTGGTGAGCAGGTCTGAGCATAAATGCCACATCACGCATAGCCACGTTGGCAACTTGCGTTAAACCTTCTACATCAACTTTTAAAATTTCTTTTCCTTCAAAATTGCTGACTGAAACATACTGGTCAGTAAGTAAATAATATTCCGTAGTATCTTTACCTAGCGGAAATGGTTCTTGGTACTTAAATGTTGGTATTGCCATACTATATATCGTTTATGCGGACACAACAATGTCCATTTTTATATCATGTAATTCAGTGGGTATGCTCTCGTAAATTTGCTCGCTATATGCCAACGCTATTTTCGTTGTTGTTGTATGTTGTAACAATCTATCGTAATACCCCTTGCCTCTTCCTAATCGATGCCCTAATTCATCAAATGCTACACCCGGAACGATAATTAAGTCGATATCCGACAAACTTACCTCACTATCTGTCCTTGGTTCTTGAATAGCAAAAACTCCTTGTTGCAATTCTTTGCTTGAGCTATATGGTTTTATCACTAATTCAGTGTTTTTTACCACAGGCAAATAAAATTTTTTTTCTTTTTCCCAAGTGCGAATTAGCATAGATGTGTTTACCTCGTCTGGTAAAGCCCAATAGCACAGTATATGTTTAGCTTCTTTAAATTCTTGTAATTGCTCTAACTGTGCAAATATAGTAATTTCTTTTTCAATTCGCTCAAAAGAAGACAAAGCAAGCACTTTCAGTTTTGTAAGTTGTCTGATGGCTTGCTTTGTAAACGGTATCATAACATTTAGTTATTTATTTTCGTATTCTTTCCAATCAATATTCAACATATTGCCTGATTTCAAAAATTCTGAGTGCATACCAAAACAAGAGCATAAGCAGTGAGGAGTTTGGTCTTTAGCATGAATTTTCAAATAATCATTTAAAATATCTTTGTATTCTGGTGCCACACAATTATCAATTATTTCATGGGCTCGTTGGATAGGGCTTTTTCCACGTAAATCAGCTACCCCGTGTTCAGTGATAATTATTTTTACAGAATGTTCGCTTTGGTCAACATGCGACACCATCGGCACAATAGCACTAATTTTACCACCTTTTGCAGTAGAAGGTGTAGTATATATTGATAAATAAGCACTACGAGTAAAATCACCAGCACCACCAATACCATTCATCATTTTTGTACCCATTACGTGAGTACTGTTGATATTTCCAAAAATATCAGCTTCTAATGCAGTATTAATGGCAATTAGTCCCATGCGACGAGATACTTCTGGACTGTTTGATATTTCTTGTGGACGTAATACTAATCTTTCTTTGAAGAAATCTAGATTGGCATAAATATCTTGCAATACGGGTGTTGTTACAGTAAGCGAGCAACCGCTAGCAAATTTTATACTTCCTTGTTTCATCAACGAGATAACAGAATCTTGAATAACTTCTGTGTACATTTCGAAAGGAGGAATTCCTGGGTTTTCACCCAATGAAGCCATTACTGCGTTCGCAATATTGCCTACGCCAGATTGTATGGGTAAAAATTGTGGTGGAATGGTTCCTCTTTTAATCTCATTCGCCAAAAAGTTGGCAACATTTTCACCAATACGTTTTGTTACATCGTCAATCGGAGAGAAACCACCTACCTCGTCAGGCTTGTTTGTTTCAACGATACATAAAATCTTTTTTGGGTCAATTTTTAACGTGGGCGAACCAATACGATCGCTTGGTTTGTAAATAGGAATTTCTTTTCTATATGGGGGATCTAGAGGTTCATAAATGTCGTGAATTCCTTTTAATCCTTTTGGATGATAATGATTTAATTCGATAATAATTTTGTCGGCTAAACGAACAATGGTTGGAGTAATACCCACAGCTGATGTAAGCACAATTTCACCATCGTTAGTTATATCACAAGCTTCAACAATGGCAACATTGGGACGAGGCATAAATCCGTAGCGTAGTTCTTGAGCAATCATGGACAAATGCATATCAAAATAATTTACGTTATTGTCGTTAATACTCGTACGTAAATCTTTGTTCGATTGGTAAGGAGTACGGAAAGAAACCGCATTAGCACGGGCTAATACTCCATCTAACGAATCGCCTGTAGAAGCTCCAGTATACATGCCTATTTTGAAAGGCTTACCTTCTGCGTGAAAACTTTTTGCTCTGTCAGCAATAGCTACTGCTACTTCTTTTGTTGAACCGGCAGGGGTAAATCCACTAAATCCGATTATATCCCCATCATTGATATAGCTTGCAGCCTCTGCTGCAGATACTACTTGAAAACTAGTTTGCATGTTAATTAAGTATTTTAGTATGTTGTTTTTAAGGCAACAAAGATACTATTTTTTATTTTCAACGTCAACTCCGTTGGTTAAAAAAAACAGTAATTCTTCGGCGGAAATATTAAAGTATAATTTTCCTCTTTCTGAGAGCGATATTTTACCCGTTTCTTCAGAAACTACTATGGTGGTAGCATCTGTTTTTTGCGAGATACCGAGGGCAGCTCTATGTCTCAGACCTAGATTCTTTGGGATATCTTGTGTATGTGAAATAGGAAGGATGCACCCAACTGCTTTGATTCGGTTATTTGCTATTATCATAGCACCGTCATGTAAGGGGGTGTTTTTAAAAAAAATATTTTCTATTAATCGTGCTTTAATGTATGCTTCAATCTTTTCCCCTGTTTTTGCATATGCAGATAGGTCAGCATCATTTTGAATAACAATGATAGCCCCTGTTTTTGACTTGGATAAGGTTTTGCATGCATCTGTTATTTCAGAGATATAATTGATTGTTTCGTGAGCTTTTTTGCTAAAAAATAGTTTGCGAATGTAACCAAGTAATCCTTTTGATTTACGTTTACTGCCAAACTTTGACATAAAACCTCTTATTTCATCTTGAAATAAAATAACCAACACAATGGCTCCAACATTTACAAATTTATTCATGATAGAACCCAATAATTCCATTTGAAAAACAAACGACACAAAAAACCAAATGATGATAAAAATAAGTACTCCGATAAACACGTTCATGCCTGATGTACCGCGAAGCAATTTATATGTTTGAAACAATAAAATGGCAACAATTAATATGTCAATACTATCTTTTAACCCAAATTCAAAAATCATGGTGTATGGTTTTAAGTTTTTCTGTTAATGTAATTACTTCTGTTGCTTCTTTTACATCGTGTACTCTTAGTATATGAGCTCCTTTTTCTATTAACAATGTATGTAGGGCTGTAGTTCCGTTTAGACTCTCTTCGGCTGATGTATGTATTACTTTTTGAATCATGGATTTTCGCGAAATACCCACCATGATAGGTAATTGAAAGTGATGAAACACTTCAAAATGTGCAATGAGTGCATAGTTTTGTTCAAGTGTTTTACCAAAACCAAACCCTGGGTCTATAATAATATCGCTTATACCTCGTTGTTTCAATAAATCTAATTTTTCAGAAAAATAATACAACACCTCTGGAATGAAATGTTCATAATTGGGATTTTCTTGCATTGTTTGTGGGGTACCCTGTATATGTGTAAGTACGTAGGGAATATTCCATTTGGCAATTGTGTCAAACATGTTTTTGTCGAGAGTTCCACCTGATATATCATTGATAATATCTACCTGGTATTCTTTAATGGCAAACTCTGCTACCGAAGCACGAAATGTGTCAAGTGAAATAATGCTGTCTGGAAACTCTTTTCGACAGGCAGAAAGGGCTACGTCCAAACGATTGATTTCTTCTTTTTCTGAAATGTCAGTGGCATTTGGTCGAGATGAATAGGCTCCGATATCAATAATTGTAGCTCCTTGATGTAAAGAGCTACACACCGCAGTAGATATCTCATTAGGGAGATTTATACGGCTTTTTGTATAGAAAGAGTCGGGAGTAACATTAATAATAGCCATTACCAAAGGAGTATGTAATTGTAGTAATTTTCCTTTGACACGAATACTTAAATGTGCGTTTGTATGTATCATAAAAATGGTAATGATAGAAATAAAATGTATGAAAAAATAGGGAAAACCACCCGAATGCTTTGCAAAATTAAAAATTTATCTTCATCTTTGCACAGTTTTTTACAGATATTTAAAAAAAATACCTAAATCACACAATAAGAAACACAAAAATCTGTTATCTTTGTAAGCCAATTTTAAATTTTGAGTCAAACTATGAAAATCAATCTTCTTCAAAAAGTTATTCTTTTTTTAACTCTTATCGCTTTTTTCGCCTGTAAAAACGATAAAAACGTTTCCAATACAACTGGTTGGAAATACAACGACAAAAAACACAGTGGATTTCAAGTTATTCACGATTATGAGCAAGACACTCCTCCAGGCATGGTTTTAGTAGAAGGGGGTACCTTTACTATGGGTCGTGTTACCGAAGATACATACAGTGAGTGGAATAATTATCCTCGTCGTTTAACAGTTAGTACTTTTTATATGGATCAGCACGAAGTTTCCAATCTAGATTGGAGAGAATATGTGTATTGGATGAGGTTAATGTTTTCTGCATCACCAAAATTAGTAAACAGAGCATTGCCTGATACATTGGTATGGAGGGATGAGTTAGCTTATAATGAACCTTATTTAGAGTATTATTTTTCGCATGTAGCCTACCAAGAATATCCTGTGGTTGGTGTTAGCTGGGAGCAAGCGGTAGATTACTGCTTATGGAGAACAGACCGTGTAAATGAGTTACGTATGGTACAAGCTGGCGTTATTGAATTACCCGACTTTAAAGCCTTGCACAAGGATTCAGCAACTGTTGAAAAGCAAGATAGTTTTGCTAGAAAACAACTATTTAATGTGGATAAATACCTAAAAAATTCTGATTATAAACCAGACAAAGAAAAGAGCAAAGTAAAAACAGTGTTTGGAGATGCTCGTAAAACAAATATGTCTGATGGAATTTTGTTGCCACAATACCGCCTGCCAACTGAGGCAGAATGGGAGTTTGCTGCTTATGGTATCAAATCAGAAGAAGGAATGGAAAACTATGACGAAAGACGCATATTCCCATGGGATGGCTCTCAGCTAAGAAACCCAACAAAAAAACATAGAGGAAAAATGATGGCAAACTTTGTAAGGGGTCGTGGTGACTACATGGGTGTTGCAGGTGATTTGAATGATAAAGCATCGATTACTGCTCCAGTGAGTTCATTTTGGCCCAACGATTATGGTTTGTTCAATATGGCGGGTAACGTAAACGAGTGGGTAATGGATGTATATCGTCCAATGACTAGCGAGAACGTTCAAGAATATAATCCTTTCCGTGGTAACATGTATGTTTCACCTATTTTTAATGATTCAATTTCTGATGCAGGAACAACAAGAATTGTAAAACTTGATAGCTTAGGAAGAACTGTACAAGCCATAGCAGTAAGTAAGGATTCAATTTCTGAGTACGTGAAATATGATGTACGTAACTATGAAGATGGTGATGCAAAAACAAGTGTTGATGCAAACCAATGGAAAAATAATATTGATCCAGACGAATCAACCAAACGTTTATATAATCCTGATACCGATGCAGAAGGAATGTTAGCTACTCATATCTCGAATACAACTCGTGTATTTAAAGGTGGTGGTTGGAAAGATAGAGCGTATTGGTTAAATCCTGCAACAAGGCGTTATTTGGAACAAACAAAAAGTCGTAGCGATTTAGGTTTCCGTTGTGCTATGAGCCGTGTAGGTTCTGACAAAGGAAATCAAGATAAAAAATAAGCTGTAGAAAGTTTATTGAAAAAATATAGAAAAGGATAGCTAGATAAGCTATCCTTTTTTGACGTAAATTATACTATCTATATGAATATACAAACGCATCTTTTCGCAAATAATATACGCTTGTTGCACGTGCACGACAATTCTGAGGTGGCATATGCAGGTGTTATTATTAATACGGGAACACGTGATGAGTTGCCAAATGAAGAAGGCTATGCTCATCTTACTGAACATATGCTGTTTAAAGGAACGCAGAAAAGAAAGAGCACGCAAATAATAAACCGGATAGAAGATGTGGGTGGTGAGCTGAATGCTTATACTAGTAAAGAAGAAACCGTTGTTTATTCGGTATTCCTTACTAAATATCTCAATTCAGCTGTAGATGTAATTGTAGATATTGTATTTAATTCCATCATAGCTCAACATGAATTGCAAAAAGAAGTAGATGTTGTAATAGATGAGATTCATTCTTATATGGATAGTCCTTCTGAATTGATTGTAGACGATTTTGAGAATTTACTATTTAATCAATATGCTATAGGAAGAAATATATTGGGAACTGAAGAAAGTTTACAGAAATGTACGCCAGAGTCGTTAAAAGAATTTATCAATCGTACATACACAACAGATGAAATGGTGTTTTTTACGCTTGGTAATTTTTCTATCGAGAAAGTTATTCGTACACTCGGCAAGTATATAGCAAGCATACCTGCTACTAAGCGAACCTATGCTAGAGAAACCCCTATCGACTATGTTCCGACAAGGGTTACATTAGAAAAAAAAACACTTCAAGCTCATTATATATTAGGTAATAGAGCTTATTCTATGCAAGAAGAAAAACGATTTGCCTTTCATTTGTTAAATAACATAGTAGGAGGGCAAGGAATGAATAGCCGATTGAATATGTCGTTGCGAGAAAAAAGTGGCTTGGTGTATACCGTAGAATCTCATTACACGCCTTATTCAGATACTGGCTTATGGACAGTATATTTTGGAACAGATCATACAGATGTGCCCCAAGCATTACGACTTATATATAAAGAAATAAAAAAGGTAAAAGAGAATCAATTGTCTCCTATCCGCCTATTTAAAGCTAAACAGCAATTAATAGCCCAAATGCTTATTGCTGGAGAAAATAAAGAAAACTGGATTATAGCAAAGGCAAAACATTTTTTAAATTTTAATAGTTTGATGGAACAAACAGAGATAGAAGCCAAGATTATGGCAATTAGTTCATCTCAACTTTGTGACGTTGCCAATGAATGTTTGCAAGAAGAACAATTTACCCATTTGCATTATATGTAGCTAAAAATGAATATATCAAGTCAATTAGATGAGTATATATTGCAACATTCGGAGCAAGAGCCGTTGTTGTTGCAAGAATTGTACAGAGAAGCCCATGTGCGTTTGTTGCGTCCTAGGATGGTTTCTGGACATTTACAAGGACGTATATTAAGTATGCTTTCTAAAATGATACAACCAAAACGTATTCTTGAAATTGGTACATTTGCCGGATATTCTGCTTTGTGTTTGGCAGAAGGGCTACCTGCTGATGGAAAAATTATTACCATAGAAATTGATGATGAAATGGAGGATTTTGCTCGTTCTTTTATTGATAAATCTCCATATAAAGAACAGATAGAATTGGTAATTGGCGATTCGTTGCACCTTATACCAACCATGGACGAGAAATTTGATCTTGTATTTATTGATGCTGATAAACGTGATTATTGTGCTTATTACGATGTTGTATTTGATAAAGTGCTATCTGGCGGTTATATTTTTGCAGATAACACATTGTGGGATGGTAAGGTTGTAGAACCTTTAGTGCCCAATGATAAACAAACAGCAGGTGTATTAGCATTTAATAGGTATATTGCAGCAGATACGCGTGTAGAAAAAGTGGTATTGCCCTTGCGTGATGGATTAACCTTAATCCGAAAAAAATAACTTCCAGAAAAATATCGTATATTTGCATAGAATAAAGTAATAACATGTATGGAAACAAAAAGACAAAATAAAATAGCTCGACTGATTCAAAAGGAAATAAGTGAAATTTTGCAGTCGATTACGAAAGAGATGAATCAAGGGGTATTGATTACTCCAACTATTGTGCGTGTGAGTCCAGATTTGGGCGTAGCAAAAATTTATCTGAGTATATTTCCTTCTGAAAAAAGTGCCGATATGTTAGCATTTGTTACAGAAAGAAGCCAAACCATTAAACATCATTTGGCTGGTCGTACTCGGTTTCAGTTACGTACTGTACCTAGTTTATCTTTTTACCTTGATGATTCGCTTGACTATATCGAACATATTGATAAACTTCTAAAATAAGGAATAGCCGTGAATTTTCCTTTATACATAGCTAAGAGGTATTTGTTTTCAAAAAAATCGCACAATGCCATTAATATTATATCGCTTATTTCAGCAAGTGGAGTAGCTGTAGGTACTGTAGCATTGGTCTGTGTATTGTCTGTTTTTAACGGATTTCAAGGAGTGATAGAAGGATTGTTTGGTAAGTTTGATGCACAGTTGCAAGTTACCGTGAATGAGGGGAAAAGTTTCAATCCACAAATTTCTTCTGTACAATCTTTGTACAAGATGCCCGAAATAAAAGTAATATGTGAGGTGGTTCAGGATAATGCCTTGCTCATTTTTTCTGATAAACAAACACCAGCTGTAATCAAAGGGGTGGAAGAAAATTACACTCAACTCAATGCTATGGATGAAATCCTGTTAGATGGTGAATTTAAATTGTATGATGGCGTATTTGATATGGGCGTGGCGGGTGTTGGATTAGCACAAACTTTGGGTTGTGGAGTGCGTTTTGTAGAACCATTACAGTTGTTTGCCCCCAAACGAAATACTACTGTCAGCTTAGCTCGACCAGATAATGCGTTTACGTCTGAATTTGTGTTTTTATCTGGTATTTTTATGGTGCAACAAGCCAAATATGATGCTAATTTATTGTTTGTAAGGTTGCCATTGGCACGTAAATTATTCGGTTATGATAATGAGGTTACCTCTTTAGAACTTAGGCTAACTGATGGTGCAAATGAGTTACAAGTACAAAAAAAAATACAAACTGTATTGGGTGATACTTTTTCAGTAAAAAATAAATACGAGCAGCAAGCTGATTTTTTCAGAATGATGGAAGTAGAAAAATGGATTACCTATTTAATTTTATCTTTTATTGTGCTAATAGCTATTTTTAATGTAGTTGGGTCTCTCTCGATGTTAATTATCGAAAAGAAAAATGATACCAAAGTATTAATGAATTTAGGAGCAAATCGAAAGTTGATTTTTAAAATATTTTTATTTGAAGGATGGCTTATATCTATACTTGGGGTAGTTGTGGGTATTCTACTCGGATTAGTTGTATGTTGGATTCAGATACAGTTTGGCATCTTATCGTTGAATGGTACAGATGGAGCATTTATTGTAGAAGCATATCCTGTGTTGGTAAAGTGGACAGATATCGTGTTAATATTTGGTACAGTTAGCCTTTTAGGTTTTTTGGCTGCCATTTATCCTGCACATAAGTTGACAAGAGAAGTAAAATAAAGGATTAATATGTGTAAACATGAGTATAAAATATGAAAAAGCTTGTTTTTATTTTTGTTAGTGCACTATTCTATTCTGTCTCAATAGTAGCACAAGACGATTCTGTGTTGGAGTATGTACATTTATTCCCCAATTGTGTAGATAATCAAGAATCTACCATTTATGGTGGTACGTATGGCGAGTATCCTCCTGAAATAGAAGACGCTATTTTTCCAGGAGGTGGGTTTGTAAAGATGTCGCAGTATATTTATACAAACACCGAAATGCAACCCGCATATACCGGCGAAATAAACGAAAATGGAGACTCCCTGTTGGTTACGGGTATCGTGAGAGTAGAATTTGTAGTAGATAGGTGTGGTAAGGTAGGGCGTGTGCGTGTGGTAGAGTCTGTATCCGAACTGCAAGATGCAGAAGCTTTGCGAATAGTCGAAGGTTTTCCGATTTTTAAGCCTGCAAGTTTAAAAGATTACCGAGTTAAAATTGCGTATATAGCCCCTGTGTATTTTAGCAAGAAAGTAATGCCACGCAAAGCTCCTGAAATAGATTATGATAGTTATTATTATTGGTAAGCATGATTGATATAAAAGAATTACCCTTATTGGCAAAAAAAGCCGAAGCTTCGTCGAAACATCTTTTTAGAAAACACAAAAAGATTGTAGAAAAACTTGATGATCATGTGGCAGTTTTGCACGAAAAATATACTGCACAGTACGATTGTTTAGCTTGTGGTAATTGCTGTCGTAGTTTAGGACCTTTTCTTACGGATAGGGATATTGACAAGATAGCCAAAGCCTTGCACTTAAAACCATCGGCAGTGGTAGAAAAGTATATCCGTATTGATGAAGATGGCGACTATGTGTTTAAAACCATGCCTTGTCCATTTTTGATGCCAGATAATTATTGTCAGATTTACGAAAACAGACCCAAAGCTTGTAAGGAATATCCACATACTGACAGAAAAAAGTTTTACCAAATAACCAATCTTAGTATTAAAAATAGCCACGTTTGCCCCATTGTGTACGAAGTGTTGGAAGACTTAAAGAAAGAATTAAAATGATAGCGATAGGAGATACCATTGTTAGTTTTGATGTCATAAACGAACAATTTTTGTGCGATATAGCCTCTTGCAAAGGAGCTTGTTGTATCGAAGGTGATTGCGGTGCACCCCTTACTCTCGACGAAGTAGGTATCTTAGAGGAAATATTGCCTGTGGTGTGGAACGATTTATCAGAAGCAGCCAAAAAAGTAATTGACAAACAAGGTGTAGCGTATGCTGACATAGAAGGCGAAATGGTAACATCTATTGTAGGCAACAAAGACTGCGTATTTACCTACCAAGAAGATGGGGTATGTAAGTGTGCCATCGAAAAAGCTTATAACGAAGGCAAAACAACTTTTAAAAAGCCCATATCGTGTCATTTATATCCCATTCGCATACAAAAGTACAAGCAATTTACCGCCGTTAATTACCATAAATGGGATATATGCAGTGCCGCTTGTGTATTGGGCAAGAGACAGAAATTGCGTATGTATCAATTCTTAAAAGAACCGCTTATACGCCGTTTTGGTAGCGATTGGTACAACGAATTGGTAGTAGTAGCTTCAGAACTCGATAAACAAGGGGTGAAATTACGTAGAAAATAAGCAAAAAGTGGCATTTTTTTTGTTTCGATGTTGCACAAAACAAAAAATGGCAGTATATTTGCACGCTCAATTACAAAAGCAACTATTGGAAATGCGATTCCGATAAAACAAAAATGCGAAAATAGCTCAGTTGGTAGAGCATAACCTTGCCAAGGTTAGGGTCGCGGGTTCGAGTCCCGTTTTTCGCTCTGTTTTTGCTCTGGTGGTGGAATTGGTAGACACGCAGGACTTAAAATCCTGTGATCATTACGATCGTGCGGGTTCAAGTCCCGCCCGGAGTACGAAAAACGCTATTCGTCTGATATGTTCAGATTGATAGCGTTTTTTTTAGTATATTATATTACATGGTCTTTGTAAAGCGACAATTGTATTTATTGTTTTATTAATTTTTTTACAATAATACCTTCATTAGTTGTGATTTTTAAGGAGTATATCCCTTCGGTTAATTGAGAGATGTCAATACGTGTGATACTATCAGGTATTGGGGTATATTTAACTATTTTCCCTTGTAAGTTTATTATTTCCAATATCCCATTTTTCACTCCTTCCACAAGAATATTGTCTTTGCTAGGATTTGGATAAATACGTACATCATTTGTGCTATTTTCGTTTACACCAGTTGTTGTTAAAGCTAGTATTTCAGACATTGATTCACATTCATCGCCATAGCTAACACTCACCTGATAGGAGCCAGGAAGCGTGGCAGTATATGTTTGATAAATAGCATCTTGTATTGGATTGCCGTTAAAATACCATTGATTGTTGGTAGTGAAACTTGAGGTTAATAGTTCACCTTCTTGAGAAATGGTAGGTTTAGCAGGGGTTGCATATACCTCAATTTCATACCAAGATACCCATGAGTTTGAATTTAGAGTATGTATTTTCACACCTCTAACATTTAATAAGGCAGGATCAAATTTAATAGTAAGTGTCTGATTGTTATAGGTTTCTCCTGATAGGGTTTTGGCTAATATCCAATTATCCATATCATCAGATATTTTTATCTCGTGTTCAGTATTGCCTGCAGTATATTGATTTACGTATAATTTTATACTATCTATTGAGAATGTGTTTTGTAAATCGACCGTAATCCAACCATTAAATCCAGGAGTGCACCAATTGGTACTTAAATTACCATCAACTGCGTGAATTGGAAATTCTGTTTCGGTTGACGAACTGGCAGTTGCAGGTTTATTTAAGGCAATATTTGATGAGCATTTATTTTCAGCATTAACAGTATTTATACAACAAGCTATTATCGCTGAGAACATGATTAATTTATTGATTCTTTTCATAAATATTGATTTTATAAATAGTAAATTTATTATGAGTTTATTCGAATTTCTTTGTAACAACTATGCGATTCTACTTCTACATACAAGCTAAAAAATATTGTTACCTGTATGAGAAACTGTTCGTTGGTATTTAATAATAGACGTACAAAACTATAAGGTATTTAAGCTCTAGTTTTTGCAATTTTTTCCGTGTTATAAAATTATCAATTTACTATGCTCTCTCTCTTAAAGCTTTAGTTGAATTCTTGCTTCAAATATAAAATGTTTTTGGATAATCGCAAAATATATTGCAATTTATTTTTAGTATTGGAGTTTTGTTCTACAAACGACTAACCATAAACCCCTCGTTACATACGAGTTTTTTAAGAATAAAACACAAGGTAAATGTATCTGTGGCTTTATCTGGGATGTGCAGCAGGTTGAAAAACCTTATAGTATCTTGAAGGTCGGATTTTTTTAAAATCCGAGGGGCTCTACCTGCTTGTTTTGGCAGGCAGGGCAGTCTATTCGATTAGGTACTGGCCGTTTTTGTCTTGATATATGTTTCTGGTGTCATAATACTTAGATTGCTATTTTTATAATCTTTAGTGTTTCTAGTAATTACAACATCTATGTTTTCTGATACCTCTGCTGAATAGTTCTGTAACGCATCTTCGAAATCTTTAAATTTCGAGTTAAGTGCTTGTATTATAATTTCTTTACTTGTTGTAAGCACTTCTGTTAGTGTAATTAATTGAGTTAGTTTTTCAATTACTTTATCATGTGATGCAGTTTGTCTTAATAAGTAATAGACATTACTGATAATTACAGAAGTGACATAACCTTTAATTTCTTTAGATTCACACAGAGATAGAATTTGAGCTGAATATTCAGAAAATGGTTTCCTGTCAAAAAAGAAGTCTAGGATTATATCTGTATCTAAAAGTACACTCTTCATTTTATAGATATTTTTGTGTTAAACTTTTAGATAATTCTTTTTTGTAGTCAAAGTTTTTTGGGGCTTTAAATGAACCTTTAAGCGATTTTACTAAAGGTGTAAATTCAACATCATTTGTTTTCTCTTCGTTAGTAATAACTTTTAAGTAATTTTCAATTATATCAGAAAGGCTACGATTTTTATTCGTTGCATATTTTTTTGCCTTCTCAATTATTGATTGTTCAATAGTTAATGTCAATTTTGTGTTCATAGCAATATGTTATTAGTTTGTTACACGTGCAAATATACAAATAAAGATACGACCGTGCAAATTATTTGTAAAAAACACGTACTTTTTCTTGCTTGCCACGAACGGTAAATATATGGGTAGTGGTGGAGTAAAATATGTTTTTTGTTAGTATAATCTAGTCGTTACAAACGACTAGCCATAAACTCCTCGTTGTGAAAACGAGGGGTAGGGAGGACAAGACAGTCGCACAGCGACAAAGTGAATTGAGAATCAGCGTAGCTAATGCGGGCGAAAAACCTGCAAAGTGCACAGCTTGTCCCGATTATGTGGGGGTCAGCCAGCCTGTGACCATAGGCGTGTGTTGTGCGGTCGTGCATTAGAGTTTTAGAATTTTAACTAATTCTATGTTTATGTATAAAGTTTCACGTCCAATTTTTTGCGATTTCAGAACACCAATTCGTTCAAGTTCTCTCAAATAACGCGACGCAGCTTTTCGTTCAACCTGAAGTTGATTTACCACGAAGTCAATTTTTGCGTATGGTTGTTCGAATAGCAATTCAACCAATTCTTTTCGATAGATTTTTGGTGCATTCTGTTGAACTTTTTCTATCGTTGAGTCCAACGATTTTCTGATTGTACTTATTTTCTCAATTGTTCTAATCGCAGTTTTTTCAATTGCATTCAATATAAAAAGTATCCATTCTTCCCATTCACCAGTCGTGTTTGTCCGATTAAGTAATCTGTAGTATTCGGCTTTGTTTTCAATGATATACGAACTCAAATAAAGAATTGGAATGTCAATCAATTTATTCATAATCAAGTAAAGTATATTGAGGATTCTTCCTGTTCTTCCGTTTCCGTCATAAAACGGGTGAATACTTTCAAACTGATAATGATATACTGCTAAATTTATTAGAGGAGACAAACTTTGTTCTGTGTCGTTAAAGTGATTAATAAAATTTGTCAAAAGGTCAAGAATTTCAATCTCATCTTGTGGAGGAGTGTACACCACTTCTCCAGTGTTACTGTTTTTCAAGACAGTTCCGGGCACATTTCTTATTCCAGCTGAATTTCCAACAAGTACTTGTTGAATGCTTTTAATATCGTTCACACTCAAAAATCCCTGTTTCTCAACTAAGTCAAAACCAAGAAAGATTGCTTTTCGATAATTCACCACTTCTTTTGTTGCAGCAGAAATGTTTGATTTGTCAATTGCAATTGCTTTGTACAATTCGTCTTGAGTGGTAATTATATTCTCAATTTCCGAACTATCTTTCGCTTCCTGAAGTACAATTGCATTCACAAGCATTAGTTGGTTCGGAATAGTTTTTGCAATTCCTTTTAATTCAGCCAAGGCTGCTGCTGCCTTAGTTGTCTGTCTAAGAATACTAATAGTTTCAACTTTTTCTGTCTGTGGCGGTAACTTTTCAAGCTTATAATCTGGTGTCATTTGTCCCATACCTCTTTAATTCGTCCCAACACTACAA
>RRZU012673547.1_pt1 | contig 16479 bp, 15 predicted proteins | sample 2165561 | NCBI WGS metagenome assembly RRZU01 (sample SAMN10456909, study PRJNA506462) | wastewater metagenome | isolation source: wastewater sludge | place: USA: Moscow, Idaho
CGATGGTACTCGCTAGAAGGTTGCCAAATGGTTCTGTGATCGTGGCGGAAAATAGGATAGAGGCGATACTCAAAGCAAAAGAATTAGCGACAAAAATCATCTTGTTAGATGATGGGTACTCAAAACATAATATCCATAAATTTGACATCCTTATCCGACCAAAAGAGGAGCCAACAAACCTCTTTTGCCTCCCAAGTGGTGGATATAGAGAAACAAAAATGATGTACTCTTTTGTCCCTGTGGTGCTTAGAGATGGGGAAGATTTTAGAAGGATTATCACTTTTAAAAAAGATGGAAAGATTTTGGAAACTTTGCCAAAAAATATCCTCCTTCTCACAGCTATCTCAAAACCAAAAAGACTTTTGGAGTTTTTGCCAACAGGAACTAAAATGGAAGTTTTCCCAGACCATCATAATTTTACAGCATATGAGATAGATACAATTTTGGAAAAATACAAAGACACCGAGTTTGTAGTTACTATGAAAGATATGGTGAAGTTGGAGAGATTTGGACTCACAAACCTTATTTTGATGGACTTGGAAGTGGAGATTGTGAAGAAATTTGAGTTACCAAAGTGATTAAAAGGCATTTACATTGTCAATTTTTTCACCCTTAATTTAAATAAAAAAGCAATAAATGAAATAATTTATAAATTATATGATTTGATTGATAATACGATTTGTGGATTGTGAGGGTATCTAAAATATGTTGAGTTATGTGGGAGCAAATCAATTTGATTTGTTTGAAAATTTAAGAGATGATGTTAACACGATTTTTGAAATGTTAGATTTAGATAAAGAAAATCAATTTTTAAGAAGGATAGCTATTAAAACTTCTTTTTCTTATGTAGAGTGTATTCCGTATATCATGAAATATTATTTAAGAAGAAGATTGTATAAAGTGCAATATAAATTAAATGATAAAGAAACAACATTGCTATATGAAGATGATGACTATAAAATAAGTTTATTAGATAATTTTAAAAAAACATTTAAATTAGCAAAAAAAATATTATTAAAAGAAGGTTTTGATTTAAATACTTCTGGAAATGAATTTAAACTTTTACAAAAATCAATCTATGTAAGAGATAGAATTACTCACCCAAAAAAATATAGTGATATTGTAATTTCTGATGTAGAAATATACAATATATTGATATCAACTGAATATGTTGAAAAAGTTTTTTTTGGCTTTTTAAATTATGAAGAACAAAAATAGAAATTTTTTTCTCGTTTCAATTTGTAGTTGGAATACATGTAAAATGAAAGATTTCTAAAATGGAGCCAAAATAATTTCCGTAACACCTATTTTTCCTCGTTCCAAATGTCCACATTTGGAATGCATATAGCAGTATAAATTTTAGTATAAATTCCAAAACTGGAGCTTTGGAACTAGACAAAAGAGGGAAATAGAAATGATACAATCTCTCAAACTACCATTTGCAATTTATATTCGCATAAACCTTTTTCTATAGAATTACAAAATCTTATTTCAAGGAAATTAAAATGATTAAAAAAATAGTTCTTTCAATGGCACTTTGTGGCTCTTTACTTCAAGCTGGAGACGTACAAACAAAAGTTCTTAGTAGTGATGCACTTATGGCAATTGCTGGGAAAGAGGTGAAAGCAATAGACACAAAAGAGTTGCAAAAACTTCTCAAAACAAATCCAAATATGAAAATTGTTGATGTACGAACGAGAGCTGATATCATAGCTCAAGGTGGAAGAATTCAAGCAAATAAATTTATAAATATCCCAAGGGATAAGATGGAATTTACAATAGCTGAAAAAGTAAATCCTGAAGAAACTTTTGTGGTGCATTGTTACACTGGAAATATCTCTTTACTAGCAACAAAACAACTTCAAGCGATGGGATATAAAAATGTTCTTTGGTACAAAGATAGTTTTAAAGGATGGAAAGAAGCAGGGCTTGATACAAGATCACCTGATGATATGCCAGATTCTATGCTTTATAGACCAGTTGAGAAGGTAGCTGATGGTGTGTATGCTTCTATTGGTGAACTTGGACCTGGAACTTATGAAAATAGTGGGCATAACAATAATCTTGGATTTGTGATAGGGGATGAGAGTGTCCTTGTATGGAATGCTGGTGGAAGTTATCTTTTGGCAAAAGCTTTACATGAAGAGATTAAAAAAATCACTTCAAAACCTGTAAAATATGTTGTTTTGGAAAATTCACAAGGACATGCAAGTTTGGGTGCTAGTTATTGGAAAGAGCAGGGTGCTTTGATAGTAGCTCAAGAGATTACTAAAAAAGAACTTATCGAACTAGGTGCTTCAATAGAAGATGATGCGAAAAGAAGACTCAAAGATAAATATTTAGGGACTAAAATAGTGATGCCTGATATTGTATTTAAAGATAATTACTCTATGAATTTAGGTAATAGAGTAGTCGAAGCAAAATATTTTGGATATGCTCATGAGTTAGATGATATTATGATTTGGTTACCAAAAGAAAAAATAATGTATGCAGGAGATTTGGCATTTTACCAAAGAATGTTACCAATTTTTAAAATAACTTACACAAAAAATTGGCTTAAAATTTGGGAAGAGATGGAAAAAATGGAAGCAAAAATAGTGATTCCAGGGCATGGAGATGTAACTGATATGAATCATGTGAGAAAACATACAAAAGATTACCTTATCCATTTAAGAACTAAAGTGGGTGAAGTGATTGCAAATGGGGAAGGGCAAGAGAAAGCTTATATGGTTGACCAAACAGAGTTTTCTGACCTTGAAGCTTTTGAACTTATCTCAAGACTTAATGCTGGGATGTTATTTGAATTGATGGAATTTGAAGAATAAATACCATACACTTATTCAATAGGAAATAAAGGCTTAAAATGGCACTTAAACTTGAAGATTTAAAAGAGGCTTTGGATTGTATTAGTGAGGCAATTGTTGTTTCAGATATTATGGGAAAAATTGTGCTCATAAACAGAGCGACAATAGAAAAGCTTAAACTTGATAAGGAAGATGAAAATAATTGTACGATATTTGATTTTATTCCACAAGGTGAGCTTTGGAAGCTTGAAAATGCAAGACAAAGAGCTGATAGTGAGTATTATGAGATAGTTCTTAGACGCAAAAATGGGGATACTTTTGCTGCAATTGTAAGTGGAAGAAATATCGTTATAGAAGAGGAAGCTTATAGGATATCGACTATTTTGGATGTGACGAGTCTTAAAGAAACAGAAGAGAAACTGTTAGCAAATACGAAAGAACAACTTAAAAATCTAAAAAATCATATCATTACAAAAGTATCTAAAAATGTTCAAGAGACAAATGAACTCAAAGTAAAACAAAATGAAGAATTACATAAATATACTTTAGATTTAGAATTTTTGAGTAAGCAAAATAAAGATTTTGAAAAGATTATTTTTAATCTAAAAGCAAGAGTGATAAAGCTTGATAAGATAAACGAAGAACTTAGAAGTGAAATAACAAAAATTCAAAAAGATTCTTTTACTTTTAAAGATCTACTTGAACTTCAGATAAATAAAGCAAAATCAACAGGGGAGAGATTCTCTCTTATCCTTATCACAATAGATAATTTTGCTGAGATACTTAATACTTTTGAACATAAAAGTAAGATGGATACGATAATAACAGCAACTATAAGATATTTTAAAACAATTTTACGAAATTTTGATGTGATACAGTATGTAAATGATGGGATGTTTTATATTATTGTGATAAATACACCAAATCTTAACGTGACCCTTTTAACTGAAAATCTTACAAAATCAAAAGTGTTACTCGATGGGATGATGCTTCATTTTACAGCGGGGATGTCGTTCTTTTATAAACATGATTCAGCAGAGCAGATAACATACAGATGTATGAAAGACCACAATGAACATCTTAAAATTAAGAAGGATTTAGAAAATAATGGCTAAATATATACTCTTTGACACAGAAACAACAGGGGCAAATGAGGAAGATAAAATTATCCAGATTGGGATGATGATTGTGCATAATAAAAATGAAGTAGAAGTATATGATGAACTTTGTAGTACAGATGTTGCTATCAAGCTTGAAGCGATGGAAGTTCATAATATTATTCCAGAGATGCTAGAGGGAAAAGTTAAGTTTAAAGAGACAAATAGCTACCAAAATCTTTTAAAATACAATGGAAGTGAAAATTATCTTATAGCTCACAATATTGGTTTTGATTTAGGGATGTTAGAAAAAGAGGGATTCCAAAACAAATACACTTTAATAGATACTTTAAGATGTGCAAAGCATCTCTATACCGATATGCCATATCATCGACTTCAATATTTGCGATATGCACTTGAACTTTATAAAATCGAAGCAAATGAAGCAAAGAATTTAGGGGTAGTGATAAAAGCTCATGATGCTATTGGTGATGTTTTGGTTATGAAACTTTTTTTGAGTAAATTGGTTCAAAAAGTCACAGAGGTCTATCCAAAAGAAAATCCAATGGTAAAATTAGCAGAACTTACAAAAACACCAGTTTTAATAAAAATTTTCAAATTTGGAAAATACAAAGGAGTTGAAGTAGCAGAAGTAGCAAAAAAAGATACTGGGTATCTGATGTGGATGAGAGATAATATGAAAGATTTAGACGAAGATATGAGATACACCCTTGAAAGCTACTTATCATAACAATAACTTTTAAAGTTTTTGATAGAAATTCCTTTTGATTTGTAAATTTATTTGTAACATATTAAAAAAAACTTTTCTAAAAGCTAAAGTAACTTTATGCTAATATAATCCATTCAAAAAAACTTAAAAAGGATTAATGATATGGTATATATTGACAATGTTTATGCAGATGAGGTTATGGATAGTAGAGGTAACCCAACAGTTCGAGCTACTGTTGTTTTAAGTGATGGAACAAAAGCAAGTGCAATAGTACCAAGTGGTGCAAGTACTGGTAAAAGAGAGGCTTTAGAACTTAGAGATGGTGGTAGCCGATATATGGGTAAAGGTGTATTGAAAGCTGTTGAAAATGTAAATGTTGCGATAGCTGAAGAGCTAATAGGATTAAGCCCTTTTAGTCAAGCAGAAGTTGATGCGACTATGAAAGATATCGATGGTACAGCAAATTATGGTAATCTTGGTGCAAATGCAGTTTTAGGTGTCTCAATGGCGGTTGCAAGAGCAGCAGCGATGAGTTTAAAAATGCCACTTTATAGATATTTAGGTGGTGCAAATGCTATGACTATGCCAGTTCCTATGCTAAATATTATCAATGGTGGAGCTCATGCGAATAACTCTGTTGATTTTCAAGAATATATGGTTATGCCAGTTGGATTACCAAATTTCAATGAAGGTTTAAGAGCTTGTGCTGAGGTGTATCATAATCTTAAAAAAATCATTAATGATATGGGTGAGAGTACGGCTGTTGGTGATGAGGGTGGATTTGCACCAAATCTTAAATCAAATGAAGAACCTATCCAAGTGATTATGCAAGCAATTGAAAAAGCTGGTTATAAAGCTGGAGAAGAGATTGCTATTGCTCTTGATGTAGCTGCAAGTGAACTTATTGGTGAAAATGGAAAATATACACTTCACAGCGAAAATAGAGAATTAACAAGTGAAGAGCTTGTAAATTATTATGCTGATTTATGTGCGAAATATCCAATTGTTTCAATAGAAGATGGTTTAAGTGAAGATGATTGGGCTGGATGGAAAGTATTAACTGAGAAATTAGGTAAAAAAGTGCAATTAGTTGGAGATGACCTATTTGTAACAAATGCAAATATTCTCAATGAAGGTATCCAAAAAGGGATTGCAAATGCAATTTTAATTAAACCAAATCAAATCGGAACTGTAAGTGAAACAATGCAAACAATTAGATTAGCTCAAAGAAATAATTATAATTGTGTTATGTCTCACAGAAGTGGTGAGAGTGAAGATGCATTTATTGCTGATTTTGCTGTGGCTTTAAATTGTGGACAAATCAAAACAGGAAGTACAGCAAGAAGTGATAGAATCGCTAAATACAATAGACTTCTTGAAATTGGAAGTGAGATAGGTTATAGCGAATATTTAGGAAGACAACCATTTTCTAAATAATGAGAGAGCTTATCAAGGGGATTAAGTTTACACCTAGTGTTATAGTTTCTATAATTATTACAATTTTTTTTGCTAATTATATAGCTAGTTTGTTATTTTCCGGTAAGAATTCCCTTGATACTTATAATGACTTATTGACAAAAAAAGTACAGCTTGAAGAGGAGATAAAAAGACTTCAGTCTGAAAATGCCTCTTTACAGAAAGATTATTTTGAATTAAAAAATTTGGAGCCTGAACAATGATTAGATTTTTATTTATTTTGTCTCTTGTATCTGCTAGTTTATTTGCTAGACTCAATCCTTTTGAACCTGTAGATGGTCAATCTATGGAAGAGGTTGGTCCTCGAACGGTTACTAATGTAAATAGTAAAGATGATGGAAATAGGACAGTGAAAATTATTTCAGATAAAAAAGATGAAATGAAAAAAGAGCCTAAAAAAATTGTTCAAAAAGAAACTAAAAATGAACCTACAAAAGAGCTAAAAAGAGTTGAGACATCTGAAACTAAAGTAAGTACAAAAGAAAAAGTTATCGATACTGTTGCCCAAGAAGCTCCAAAAAAAGTTGTAGAGGCAGCTTTAAATCAAGTATCAGGTAACAATTCAAAGGCAGTTCATATAGAACCAAAAAAAGTAAAAAAATCTGTAACTAAAAAAAATAATAAAAAAGTATTGAAATCAAAAAAATACTCAAAAAAGAAGATATTAAAATCAAAAGTTGCATCTTCAAAGATGGCTCAAAAAAAATCAACAAAAGCTATAAAATATAATATTTTACCATTAGTAACGATAGATTTATTAGATAAAAACCTTACCATTAAAACAACAAGTAATCATAAATTGATTAAATATTATGAAGAGAAAAGTGAAAATAAATTTGTATTTGATTTTCAAGCAAATGTTGCTGTACCAACAGCAAATGAAAATTTATCATCACAATATTATCAATCTTACATTGTAGGAAATCATCCAGAAGAGAATTTTTTTAGAGTTGTTATTCGTACAAAGGATGATGTATCAAACTATAAAGTTATGATACAAAATAATATTGGAACAATTATTCATAAGTAATTCGTATTTTCTATAAATCAAATTTACTTTTAGGAGAAAATAAGATGCTGAGATTTTTTATAACTTTTTCTATTGGGATGTTGTTTGTATTATTTAGTGGATGTACTAAAAATCCCACATTAAATCATTCATCTAATGTTTATGGTTTCTCTTTTATTGAAGGGAAAGTCGTAGGACAAGCAGGAGATAAAGTTGTTGTAGAAATTGCAAATAAAGAGATAGTTGAAGGAGATTCCTACATCGATAAACTGGCAAATTCTATAATGAAGAATTCTTTATTTGTTGTAGGTATGCAAACAAGTGTCGATAATGAGCAGGGGAGTATAATTGATATAAGAGGAAATCAAATAACTTTTATGCTTCATGAAACAAAATTACAAAATAATCAGGTTGTGAAGATTTATATTCCTAAAAAAACCATAGCAGTAATGGATTTTTCTTTAATAGGAATTGATAATAATACGATGGATAAATTTGTTATTGAAGATATGACAACAAAGTTAGTTCAAAGTGGGCAATATTTAGTTGTTGAGCGGACAAAATTAAATGCCATATTGGAAGAACATAAATTAGCTGATTCTGGGTTACTTGATGAAAAAGCTTCATCACAGCTTGGAAAGCTTGTCTCTGCTGACATTATTTTAACAGGAACTTTTTCAAAAAGGGGATCTAATTGGATAGTTAATTTACGATTAGTTGATGTGAAAACTGGAGTCATATTAACAGCTATCAATGAAAATATAAGGAGTAAAGATTTTCATTGGGAACCACAAAAAGATACTTCGAATATGAATGAAGATTTTGAAGACCAACAACTTAGTCCAGGGTGGAATATCAATGCAGTAAATGAAAAAGGCTCTATGAGTAAAAGTTTTATAGATACAACAAATGGAGCAAATGGTACATCTGGAGCATTAAGAATTGATTATAAATTTAATCATAATGATGGTGCTTTTGAATTTCAAAATAAAAGACTACGAGATGTTTCAAGATACCATGGGATTAGATTTTATGCAAAAGCGGATAGAGCTACAACTGTAAGGATTTGTGTAAAAGATAAAAATTTTAATGATTCCCATGAAAATAAGTGGCTATTACCTGTTAATGTTGGATTAGATTGGAAAAAATATGAAATCTCTTTTGATGGATTATCAATAGGTACAAAGTATGCTCTTAAATTTCAAGGTGGAGATGGTACTTTAGACTTGGATAATATTGTTAAAGTGATGATAGAGGTAAGAGCAAAAGAAAATGGAATGAAGAGTGAAGATAGTACTATATGGCTTGATGAAATATCTTTATATTAGTATATGATGCTATCTATCAGATAATGAAAATGTTTAAAAAAGAAATCTAAAAGGCTAATGATGAAATATCTTGTTTATCTTTTATTGCTCTTACATATCAATCTTTATGCGAGTGAGAGTAATAGTGGTAATTCATATTGGAATAAAGTTGTCGAACAAACAGATTTTTTATGGGATAAAACAAAGCAGGCAACTTTGAATACGGTCGATGGTGCAAAAAATGTTACATCAAATGGGTTAGAAAGAACAAATAGTATCTTTTCAGAAGGGAAACAAATCATCTTTAAAAAAGTTTTGCTAACTTCTCTTAATGCAGGATTGGATTATAATGATACTATCAAAGTAAATGATGTAATTATAAATAATGATACAGGTTCTTTATCTTTGTTTGTAAAACTTGATGGAGAAGATAAAGAACTTAATCTAGATGTAAAACATTTTGATTGGGATATAGTAGAAAATAAAAAGTTCATTGTTTTAGAGAATCTTCAAGTTTCTGCTGATATTGCTTGGTTAGATTATCTTTTGCAAGAATATTTAAAAATACACAATGGCTATATTCAGGTTAAATATTCTTTGGCTAAAGAGACTTTTCTTCGTTCTTTAAAAACAAACAAAAAAACAACTTATGTTGAAAATACTTTCAATACGCAACAAAAAGATCTTCTATATAGTCAAAAACTAGAATTAGTACAAGGAATAATGGATAAAAACGAAGAAAACTTTTTAGAAGAAATCGTAAAAGAATTGGTTGATGAAGCATTTATTTCGCCAATTTTTATGAAGAAAAATGGAGAATATTTAGAATGTGGTTTTTCTTTAGCTGGAAGTGAAAAAGATTTTTTTATCACTTTTGAGAATTTTAATTGGGCAACTGCAAATGAGAAAAAATTGATAGTTATAGAAAACATCAAAGTAAAAGAGTGTAGTAAACCTTGGATAGAAAGCATACTTAGAAAGTATCGTGAACAAATTGTTTTTAAATACAATCCATTATTTGAAAGTATGCTTGTAAAAATTAAGCCAAAAATAGAAAAAGATAAATAAAATAAGTTATTTATTGACAAGTCGGAGCTATTGTCAATCCTAAAGCTTCAAGAGCTTCGATATCTTTAGAAGCGATATTTCCTTTCGTTGTCAAATAATCACCTATTACTATTGCATTGGCTCCATAGTTAAAGACTTCGTATTGGTTTTCACCAAACATTAATTCTCTGCCACCAGCAACCATAATTTTATGGGCATTTGGAACAGTTTCTCTTACAAGTCTAATAAGTTCAAATGCTTCTTGTTTAGAGATAGAATTTTTTACAAGGGGTAACGCCTCATTTGGATGAAAAAAATTGATTGGAATATTTGCTGGTTCGAGCGAGGCTATTGATTGTATCATCGAAATTCTATCTTCTTGTGTTTCCCCAAGTCCAAATATTCCACCACATACAAGATTTAATCCAGCTTTTTTAACATCTTGACAAGTTTGATACCTCTCATCCCAAGTATGAGTAGTACAAATCTCTTTATAAAATTCTCTTGATGTTTCAAGATTGTGGTTGTAGTTATCAACTCCTGCAGCTTTAAGTTCACAAAGTTGCTCATATGTTGCAGTTCCATTACAAGCGATGATTTTAAGTCCTAAATCAAGTGCCTTAACGGCTCTTGCAGCTTCACATACATACGCTAGTCTATCAGCATCAAGCCCTTTTCCAGCAGTCACTAAACAAAACCCTATTGCTTTATTTGCTCTTGCCATCTTTGCTTCTTCTACAATTTGCTCAATTGTTTTTCTTTTATATCTTACTATATCAGCTTTATATTTGACACTTTGTGTACAAAATTTACAGTCTTCATTACAAGTACCACTTTCAATATTTGATATAGCACAAAGATATACTTTATCTTTCATAGATTATCTCCTTTTGTTGCCAAATTTCATTATCTGGCTTTCTAAAATTGTAGGTTATTTGATATTGTTTTTCAAATATCTCTAAAGTTGCACATTCACTTAATGGTTTATTTCTAGCACATACTTCCCCAGGATTGATATAAAGTGAGCCATTTTCATATTTTGTTTCAAATTGATGAGTGTGACCAAAAATAATGATATCTGTATCGTTATTCATAAAATAAGGTTGATGCATTAGTTTAAATTTTGTCTCTTTTATTTTGAAATAGTAGGGTTCTTTATGGATTTTATAGTTGTTTTGATATTGCACAAGGTTATAGTCATTATTTCCAAATACACTTGTATAAATCAATCCAGAATTTTTTAGAATGTCAAGCGATTCTACTACTTCCATATCTCCTGCATGGATAAGAATTTCACAATCTTGCGATTTAAGATATTCGATAGCTTGAGCCATAAGATTAGTTTTTTTATGGCTATCTGAAAGGATTCCTATCTTCACTTATTTTTCTTTAGTTGCTTTTTTTGTAGTAGTTTTAGCTGTTGTCTTTTTTGTCGAAGTTTTTGTTGCCTTTTTCTTTGGAGCTTTTTCTTCTTTTTCTACTGTTTTTTTAGTTGTAGTTTTTTTCTTTCCAGTTGTTGGCTGATTTTTCATAATCTCTTGTACTTCTTCTAAAGAGAGTGCTTTAATATCTTGCTCATCAAGTGTTTTAGGGAGTTTATAGTTATTTTTTCCCTCTTTGATATATGGTCCAAATCTTCCGTTTAAGATTTGGATTTTTGCCTCAGGAAAATCTTTTAAAAGTGCTTTCTCTTTTGCAAGTTTAAGTTCAGATACCACTTCTAAAGCTCTCTCTAAATTTATCTCATAAGGGCTATCTGTTTTAAGGCTAAAATATTCACTTTTGATTTGTACATAAGGTCCAAATCTTCCTATATTTACTTTTACATCATTCCCATTTTCATCTTTTCCTAATGTTTTTGGAAGTGTTAAAAGTGTGAGTGCAACTTCAAGTGTGATTGTATCGATATTGTACTCTTTAGGGATAGAAGCAAATCGTGGTTTCTCTTCATCCTCCTTAGCTCCAAGTTGAACAAATGCTCCATATTGCCCCATACTAGCACTAATTGGTTTTCCACTCTTTGGGTCGTCCCCTAAGACTCTTGCTTCTGCAAATTTAGCTCTTGGTGCATTTTTTTCTTTCTCATCTACATTTTTAGTAAAGTCATCATAAAAATCGTGCATAACTTTTGTCCAAGTTATTTTTCCCTCAGCAATTTCATCAAATTCCTCTTCAATAGTTGCAGTAAATCCTAAATCGACAATTTTTGGAAAATGTTCTACTAAAAAGTCATTTACAACCTCACCAATAGGAGCAGGAGCTAGCTTTTTATCTTCAGTCACTACTACATATTCTCTTGCTTGGATAGTTGAAATTGTTGGTGCATAAGTTGATGGTCTTCCTATCCCTTCTGCTTCTAGTTTTTTTACCAGAGACGCTTCTGTATATCTTGCTGGTGGTTTTGTAAAATTTTGCTCAGGTAGAATCGCTTCAAGCTCTAGAAGAGTCCCTTTTTTTACTGTTGGAAGGATTTTTTCTGTGCTATCAAGTGCAGCTTCTGGATCATCACTCCCCTCTGTATAGGCTTTCATAAATCCAGCAAATACTATTCGAGTTCCCTTTGCTTGAAATTCATATTGTTTTTTATCTCCTGCAATGATGCTATAGGTTGTATTTGCTATCACTGCATTTGCCATTTGACATGCTAGTGTTCTTTTCCAAATAAGGCTGTAAAGTTTGTATTGAGCACTGTCAAGATATTGTTTGATATCACTTGGTTTTAAGTCCATATTTACAGGTCGTATCGCTTCGTGAGCCTCTTGAGCACCTTTTGCTTTTGTTGCATACTTTCTAGGTGTTTTAAGAGCATACTCTTTTCCATATTCAGCTTCAATAACCTCTTTAGCCATCGATGTAGCAGTATCACTTAGATTCACGCTATCTGTTCTCATATAAGTAATCAAACCACCTGTATGATTTGGGATATTTATACCACCTTCATAGAGTTGTTGAGCAACTATCATTGTTTGTTTTACGCTAAAACCAGCTTTTCTACTCGCTTCTTGTTGCAAAGTTGAAGTTGTAAATGGAGGTGCTGGATTTCTTTTACTCTCTTTTTCTTCAATATCATCTAAAAGATAATCACCTTTTTCACAATTATCTTTAATAGCAAAAGCTTCTTTTTCATTTTTGATTTTTGCAGATTTACCATCAATTTTAGCTAGTTCAGCTCTAAAAGAGGGATTTTTAAGATCAAGTTTTATTTTCCAAAACTCTTCACTTATAAAAGCTCGAATTTCTCTCTCTTTATCAACAATTATACGAACTGCAACACTTTGTACTCTTCCAGCACTGAGTCCATATTTTACTTTTTTCCAAAGAAGTGGAGAGAGTTTGTATCCAACAGCTCTATCAAGTAGTCTTCTTGCTTGTTGGGCATCGACTAGATTTTGATCAACAGAGCGTGGATTTTTAAGTGCTTCTAAAATAGCACCTTTAGTAATTTCATGAAAAACTATCCGTTTAATTGGATTTTTTTCAATTTTGAGTGCAGGGATAAGATGCCAAGCTATAGCTTCTCCCTCTCTATCTTCATCGGCTGCTAGATAGATAACTGTATCTTTTTTGATGTTTTTTTTAAGGTCAGATATAACCTTCGTTTTATCTTTTGTAACTTGATAATCAGGTTCAAAATTATTATCTGGATCAAATCCAAGTGTTGATTTTGGTAAATCTCTTACATGTCCCATAGAAGCCATCACAGTGTAGTCTGAACCTAAAAATTTTGAGATGGTTCTGGCTTTTGCTGGAGATTCGACGATGACTAAGTTTTTCATAAATATGACCTTGAAGATTAAAAATAAGCGAAATGTTAGCATAAAAAAATTTAATTTCAATTAGAGGGGGGAAAAGGTGTATTTATTTATTTGATTTGGTATTAATAATAGAATTGATAAAATAGTGGATTATTTTAATAAAACACGGAGAGTTTGGTGGATAAGAATTTTGAAATCTTAAAAAATATAGATAACGAAGAACTTTATAGCAAAACCCTTATAACATTTGAGAATTTAGATGCTATAAAAAATAAAGATTTTGAATATTTTACTAGATTTAAGTTAATTGGCTTTATTGATATTTTATCGAAAAGACTTAATCTTGATTTGGATGCCTTTAGGGTTGAGGCAAATGAATATTTTGATTCGATTGAACCAGTAGTGGAGGTGGAAGAGCCTAAAAAAGATCCTTTACCATTCAATATAGAGATAGATAAAAAGATTGTAGTTATGGCTAGTATTGGTGTAATCGCAGTTATTTCGGTTATAGCTCTCTATTCTTTTTTTACTTCAGATACAAAAAAAGATTTAACTGATGTTCAAGTCTCTCCTGCTAGTGTTGTTGTTGCTACACCTCCAGTAGCAACAATACCAGTTGCTGGAGAATCTAATGCAACCTTTGATGCAAATAAGACAGATGAAAATGTAACAACTGAAGTAGCACCAGTTGCAATGCCAAATGAACAGATAAAAATTATTCCGACAAAAAAAATTTGGATAGGTGTTATTAATCTTGATACAAAAGAGAAAAAAGGGAAGACAACTTCAGAGCCGTTGGAGATTGATACTTCTAAAAATCAAATCATAGTTATTAATGGAGCATATTTATCTCTTATGGTAGGAGATAAGGAAACGAAATATAACTATGAGGGAAGAGTACGATTTATGTGTAAAGATGGTAAAATCGAAGAGATAAGTTATACATATTTCAAATCACTTAATAATGGGAAAGGGTGGGAATAATTTCTCATCTCCTTAATCAAATATTTCTCCAAATTTAGTTAAAATCCGCTCAAAATTCACATTACAAGGTAATACATTGTCACATAATATTTTAAAAAAACAAGCAGACACAATCAGATTTTTAGCAGCAGATATGGTTCAAGCTGCAAATAGTGGACATCCAGGTGCTCCAATGGGACTTGCTGATATAGCAACTGTTTTAAGTAAACATCTCAAAATTAATCCAAAAGATGCTTCATGGCTTAATAGAGATAGATTAGTTTTTAGTGGAGGACATGCAAGTTCTTTAGTGTATTCATTACTTCATCTTTGGGGATTTGATGTAAGTTTAGAAGATTTAAAAGCTTTTAGACAAGTGGGAAGCAAAACGCCAGGGCATCCTGAATATAAACATACTCATGGAGTTGAGATTACAACAGGACCACTTGGACAAGGGATTGCAAATGCAGTTGGATTTGCACTTGCTAGTGAATATGCTAAATATTGTTTAAATACACCAACAGCAAAAGTTATTGATCATCATGTTTATTGTTTGTGTGGTGATGGGGATTTGCAAGAGGGGATTTCGTATGAAGCAATTGCAACTTTAGGTCATCAAAAAATTTCAAATTTCACGCTTATTTATGATAGTAACGATATTTCAATCGAAGGTGATATTAGTATAGCTTGGAGTGAAGATGTGGCTCTTAGATTTCAAACAGTTGGATTTGATGTGATAAAAATTGATGGTCATGATTTTGATGCAATTGATAATGCACTTACAGTTTCAAGGGCTAGTGATAAACCAACACTTATTATTGCAAAAACAAAAATTGGAAAAGGCGCTGCTACTTTGGAAGGTAGCCACCATACTCATGGGGCACCACTTGGAAGTGATGAAATAAAAGCCTCTAAAATCAAAGCTGGATTTGACCCAGAAGCAACTTTTGTAGTACCTGAAGATGTAAAAAATGCATTTGATAAAACAGAATCTGGAGAATTATTAAGTAAAGCTTGGGATAAAATGGTTGCAAAAGATTTACCATTAAGTGAACAAAATGTAACTTTAGAAGCATTGTTAAACCCTGATTATTCAAAAGTTGTTTATCCAGAATTTAAAGAGGATGAGCAAATCGCTACAAGAGATAGTAACCATAAAATCTTAAATGCTATCGCTAAAGCAGTTCCTTCATTTTTAGGTGGAAGTGCAGACCTTGCACCATCAAATAAAACTGAACTTATGGGGCTTGGAGATTTTCCAAGAGGAAGAAACATCCATTTTGGTATCAAAGAGCACTCAATGGCAGCGATTTGTAATGCTATGAATATCTATGGATTGTTTAGAGTATATAGTGCAACTTTCTTTATCTTTAGTGATTATCTCAAACCTGCAGCTCGTGTGGCAGCTCTTAGTCATATCCCACAACATTTCATCTGGACACATGATAGTATTGGCGTTGGGGAAGATGGAGCAACACACCAACCAATCGAGCAACTAAGCCAATTTAGAGCGATGCCAAACTTCTATACATTTAGACCAGCAGATGCAAGTGAAAATATCAAATGTTGGGAAAAAGCACTCACTATGAATGCTCCAACTGGATTTGTCCTTACTAGACAAAAACTCCAAACTCTTAAAAACAAAAGAGAAATTGGAGATGTTGCAAATGGTGGATATCTTTTAAAAGCAAGAGAAAATGCAACTGTAACTTTGATGGCGAGTGGAAGTGAAGTGATGCTTTGTTTACAAACAGCATGTCATCTTGAAAGTGAGTTTGGAATTATTTGTAATATCGTAAGTGTCCCTTGTTTTGACCTTTTATGTGAGCAACCAAAAGAGTATATCGATAGTATTATTTTGCCAAATACTAAAAAAATAGCAGTAGAGATGTCTAACTCTATGGAATGGTATAAATTTGCTGATGAGTTTGTAGGGATAAATACATTTGGACAAAGTGGACCAGCTGAAGAGTTATTTGAAGTGTATGGTTTCACGCAAGAGAAGTTGAAAGCTAAAGTTGTAGAATTGGTTGGATAAATTCAAATCTTGGCACTATTGCTTCGTTGGAAAGTTTCTCATTTACTTCAAGTAAACTTCAAAACTTTCCGCCTTGCACTAGCACTAATCTTTCAATTTATTGATTTGCTATAATAAATTAACGGAAAAAATATGAAAAAAAATCTTCTTTTAGTAGCTTTTATAAGCACTCTTTTTCTAACAGGATGTGCGACAAATACAGATAATCTTGCAAATGATGTTGTAAGAATATTAAAATAATATATCTAAACAA
>RRZU012982610.1_pt1 | contig 16477 bp, 9 predicted proteins | sample 2165561 | NCBI WGS metagenome assembly RRZU01 (sample SAMN10456909, study PRJNA506462) | wastewater metagenome | isolation source: wastewater sludge | place: USA: Moscow, Idaho
CTTGATGGTCGGGAAGTCGCGCAGCTTGAGGGTGTCATCGCGTTCGACCTGGTAGTGCTCGCGGACGGCGGCGAAGACTTCGGCCTGCTTGACGGTGTCGACGCCGAGGTCGGCTTCGAGGTCGAGCTCGGGGTCGAGCAGGTCGGCGGGGTAGCCGGTCAGCTCGGCGACGATCGAGGTCACCTTGTCCAGGACCGGGTCGGCGCCTGCTGCAGCGGGGGCGGCAACCGGTGCGGCGACCGGGGCCGCCGCCGCGGGTGCCGCGGGTGCCGCTGCAGCAGCAGCGGAGGGCTCGGGCAGGCCGGCCTTGCCGCGCACCCAGCCGGCGACGTGGCGCAGGGTGGGGAAGTCGCGCAGCTTGAGGGTGTCGTCGCGTTCCACGTCGTAGAACTCGCGGACGGCGGCGAAGACCTCGGCCTGCTTGACGGTGTCGACGCCGAGGTCGGCCTCGAGGTCGAGGTCGGGGTCGAGCAGGTCGGCGGGGTAGCCGGTCAGCTCGGCGACGATCTCGGTCACCTTGGCCAGCACCGGGTCGGCGCCGGCAGGGGCTGCGGCAGGGGCCGCCGCAGGTGCGGCCGCGGCGGCCGCCGGTGCGGCCGCACCCGGCGCCGCGGAGCCTGGCTCCGGAAGCCCGGCCTTGCCGCGCACCCAACCAGCGACGTGGCGCAGGGTGGGGAAGTCGCGCAGCTTCATGGTGTCGTCGCGTTCGACCTGGTAGTGCTCGCGCACGGCGGCGAAGACCTCGGCCTGCTTGACGGTGTCGACACCGAGGTCGGCCTCGAGGTCGAGGTCAGGGTCGAGCAGATCGGCGGGGTAGCCGGTCAGCTCGGCGACGATCGAGGTCACCTTGTCCAGGACCGGGTCACCGGCCGGCTGAGCCGGAGCCGGGGCAGCAACCGGTGCCGGGGCAGGTGCAGGTGCCGCAGCGGGTGCCGGGGCTGGTGCCGCAGCGGGCGCCGGTGCCGGCGCGGACACCCGTGGGGCGGCCGGAGCCGCCGCAACCGCGACAGCCGCAGCCGGAGCCGGTGCGGGGGCCGGAGCGCCGCCCGGCACCCGGTTGAGGTCCGGGTAGGGCACCGGGAGCCTCGTGGTGTAGTCGAAGAGCTTCGCCGGGGGACCGGCGTCGACGATCCGCAGTCGGCGGTGGTCGACCTCCAACTGGGCGTTGGCGCGGCCGGCGGACTCGTCGACCCAGCGTTGCCAGGCCTGCCGGTCGATGATGCGGTACTCGAAGCCCAGTTGCCCGGGGGCCCGGCGCACCCCGTCGGGCATCGGCACATAGCGCAGGAAGGCCATGGCCACCTGCGAACCGAAGCCGGCGGCGAGCCGCCAGGCGTACCGCACGTTGGGGTGAGGTCCGCCCTTGGAGAGGTTGAGGTTGCCCAGGTCAGGGTCGACCTCCTTGTGGTTGGGCACCGGCGGGATGATGCCGGTCTCCAAGGCCTTGAGGGCGACGACGTCTTCGATGCCGGCCCCCATCGCGTGGCCGGTGAAGCCCTTGGTGTTCGTGATGACGACCTTGTCCACGTCGTCGCCGAAGACCTCGCGCAGGGCGTTGATCTCCGCTGCCGCACTGCCACCCCGGGCCGGGGTGTACGTCTCGTGCGACATGAACATCATCTCGGGGGCGACCTGGCGTCGGTCCAGGCCCCACGCCTCGACCTCGGCCATCAGGGTCTTGGCCGCGCCGGTGATGTGCTCGACATCGAGGCGGGTGCCGTGGAAGGCGCTGTTGGCGATCACCGTGCCGAGCACCTGGGCGATCGGGCGGATGCCGCGGTCGCGCGCGGACTCGGCCGACTCGATGACCAGAGCGGCCGCACCGGTGCCGACGATCATGCCGTGGCGGCGCCGGTCGAACGGCAGGGCAGCGTCTTCGACCTCTTCGTCGGTGGCGGCGGCGCCGGTCACCAGGAAGCCGGTGCCGGTCCAGCGCATCAGCTGGTCACTGGCCAGGTCGTCGCCGGAGACGATGATGACGCGGCGGCAGCGGCCGGCGCGGATCCAGTCCTCGGCGATGGCGACCGCCTGGGTGGTGCTCGCACACGCGGCGTTGACCTGCGTGTTGGGCCCGCGGGCGCCGATCAGCTCGGCGAACTGCGAGTGCCCCATGGACAGGATCCGGAAGAGGAAGTGCCGGTCGAAGGCGAACGGGTGGGCCTCCAACTCGGCCTTGAGCTCGGCGATCATGGCGTCGATCTGCCCGGTGACCGGCTCGCTGCCGGTCAGCTGGGAGCGCACGCCTTCGAGCGCCAGGAGGTGCTCGCGCCGGGCCTTGTCCTCCATGTACTCGGTGACCTGCTCGGCGAAGTTGTGCAGGCCGGGCATGGCCGAGGCGAAGATCACGCCGGTGTCGTCGCGCATGCTGATCGGCAGACCCCAACGGTCGGGGAACTGCGATCCGATCGTCGTGGTCTTGTAGTGCATCACCAGCGGGATGCCGGCGTCGCGCATCGCGTCCAGACCGGCCCCGATCGCCATCCGCGTCGTGGTGTCCAGGGACGCATCGCGGCGGGGGTCGACCTCGTACTGCGAGACGACGTCGATCGGCGCCCGCAGACCGGCCAGCTTGATGACCTCGTCCTCGCTGTCGATCGCGAGGAAGCTGCCGGCTCCCGTCGTGGCGTCCTTGACGAGCCGGGTGACCCGCATCCGGACCATCTTCGTGCGCTCGGACTGCGGCAGTTTCGAGATGAACTGCTCGCCGGACAGGATGCGCCCGATGTTGGCGTCGTCGAACATCGGGTCGACCTTGGGCAGGCCGAGCCCGGCGCCGGTGATGACGATGGGCTCGGCACCCGGGCGGCTCGGCTCGGGCGCCCCGGCCGCCGGTGCCGCCACCGGAGCAACCGTCGGGACACCGTAGAGGCGCATGCCCTGCTCGAGCACACCGGCGAACAGCTTGCCCAACTCGGTGATGACGGCGTCGGAGGGCCCGGTGCCGCTCGACGGGACCGCCAGCGCGCTGGACGCTGCCGGCGCGGCGGCAACCGGCGCGGCCGGAGCAACGGCGGCCGGCGCGGTCGCCACCGGAGCCGCAACAGCAGCCGCCGGAGCCGGAGCAGCAGCCGGGGCGTCGTCGGGGAGCGGAGCGAAGCCGTGGCCCGCGGCATACAGGCCACAGAGCGCCTGGTTGAAGGCGGCGGCGTCCTCCAGCTTCGGGAAGTTCGTGAAGAGCGCGGTCACGTCATCGTGACGAGAACCGAGGACGTCGTCGGCGAAGCCGTGCAGGGCCTTCTTGGGCCCGACTTCGACGAAGACGCGGGCGCCGGCGGCATACAGCGTCTCCAGGCCCTTGACGAACTGGACGGGCGAGGCGATCTGCTGGCCGGCGAAGTCGAGCATCGTCTCGGAGGTCGCATCGGCGGGGTAGAACTCGCCGGTGACGTTCGCGACGATCGGCAGCTTCGGCGGCACGAGGTTGAGCCGGCGCAGCGCGACGATGAACGGCCCGGAGGCCGGGGCCACGATCGAGGTGTGGAAGGCGTGGCTGACCGGCAGTCGGATCGCGTTGATGCCCTTGGCCGCGAAGACCTCCATGGCCGACTCGACGGCCTTGGTCGCACCGCCGACGACGGCCTGGTTGTAGGAGTTGATGTTCGCCACGACGGCGTAGCCCTCGGTGGCGTCGACGGTGCGCTGGATCTCCTCCAGCGGGCCGAAGACGGCGACCATGGCCCCGTTGTCCTCGACGGACAGGTGGGCCATCTCGCGCCCGCGGGCCGACACGGCCTCCATCGCCGCGTCAAGGGTGAGCGAGCCGGCGGCCACGAGGGCGCCGTACTCACCGAGGCTGTGGCCCATGACCATGTCCGGCTTGACGCCGTAGGCCCGCAGCAGGCGGGTCAGGGACAGGTCGGTGGCCAGCACCGCGGGCTGGGTGATCTCGGTCTGCATGAGCTGCTTGGTCGCAGTCTTGACCGCGGCCTCGTCGTTCTTGTCGACATAGATGAACGACGTGAGCGGACGCCCGAGCAGCGGGGTCATCACCCGGTCGGCCTGGTCGAAGGTCGCCTTGACGATCGGCTGGGCCTCGTAGAGCGAGCGAACCATGTTGACGTACTGGCTGCCCTGCCCGGTGTAGAGGAAGGCGACCTTGGGCGCGGGACCGCGGCCGAGGAAGACCCCCTGCTGACGCAGCATCTTGAAGATGGCCGGGTTGCCGGAGGCCAGGCCCTTGGCCAGCTTGTCCAGCTTGCCGGCCAGTTCCTCGGCGTTGCCGTAGTCGACCGCGACGCGGACCGCGGCATTGGCCAGGGCGGGGTTGGGGGAGGCCGGCGCGGGCGCCTGCCCGGCCTGGGCGGCGGCCAAGTGGGTCTGCACCTGGGCGAGCACCTCGGCGTCATCCTGGCCGCCGAGCACGAGGGCGCCGCGCATCGGGGTGAGCAGCGGGGCTACCGGTGCCGGGGCGGCACTGCCGCCGCCCGACCCGCCGGCCACCGTCGCGGTCACCTGGGCACCAGCGGGCACCGCGGCCGAGGCGAAGACCTTGGGCCGGGGCTGGTGACGACCCGGGACGTGCTCCTCGAGGACGACGTGGAAGTTCGTACCACCGAAGCCGAAGGCCGAGACACCGCCGCGGCGGATGCCCTCGGGGCCGGCGTCGTCCCACGGACGCAGTTGGGTGTTGACCTTGGCCGGGCTGCGCTCCCAGTCGACGTTCTCGTTGGGGTTGACGAAGTTGAGCGAGGGGGTGAGCACCTTCTCGTGCAACGACTTGGCCATCTTGAACAGCCCGGCCGTGCCGGCCGCAGCCTTGAGGTGGCCGATGTTCGACTTGACCGACCCGAGCGCGACGGAGCCCTTGCGAGCGCCGGCAGCACCGAAGATCGCGTCGAGGCTCTCCAACTCGACGGCGTCACCGACGCGCGTGGAGGTGCCGTGCGCCTCGAGGCTGGTGACCGTCGCCGGGTCGAGCCCGGCGCGCTCCCAGGCGCGGGCGACGGCGAGCTTCTGACCGACCGGGTTGGGGGCGGTGATGCCCTTGCCCTTGCCGTCGGAGGAGCCGGCCACCGACATGATGACCGAGTAGATGCGGTCACCGTCACGCTCGGCGTCCTCGAGCCGCTTGAGCACGAAGATGGCGCAGCCCTCACCCATGACGAAGCCGTCGGCGCCCGAGTCGAAGGGGCGGGTGCCGGTGGCCGACAGCGCGCCGATCTTGCAGAACTTGACGAAGCCGTCGACGCCCATGTTGCGGTCGACACCGCCGGTCACGACGGCGTCGTACTGGTGGTCGACCAGCCCGAGGATCGCCGAGTTGACCGCGGCGAGGCCGGAGGCGCAGGCCGCGTCGGTGGTGAAGTTCGGGCCGCGCAGGTTGAGCACGTTGGCCACCCGGCCGGCGATGACGTTGGAGAGCTCACCGGGCATGGTGTCCTCGGTGATGTCGAACAGCTGGCCCAGGAAGTTGGCGCGGGTCTCCTCGATGATGCGGTGCTGCACATCCGGCGGCAGGCTCTGCATGGTCGCCGACTCCTGCAGCCGCACGAGGGTCTCCGGCAGCCGGATCCGGCGGCTGGAGTCGTAGTGCTTCTCGCCACCGATGGCGTTGCCGAGGATGACCGCGACCCGATCGCTGTCCACGCCCCAGTTGGGCCAACCGGCGTCCAGGAGCGCGCGACGCGAGGCCGACAGCGCCCAGCGCTGGCCCTCGTCCATCTGCGCCGACACCTTCGGCGGGATCGGCAGCTTCCAGCGGATCGGGTCCCACTCGAACTCCCGGACCCACCCACCGATCGCCGAGTAGGTCTTGTCCGGCAAGGAGTGGTCGGGGGAGTAGTAGAGCGCAGGGTCCCAACGCTCCGGCGGCACATCGGTGATGCAGTAGCGACCACCGGTGATGTTGGCCCAGAACGCGTCGGCGTCCGGTGCCATGGGCATGATCGCCGCGATACCGACGATGGCGACGGGGTGGACCTCGGTCATGGTTGCGCTGTCCCTTCCGGTGCTGCTCGACTTCGTGCGCGCTGCTCTGACGGGTGCTCACCGTGCGGTGAGCCGCTGCTGTGCTAGTGGGTATGCCGCCCGGCCGGGGTGGTGGGCGCGGGCGGCATACCGGATGCTGTGGAAACGGTCGTCAGCGCCCGTAGAGGGAGTTGGCGACCGAGTCCATGTCGGTGACCAGGCCGGCCTGGGCGGCCTGGATGGCGGCAGTGGGGATGGCATTGACGGCCGCGACCGCCGGGCTGCCCGGCTCGGCCGCACCGGCGACCCAACGGGAGCCGTCGAAGGCGACCCGCGCCGCAGCCTCCCGGGCATAGACCCGAGACATCGTCGCGAGCGTGCCGGCGTCGAAGCGCTTGAGGGTCTTCTCGAAGGCGCTGTCGGTCGCGGCCTGGGCGGCCCGGTAGCAGAAGATCTCGGCACCCTCGCAGTGCGCGATCATCTCGCCCAACCGGAAGAGGATGTGCTGGTTGCGGGTGAGCCGACCGGTGCGGCACGCCTCGAGGACGACGGCCATACCCTCACAGGCCAGAGCGGCGACGTCGGCACCGATGCTCGGGTGCTTGGCGTGCAAGCCGCGCAGCGCCGTGGCCTTGGTCTTGTAGTACCCGCCCTGGGTCTTGAGGTGCTGCTGCCAGCGGTCGCGGGAGATGGTCATCTCCATGATCTCCGAGGTGCCCTCGTAGATCGTCGTGATCCGCACGTCGCGCTTGACCTTCTCGACGACGTAGGGCCGGGTGTAGCCGTAGCCGCCGTGCGCCTGGATCGCGTCGTCGGCGGCCTGGTTGCCGGCCACCGTCGCGAGGTACTTGGCGATCGCACCCTCGGTGTTCATCGCCCCGTCGTTGCCCAGCCCGCGGTCGATCTTGTCCGCGGTGTCCTCGATGAAGGCCCGGGAGGCCTCCAGGCGCACCGCGTTGGGCACGATGAGCTTGTGGGTGTAGCCCTGCTTGTCGCACAACAGACTGCCGCCCTGGACGCGCTGCTTGGAGTACTCGATGGCCCGGTCGAGGGCCTCCCACCCGGCGCCGAGCCCGAAGGCCGCGACCATCAGTCGGGTGTAGCCGAAGACCTGCTGGGCCTGCACGAGGCCCTTGCCCTCGACACCGCCGATGAGGTTGTAGGCCGGCACGCGCACGTCGTCGAGGAAGAGTGCCGCCGTGTTGGACAGCCGCAGACCGTGCTTGTCCTCCGGGGGAGCGGCGCTGAAGCCGGGGGTGTCCTTGGCGACGACGAACCAGGACGGCCCGGCCTCGGTCTTGGCCAGGATCGTGGAGAAGTCGGCGATCGAGCCGTTGGAGATCCACTGCTTCTTGCCGTTGATGACGTACTCGACGACTTCGCCGGCGTCGTTGCGCACCGGGGTCGCCGTAGTCTCCAGGGCGCCGAGGTCCGAGCCGGCCTCGGGCTCGGTGGCGCCGTAGGCGAAGACGACGCCGTCGCGGGCGATCGCCCCGAGCCACTCCATCTTCTGCTCCTCGGTGGCGCCGACGACGATCGGGTCGGAGCCGAGGAAGGTGGCGAAGACGGCGGTGCCCAGGCCGAGGTCCTTGCGGGCCATCAGCTCACAGATGCGGTAGGAGTCGAAGGCGCCGCCGTCCATGCCGTCGTAGGCCGCGGGGATGAACGCCGCGGTGACACCGAGTTGCTCGGGGTCCGACAGCATCCGCACGATGTCCTCGGGGCAGCGGTCCTCGTGGTCGAGCTCGAGCTGCAGCTCGGGGCTCAGCGCGGTGTCGACGAAGTCGTTGAGTGACTCCAGCATGAGGTTGAGCGTCTCGAGGTCGAGGCCGGCGCCGAGTGCGTGTCCGGTGCTCTGGGTGTCGGTCATGGACTGGTCCTTTGATCGCGAGATGGGCGGTCTGTCGGTCGGTCGGTCGAGGGTACGGCAGAACACTGCGTCACGGCGTGGCTGGCGCCAGCCGTATGCCGCGCGGTCCCGGTCGGGAGTCGGGCGGGAGGTCCGTCCGAGCGGGGCGGAGCGGTATCAGGATCCGCGGAGAGGCTGCGGATGCAGGGTGGTGGTCGCCGGTCTGCCGGATGCAGCCCGGCCGGGGCGTCACGTCGTCTCGTCGCCTCCGGTGGCCACGCTGGCCAGGTCGGGGCGGATGCTGCGCAGCAGGACCTCGGCGACATCGGTCACCTCGAGCGAGGTGGCCGCGGTGCCCTCCTGCTGACGCTGGGCGACGCCGTCGGAGAGCATCGTGATGCAGAACGGGCAGGCCGCAGTGATGAGGTCGGGCTTGGTCGCGATGGCCTCGTCGGCGCGGTTCTGGTTGATCCGGGTGCCGAGATTCTCGTCCATCCACATCCGGGCGCCACCGGCGCCGCAGCAGAACGAGCGCTCCTGGTTGCGCGGCATCTCCTGCACACGGGTGCCCGGCACCGAGCCGAGGACCTCGCGCGGGGCGGCGAAGATGCGGTTGTGCCGGCCCAGGTAGCACGGGTCGTGATAGGTGACCGCCGCGTCGACCCGTTGCACCGGGGTGAGCTTGCGCTCGGCCACAAGACGAGCCAACAGGGTGGTGTGGTGGACGACCTCGTAGTGACCACCGGCCTGCGGGTATTCGTTGGCCAGGGCGTTGTAGCAGTGCGCGCAGGTGACGACGATCCGCTTGGCGCCGGCCTCGTTGAGGACCTCGACGTTCTGCATCGCCATCATCTGGTAGAGGAACTCGTGGCCCATCCGTCGGGCCGGGTCACCGGTGCACGACTCGGCCTCGCCGAGGATCATGAACTCAACGCCAGCCTCGTGCAACAGGGTCGCCACCGCCCTGGAGGTGCGCTTGGCGGTGTCGTCGAGGGCACCCGCGCAGCCGACCCAGAACAGGTACTCGACATCGTCGGGGATCTTGTCGCCCTCGTAGACGCGGATCTCGAAGTCGAGCTCCTCGGCCCACTCCAGGCGCTTGGTGCGCCCCAGACCCCAGGGGTCACCGGCGTGCTCGACGTTGTTGAGCATGATGCCGGCTTCCTCGGGGAAGGCACCTTCCATGAGCACCTGGTAGCGGCGCATGTCGACGATGTGGTCGACGTGCTCGATGTCGACCGGGCACTGCTCGACGCACGCGCCGCAGGTCGTGCAGGACCACAGCATGTCGAAGGGGATCGCGCCTTCGCCGTGGATGCCGTGCTCGCCGACCGAGGCGGTCTCGTCGCCCTCGGGGCCGACCAGCGGGCGCTCGCCTTCCTTGACCGCGGCCTCGGCGAGGCCCTCGGTCTTGACATTGCCGTCGGCGTCCTTGGTGGCCATGAGGTAGGGGGCCTTGGCCAGCGCGTGGTCGCGCAGCCCCATGATGAGCACCTTGGGCGAGAGCGGCTTGTCGGTGTTCCACGCCGGGCACTGGCTCTGGCACCGGCCACACTCGGTGCAGGTCGCGAAGTCCAGCAGACCCTTCCAGGTGAAGTCCTCGACCTTGCCGACGCCCATGACGTCGTCCTCGCCCGGGTCCTCGAAATCGATCTTCTTGCCCTGCCAGTAGACCGGCTCCAGGGCGCCGAGGGCCCGCGGCCGCCGTGCGTAGGCGACGTTGGGGATCGACGCGAAGATGTGCATGTGCTTGCTGTACGTGACGAACACCGTGAAGCCGAGCAGCACGGACAGCGACAGCAGCAGCAGGAAGGTCTCCCAGAACTCGACGTTGCTCTTGGGCAGGATCGCGGCGAACCACTGTGACGCGAACGCCCCGTGCAGGAAGCCCATCTTGTCGGCGTTCTGCGGCTCGTGCAGCTCCTGGGCGTTGATCGAGGCGCCGCGGTAGGCCAGCAGGGTCCACACCACGTTGAAGATCATGAAGAGCACGAACCACGCCGGCCCGATGTGCGAGCCGAAGAAGCGGCTGCGGCGGCCGAGGTTCTTGGGGGCCTGCTGGATGCGCAGCACCGTGAAGATCGCCAGGGCCATCACGCACATGATCGCGAACAGGTCTTCGACGAAGCCGAACCACGGCCAGTTGCCGAGGATGGGCATCTGGAAGTCGGCCTTCACCAGGCCGAAGAAGGCCTCGACCACGGTGAAGAGCAGGATCATGAAGCCCCAGAAGACCATGAAGTGCGCGACGCCCGGGACCGTCCACCGCAACAGCTTGCGCTGACCGGCGACCTCGGCGACCTCGGCCTTGACGGCCGCCCCGACGGCGGGGGTGCGATCGGCCTCCAACGGCTGGAACTTCTTGCCCAGGTTGACGAGGAAGAGCAAGCGACGCCCGGCGATGCCGAGGCAGACGACGCTGAGCAGCAGGCCAATGACGAGGCGGGCCATCATCGGGAGAGCTCCTTAGGGGGAGGGGTGGACGAGGGGGGCGTGGGTGGGACGGCGCCGCACGATGTCCGTGCGGCGCCGTCTACGGCTCACCCCCTGCGCTTGCCGACCTCGTCGATGAGCGCCGGAAGGACCTTGTGGAGGTCACCGACGACACCGAAGTCGGCGATCTGGAACATCGGTGCCTTCGGGTCCTTGTTGACCACGACGATCGTCTTGCTCGACTGCATCCCGGCTCGGTGCTGGATGGCTCCGGAGATGCCGGCGGCGACGTAGAGCGCCGGCGCGACCGTCTTGCCGGTCTGGCCGACCTGCATGTCGTGCGGCGCCCAGTGCTGGTCGGTCACGGTACGGGAAGCGCCCACCGCAGCGCCCAGCGCGTCGGCGGTCTGCTCGATGACCCCGAAGCCTTCTTGGGAGCCCACGCCGCGGCCGCCGGCCACGACCTTGGCCGCGTCGGTGAGCTCGGGACGCCCGGTCGACACCTTCGGGTCACGGGCGGTGATCTGGGCACCCTTGGCGGCGTCGGACACCGCGACGTCGACCGACTCGACGGCCGGGCTGGCCGGAGCCGGCTCGGCGTTCGTCGCGTTGGGGCGCATCGTGATGACGGCCGGGCCGCGCACGACCTGACTGCGGGCCTGCCAGCGCCCGGCGAAGACGGACTGGGTGGCCACGACCGAGCCGCCGTCGGCGGCCACCGACACGGCGTCCGGGACGATGCCCGAGTCGAGGGTGACGGCCACTCGGGCGGCGATGTCCTTGCCCTCCGGGCCGCTGGTCAGCAGCACCGCGATCGGGCCGGCGCTCTTGGCGATCTGCACGACGGCCTCCGCCTTGGGCAGCGAGAGGTAGTCGCCGGCGCCGGCGGCGTTCACGGCATACACCTTGGTTGCGCCGTACTCGCCGAGTTGGCTGACGGCCTCGTCGCTGGGCGAGCCGAAGACGACGGCGGCGGGCTCACCGAGGGCCCGGGCAGCGGTGAGCAGTTCGAGAGAGGGCTTGCGGACGGCGCCCGAGGCAGTGGTCTCGGCGACGACGAGGACTTCCGACACGATGGTCTCCTAGGTCTGGCGGTGATTCGCGGTGAATCAGGTGTGCCGCGGTGCGGCTTCGTCGGTGCGGCGGACGCGGCGCCCCGCCCGGGGGCCGGCTCCACCGATGGGATGCGGGCAGCTGAGCGGGCAGGCGCAGGCGGCCGACCGGCAGGTCAGCGCTGCGGCCACGATCAGATGAAGCCCTTCGTGGCGAGGAAGTCGGCCAGCTGGGTCGCGCCGGTGCCGTCGTCGTTGACGATGGTGCCTGCCGCACGAGCCGGGGTGGGGGAGACGTCGAGGGTCTTGACGCTCGCCGCGCCGAGGCCGACGTCACCGGCGGCCACGCCGAGGTCGGCCAGCGACCAGGTCTCGATCGGCTTCTTCTTCGCGCCCATGATCGCCTTGAAGGCCGGGTAGCGGGCCTCACCGGTCTGGTCGGTCACCGAGATGACGGCCGGCAGGCCGACCGAGACGCGCTCGCTGGCCACGTCGGTGTCGCGACGGATGGTCGCGGCGCTACCGTCGATGGACAGCTCACCGGCGAAGGTCGCCTGGTTGACCCCCAGTCGGTGCGCCACCATCGAGGGCACGACCGACAACTCGGCGTCGGTGGAGGCCATCCCGGCGAGCACCAGGTCGAAGCCCTCCTTCTGCAGCGCCTTGGCCAGCACCAGCGAGGTGGACTGGGCGCAGGAGCCGTGGATGGCGTCGTCGAGCACGTGGATGCCCTTGTTGCCGCCGATGGCCAGGGCCTTGCGCAGCCCCTCGGTGGCCTTGGCCGGGCCCATCGTCAGGAAGACGACCTCGCTCGCGGCGCCCTTCTCGGCCAGCTGCGTTGCCTGCTCGACGGCATACTCGTCGAGCTCGGACAACCGTCCTTCGACGGCCCCTCGGTCGACGGTGAGGTCAGCGGCGAATTTCCAGGTGGCCGTGGGCTCCGGCACGTACTTGACGAGGACGACGATCTTCATGCGCAATGACCTGCCTTCGCAGTCGGGAGACGTTCAGGGTCGAGCCTGCCAGGTTTGCCGAAAATGGCAACCGGGCCGTAGGTCCTCCTACTGGTTGGTACGACGGACCGTTCGGTCGGTAAAGGACGAGGTCAGCGGGTGGCGCGGGCACTCGTGGGGCTCTACTGGCGGGGCGCTTGTGGCGCGGGTGAGTCTGTCACGCGTCGCCGACATCGGTGTCGGCGGGGGGTCGCCGATCGGCCGACGGGGCACCGGGCGTTGACGCGGTGGTGTGGCCGTGGTGCGGATACTTCGCCCGGAGCAGTTCGTCGTCGGCGTGCTGTCGGGCGGTGTCGATCGGCTCGAGGTCGACCGGCGGCACCACTGCACCGACGCCCTTGGCCGGGATGGTGGGGCGCCCGCGCTGACGGGTGCGCCGTTCCAGGTAGCCGGCCAGACTCGTGACGGCGTAGTTGATCGCGATGAAGATCAGCGCGATGACCATCAGGGCAGGCACGGGGTTGGACTTGTAGGAGCCGATCTGCTTGTACGTCGTCAGCAACTCGGGATACAGCACGATCTGCCCGAGCGCGGTGTCCTTGAGCACGACGACGAGCTGGCCCACGAGCGCGGGCAGCATCGCGGTGATCGCCTGGGGCAACAGGATGGTGCGCAGGGTCTGACCTCGGGTCAACCCGATCGCCAGGCCTGCCTCGGTCTGACCCTTGGGCAGACTGCCCACCCCGGATCGGATGAGCTCGGCCACGACGGAGCCGTTGTAGAGGGTCAGCCCGGTGATGACGGCCACCAGCGGGAAAGTGTTGGCCGGCAACGCGGAGGCGAAGTTGTAGGACACGAAGTAGAAGGTGAAGAACATCATCACCAGCACCGGCACCGACCGGAAGAACTCGACGACGACGGTGGCGATCCAGCGGATCACCGGGTTGGGCGAGAGCCGGCCCATGCCGAAGAGCACCCCGAAGACGCCGGCCAGCAGCATCGAGATGAAGGCCGCCTTGAGGGTGTTGATCAGGCCCGGGATGAAGTAGTTGACCCAGATGTCGGCCGTGACGAACGGGATCCACTTCTCCGGCGCCAGATTGCCCTTTTCGGCGAAGCGCGCGGCGGCCAGGGCCAGCGCGCCGAGCACGAGCACCCCACTCACGACGGCGACGATTCGATGGCGCGCGCGGGCCCTGGGCCCAGGATTGTCGAAGAGGACCGAGGCGCTCATCGCTTGACCGCCAGCCGGTTCGACAAGTAGGTCGTCAACAACCCCATGGGCAGGGTGAGGGCCACGAAGCCGAGCGCGACGATGAGGAAGATCGGGATGAGCAGGTCGCTGCGGAACTCGATCATCTCCTTCATCAGGCCGCTGATCTCGGCGACCCCGATGGCGGTCGCGACCGTGGTGTTCTTCGTCAAGGCGATGAGGGTGTTGCCCAGGGGCGTGATGGCGCCGCGGAAGGCCTGCGGCAGCAGCACCTCGGTGAGGCTCTGCCCGAAGGTCAGCCCGATCGAGCGGGCCGCCTCGGCCTGGCCCTGCGGGATCGTGTTGACGCCCGAACGCAGCGACTCGCAGACGAACGCGGCGTGGTAGATCGACAGCCCGATGACGGCCCAGACGAGGTTGTTCCGTTGAATGTCGTTGCTGACGCTCAGGCCGAGGTTGACGATGAAGCCGATGTTGCAGAAGACGATGATGAGGGTGAGCGGGGTGTTGCGCACCAGGTTGACGTAGAGCGCGCCGACTCGTTGCAGGAAGGGCACCGGCGACACCCGCATGATCGCGACGACGGTGCCGATGAGCAGCGAGCCGAGCGCCGAGCCGAGCATGAGCAGCACGGTGATCCCGAACGCCGCGAGGACGTTGTATTCCGCGAAGAGCTCGCCCATCTGGGTCCTTCCTCGTGACGGCCGGCGATGCCGGCCGGGTCCAGCGGGGGTATGCCGCCCGCTCGGGCGAGCGGGCGGCATACGGGCCGGAGCGGACGGATCAGGAACAGGCGTCCGGGGTCGGCGGGTTGCCGGTACCGGGCTTGTACCCGGCCGGGCCGAGGTGCTTGTCGACGGCCTTCTGCCACTCGCCGCTGGAGACGTACTTCTTGATCGCGTCGGTCACCTGCTGGCAGAACGCGGTGTCACCCTTCTTGAGCCCCACGCCGTACTTCTCCGTCGAGAAGGTCTTGCCGACGACCTTGATCTTGCCCTTGTTGGCCTCCTGCGCGGCATACCCGGCGAGGATCGTGTCGTCCGTAGTCAGCGCGTCGACGTTGCCGGACTTCAGCGCATCGACGCACAGGGTGTAGGTGTCGTACTCCTGCAGGTTGACCCCGGGCACCTTCTCCTTGACGTTCTTGGCCGAGGTCGAGCCCTTGACCGAGCAGAGCTTCTTGCCGCCGAGCGACTCGACACCGCTGATCGAGGAGTCGTCGGCGCGCACCAGCAGGTCCTGGCCGGCGATGAAGTACGGTCCGGCGAAGGACACGTTCTGTTTGCGGGCGTCGGTGATCGAGTAGGTGCCCACGACGTACTTGACCTGCCCGGTGGAGATCATCGTCTCGCGCTGGGCCGACACCGCCTCGACGAACTCGGGGGTGCCCAGCTTGAGTTCGGTGGCGATGTAGCGGGCCAGGTCGACGTCCATGCCGGTGTAGTCGGCACCGGCCTTGAGGCCCAGGCCGGGCTGGTCGAACTTGATGCCGATCTTCACCGACCCGCCACCGCCCCCACCCGTGCTGGTGCTGCCACCGCCGCAGGCGGCCAGGCCGAGGGCAGTGGTGACTGCGACGACGGCTGCGCTGATCCGTCCGAACTTCATGGTGAACTCCTTCTTCGAGCGGTGATGCGAGCTGGTGCGGGAAGTCAGTCAGTGGCGTAGGTCAGTGGGTCAGTGGGTCAGTGGGTCAGGATCTTGCCGAGGAAGTCCTTGGCCCGGTGTGAGCGGGGGCTGGTGAAGAAGACGTCCGGCGTGGCGACCTCGACGATCTCGCCGTCGGCCATGAAGACGACCCGGTCGGCGGCCCGGCGGGCGAAGCCCATCTCGTGGGTGACCACCACCATCGTCATGCCCGATCGGGCCAGCTCGATCATGACGTCGAGCACCTCGTTGACCATCTCGGGGTCCAGGGCCGAGGTGGGCTCGTCGAAGAGCATGACCTTGGGGTTCATCGCCAGCGAACGGGCGATGGCCACCCGCTGCTGCTGGCCGCCGGACAACTGCGCCGGGTACTTGGCCGCCTGATGGGCGACCCCGACCCGTTCGAGCAGTTCCTTGGCCTGCTTCTCCGCCTCGGCCTTGCTCGCCTTGCGGACCTTCATCGGGCCGAGCGTGACGTTCTCCAGGATCGTCTTGTGGGCGAAGAGATTGAACGACTGGAAGACCATCCCGACGTCGGCCCGCAGGCCGGCCAGCGCTTTGCCCTCGTCGGGCAGTGGCTTGCCGTCGATGGTGATCGTGCCCGTCTCGTAGGCCTCGAGCCGGTTGATCGTGCGACACAACGTCGACTTACCCGAGCCGGAGGGCCCGAGCACGACGACCACCTCGCCGCGGCCGATGGTCAGGTCGATGTCACGCAACACGTGCAAGTCACCGAAATGTTTGTTGACGCCGGTGATGACGACCATAGGTTCTTTCGCGGTCTGAGCGGCAAGCGGCGATTCGTCCCCTTCGAGGACCTGCTCGGCGGCAGCTGGGCCCGCGCTGTCCTTCGGTGCCTCGGTCATGGCGGCCTAACCTATCGGTTCGCTGTGCGAGAAAGGGGGCTGGCGGGAATCGTGACCGAATCCGTACCCACGCACCGCCGCTGCGGCGCCCCGCGGCATACGTCAGACTGGTCGCCAATGTCGAGGCGATGGCTGGTGCGATGGGCCGCCGGGGTGTGCGCCCTGGCGCTCGGGGTCGGGTGCACGGCACCCGAGCCGACCACGTCACAGACGGCGCCGGGGTCGGCCACCCCGCCCGCGGGGGCCACGCGGGCGGCGACCCCACCGCCCACGACCTCGCCGCCCACGACCTCGCCGCCCACGACCTCGCCGACCACGACCTAGCCGACCCTGGGGCCCACGGGTCAACCTGGGCCTGGCACGGGGGTCATCACGTTGGCCTTCGCCGGCGACGTGCACTTCGAGCGGCACGTGCGCGCCCTGCTCGAGCATCCCGACGGGTTGGCCGCGCTGCGCCCACTGCTGGGCGTCGCCGATGTCGCGGTCGTCAACCTCGAGACGGCGCTCACCACGCGGGGCACCGCCGCGCCGAAGACCTTCACCTTCCGTGCGTCACC
>RRZU011314457.1_pt1 | contig 16474 bp, 19 predicted proteins | sample 2165561 | NCBI WGS metagenome assembly RRZU01 (sample SAMN10456909, study PRJNA506462) | wastewater metagenome | isolation source: wastewater sludge | place: USA: Moscow, Idaho
CTCGACTACGTGAGCTGCTCGCCCTTCCGCGTGCCGATCGCCCGTCTGGCGGCTGCGCAAGCCGCGATCGTCGGCTAAACCCACAGCAAAACGTCGCATCGCCCCAACGCCAGCCTTCGGGCTGGCGTTTTTCGTTCACGTTCCAAGCAACCAAAAAAAAACCGCGCCCAAGGGCGCGGTATGAAGTCCATCCCTTGCGGATGGAGGAGGGAGGGTCATGCATTGCCAGCGGGGGGAACGCTGAAGCAACGATTTCATCCTACGGGCCCGCGCCGGCGGCGTCTGTAGTCGTGTTTGCTGTTTTGGGTGACGGGGTGTGACCGTCGGCAACACTTTTGCGTCAAGTTCAGTGCCGCCTGTTTGACCGGCAGGCGCTCCGTCGGCGCTGCAAAATCAGAGTGCTTTTTGGGCAAGGAGGTGTTTCGTCTTTTGGTTTTTTTTGAAGATTGTTGCCTTGTGGTGTTCGAAAACGAAAATTTTGTTGTTGTTGACTTTGTTTTTTTATTGTGGCCAACTAAACATCGAAAGTCTTCAGGTTGATTTTATTTCTCTGTAAAGAATCTAAAAATCCAAAAAAATCATCGTTTAATAAGGCGTTCTTTGTGTTGTCTGTTGTCTTTGCTTAAAAAAGTTTAGTATTTTTGCTTAGTTGTCTGTGCGTTTGTTTGTTTTCAAAAACAATTGTGCGGATGCGCGGTTGGTGTCCGTGCCAAGGGGGGGGGATGGAAAGAGAACGTAAGCGTTCCTTGGTCTGCTCGCTCGCGGACGTGGTTTTTGCCCACGCCGAGGAACTGACCCAACTTGATCAAGCCATCGGCGACGGGGATCACGGCTTGAATCTCAAACGCGGTTTCGAGGCGGTCATGGTCGGGCTCGAGCCGGAATTGGACAAGTCGTTTCCTGATCTCGTGAAGTACATCGGAACGACACTGGTCATGAAGGTCGGTGGCGCTTCAGGCGCGCTATACGGCACCTTGTTCATGACCTTCGGCAAGCTGATGCCGGTCGATGGTGGGTGGGACGACTTCGTGCATACCTGCCGTCAGTCAGTCGAGGCCGTGCAGAAGCGTGGAAAATCCGAAGCCGGGCAAAAGACCATGCTCGACGTACTGATCCCGTTGCTCGAAGAGCTTGAACGGGGCCCCGATGAGATTTGTGCCCGTGTGCGTCATCGGGCCGAGGCGCAGGCGCTGGCAACCATTCCTCTGCTGGCTGTGCGTGGACGCGCGTCTTTCCTCGGTGAGCGCTCGATCGGACACATGGATCCGGGGGCGCGTTCTTCCGCGCTGATGGCCGAACGGATTTGCACGGTATGGGAGTGTGGGCAATGAGCAATGTCGGGATTGTGATCGTCTCGCATTCGGCGAAGGTTGCCGAGGGCGCGGCAGAGATGGTGTTGCAGATGGTGGGTGATTCCGTGCCGTTGGCGCATACCGGAGGCAATCCGGACGGAGGGCTGGGGACCGACGTGGCAGCGATTGTCGCCGCGATCGATCAGGCCTGGTCGCCAGCCGGGGTGGCGGTTCTGGTCGACCTTGGGGGCGCGGAAAGCAACAGCGAAGTGGCGATTGAGCTGCTGGCCCCGGATAAAGCTGCAAATGTCGTCATCTGCAATGCGCCGGTCGTCGAGGGGGCTGTCATCGCCGCCACCGAGGCGAGTGGTGGCGCCAGCCTCCTAGAGGTGCAACAGGCGGCCGAGGATACCTTCCGCTAATGGCCCAGGAGACTTCTACGATCATGAACGAGTCCGTGGTGAGTGTCGCGGTTCTCTTGACCAATGCCCTTGGGCTGCATGCGCGGCCGAGCGTCAAGCTGACGCGCACGGCCAAGACCTTTCCCTGTCGTGTCGAGTTGTCACTTTCCGAGGATGGCCCTTGGATCGACGGCAAGAGCCCCGTCCAGGTCATGCGCTTTCGGGTTGCGCAAGGGCAGCACCTCCACCTGCGAGCCAGCGGCGAAGCCGCTGCGCAGGCGATCAGTGCCCTGGTCGACCTGGTTCGCCGCAATTTCGACGAAGAAGATGGCGAGCGCGATCACCCGAATCCAGCTTGCTCGACGTCAGGAGACGGGCATGGCTGAGCGCCGATTCACCGGGCGCTGCGCATCGCCCGGTCTGGCGCAGGGCGTCTTGCAGGCGGTCGAGATGGCCGCCGTCGCGGTTCGTCGTCTGGGAGCTCCGGCGGCCGAGGCCGAGGCCTTGAAGATGGCGCTGAGGAGTGCCGGGAAAGCTTTGCTAGACCTTATGGCGCAAGGGGACGCGGACGCCGCGGCCATCGTCGAGTTCCAGCTTGCTTTCATCGAGGACGAAACGCTGAGCGCGCCCGCGTTCGCGGCGATCACTTCCGGGGCCTTGGCTGGCGAAGCCTGGAAAAGCACGCTCGATGCCGAGATCGCGTTTTACCAGGGGAGCCAGGACGAATATTTCCGTGCCCGCGCTGCGGATCTGGTCGACCTGCGCGACCGGGTTCTGCAAACCTTGTACGGAGGTGCGGATGTCACAGCGTCACCGTCCGGTGGCATCGTTCTGGCAGACGATCTTCCACCCTCGCTTTTCCTCGCTCGGAATTGGCGTCAGGGTGACGGAATCGTGCTGCGCCAGGGGTCAGCGACCAGCCACGTGGCGATCCTGGCGCGTGCGCGTGGTATCCCGATGTTGGTTGGCGTCGGCGATGCACTCGGTTTAGGGGATGTCCAGACCCCCGTGTTGCTCGATGCCAAGATGGGCCTCTTGATCATCGACCCGCAAGCTGAAAGCCAGGAAGCATTCTCCAGGCGATGTGTCGAGGAAGAGCGTTCGCGAGCCCGTGCAGAGGCGGCTGCTCTGGGTGAATGTCGCTCGAAGGATGGGCAGCGGGTCGAGATCTGGCTCAATGTTGCCGATCCCGAGGAACTCAACGGAATTTCGCCCGAGGTTTGTGACGGCATCGGTCTGGTTCGCAGTGAATTCTTTTTTCAGCGCGCCGGCCTGCCTGACGAGGAAGCGCAGTACGCGTTCTATGTGCGCCTGCTCGACTGGGCGGCTGGGCGACCTGTCGTTGTCCGCACGCTTGATGCCGGAGGCGACAAGCCTGTTCCCGGAGTCACCCTCGATGGGGAATCGAATCCCTTCCTGGGGGTTCGCGGCGTCCGTTTGTCTTTGCTCCGCGAGGATGTCTTCCTCGTTCAGTTGCGTGCCCTCGCACGGGCCGCGGCGCAGGGGCCGCTGTGGGTCATGTTGCCGATGGTCAGTGTTCCCCGTGAACTCGAACAGACACGTGCCCTCCTGGCGCGTGTGGTCGAGGAACTTCATTCGCAGGGCATCGAGGCCCGTATGCCGTCATTGGGCATGATGGTCGAGGTTCCTGCGGCGGCGTTGACGCTTGATCGTTTCTCTGCCGATTTCTATTCGATCGGTTCCAACGACCTGGTTCAGTACGTCATGGCAGCCGGGCGCGACAGTCCGCACCTGGCGGACTTGCAGGATATTGGGGATGCGGCCGTCCTGTCGCTGCTTAAACAGGTGGTTGATGTTGCGACGCGGATGGGGCGCGGCGTCAGCCTGTGCGGTGACGCCGCTGCGGATGAGGCGGCTCTGCCGCTACTGTTCAATGCCGGGCTGCGCAAACTGTCGGTCGCGCCGGCAGCGCTGGGGCGGGTCAAGGCCGCGGTTGCCGAACTCGATCTCCGCGGATCGGTGAGCGAGGGGGGGCTTAAATGAAGACGGGCTTCCAGCAGGGCGGCTCGGGGGATGCACTCGTTGAGTACAAGCGCGTTCTCGAAGAGGTGCTCAACAATCGCCCGTCCGGGACGCGGATGCGCTTGGCAACGGCGCTGGGCAAGAATCGCTCCTTCATTTCGCAGATCAGCAATCCGCTCTATCCGACGCCGATCCCCGCCATTCATCTCACATTGCTGTTCGAGGTCTGTCGTTTTTCGAATGACGAACGCCGTCGTTTTCTTAGCGCGTATGCCGAAGCGCACCCCGGCCGTCGAATTCCCGGGCTGGAGGTGCATCCGGTCCGCCAGATCAGCCTCGAGGTACCCGATTTCGGAGATGAAATCCGCAACCGGGCGCTGGATTCCATGCTCGTCGATTATGTACGCAAGCTGTGTCGTTTAGTAGAACTCATTCCAACATCATCGGAAAAGGAGGGCTCGTCATGAAAAAGCTGATCAATTCCCCGGAAACCGTTTTGGCTGAGGCGCTCGACGGTTTTGCCGGGGCGCATGCGGACATCGTTGTTCTGGGTGAGGAGCGCAAATTCGTCCGGCGGCGTGAACTCAGGTCGGGCAAGGTGGCCTTGCTTTCGGGGGGCGGGTCGGGGCACGAACCCTTGCATGCGGGCTTCGTCGGTCGTGGGATGTTGGATGCTGCGTGCCCAGGGCAGGTTTTCACTTCGCCCTCGCCGGACCAGATGATTGCAGCGGCCCAAGCGGTCGATGGCGGGCGCGGCTGCCTTTTCATCGTCAAGAACTACGAGGGCGACGTGATGAATTTCGAGATGGCCGCCGAAGCCTGCGGTCTCGAAGTGCGTACGGTCATTACCGACGATGACGTTGCCGTCGAAAAGTCGACTTGGTCGATCGGCCGGCGTGGAGTGGCCGGAACCCTTGTCGTCGAGAAGGTCGTCGGTGCGGCGGCCGAGGAAGGCCGTGACCTTGATGCGCTTAAAACGCTCGGCGACGACGTCAACGCGCGGACCCGAAGCATGGGCGTGGCGCTCACCTCGTGTACGGTTCCGGCGGCAGGAAAACCGAACTTCGAGCTGCCCGACGACGAGATGGAAATGGGCGTTGGCATCCATGGTGAACCGGGGCGGCGGCGGGTCAAACTCGAATCCGCCGACAAGATCGCGGCGGAGATCGTTGAAGCGATTGTGCACGACCTGGCACCGGCGGCGGGGGAGCGGGTTCTCCTGCTGGTTAACGGTTTCGGTGCCACGCCGTCGATGGAGCTTTACCTGATGGCGAACTCGGCCCGCAAGCTCCTCGAGGCACGGGGGCTGAAGGTCGTCCGTCAACTGGTCGGCAACTACGTCACTTCGCTGGATATGGCCGGGTGCTCGATTACCGTCACCGCGGTCGACGATGAAATTTTACGCTTGTGGGACGCTCCGGTCCGCACGGCGGCGCTGGTCTGGGGCTGAATCTGACCGGCGAGGGCCCCGCGCTTTCCTGGCGGGGCGTTTGGCGATGCTTGATCAACCACTGAAACGGGAGGTGTCGCATGGTCGGAGTAGGACAGAAAGCGCCAGATTTCAAGGCGTTCGCATATCACGACGGGGCGTTTGTTGACGTCGGCTTGGCGGATTATCGCGGGCGGTGGGTCGTCCTTCTTTTTTATCCGGGCGATTTTACTTTCGTCTGCGCTACCGAGGTTTCGGCTGCGGCAGAGAATTACGAGGCCTTTCATGGACTCGGTGCCGAGGTATTGACGGTTAGTGTCGATTCGCCGTACGTGCATAAGGCCTGGGTTGAGCAGGAACTGCACAAGGTTGCCGAAAAGACGGTGCGTTTCCCGATGCTGTCCGATGTTGCCGGCAGCATCGGTCGACTCTACGGGGTTTTTGACGAAACTCAGTTGTTCAACCACCGAGGATTGTTCGTGATTGATCCGGATGGCGTGATTCAGGCCGTTCAGGTCACGCATCCTGCCGTCGGGCGAAGCTACGAAGAGCTATTCCGGATACTGGCAGGCCTGCAACGACTGCGCAGAAATCCGCACGAGGCGCTGCCTTGCGATTGGTTGCCCGGAGACAAAGTGCTTGAACCGAGTGCCGATCTCGTCGGCAATATCCACGGTGTCTGGACGACGGCCAATATGAGCATCGGGCGTTTCAGGAGCAGTGAAGGTGGGAGCGTCTGGTCGTCGGATCGCTTGCGTATTGATAAAGGATCGTCTTGAGGGGAGGGGCGCGACATTTTTTCGCCCCCGAATTACGGAGTAAGCAGCACGGGGAACGTAGCACGATTTAAATTCCATATACATTATCGGGAGAGATCCATGACACCGTTTGTTTCGGAAATCGTCGGTACGGCAATGATCCTGTTGTTTGGTTGCGGGGTGGTCGCGGGCGTTTTGCTCGATAAGAGCAAGGCGCAGGGCGGCGGCTGGATTGTCATTACTTTCGCATGGGCGATCGGGGTGACGCTGGGGGTTTATGCCTCGGGGCAGTTCAGTGGCGCGCATCTCAATCCTGCGGTCTCGATTGCGCTGGCTGCGGTGGGCAAATTCGACTGGGCTTTGGTGCCGACTTATGTTCTCGGACAGTTCATCGGCGCGATGGTCGGCTCTGGGCTGGTTTACCTCGCTTACCTGTCTCATTGGGGCGGGACCAGCGACCCGGGGCTGAAACTGGCGGTTTTTTCGACCGGTCCTGCGGTGCGTAATCCGGTCGGAAATTTCATCTGTGAGTTCATCTCCACGGCCATCCTGCTCTTCGTCATCATGTTCCTTGGCGCCAATAAATATGCGGAAGGCGTCGGCCCGATCGCTGTCGGCATTCTGATTCTTGGCATGGGGCTGTCCTTTGGCGGCCCGACCGGGTATGCCCTTAATCCGGCACGCGATCTCGGTCCGCGCATCATGCACGCGCTTCTGCCGATTCCGGGCAAGGGCGATTCGGATTGGGGCTACTCATGGATTCCCGTGGTTGCACCCGTCCTGGGTGGCATTTGTGGCGCAGCGCTGGCAAGCGCGGTGCTGTGAGAAAGCTTGCGGTGAAATTCAACTGACTTGAACGGAGGTCGATGAATCATGAGCAAAAAATATATTCTGGCGCTTGACCAAGGGACCACGAGTTCACGTGCGATCCTCTTTGACCAAACCGGACGCAGCGTCGGGGTGGCGCAGAAGGAGTTCTCGCAGATTTATCCGAAAGCCGGCTGGGTCGAGCACGACGCGCTCGAAATCTGGGGCACGCAGAGCGGTGTTGCGCGTGAGGTGCTGGAGCGCAGTCGGGTGCGCCCGGACGAAGTGGCGGCGATCGGAATCACCAATCAGCGCGAAACGACCGTCGTCTGGGACAAAGCTACCGGTAAGCCGATTTACAACGCCATCGTCTGGCAGTGTCGGCGTACCGCCAGTATTTGCGACGCGCTTAAGGCCGAGGGGCTCGAAAACTACGTGCGCGAGAACACCGGGCTAGTCCTCGATGCGTACTTCTCGGGAACCAAGGTCAAGTGGATTCTCGACAACGTTCCGGGGGCACGGGCGCGCGCCGAGAAAGGTGAGCTGCTGTTCGGCAACATCGACACTTGGCTGATCTGGAACCTTACCCGCGGCAAGGTGCACGTCACCGATTACTCGAATGCTTCGCGGACGATGCTCTTCAACATCAAGACGCTGGAGTGGGATCAGACCATGCTTGATCTGCTTGGCGTCCCGTTGGCGATGTTGCCCAAGGTGCGGCCGTCGAGCGAAGTCTATGGCTATACCGATGCCCAGACCTTCGGTGGCGCCGAGATTCCGATTGCCGGGGTCGCCGGCGACCAGCAGGCCGCGCTGTTCGGGCAGGCGTGCTTCTCCGACGGGATGGCCAAGAACACCTACGGCACCGGCTGCTTCATGCTGATGAATACCGGCGAGAAGCGCGTTCCGTCGAAGAACGGGCTGCTGACGACGATTGCCTGGGGCGTCGACGGCAAGGTCGAGTACGCGCTCGAAGGCAGCATCTTCGTCGCTGGGGCCGCGGTCCAGTGGCTGCGCGACGAGTTGCGCCTCGTCGACAACGCCGCGCAGACCGAGGCCATGGCCGCCTCGGTTCCGGATAGTCACGGCGTTTATCTGGTTCCGGCTTTCGTCGGTCTCGGCGCGCCATATTGGGACATGTACGCCCGCGGCACTCTGGTTGGCCTGACCCGCGGCGCGAACCGCAACCACATTGTGCGGGCGACGCTCGAATCGATTGCCTACCAGACGCGCGATGTCTTGCAGGCCATGGAGGAGGACTCGGGAATCAAGCTGGCGGCGCTCAAAGTGGATGGCGGCGCGGTGGCCAATAATTTCCTGATGCAGTTCCAGTCCGACATCCTGGGTGTCCCGGTGCAGCGGCCGTGCGTGACCGAGACCACGGCGATGGGAGCGGCTTTCCTGGCCGGGCTGGCCGTTGGTTTCTGGAAGAGCAAGAGCGAGATTGCTGAACGCTGGGCCGTTGATCGGGCTTTCAGTCCCGCAATGGCGGTTGAGGAGCGCGACCGGAAGTATGCGGGATGGAAGAAAGCGGTCAAGCGCGCCCTGGCGTGGGAGGAAGAGGGCGCTTAAAGCGGTTTGAGTGACATCCTCGGGGAGCGCCTCTGCGGGCGCTTTCCCGGAATGACGCTCTTTTTGGGCAAAAAAACGCCGGGCGGCTGATGCGGCCCGGCGTTGCTTTTTTTGGCTCCGTCAGTCGCTGACCTTGGCCTTGGCGCGCAGGCTGTCGACCAGCTTGCCGATCTGCTGCTGCTGGGCTTGCTGCTGCAAGCGCGGCTTGACCTCTTCGAAGGACGGCGCGCTGAGCGGGCGGCTGTCGTCGAGCAGGATGACGTGGTAGCCAAAGTCGGTCTTGATCGGCGTTTCGGTGAACTTGCCCTTGGCGAGCGCGGTGAGCGCGTCGGCGAAGGGCTTGACGAAGTTGCCGGCGCTGGCCCAGCCGAGGTCGCCGCCGTTATCCTTCGAGCCCGGATCGATCGACTGCTTGGCGAGTTCTTCGAACTTGGCCCCCTTCTTCAGGTTGTCGACGATCGCCTTGGCGTCTTCTTCCTTCTGGACCAGGATGTGGCGCGCCTTGTACTCGGTGTCGCCGAGCTGGGCCTTGATCTTGTCGTAGTCGGCCTTGAGTTGGGCGTCGGTGATCGGGTTCTTCTTCAGGTAATCCTGCACGAAAGCGCGGATGAAGATGGCCTGGCGAGCCGCGTCGGCCTGGGCGGAAACGTCGGCGCGCTTGTCGATGCCGGCCTTCTTGGCTTCCTGGATCAGCAGTTCGCGGCGGATCAGCTCTTCGCGGACGGCGTTCTTCAGTTCCGGCGAATCGGGGGCGCCCTGCGCCTTTTGTTCGGCGATGAAGGTGTCGGCCAGGTTTTGCGGAATGGCGACGCCGTTGACCGTGACGAATGCCTTGCCGGCGGCCATGGCAGGCGCCGAGATCAGGGCGCCGACGAGCAGGGCGGCCGCGAGTGTCGTTTTCTTATGCATTTCTCGTTGTCCTTCAGTCAGGGGAAAAAAGCGCAGGATAGGGGTTCGGAGGGGAAGAGTAAAGCAACAGACTGTACGCGACGAGGCGTGCGGCCTTGCCGGTTCAGGCCTGAGTCGATTCTTCCGGGGTTTGCGCGCGAATGCTCAACGCATGGATGTGGGTGCGCATCAGATCGCCGAGCGCCTCGTTCACCAGGCGGTGGCGGGCCAGCGTGGCTTTGCCGGCAAAGCCTGCGGCGACGATGTGCAGGCGGTAATGGCCGCCGCTGCGGGCGCCGGCGTGGCCGGCATGCTGCGCGGAGTCATCGATCAGTTCGATGCGTTCTGCATTCAGCGTGGCGAGCCGGGCGCGGATGAGCGCTTCGATCTCGGGGAACGGCAAGGGGCCGGCGCCGCTCATGCCGGGAAGACCTTGCGGAAAGGCTTGACGGTCACCCGGGCGTAAACGCCGGCCGCCACGTAAGGGTCGGCATCGGCCCAGGCCTGGGCGGCATCGAGTGAGGCGAATTCGGCGACGATCAGGCTGCCGGTGAAACCGGCCGGGCCGGGGTCGGCGCTGTCGATCGCCGGGCAGGGCCCGGCGAGGATGAGGCGGCCGGCATTCTGCAGCGCCTGCAGGCGCTCGAGGTGGGCCGGGCGCGCGGCAAGGCGCGCCGCGAGACTGTCTTCTCGATCTTCACCGACGATGGCGTAGAGCATCATTCTTTCTCCTGCATGTGTTTGGTCAGGTAAACGCCTTGCCCGAGGGCGAAGGCCAGCGTCAGGCCGATGCCGCCGAACATCTTGAAATTGACCCAGGCATCGGTCGACAGGCCAAGGGCGAAGGCCACGAGCAGGTTGATCACGCCCATGACGAGGAAGAAGACGACCCACGACCAGTTGAGCATTTTCCAGGCGGGCTCGGGCAGGCTGACCTGCTCGCCGAGCAGCGAACGGATGAGGTTCTTGCCGAAAACCAGGGTGCTGACCGTCAGCCCGGCGGCGAACGCCCAGTAGAGGACGGTCGGCTTCCATTTGATGAAGTTCTCGTCGTGGAAGAGCAGGGTCATGCCGCCGAAGACGGTGACGATGACGAGGCTCGCCCACAGCATGGCATCGACCTTGCGGTGACGAAACCACACCCAGCCGATCTGGGCGAAGGTGGCGGCAATGGCGACGCCGGTGGCGACGAAAATGCCTTCGGTCTTGAAGGCGATGAAGAAGAGGATGACCGGGAAGAGGTCGAAGAGAAATTTCATGTTCGGCGCAACGTATGGACCGGCGGATTATGGCCGATTTGCGTCGCGACTGTCCATTTGCCGGCGCGGAGGATTGCCGTGCGGCGTCGGGCAAGGTAGTCTCCTGTTGATGTTCACTGCCCCGACCGCCATGAACCGGATCGCCATCGTTGATGACAGCGAGATCAACCTGACCTTGTTCAAGGCGCTCGTCAGCCGCATTCCAGGATGTGTGCCGGAGTGCTTCGTGCAGGCGGAGGTCGGCTTGTCCTGGTGCCTTGAGCAACGCCCGGAATTGATCATCGTCGACTACATGATGCCGGGGATGGACGGGCTTGAATTCGTCCGCCGGCTGCGGGAAAGCCCGGCTTGCGCCGAACTGCCGTTGCTGATGATCACCGCCAACGTCGACAAGCAGGTGCGCTACGAGGCTTTGCAGCGCGGGGCCACGGATTTTCTGACCAAACCTGTCGACCGCATCGAGTTCGACGCGCGCGTGCGCAATATGCTGGCCCTGGGCGAGAGCCGGCGCCACCTCGCTGACCGCGCGGCCTGGCTGGCCGATGAGGTGCGCAAGGCGACGGAGGCCGTGCATGCGCGCGAGCAGGAGCTGCTTTTCCGCATGTCGCGCGCCGCCGAGTTCCGCGATCCCGAGACCGGTGCGCACATCCAGCGCATGGCGCATTGTTCGCGCCTGATCGCACAGCAACTCGGTCTGCCGTCCGAAACCCAGGCGCTGATCCTGCAGGCGGCGCCGATGCACGACATCGGCAAGATCGGGATTCCGGATCACATTCTGCTCAAACCCGGGCCGCTCACTTCCGCCGAGTTCGAGATCATGAAGACGCACGCGACGATCGGACATGAGCTGATGCGGGGGAGCGCCTCGTCCGTCATGCAGGCGGCGGCGACGATCGCCGTCTCGCACCACGAACGTTACGACGGCAACGGCTACCCTTACGGCACGGCGGGCGAGCAGATCCCGCTGCTCGGGCGCATCGTCGCGGTCGCCGATGTTTTCGATGAGCTGCTGGCCGAACGCCCGTACAAATCGGCCTGGACGCTCGAACAGGCGCTGGCTTACTTGCACGACGGGCGCGGCAGCCACTTTGATCCGCAATGCGTCGATGCCTTCATGGCCGTGCTCGACGACGTGCTGGCGGTGTGCGAACGTTACCGCGACGAATACATTCCAGGGGCCGGCTGGGGCGAAGGGAGCGTCGAATGACACCGATTTACGATCGAACCGACGCGATTGCCCGTCTGGGGGGGGACGCCGAGCTGTTCGCCGCGGCGGCGGCGATGTTCGTCGCCGAGAGCGAGACTTACCGCGCCGCGCTCAAAGACGCGCTGGCCACGGGCGATGCGGCGCTGCTCCGGCGCGAGGCGCATACCGTCAAGAGCATGCTGGCGACCTTTTCATTCGCCTCTGGGCGCGCCCGGGCGCTGGCGCTCGAACAGGCCGCAGCGGCGGGCGATCTGGCCGACGCGCCCGCGTTGGCGGCGGCCGTCGATGCCGACATTGCCCTCCTGGCCAAGGCGCTGGCCGACGAAAGCGCGGTTTAGCGCGGCAGACTCAAGCCGCGCGCGGCGTCGGCGGGGGTGCTGTTTGCCGGAACGATGCCGAGTAGCGGTGCTGGCAGCCGTGCCTTGAGCGCCTCCAGGTTTTCCTCGAAACGGTTCATCTGCGGGTCGATGCGGTTGGCGACCCAGCCGGCGAGCGGCAGGCCGCGCGCAGCGATGGCATCGCGCGTGAGCAGGGCGTGGTTGATGCACCCGAGGCGCATGCCGACCACCAGGATCACCGGCAGGGCGAGGTCCTGTGCCAGGTCGGCCGCATCGTAACGCGGGCCGAGCGGAACCAGGAAACCACCGACGCCCTCGACCAGCACCGCGTCGGCGTGCGCACGCAGCGCGTCGAAGGCGGTGCGGATCGGTCCAGGTTCGATGGCCCGGCCAGCTTCGGCGGCGGCGATGTGCGGCGCGATCGGCGGCGCGAAGAGGTAGGGATTGACGAGTTCGCGCGCCGGTTTGACGGGCATCGCAGCGAGCAGTTGCTCGACGTCCTCGTTGCACCCGTCGGCATCGGTGCCGGCGGCGATGGGTTTCATGCCGACCGCGTTCAGGCCTTGTGCGGCGAAGGCGTGCAGCAGGGCGCAGGTGACGAAGGTCTTGCCGACTTCGGTGTCGGTGCCGGCGACGAACCAGGCGGGGGCTTGCGGTGCGTTCATGTTCGATGCTCCGGGGGGCGGAAGAAAAGTCTCGGCGCGGTCGGGTTCGATTTGCGTCGGCGGCGAAGGCGCGATGGAGTGCGGTGTCTAGCCCGGCCGTCTGGCCGTATACAGCAGTACGTCGTAGCTCGCGGGCAGCCCGGCGGGCGTCCGGTAGGCTTCGTAAGCGGCCTGGACACGCGTCCAGGCGTCCTTGCCGAGCATGCCGCTGCGACCGCCCTCGCCGACGTTCTGGGCGCCGATGGCTTTGACCGCGCGCAGCAAGGTCTTGAGTTCAGGGTAGTGCACGAGGTGACGTTCGCGGACGAGTTCGATGTCGAGGAAACCAGCACCGTCGAGCGCGGCACCGATGGCTTCGGGATCGCTGAAGGGCAGCGTGTGACGGTGCGCGTCGATGCCGGAAAAGGCGCTGCGCAGTTCGTGGAAGGTTTCGGTGGCCAGGGTGCTGAGCGCCAAGCGGCCGCCGGGGCGCAGGACGCGATGCGCTTCGGCGAAGACGCGGGCGGCGTCGCACCACTGGATGGTCAGGCTCGACCACCAGAGCTCGAAGCGGGCGTCGGCGAAAGGCAGGTGTTCGATGTCGCCGGCCGCGCCGGTGCTGAGTTGGGCGCGGGCCTGGCCGAGCATCGCCGGGGCGAAGTCGACGCCGGTGATTTCGGCCTGCGGCCAGCACTGGCGGAGGAGACCGGCACCGTAGCCCGTGCCGCAGCCGGCGTCGAGGATGTGCGTCGGCGGCGTGGTGTCGAATGTGCTGCGGGCAACGAGGGTGGCGAGCAGGCGGTCGCAGACGCGGCGCTGGACGACGGCGGCGCTGTCGTAGGTGACGGCGGCACGGTCGAAGGAGGCGCGTACGCGCTGCTTGAGATCAGGCGGAAGCATGGCAAAAGTCGCCGACGAGGGCGGTAAAGCGTTCGAGGTCGTGGAGGAAAGGCGCGTGCGCGGCGTCGGCAAACGTCTCGAGCCGTGCTTGCGGCAAGGTCTGGGCGAGCCAGCGCGCGGCGCCGAGCGGCATCAGGGGGTCGCGTTCGCCGTGGATGAGCAGCGTCGGCGTGCGCACGTTGGCGACTTCGGCGCGCAGGTCAACGTCGCGCAGCCAGGCGAGGCCGGCGAGCAAGCTTGCTGCGTCAGGCAAAGGGGCGTCCTTGAGCGTGCGCGCGAGCTGGCGGCCGATGGTGCGCGCTTGCGCATCGCCCTGGTTGAACAGGGCGACGAAACGTTGCAGCGCTGTGGCCGGGTCGGCGGCGACGGCGGCGGTGAAACCTTCGAGCAGTGCGGGCGGCTGTGCGTCGGGCCAGCCGGTGGTTTGTACGAAGGCCGGCGTGGCGCCGACGAGGATCAGTCCGGCGAGTTTTTCGGGGGCGATTCGGGCCGCCCGCAGCGCCAGTTGCGCGCCGAGCGACCAGGCGCACAGGACGGCGCCGGGCGGCAGGCGGTTGGCCAGAGTTTGCGCGGCCTGCGTGAAGTCGGCGGTGGCTTCGGTGTTGCCGTAGCCGGGCAGGTCGAGCGGCGTGACGCGCAGCTCGGGATGCGTGGCGGCCAGGCGTTCGACGACGGGCGCCCAGGCGGCGCGGCCGACGCCCCAGCCGTGGAGCAGGAAAAGATCGGTGCGCTTCATGCCAGTTCGCGCAAGGCGTCGACGAGGCGTTCGACGTGTTCGGTGGTGTGCGCTGCGGAGAGCGAGACACGCAGGCGGGCGCTGCCCTGCGGGACCGTCGGCGGGCGGATTCCGGGCACCCACAGGCCGCGCGAATAAAGGGCTTCAGCCAGGGCGACGACGGCGTGATTGTCGCCGACGACGATGGGCTGGATCGCGGTCGGCGAAGGCAGCAGGCGCCAGGGCGTTCCTGCAAGTCCCGCGCGCAGTTGCGTGGTGAGCGCGGCCAGATGCGCGCGGCGCGCGTCGCCTTGGGCGATCAGGGCGAGGCTGGCGCGCAGCGCGCAGGCGATGATGGGGCTCGATCCGGTCGAGAAAATGTAGGTTCGGGCGCGTTGCAGCAGCCACTCGATGACCGTCGCCGAGCCGGCGATGAAGGCGCCCGAGGCGCCCGCGGCCTTGCCCAGCGTACCCATGTAAATGAGGCGTGGTGAGGCCGGCAGGGCGAAGTGGGCACAGGCCCCGCGCCCTTGCGGGCCGAGGACGCCGAAGCCGTGCGCGTCGTCGACCACCAGCCAGGCGTCGAAGCGCTCGGCCAGCGCGAGCAGCTCGGGCAACGGCGCCACGTCGCCGTCCATGCTGAACACGGCGTCGGTGAGGATCAGCTTGCGCTTGGCGGTGCTCGCCGCGAGGCGTGTTTCGAGCGCGGCGAGGTCGGCGTGCGGGTAGCGCACGCTGTGCGCCCGTGAGAGCTGCACGGCATCGATCAGCGACGCGTGGTTGAGCTTGTCGGCGAAGACCGCGTCGTCGCGCCCGACGAGCGCCGGAACGATGGCCAGGTTGGCCATGTAGCCGGTCGATAAAAACAGCGCGCGCTCGGCGCCGACGAAGGCGGCGAGTTCCTGTTCGAGCTGTTCGTGCGGCGCGAGGTGGCCGCTGACGAGGTGCGAAGCGCCGCTGCCGACGCCCCATTGTTGGGCCCCGGCGACGGCAGCTTCGATGAGTGCCGGGGCGTTGGCCAGGCCCAGGTAATCGTTGCTGCAGAAGCTGACGAACTGGCGCCCGTCGACCACCGCCAACGGGCCGCAGGGCGCTTCGAGGGTCCGCCGACGCCGTTTGAGGCCGGCGGTTTCGAGCGCCGCAAGTTCGTCGTGCAGGCTGTCGTAAATCATCCGGCCAGCGCCTCGTCGAGCGCGCCTTCGAGGGCACGGGCCAGATGCTCGATCTCGGCATCGCTCACGATGTACGGCGGCATCACGTAGACCGTGGTGCCGATCGGGCGCAGCAACGCCTCGCGGGCGAGCGCGGCGCGGTAGAAGCGGCGCGAGAAATGCGGGTCGTCGCTGGCGACGTCAAAGGCCTGGATCATGCCGCGCCGGCGCAGGTGGCGCACTTTGGGGCGCTCGGCGAGCGGCGCCAGCGCCGCGTACAGGCGGTCGGAGAGGCTTTGGTTGCGGGCGATGACGTCGTCTTCAGAAAAAATGTCGAGCGTCGCCAGCGCCGCGCGGCAGGCCAGCGCGTTGCCGGTGTAGGAGTGCGAGTGCAGGAAACCGCGCGCCGTGGCGTCGTCCCAGAAGGCGCCGTAGACGGCGTCGGTGGTGAGGACGATGGACAGCGGCAGGTAGCCGCCCGAGATGCCTTTCGAGAGGCACAGGAAGTCGGGTTTGATGCCCGCCTGGTCGTGCGCGAAGAAGGTGCCGCTGCGGCCGCAGCCGACGGCGATTTCGTCGCAGATGAGGTGCACGGCGTAGCGGTCGCACAGCGCACGCGCCAGGCGCAGGTATTCCGGGTCGTACATCGCCATGCCGCTGGCGCACTGGATCAGCGGCTCGACGATGAGTGCGGCGATGCTTTCGTGGTGCTGCTCCAGATGGCGTTCAAGTGCGGCGGCGGCGCGGCGGGCAACGTCGACAGCCGTTTCGCCGTCCTGCGCCTGACGGGCGTCGGGCGTCGGTACCGTGGCGGCACTGCGCACCAGCGGCGCGTAGGCGTCCTTGAAAATCGCCACGTCGGTAACGGCCAGCGCGCCGACGGTCTCACCGTGGTAGCTGCCCTCGAGGCAGAGGAAATTCTGCTTTTTGTCGACGCCGCGATTGCGCCAGCTGTGGAACGACATCTTGAGCGCGATTTCGGTGGCCGAAGCCCCGTCGGAAGCGAAGAAGCAGTGGCCGAGGGTGTTGCCGGTCAGTGCGGCGAGGCGTTCGGATAACTCAACGACCGGCTGGTGCGTGAATCCGGTCAGGATGACGTGTTCGAGTTCGTCGAGCAGCGCGCGCAGCGC
>RRZU012249414.1_pt1 | contig 16472 bp, 12 predicted proteins | sample 2165561 | NCBI WGS metagenome assembly RRZU01 (sample SAMN10456909, study PRJNA506462) | wastewater metagenome | isolation source: wastewater sludge | place: USA: Moscow, Idaho
GGTTACCCAGCTTCCCTCAGGGGAAGTTCTTGACGTCAAGGTGCGCCGTTCGAGTGGCAACCCGGCGCTTGATGCAGCAGTTGAGCGTGCGATCCGCAAGTCGTCCCCGTTGCCCAAGCCTGCACAGGCGGATCTCTTCGAGCGGATCTTGAAGATTCCCTACCGGCCGCGCGACGACTAGGACAGCCCGACAGCATTGTCCCGACGACTATCTCGCATCGACTTGAAAGCACGCCCACTCGAGATCTTTTACGAGACAAGATCACGTTTGGTTACAAATCAAGAGCATTCAGAGACGATATAATCGCGCATTCTGTATTGGACTGTCCCATGTCTGGAATCGGACTCAAACTGCGCCGGATTGGCCTGCTTGCCGTCAGCGCACTGGCCTTTCTGCAGCCTCCTGCACACGCCCAACTGACCATCGAGATCACCGGCGCCGGCGCCAACCGTATCCCGGTGGCAATTGCCGATTTTGGCGGCGAGGCGGGCGCCTCGCGGGTGGTGACTTCGGTGGTGCGTGGCGACCTGGAACGGAGCGGTGTGTTCAAGATGATTGACACTAGCGGGGTGGCCATGACCGAGACGTCCAACCCGGCCTACCCGGAGTGGCGAGGCCGTGGTGCCGACGCACTGGCCGCAGGCAGTATCGGCGGCAGTGACGACGGTCGGCAGGAGGCACGTTTCCGTCTTTACGACGTCAACAAGCAGGCCGTTCTTGGCGGCTCTGCTTTCGTGACCTCCAAAGCCATGCTGCGTGCTGCCGGCCATCGCATCGCCGACATGATCTACGAAAAACTGACCGGTGAGCCCGGCGTCTTCTCGACTCGTGTCGCTTATGTGGTCAGGGTCAGCGCTGCTCGCTACGAGCTGCATATTTCCGACGCGGATGGCCAGAATGCACAGGTCGCGCTGATCTCCAAGGAACCCATCATCTCGCCTTCCTGGTCACCAGATGGTGGCCGTCTGGCCTATGTTTCCTTTGAAAACAAGAAGCCGGTGGTCTACGTTCACTCGCTGGCTTCAGGCAAGCGGGTCGTCGTCGCCAACTTCAAGGGCTCCAACTCGGCGCCAGCGTGGTCACCTGATGGCCGCAAGCTGGCGGTGGTGCTGAGCAAGGAGGGTGGCTCGCAGATCTTTATCGTCAACGCGGATGGTTCCGGTGCACAGCGTCTGACGACCGACAACGCGATCAATACCGAGCCCAACTTCTCGCCTGACGGGCAATTCGTCTATTTCACCTCGGATCGTGGCGGTAGCCCGCAGATTTACCGGGTCAGTGTCGGTGGTGGCGAAGCCCAGAGAGTGAGCTTCGAAGGCAGCTACAATGTGACCCCGCGTCTTTCTCCTGATGGCAAGACGATGGCGTTCATCAGTCGGCGGGATGGCAGTTTCCGTCTTTCGGTGATGGACCTTGCCAGCCGGCAGGTGCAGGTCCTGACCGACTCGCACAAGGATGAATCACCGACTTTTTCCCCGAACGGCCGGATGATCCTGATTGCCACCGAGATGGGCGGTCGCGGGGTGCTCTCGGCGGTTTCCATTGATGGCCGTATCAAGCAACGCCTTTCCATTACGGCGGGTGATGTTCGCGAACCGGCGTGGGGTCCCTTCAACAAATGAAAAACGATTTTCACTTTAGCCTCTTGCGCAGGAGAAACCGCATGAAACCACTCGTCCTTCCGGCCGTCTTGGCCCTCCTGATAGCCGCTTGCAGTTCAACCCCCGAGAGCGGTGATCAGGCTGCCGGTGCGCCCGTCGAGACACGCGCAGCCGGGCCGGGGGTGGCAACGGTGACGACCGGCGGTGTGGATAGTCGAGGCCTGCCGGCGGCACTCACCGATCCGAAGAGCGTCCTGTCGAAGCGTAGCGTGTACTTTGACTACGACAGTTACGAAGTCAAGGCCGAGTACAAGGATCTGGTGACCGCACATGCCAAGTTTCTTACCGAAAACCGTCAGTTCAAGATGCTGATCCAGGGGAATACCGACGAGCGCGGCAGCCGTGAGTACAACCTGGCGCTGGGCCAGAAACGCGCTGACGCGATCCGGAAGATGTTGTCCTTGCTCGGTGCTCGCGAAGATCAGCTCGAATCGGTGAGCCTTGGCGAAGAAAAACCGAAGAACGAGGGCCATAACGAGAGTGCCTGGGCAGAGAACCGGCGCGGCGACATGCTCTACAACGGCGAGTTCTAGCATGCCGGGGCTGTCGATGCGGCGCTGCTCTGGCCGGGCTCGCGTTCTGACGATGGCTTTGTTGCTTGCGGTGCCGGGAGTATTCGGGGTGCGCCACGCGCATGCCGGACTCTTCGATGACGAGGAGGCTCGCCGTCAAATCAGGGACATTTCGACCAAGACCAACGAGCGCCTAGACACTTTTGCCAAGGGACAAATCGAGCTGGCCAATCAGATTCAGGCGCTGCGCGAAGAAAACTCGCGTCTTCGTGGCCAGGTCGAGACGCTGATCTATGAACTCGATGCGGCCAGGAAGCGGCAACAGGACTTCTACGTCGATCTCGACGGCCGCCTGCGCAAGCTCGAACCACAGGCTGCGCCTAGCACCGAGGCAAAACCTGCGGACGAGGGCAAGCCGCCGCTTGACACCCCCAGGAAAGCTGCCAGCGATCCAGCCGCTGAAACGCGTGAATACGAGGTGGCGCTCAACCTGTTCCGGGCCAACAAGCTCAAGGAGGCGGCTGCGGCTTTCGAGGCTTTTGCCAGGGCACATCCGGACAGCAACCTGACTCCCAGCGCACAGTACTGGCTTGGCAATGTCCATTATTCGATGCGTGACTGCAAGAAGGCAATCGATGCACACCGGGTGGTAGCCAGCAAATGGCCAACTCACGCCAAGGCACCAGACGCGCTGCTCAACCTCGCCACCTGCCAGCAGGAACTTGCAGATGCCAAGGGGGCGAAGGTGACGCTCGAAACCCTGGTCGCCAAGTACCCAGACAGCGCCGCTGCTACCACCGCCAGGCAACGCCTGAAGAAATAGGGCAGTGAAGACCTTTGTCCGACCGCTTTCGCTGAAGATCAGCGAAATTTTCCTGTCTCTGCAAGGTGAGAGTTCACGCGTCGGATTGCCGTCGGTTTTTGTCCGCCTGACCGGCTGCCCGCTCCGTTGTGTCTGGTGCGACACCGCTTACGCCTTCAGCGGTGGCCAGACCATGTCGCTGCCGGACATCCTTGCCGAGGTGGCGCGTCATGGGGTAGCTCACGTTTGCGTGACCGGCGGCGAACCGCTCGCGCAGCCGGCGTGCCTGCCGCTGTTGAGCAAGTTGAGCGACGCCGGCTATGCAGTATCGCTGGAAACCTCTGGCGCTCTCGACATCAGCGGCGTCGATGTCCGGGTTTCGCGAATCGTTGATCTCAAGGCTCCGGGCTCCGGCGAGTTCGACCGAAATCGCTGGCAGAACCTGGCCCTGCTGACCAGCAATGATGAACTCAAGCTGGTTCTCAAGGACCGTGCCGACTACGAGTGGGCACGCCAGTTGATCGTCGACCGCCAGCTTGCTGCGCTCTGTCCGGTGCTCCTCTCGCCGGTCGAGGGAGAGCTGGCGGCGACGACGCTGGCAGACTGGATACTCGTCGATCGGCTACCGGTGCGCTTTCAGTTGCAACTCCACAAAGTACTTTGGGGTAAGATGCGTGGCAGGTAGCTTGAGAGAGACCCGTGCCATGAGCGAAGAACGCCGCCAGTATTCCCGAATCTCCTTTGCATCACCAGCGCAACTGCTGTTGGACAAGCGAGCACTCGAGGTGCAGGTGCTGGACCTTTCATTGAAGGGCGCGCTGCTGTGTCTGTCGGACGATACCGCGGTGGCGATCGGGGCGGCTGCCGTCCTGGACGTTCCCCTCGATGAGCTCGGCAACCGGATTCGCATGCAGACCACTGTCGCCCATTGCGAAGGCAGACAGGCGGGCCTGGTGTGCCAGCTCATCGACATCGACAGCGTTACCCACCTGCGACGCCTGGTTGAACTCAATCTTGGCGACGCCGATCTGCTACAGCGGGAGCTTGCAGCGCTGCTTTCCGGGTAGAACTTCGTATTTCCGGAGTATTCATGCTCTGTGCATGGTCGCGACGCGGTGCGCAAGCGGTCTTCCGGCGGTTCCTGTCTGCTGCCAGCACGCTTCACACCGCACTGGCTGCCAAGCTGTCGCGCCACGGTTCGTCAGGCTTGAACACCATGACGCGGCCCTGATTCTTGTTGACGATCAGGATGTCACCGGCCGCGACCAGTTCGCCGTTCTGCCTGGCCACCGCCACCGCGCAGGGTTTGGAGAGATCCGGGTGCTTGAGTACCCCAAGCTGCCTTCCCCGTGTTGAGACGAAGCGCAGAGAACCCGGTTGCAAGCCCAGGTGATCGCCAAACTCGGCAATCAGAAAGCCCTGCTTGACAGTCTCGAAATCATCGAAGACCTGCAGCGCGGCGGTATCGATGACCTGCGGTTCGCTGGCGCTGCCGTCATGGTTGATCTTTACACTTCCGAATACGGCTGCTGGAATACCGTTGCCGGTGTAGTACAGGGTGTCGTCCCGGATCTTCAGGCCATTGGGTTTGCAGCCCGGCGGGCGGCACCAAGGGATATCCTGAACACTGACGCCAGCAGCTTCAAGGGGCACGCGGTAGATGCCGGGCGTGAGGCTCGGCCCGCTGTTGGCGACATAGAGGCAGCGGCGCTGCGTGTCAATGGCGATTCCATTGGCCAGGACATTGTCGGGGAGGCTGCCGAGCACATCGGTGAAGGCCGCTGGTGTCTTTCTCAGGTCACAACGGACGATCCAGGATTCGGCGTGAAAGGTGAATGCCGCAAGGTAGATCTGCAGCAAGCCCATACTCGTCTGCTCTACATTGTTGACATCGTCCATGATCGCCTTGAGCAGCGGATTATCACTTTGATGGACATGTGCGCAGGCCAGGTACAGGTAATTGCCGTGCGCGGCGATGCCGTTTTTCAGGAAGCTTCTGGGTAAGTCATTGACGCGAACGGGGATGAGCTTTTTCTCACAGACGCCGCCGGAGCCACCCAGCAGCTCGTAGACCCCCTCGCGGGCGGTGACGAACAGGCGCTGCTCCTCGCTGATAACGAGATTTTCGGCATTTGACACGTCGCGACATAGCGTTCTAAGAGACCCGCTCACTGCCTGCGGTGGTGATACCAGGGAAGTGTACAGGGACATCATCATCGGATCTCCGATTAGTAATTGTGCCAACTGCCTGGCTGGACAGGTGGAAGCGATTCTCCTGATTCCCGCTGCCGCTGGAAAGCGGTATATTTGTCAGGCCATGAATATACCACTTCCACTGCCCGGCAGGCGTGCAGTCGTTCTCCTCTCAGGCGGACTCGATTCGGCAACCACGCTGGCGATCGCCCGCGCGAGTGGTTTCGCGTGCTACTGCCTGTCGGTCGACTACGGTCAGCGCCATCGAGCCGAGCTGCGCGCGGCAGCGGCTGTTGCCGGCTCTCTCGGGGTCTGTGAGCATCGGGTGCTGCTCCTGCGACTGGATGTCTTCGGGGGTTCGGCTCTGACCGACACCCGCATCGCTGTTCCCGTCGACGGTCTGCAGCCGGGAATTCCTGTCACTTACGTACCGGCACGTAATACCATCATGCTCTCGCTGGCCCTGGCCTGGGCCGAGGTGCTGGGTAGTCGCGATATTTTCGTCGGTGTCAACGCAGTCGACTACTCGGGTTATCCCGATTGCCGGCCGGAGTACATCGCGGCCTTCGAAAGCATGGCCAATCTCGCCACCAGGGCTGCCGTCGAAGGCGCGACGCTGCGCATTCACGCACCACTGCTCCATCTTGGCAAGGCCGAGATCATTGCTCGCGGCAATGATCTGGGCGTGGACTATGGTCTGACGGTTTCCTGTTATCAGGCTGACCAGGACGGACGTGCCTGCGGCGTTTGCGATTCTTGCCGATTGCGACGAGCTGGTTTTGCTGCGGCCGGTCTCGCCGACCCTGGCGCTTATCGGGTATTCTGACCGCGGTCAGTGCGATCATTCGCTGGCATCGACCGCCGCCTCGCTGAAGCGCAGCCTGCGCGCGACCAGCACCTTGTCCACTCGATTGCGGTCCATGTCGACCACTTCGAAACGCCACTCGGCCCATTCAAAGTGATCCGATGCCACCGGAACGCGCCCGAGCACGTACATGATGAAGCCACCCAGCGTGTTGAAGGCGTTCTCGTCTTCACCCGGCAGCACCGCGTTGATCTCGAGAACGGTCTTCAGGCGTTCGATGGTGACGCTGCCATCCGCCAGCCATGAACCATCCGTGCGGATGACGATATCCTGTTCCTCGGCAGTATCCCAGCTCGGGAGATCGCCGACGATCGAAGCCAGCACGTCGCTGAGGGTGACCAGACCCTGCAGGTCGCCGTATTCGTCGATCATCAGCGCGCACTGCTGGCGCGCCCTGCGGAAGGTTTCGAGCAGCTGGGTGGTCGTGACGCTGGCCGGTACATAGAGCGCTGGCCGGACAAATGGCTCGACTGTGAGAGGCTCGCCGAAGAGGGCGCCCTTGAGGAGATCGCCGGTGCGCAGGATGCCGACGACGTTCTCCAGGCCGTCGCGGCAAACGACAATCCGCTTGTACGGACTCTCGGCGAGACGCTTGCGAATTTCCGCTTCGCTCGCATTCAGGTCGAGCAGGTAGATGTCCTTGCGCGGGGTCATGATCGCGCCAATGTGCTGCTCGTCGAGGCGCAGCACATTGGCGACGATGGCCTGCTCGCTTTCGTGGAAGACGCCTGCCTTGGCGCCCTGACTCATCAGGACCTTGATCTCGTCGTTGCTCACCGAGGACTCCTGCGTGTGGCGCGCTCCAAGCAGGCGCAGGAGCAGGTTGGATGACGAAGCGAGCAGCCATACCAGGGGACGCGCCAGTCGCGAAAGCAGGTTCATTGGTGGCGCAATCAGCGCGGCGATACGCTCCGGGGCCAACAAGCCGAGACGTTTGGGCACCAGTTCGCCGACCACGACCGAGAAATAGGTCAGCACGGCGACGACCAGCGTCAGTGCGATCGTGCTGGCGTGGTCCTCGAGGACTGGGAACTTTCCCAGCCATTCGGCGAGTGGAATGGCCAGCGTCGCCTCGCCGATGGCGCCGCTGAGGATACCCACCGTGGTGATGCCGACCTGGACGGTGGATAGAAAAATCGATGGCTCGAGACTCAATGTCAGAGCTGAGCGTGCGCCCGCGTTACCGTCCTCAGCCAGCTTCAGCAGGCGTGACTGCCGCGAAGAGACGACAGCGATTTCCGACATGGCCAGAACGCCGTTGAGCAGGATCAGAAAGAGTAGTAGGGCAATGTCCACGATGGCTAGGTTGTTGCGAAATACCAACGGAAATGACACGGCGACATCGCCGTCGAACGGCATTATAAGGTTCTCTGGCGATGTAGAGAGGCATTGCCAAGGCCTGCTCCGTTCAATGCGAAAGGCATTTCCGGAGCTGCCGGTATGGGTGTTTCACCGGTGCATTTTCAAGGCAGGTTGACAAAATCTATACTTATCAATAGACTGTAATTTCTGCAGTAGCAAACAAACGCATCGCAGCCAGTCCGCTGCATATTTGCCGCTCTGTTCGCAGGCCATCAAGGCACACAGAGTTCCGGCCTCAGGGAAAGTTTCCCCCTAGTATTCGAGGCTTTGCACCCGCCTGTAACCGTTCATCGTCAAGCCATTTTGTAGCGAGACGACCACAGTGAAGGAGAGAGCATGTCCGCAACAATTTCACTCGGAAGTATCACGGGGCGTCGTATTGACGCCACTTTGAGTTTGATCCAACACAGCCTGATCATCGTTGGGCTGATGGTCGTACTGGGCACCTTCAAGCTTCCAGTCGCCGACAGTGCGGCTACCGACAGTCAGCCAGCCGTCGAGTCCTCGAATGCCGCCGAAGCATCCGAAACGGAAGCCGTCAAGCCCGCTGTCGAAGTGCTGCCGCTGCGTTTGCAACGCGCCCTGGATTTCGTATCGCGGCGCTACCGGGTGGCGCCTGAAGCGCTGATCCCGATCTTTGAGGCGGCACAGGCAGTTGGCCGGGAACGTCGCCTCGATCCCCTGCTGATCATCGCCATCATCGGGATCGAGTCGCGTTTCAATCCCTTTGCCGAAAGCGCGAGTGGTGCCAAAGGCTTGATGCAGGTGATTCCGGGCTATCATCTGGACAAGGTGCCGCAAGGTGCCGGGTTGCAGCCGTTTCTCGACCCGGTGACCAATATCCAGGTCGGCGTGCATGTCCTGGAGGAGGCAATCCGCTGGCGTGGCAGCCTGACTGCCGGCCTGCAGCACTACGGCGGCGCCTCGGAGGATCCGGAGAGCGGCTACGCGAGCAAGGTACTTGCCGAGAAGGAGCGGATCGAGCAGGCTGCGCGGCGGGGTTCTGGCGCGCGTGTCTGAGTTTCGTGTTGCCTTACCGGGAAAGTCGCGGAGCGACTTTCCGATTAACGGCTCACCCCGGCGCGTGCGATGCGCCGGATGGCTCGCCTGGCCTCGACCGAGAGGACGAGTTCGGAATGGGTCAGCGGGGTCATCAGACGCTCGTCAAAATGCAGCAGTTCATTTTCGTCCTCGCGCAGGAATTCCGCTTCGATCAGGTTGGCGATGAAGGCAGAGAAGGTCGCCTTCTCAGGAAACTCCGGCGTATTGAACTCGTAGAGCAGGGATAGCCGCTGCGCCAGCAGATGGCAGTGGTTTTCGAGTGCCTGGCGAGTCAATTGGCCCGTCCCATGCCGTTGCAGCAGCGACAGCGTAAGGAAGTGACGTTCCAGCAGTGGACGAATGGTTTCGCCGAGCAGGTGTAGTTCGGCAAATTCCTGACTGACGGGCTCCGGCGCAACGAGCCTTCCCGAGACTTCCGAGCGACCCAGCAGGCCGCGCCTGACGAGCACGCCAATGACCTCTTCGGTGGCTGTCGCCAGGTCGTTGAGAGGCCAGCGCAGAAACAGTTCTGCTCGCATCAGGGTGCAAATGCCGCCCACTGCCCGTGCCACGCGCGCGCCATCGAGGTGGCGGTTATGGCTCAGCAGGCAGGCGAGAACTGCTGGCAAGGCAAACAGGTGCAGGACGTTGTTGCGAAAATAGGCGAGCAGGGGTGCCTGTTCGTTGCCAACCCGGATCAGATCTCCTAGCGGATCGGCAAAGCGTTCAACGACGGCAAGTCGCTCGGCGTAGGCCACGATTTCTTGTGCTGCAAGTCCGCAGGCGATGGTTGTCGGCGCATACGGGGCATCTCTGGCGAGCGCCTGGTAGTGCTCGATCATCCGCAGCAGGGCGCGCTCGTCCGCGGTATGCTTGGGTGTCGCCAGCAGCGCGAGAGCAATCAGGTTGATTGGATTGAGAACTGCCGCGGCGTTGATCCGTTTGGCGAGTTCGGCTGCCGCGGCGCGCGTGGCGGTACGCGACCATGACGATTCTCTGGTGGAGCCTTCCTCGCTCCAGCCCGGGTGATGGGCATCCAGAAAACCGGCCAGCGGCAGCGGTTCGCCAACGTTCACATGCACCTGGCCAAAAACCCGCTTGATACTGCGCACGCTCTTCAGGATGCCCCACAGTGATTCACCTTGCTTGGGTTTACCTGCCAGTTCACCGAGATAGGTGTGCCCCTCCATCAGCTTCTCGTAACCAATGTATACCGGTACGAACACCAGCGGTCGCGCGTGTTCGCGGATGAAGCTCTGCACGGTCATGCCGAGGATGCCTGCCTTGGGCGTCAACATCCTGCCGCTGCGGCTACGCCCGCCTTCGATGAAGTACTCGATCGGGAAGCCGCGCGCGAGCATCAGGTGCAGGTATTCGTGGAATACGGCAGCATACAACGGCTCACCCTTGAAGCTGCGGCGCAGGAAGAAGGCGCCGCCGCGGCGTAGCAGCGATCCGACGATCGGCAGATTGAGGTTGGCACCGGCGGCGATGTGAGGTGGCGTCAACCCCTGGCGGACGATGATGTAGGACAGCAGCAGGTAATCGATGTGGCTGCGGTGGCAGGGGACATAAACGATTTCATGTCCGGAGGCGATGCGGGTGACGACATCGAAGTGATGCAGCTGGATGCCGTCGTAGAGACGAGTCCACAACCAGGAAAGGAATAGTTCCAGGGCGCGCAGAACCCCGTAGGAGTAATCGGAAGCGATCTCCAGCGCGAAGTGGACGGCCCTTGCTTTAGCCTCGCCGAGCGGGATGCCTTGTGTCGCGGCTTCGCTAATGATCGCCGCGCGAACCTGTTCGCCGGCGAGCACCGCATCCACCTGGGTGTTGCGGTGCGAGAGGTCGGGTCCGATGGCCATCTGGCGCTGGCGGCGAAAATGTACCCGCAAGACGCGCGACAGCTTGCGTAGTGCCTGCTCCTCACCCAGTCCTCCCTGCAGCAGATTGCGCAGCGAAATGGGCGTGTTGTAGCGCACCAGGACATTGCGACCATGCAGCAGAATTGCCAGCAATTGCCGCCATGCGCCAGGCGGACGCCAGGTTTCGGAGAACAGCGCTTTGAGGACGGAATCCTGGGTGTCAGGACTGCGTCCCCAGAGGATGACCACCGGTACCAGCTGGACGTCGAGCGTCGGGTCGGCGACTGCCTGGTGCATCAGGCTCGCCAGCAATGGGGAGTAATTGTTGCCGTCGCGTGCTCTGCCGGCGAGGCTGCGGTCACGGTTGAGAAAGAAGAATGAGCGGGGCAGCCGCTGTCCGCCCAGCGCCATCGGCACCTCTGCGCGCGGCAAGCCGGCTCGGCGCGATTCCTCGAAGAGCACCAGCAGGTTCGAGAGATGCCTGTCCTGCAGGACGTAACAGACCGGCATCGTCGGGTCGAGTCCCACAGCCTGCAGATTTTCCGGAAAAACCGAGGTTCGTACCCAGGCGTAGAGCAGGCGTCGCGCCAGCGGAATGAACCAGTTGGAGACCTTGAAGACCTCGCCCACGACGACGCTGCTCGTCCTGATTTCTTGCCTACTCCTCCTCGACGACCTTGTGCTGCGCCGCCAGTTGCTGTTGTGTCGCCGGCGGTACCTGGGCGTAGTGCGAGAAGGCGATGCTGTACGAGCCCTGTCCGCCGGTCAGTGACTTGAGGCGCGACTGGTAGCTCTCGAGTTCGGCCAGCGGTGCCTGACCGGTAATCGCCATGACGCCCGGAGCACGTGGTTGGGTGCCGGTGAGATGACCGCGTTTGCTGGAAAGGTCGCCAGTGACGTCACCGGTGACCGCTTCCGGTGCGAGGATTTCGATGTCGACGACTGGTTCGAGGATGATCGGTCTGGCGGCACGAATCGCCTCGACCGTTGCCTTCTTGGCGGCCATGAAAAAGGCGATGTCCTTGCCGTCAACCGGATGTGTCTTGCCGTCGTACACGGTGACGCGCAGATCCTCCACCGGGAAGCCGGCAACGACGCCATCGGCAAGCGCCTGGCGAACGCCTTTCTCGACTGCCGCCATGAAGACACCAGGGATCACCCCGCCTTTGACGATATCGACGAACTCGAAGCCGGCCCCCCGTTCGAGTGGCTCGATTCGCAGCATTACTTCGCCGAACTGGCCCGCGCCACCACTCTGTTTCTTGTGCCGGCAGTGCCCTTCGGCCGAACCGGTAATCGCTTCACGATAAGCAATCTGCGGCGGCTTGGTGTCGAGTTCCAGCTTGTACTGCTGTGCCAGGCGCGTCAGTTTGGCGCGCAGATGCATTTCGCCGATGCCGCGAATCACCGTCTCGTTGGTCGTCGGATGCCGTTCGATCCGGAAGCAGGGGTCCTCGACTTCGAGTTTGTGCAGGATCTCGAACAGCCGCTGTTCGTCGGCCTTGCGCCGCGCATGCACGGCCAGACCGTGCATCGGCAGCGGGAACTCGAGTGGCTGCAGATGAATGTGGTCTTCGTCATGCGAGTCGTGCAGTACGCAGTCGAACTCGATTTCCTCGACCTTGGCAATTGCACCCAGGTCGCCAGGTACCAGGGTTTCGACCTCGACATAATCCTTCCCCTGCAGGCGATAGATGTGGCCGACCTTGAACGGACGCTTGCCATCGCCGACGAAGAGCTGCGAATCTTTCCTGATCGTTCCCTGATGCACGCGGAATACCCCTACTTTGCCGATGAAGGGGTCGCTGACGATCTTGAAGACGTGCGCCAACACGTGCTTCTGCGGATCGGGTTCGGCTGCGAAGGGCACGACCGGCCCGCCTGGTTCGCCGCGATAAAAGGGCGGCGGGTTACCCTCCGCCGGATTGGGCGCGAGTCTGGCGAGAACGTCGAGCAATTGCGGGATTCCGGCCCCGGTCTTTGCCGAAACGAAGAGAATCGGAATCAGGTGGCCGGCACGCAGAGCCCTCTCGAATGGCAGGTGCAATTCGTCCGGAGTCGGATCGACACCGTCGTCGAGGTACTTTGCCAGCAGATCCTCGTCTTCCTCGACGATCTGGTCGATCAGCGCACGGTGCGCTGCTGCCACGGATTCGAAATCGCTTTCGCCATCGTCATGGCCGAGCAGCTCGACGACTTCACTGCCCTGTCTGGCTGGCAGGTCAAGCAACATGCATTCACGACCGAAACGCTCACGGATCTCGCCGACCAGTGCCGGAAGATTGACGTTCTCCGCGTCGATCTTGTTGATCACGATCATCCGGCAAACGCTGCGAGCTGCGGCCAGCTTCATCATACGTTCGCTCGAGAGCTCGATGCCGTTTTGTGCATTGATCACCACCAGTGCCGTGTCCACGGCGGCGAGCGCGGCAATCGCCTGTCCGGCGAAGTCGGGAAAGCCCGGCGTATCGAGCAAATGGATCAACACTCCTTGCCAGGAAAAACTCGCCAGCGCTGAATTCAGCGAGTGGCCAAACTCCTTCTCTTGCGCATCGAAATCACAAACCGTGTTGCCCTTTTCGACGGCGCCCCGGCTGCTGATGGCGCCGGCTGCGGCGAGCAGGCTTTCGGCAAGCGTCGTTTTGCCGGCGGCACCGTGGCCGACGAGAGCAACAGTGCGAAGGTTACTGGTGGCGGTCTGGCCCATTCATCATCTCCCATTCAAGTCGAACGCAAGCCGCAGCTGCAGAAATAACCCCATGGTATGTTGGCTGCGCGTGCGTTCAGCATTTTACCCCCGCGACAGCCGCAGCGCTTGCTCGTCGTGGTGTCGCTTCCGAACTCTGGCGCACAAAACCGGTCGACATCGCCATTGCAGATCACATCAGTTTTGTGTTCTCCGGTTGAGTCGGCTAAAGTAGCGGGCTTTTACGTCGACGAACACCGTGTCAGGAGGCAACATGGAAAAGAATAATCCCCCAAAAGCTGATCTTTGCGAGGCTGCCCTCGAATATCACCGCTATCCGACTCCAGGCAAGATCGCCGTCCAGCCCACCAAGGGCTTGAGTAATCAGCTCGACCTGGCACTCGCCTATTCTCCAGGTGTTGCCTATGCCTGCCATGCCATCGTTGATGACCCGGCTGCGGTCAGCTGGTACACCTCGCGAGCCAATCTGGTGGGCGTCATTACCAATGGTACTGCCGTGCTCGGCCTGGGGAATATCGGTCCTCTGGCGGCCAAACCGGTGATGGAGGGCAAGGGTTGTCTATTCAAGAAATTCGCCGGGATTGATGTCTTTGACATTGAACTGGCCGAGAGCGACCCGGACAAGCTGATCGACATGATCGCTGCGATGGAGCCGACGCTGGGGGGCATCAATCTCGAAGACATCAAGGCCCCTGAGTGCTTCTACATCGAAGCCAAGCTCAAGGAGAGGATGTCGATTCCGGTCTTTCACGACGACCAGCACGGCACGGCAATCATTTCATCGGCAGCGATCCTGAACGCACTCAAGGTGACCGGCAAGGCGATCGGCGAAGTGAAAGTGGTCTGCTCCGGAGCGGGTGCTGCCGCGATCTCCTGCCTCAATCTCTGGTGCGATCTGGGCGTACGGCACGAGAACATCACCGTTTGCGACTCGAAAGGGGTGATCTACGCCGGCCGCGACCCCGACATGGAACCGACAAAAGCGGCCTATGCGCGCGAAACCGAGGCCCGCACGCTCTACGAGGCGATCGACGGTGCCGACGTCTTCCTCGGACTCTCTGCCGCGGGCGCACTCGAACCGGAGATGCTCGCCCGCATGGCCAAGCAGCCGATCGTTTTCGCTCTGGCCAACCCGACGCCGGAAATCATGCCCGAGCTTGCCCGCGAGGTTCGTCCCGACGTGATCATGGCGACCGGTCGATCGGACTATGCCAACCAGGTCAATAATGTCCTGTGTTTCCCGTTCATTTTCCGCGGCGCACTCGATGTGGGTGCAACACGCATCAACGAGCAGATGAAGATGGCCTGTGTCAGGGCACTGGCGGCGATGGCCGAGGAAGAGGTGAGTGCCGAAGTGGGGATGGCCTATCCCGGTGAGGAACTCTCGTTCGGTCCGGAATACCTGATCCCCAAGCCCTTCGATCCGCGCCTGATCACCATCATCGCGCCGGCCGTGGCGCAGGCGGCGATGGATTCCGGTATTGCGACCAGGCCAATTGCGGATATGGCCGCTTACCGGGAAAAGCTCAAGGAGTTCGTCTACCAGACCGGGGTTGGCATGCGCGCAGTGTTCTCGGCCGCCAAGCGGGGGCGAAGGACGCGCATCGTCTATCCCGATGGTGAGGAGGAACGCCTGCTGCGCGCCGTGCAGATCATTCTCGATGAAGGCCTGACACGCCCCATATTGATTGGCCGTCCCGATGTCATCATGGCGCGACTGGAAAGGATTGGCTCGAAATTGCGGGTAGGCACAGATTTCGAGGTCGTCGACCCGAACAGTGATCATCGCTACAAGGAATGCTGGACGGCCTATCATCAGCTCAGAAAGCGCCAGGGCGTGACGATCGACATTGCCAAGACACGCCTGCGCAGCGATAACACGATCATCGGCGCCATGTTGCTCAAGCTCGGCTACGCCGATGGAATGATCTGCGGCCTTACCGGCCGTTTTCTGCATCATCTGCGACACGTTGACGAGATCATCGGCAAAGCGCCGGGCTGCAAGACGATGGCGGCAATGGCGCATCTCTTGCTGCCTGGTCGTGCCATGTTCATCTGCGACACGCATGTCAACGAAAATCCTGATGCCGAGCAACTCGCCGAAATCGCCTTCATGGCCGTGGAAGAAGTGCGCCGTTTCAAGATCCGGCCCAAGCTGGCGATGCTGTCGCATTCCAACTTCGGATCGTCGCGGAGCACTTCAGCCCGCAAGGTGGCCGAGGCTGTGGCGATTGTGCGTGCCAAGGCGCCTGATCTGGAAGTTGACGGAGAAATGCGCGGGGACAGCGCTCTCTCAGCGGAGATACGCAAGCAATTCGATCCCCAATCGCCACTTACCGGTGAGGCCAACGTACTGGTGATGCCAAACCTGGACGCTGCCAACATCTCCTTCAACCTGCTCAAAATGACCGGCAGTGACGGTATGGCTGTCGGCCCGATCCTGCTTGGAGCGGCACGGCCAGTGCATGTGCTTGGGCCCACCTCGACCGTTCGCCGGGTGGTGAACATGACCGCCCTGGTCGTGGTGGACGCAGCCAGCAAGTAGGGACGCACACTCCCTTCTTTACAAACACGCTCAGCCAATGCATCATCAGGTTGGCAAACTCGGTATGGTCGGGACCTGATGGTTAACCAAGCATAGTAGAGTCCTATCGCGAACAATGGCAGCCAATCCGCAACAATCACCGCTCAGCGGGCTTGCCCGTGCGCTGGTACAAGCTGGCCGAATCAAGGAAGCCGAGGCAGAGTCCCTGCTTGCGCAAGCCACTGCCAAGAAGACTTCGTTAATCGAACAGCTGGTCGGCGCGAAGAAGGCGACCTTCCTTGAATTGGCGCGTTTTGCGTCGGACAAGTTCGGTTTTCCGCTGCTTGATCTGTCTGCCTTCGACGACGCGAACATCCAGAAAAATGCGATTGATCGAAAGCTGATCGCGACCCACCAGGTCGTACCACTGCACAAGCGCGGCAATCGCCTGGCGGTTGCCATCGCGGACCCGACCAACCTGCGTGCGCTGGACGAGATACGCTTTCAGACCGGGTTGACGGTTGACCCGGTGATCGTTGAGGAAAACAAGCTCATTCCTCTGGTCACGAAGATAGCCGAAACGGCCGACGAAGCCCTGAAGGGTTTAAGTAACGAGGACATCAATCTCGAGTTCACCGACGAGCAAAGCCAGGAGAAGGAAGAGGTCGCAAACCTTGAGGTCGATGACGCTCCGGTCGTCCGGTTCATTCAAAAAATGATGCTCGATGCTATCAATGAAGGTGCATCAGACATTCATTTTGAACCCTACGAGAAAAACTATCGCATCCGCTTTCGCTCTGACGGCATTTTGCGGGAAGTGGCCGCACCGCCACTGGTCATCAAGGAGAAGATTGCTTCCCGTATCAAGGTGATTTCGCGCCTTAACATTGCCGGGAAGCGGGTGCCCCGGGACGGCCGCATGCGGCTGGTGCTTTCGAA
>RRZU010850178.1_pt1 | contig 16460 bp, 14 predicted proteins | sample 2165561 | NCBI WGS metagenome assembly RRZU01 (sample SAMN10456909, study PRJNA506462) | wastewater metagenome | isolation source: wastewater sludge | place: USA: Moscow, Idaho
CAGTTGACGCTCTCTCTCGGCGGAGCAATGAGTCAGCAGCCGTGCCCCCTACCGCCAGCAGCCGTAGAGCAGCGCGATGGTCGCAATATCGCGGACCAGGCCAGGCGTTGCGAACCCTTGCAACGCAAGGCCGCGAATGTACCCAAAACTCAGGCAGAAGACAACCTCCCGATGCGCTGCAGGCGGTTCAGGATGAGACATTTGCACTCCTCGCAAACTCTTGCCACAGCTGTGCTGTAAACCGGGGCAGAATTTTCTTGCCCCGATTTAGTGATGGCGGATCGCGGGTTCGCCAATCTCTTGATCGAACACGGATACTGCCATCCGATTACGCGGCCACCGATTTCCAGCGACATTCCTGCACCAGTAGTCGCAGAAATTCCTCCGGCATCAGAGCCTCGTCCAACAGTTCCCGTTGCCGGCAGACATTGGCAAAATCACCCGCCGTCAATTGCTCCTGTGTGGTCAGGCGATTGAGCATCGGCGCCGGCAAACCTTCGGCTAGGCCAATGTCGCCCAGGGCTTCGCGGGCAAACATCGCCGCACGCTGGGGCAATGACTTCGGCATCCACGGTATTGAACAGCCGCGCAATGTTCTGCTCGGTTTCGCCGACATACTTCGACACCAGGTCGGAAGACTGTCGGACCACCAGTTCGCGGTCGAGCGCATCGGCCAGCACATGGGCGAACTCGGTCTTGCCGGTGCCGGGCGGGCCGAACAACAGACCATTGACTCCAGCCACGCCATCCTGAGCAGCGCGCTTCAGTACGGTTACCAGCCGCTGCCCGGCGGTGGCCAGATGCGGAAAGTCATCGAGCGACCAAGCCGGTGCCGGCGCAGGCTCGATCAGCAAATTGCTTAACCCGACTTGAACAGCGAATTGGCCGCATCAAGCGCTTCGGTCAAGTCCGTTCAACAGTCGACATGCTGAACTTGGTTCACCAGGGTACGGTCGACGAAAGGGTGTACGAGCGCCTATCGCAGCGAATGCATAACCGCTTCTTTCACGGTAACGCTACGGATGAGAAGAATGATACCTTCCACGCCGCTTATAATTCTCATTTACGCATAGAACCATGATCAAGCCGCGCCTCAATCCCCTGCTCGCCATCTCTGCTGCCGTCGCTGCCCTGGTTGGTTTGCCGGTGGCGAGCGTTCTGACCAATATCCTCAGCGGCGGGACCAGCGCAACCTGGTCGCATCTGGCGGCGACGGTGCTGCCGGACTACGTGGCGAATACCCTGGTGTTGTGTCTCGCTGTCGCCCTCGGAGTGATCGTCGTCGGGGTGGCCACGGCATGGCTGACGGCAATGCACGACTTTCCGGGGCGGCGTGTCTTCGAGTGGGCACTGGTATTGCCGATGGCCATGCCGGCTTATGTGCTGGCTTATGTGTATACCGACTTTCTGCAGTTTGTCGGCCCGCTGCAGAGCTTCCTGCGCGAATTCTTCGGCTGGAGCAAGGCAGACTACTGGTTTCCCGAGGTACGCAGCCTCGCCGGTGCGGTCACCATGTTTGTTTTCGTCCTCTACCCGTATGTCTATCTGCTGACGCGTACGACTTTCAGCGAGCGCGCCAGCGGCATGTTGGAAGCCTCGCGCAGCCTCGGTTTCGGCTCCTGGCGCAGCTTCTTCCGGCTCTCCCTGCCGCTGGCCAGGCCTGCGATCGTAGCCGGCGCAACCCTGGCATTGATGGAAACACTCGCCGACTACGGGACGGTTTCCTACTTCGGCGTGCAGACCTTCACTACCGGCATCTATCGTGCCTGGTTCTCTCTTGGCGATCGAATTGCGGCCGCGCAACTGGCAGCGGCGCTGCTCGCTTTTGTCATCGTGCTGCTGCTGATCGAACACGCTTCACGCGGTCGTTCGCGTTTTCACAACACCAGCGGACGCCGGCGATCGATCGCCCGTCAGCGTTTGCCGGGCTGGCGAGGCTGGCTGGCCATGGCAAGCTGCGCCGTGCCGCTGGGCATTGGCTTTCTGCTGCCTGCCTGGCTGCTGCTGCGACTGGCGCTAACCGACGTCGATGCGCAGTTCGGCGCGCATTTCGTCGCTCTGGCGCGCAACAGTTTCCTGCTCGCAGGATTGACCGCGATCATCGCCGTTGCCCTGGCGGTGCTGCTTGCCTATGGTGCGCGCCTGTCAAACGGGCTGCTGGCGCCGACACTCAATCGTCTGGTCAGCCTGGGCTACGCGGTACCGGGTTCGGTGATCGCCGTCGGTGTACTGATCCCGGTGACGCGTCTCGACCACTGGCTGGCCGGGCAATGGCAGAACTGGTTTGGCGACAACCCGGGGCTGCTGATCACCGGTGGCATCGCCGCCCTGGTCTATGCCTATCTGGTGCGCTTCCTGGCGGTCGCCCTGCAGTCGGTGGGCACCAGTCTGGCAAAAATCACCGTCAGCATGGACGACGCGGCGCGCAGCCTGGGACTCGGCCAGGCGGCGACACTGCGGCGAGTGCATCTGCCGATTCTGCGTGGCAGCCTGTTCACGGCCTGCCTGCTGGTGTTCGTCGATGTGATGAAGGAGTTGCCGGCGACGCTGGTGATGCGCCCTTTCGATTTCGATACGCTGGCGACGCAGGCCTACACGCTCGCTTCCGACGAGCGACTCGCCGAAGCGGCCAGCGTCTCGCTGGCGATTGTCGCCGTCGGCCTGCTGCCGCTGATCGCGCTGTCGCGCCAGATATCGCACGCGCGCCGCTAACGGTCATGACTTTTTCAGGCACCCCCGATCATGAAAGAAAACATGGCTCCGCCAAGCGCATAAGTTCGCTACAATCCCTGACGGGTATGAGGAGGAGCGCGAGATGGAACCTACATCGGTCATCAGCAAAGGGCTGGTCACGACCGCCACAGGCACTTGCCGATGGTCACCGGTAGGCGGGCAATGCGATGGGCGTCGTCTGTCTTCTCTGCCCCGATGATGACAGCGCAATGTTGACCCATTCGGCATTTGGACAGACCTGGTGGGGCAAGCAATGGCTCAACGCCCTGACCCAGATCGATTTCGCCAACCGCCTGCCACGTGGTCGCAGCTACGCCAAAAAGGGCGCGGTCAGGAACCTGACGGTCAGCGGTGGCACGATCCTGGCCAGCGTGCAGGGTTCGCGCATCCAGCCCTACCGGGTGACCATCACCGTGCCGCCGATCGCGGCACGCGCCGTGACCCGCCTGCTCGACCGGATTGCTGCCGACCCCGCGCTGATCGCCCAGATGCTCAATCGGCAACTCGATCCGGCAGTGCTGGCGCTGGCCAGCGAACTTGGCATCGCCGTCTTCCCGACCCGCTGGCAGGATCTCGACCTGCGCTGTTCGTGCCCGGACTGGGCGGTGCCGTGCAAGCACCTGGCGGCGGCGATCTATCTGTTGAGTCGGGAGATCGACGGCAATCCCTTCCTGGTGTTTTCCCTGCGCGGGATCGACCTCGCCGCCGCCCTCAAGTCGCGCGACATTCAGCTCGGTCAAGATGCCGGCAGCGCGCTGCCCGCCCTGAGCGAACTCCTGCCCACCGGCGACGAGCGGGTGAGCGCCGATGCCGAACTGCTCGACGGCATCGATTTCTCGCTCGTGCCGGCTCTGTCCGAACCGCTGCTGCGCGTCCTGTCGGCGCAACCGCCGTTCTTCCCGACGGGAGACTTCCGCATGCTCATGGGGCGTTTGCTGGCACGCGTCTCGAAAGCGGCCCGGCAGGCGCTCGCCGCGGCGCCAGGCGACGAGACCGGCGGACTCTCGCCCGACGACCGCCCATGCCTGGTGATCAACTCCGAGTATGCGTGCACGCTCAGCGGAGTCGCCGGGATCAGCGACTGGCCGGCGTTGTTGGCGACTCTCGCGAACCTCTCCCCAGCCCGCCTGCCCGACTTCCAGCCCGAACTCGCGGCACTGCAGCCGTTGCGATTGCTGGCCCTGCACCTGCTCGCCCGCGGCGCAGTCGTCCCGCAGATCTTCTCGCTACAGGGGCACGAGGCTGGTCTGCGCTGGCTGCCGGCGACCCTCGATCCGGCAGTACGCGAACTGATGCAGCGGGTTCAGGATGGGTTGCCGCCCGGACGGGTGCTACTGCGCCAGGGCCGCAAGACGCTTGCCCTGAGCGCCGAGGCGCAGGCGACGACGCTGTGCTCGCTGCTTCTCGATCACTTCATCCACGCGTACTGCGGGGCCGGCCAGGAGAAACCCGCCGGCGACAAAACGCTGGCGCTGTTCTTCGTCAGCGGACGCGCGCGCTACGACGGACCCGGCGAAGGGTCGATTGCCGCCGGCATCCACGCCTGGCTGGCACGCTTTCATCTTGCCCGCCGTGAGCACGCGCCGGTGCTCTGCCTCGACGAGTGTGCCGCCAGCGATGACGGTGATGCCGGTGACTTTGCGCTGGCACTGGCCGCGGAAAGCAACAATGCCCTCGAAGTGCCGGTCGCTCTGGCGACCGTACTCCGCGATCCTGCCTGGTCGCAGGCACGTTTCGGGATTCTGCAAACGGTGGCGCTGCTCGCCGAGTTCTATCCGCCGCTCAACCGCTATGTCAGTGCCGGCGCGCGCATACCGCTGCGCATTGCCGCCGACGAGCTGCCGGACCTGCTCTTCGACACCCTGCCGGTGCTGCGTCTGCTCGGCATCCGGACGCTGCTTCCGAAAGCGCTGGAGCGTCTGCTGCGGCCACGCCTGTCACTGCAGATCAAGGCTCAGGCACCGGACAGCGGCGGCTTCTTCAACGCCGATGACGTCTTCGCCTTTGACTGGCGGGTGGCGGTCGGCGAGTATCTGCTGTCGCGCGAGGAGTTCGAACGGCTGGTGCGCGAGGCGACCGGCGTGATCCGCTTCAAGGGCACTTATGTCTATCTCGACCCGGCCGAGATCGAGCGTCTGCGTGCCCGGCTCGCGCACTCCACCGAACTCCCCGGCAGCGAACTGCTGCGCGTCGCTCTCGCTGGTGAATACGCGGGCGCGCCGATCGGCCTCGATGCCGCGGCGCAGCAATTGCTGCAGCAGTTGCTGGAAGCCGGCGCGGTCGCCCTGCCGGCGGCCCTGCAGGCAAGGCTGCGCCCTTACCAGGAGCGCGGTTACGCCTGGCTCTATCGCAATGCCCGGCTCGGCTTCGGCAGCGTCATCGCCGACGACATGGGGCTCGGCAAGACCGTGCAAGTGATCGCGATGCTGCAGAAACTCAAGGAGGATGGCGCCCTGGCCGAGGCCAGAGTGCTGGTGGTGGTTCCTACCAGCCTGTTGACCAACTGGCAGAAGGAACTCGCCCGCTTCGCCCCGGAATTGAGCGTTGCCGTTTTCCACGGCAGCCGCCGCGAACTCGCGACACCTCCGGGGGAGCAGCGACCGGACCTGCTGCTCACCACCTATGGCGTCGCGCGCAGCGAGGGCGCCGCGCTGAAGTCCTTGCCCTGGCGGGTGGTCATCGTCGACGAAGCGCAGAACATCAAGAACCCGGCGACCGCCCAGACCCGGGCCGTCAAGGCCATCCCGGCGACGACCTGCATCGCCATGAGCGGCACACCGGTCGAGAACCGTCTCTCGGAATACTGGAGCATCATGGACTTCGCCAACCGCGGCTATCTCGGCAAACTGCCGCAGTTCGTCAGGGAATACGCGCTGCCGATCCAGACCGATCACGACCAGCAGGTGGTGCAGCGCTTCCGGCGTGTCACCGCCCCCTTCCTGCTGCGCCGGCTGAAGTCCGACAAGACGATCATCAGTGACCTGCCGGACAAGATCGAGCAGGATCAGTACTGCAGCCTGTCGAGGGCGCAAACCGCGCTGTACGAATCGGTGGTACAGGAAGGATTGCAGACCATTGCTGGCGAATCGGAGACCTTCCGGCGGCAGGGGCTGGTGCTGCAGATGATCCTGGCGCTGAAGCAGATCTGCAACCACCCGGCGCAGTACCTAAAACAGGGAGATGCCGACGCAGCGCTGTCGGGCAAGGCCGTACGTTTCCTCGAACTGATCGAAGACATCCACGCGAGCCTGGGCAAGGTGCTGGTGTTCACGCAGTTCCGCGAAATGGGCGAACTGCTCTGTGGCTGGCTGCGCGAACGGCAGCGACGCGAACCGCTGTTCCTGCACGGTGGCCTGACGCGCATCCGGCGCGATGCCCTGGTCGAACGTTTCCAGAACGATCGCACCGAGCGGGTGTTCATCCTCTCGCTGAAGGCTGGCGGCACCGGTCTCAACCTGACGGCGGCGGCCAACGTGATCCACTACGACCTGTGGTGGAACCCGGCGGTCGAGGCACAGGCCACCGACCGCGCTTACCGTATCGGCCAGCAACAGAATGTACAGGTGCATCGCCTGATCACCCGCGCCACTTTTGAAGAACGCATCAACGACATGATCCGCGCCAAGCGCGAACTCGCCGACCTGACCGTCGGCGCCGGCGAACAATGGATCGGCAATCTCGGCAGCGATGAACTCGAAGAACTGTTCACCCTGCATTGAGTACCAACAGGCAGAATCGAGCAGATTTTGAGGAAAGGATGGGAGGCGGTATGCGTGAACGGGTGATCATCGACTTTGAAACCACCGGACTGTCGGCGATGATGGGCGACCGGGCCACCGAGGTCGCTGCGGTGGTGATCGACGAAACGGGAATCATCGACCGTTTTCAGAGCCTGATGAACGGCGGCCGCCAGATTCCACTCTTCGTCCAGCAACTGACCGGCATCAGCAACCTGATGATCCGCCAGGCGCCCAAGGCCGAGACGGTGATGCGCCAGTTGTTCGACTTCATCGCCGGGCGTCCGCTGGTCGCCCACAATGCCTCTTTCGACCACGGCTTCCTCAGCGCCGAACTCGACCGCATCGGTGAATCCTGTCCGACCGGGCTGCTCTGTTCGATGAAAGTGGCCCGCCGCGTCTATCCGGAAGCGCCCAATCACCGCCTGGCAACATTGATCGCGCACACCCGCATCGAAGCGACCGGCCAGTACCACCGGGCGCTGGCCGATGCCGAAATGACCGCCCTGCTCTGGCTGCGCATGGAGCAGAAGTTGCAGCACGACTTCGCCCTGCCCGAGGTGCCGCTGGATCTGATGCGGCGCATCCAGACCGCGCCCTGCAAGACGCTCGACAAGTTCGTCGACAGCTTCAAGCGACGCACCTGGCCTGGCTTGAACCCTCTGACACACCCCTGAAGGACCCATCATGAACCAACCTTTTTCTCCAATATCACCAGGCAAGCTCCCCCTCGCCAAGCGCATCGCGGTCGCACCGATGTGCCAGTACTCGGCAGGGAATGGCGAAGCCAGCCGATGAACCACACACCAGACCCTACCGCGAGCCGCTTCCCGACCATCCGCCAGGTCCATGCCAGAGCCGTCTTCGGCTGGGTGCAGGCCGGCTGGCATGACTGTCGTCAGAGCGGCTTTGCCAGTCTGTTTTACGGCACGTGTTTTGCCGCCGCCGGCTGGTTGATGCAGGTGGTTTTCGAGCACGCCTCTGCACTTTTTGCAGGGCTGGCGACCGGCTTCCTGCTGTTTGGCCCTTTTCTGTCATTCGGGCTCTACGACCTGAGTCGGCGCATCGAAATCGGCGAGCCGCCACGATTGGCTCCGACCCTCGTCGCCTGGCGCCCGAATCTGGCCAACATTGGCGTGTTTGCAGCGCTGCTGGCGGTGGTCCTGCTGATCTGGGCGCGCGCGTCGATCATTGTCTTTGCGCTTTTCTTCGCCGGCGGCTTGCCCAGCTTTGCTGAAGTCGTGCGCACCGTTCTGACTTTCGAGCAAGCCGACTTTGCGATCGTCTACTTTGCCGTCGGTGGTTTCTTCGCCTGCTTCGTTTTCGCAATCAGTGTCATCGCCCTGCCCATGATGCTCGACCGCAAGACCGATGCAATCACGGCGGCGATCGCCAGTCTCTTTGCCTGCGCTCGCAACCCCGGCCCGATGCTGCTCTGGGCTGCCTGCATCGCGGTCCTTGCCGCCATCGGTTTTGCAACGCTGTTTCTCGGGCTGATTGTGACCATGCCCCTGGTGGGGCACGCGAGCTGGCATGTCTACCGCGAAGTCGTGGCCGACGAGGAGAAGACCGACCTGTGCTGAGCGCGATCGCAGCCTGACCAGGCTACTCCGACAAACTATATTTTAGATGGTCATAATCTTAGCCTTCGGGAGGGTTTGGAAGTTCAGGCTCAATAAGGACTTCAGGGCCTTGGCGTGATGAGAAGTTGAACGGGGAACCAGCAAAAACCTCCCGCTCGTGTGGCGGACCCGACGCGGCCACGGACCGGCCCGACCCGAAACGCCACGCTGCCAGCGCGCCGACCGAACGCGCTCCCCCTTCGCACCCCCCGACCCCGGCGGCCCTGGTTCGGGCAGGCCCGCTACCGCAGGCAAGCGCCACGGTGACCCGTGCTTTGCCCGAAGAACCCCAGCCGGTGGCCAAGCACACGACGAATACTTGGTGGCGCCAACGCCCAACATTCAAATTCAGCGGTGAGCGAAGCGAGTCCGCTGCAATGCAGTGTTGGGCAAATTTGTTGGATTGGCGGGGGGAGGCACAATCTGGACGCCGGCCGCCTTCAGTCTGGCCTCGCCACGTTGTATCTCTTTGAACAGTGCGTCCAGATTATTGCCATACTTGGCGCCAATCGCATCCTTGATGCCATGGACTTCCATCATGATTTCGTCAGTCATCGTCACTTCCTCCAAGAAGTTCCTCGGGGGTGCATATGATCGGGAGGAACAATTCGAACTGTTCAAGATACACGGCGATCTTTTCCTGAATCACTGGATTGGCAATGTGACGGCAATTCCAGGTCAGAAGGAAATCAACGTGATGCAGTGTCGAAACAACAATATGGAGCGCATCCTCGATCGCCCTGGCAGGAATGATGGCTTGCTCGATAAGCGATCCGGCCAAGCGAATCATGTCTTGCGTTACCGCGAGGACGGGTATCCCCTCAAGTGCCGCAAGCCTTTTCTCCGCAGCCACCGGATCGCCAGCGGCGCACTCTTGCCAAACAGATTGAGAAACAAAAAGTTCATAGTCCGAGCGTAGCTCCCACCAAGCCAGCGTTATTTGCTGATGGGCAGCGCCAATAATGGTCTTGCTGGGGCGTGCGGTCAGGTAGCTAATGACGGAGGTCTCAACGTAGACTTTGCGCTTCATGAAGTTGGTCCTTTTTCGGAAACCGTGGTCTGTCCCCTAAAACCTCTAAAACCTTATGCGTCTCGCGACGTAGGAATGAACGCATGTTCTCGATCAAGGACAGGATAGTCCGCTCCGTTCTGCACCGCCAACGCCGGCCAGTCTTCATCAGAAGGCCCGTCGAAATACAACGTCTCGACGCGCGTCCCAATTGCACTAGGCAAACGTATCGCACCACCAACCCAAGGCTCCGGAGAGGTTACGAGGCGCTTTATCCATCGCTCAACCCGCTCGATCGCGTCCTCGGTCTCTAGGGAGTCGCATGCCAGTAACCGACTCCTAAGCATCGGAACAAGCTCGCTGATGCGCGTCGGTCGCCCCGGGCCTAAGCACCAGGCATCAGCGATGGCCACACCGTTTGGAGCAGCTAATGAGGACGCTTCCGGAAGAGGCGCGACAGAGCGCCACTGATCCCAGGTGCTCTTCGGAATAGCCAGCGCGCCGAACCGCTTCAGCGGCCACGCTGGAGCATACTGCGCAATCGCCGATTCATCCGAGGCGTCGATTTGAGGCGTTGTCCAAAGTACGAGGTCATCAAGGTAGCTAATGTGAACGTACCCACCTGAGGCGCAACCTTCATAGCCGCAGGCATCGCAGAGCGACACTTGCACAGGGTTTACAGCCCAAGCGATCCACTCCAGCGAGTTGAACAGTTCGACGCCGTCGAAGCGGGACCTCGTCCACGTCGGACTCGTCTGTCCCGAAGAGGAAAAGTTCGGCGTCCACTTTTCCAACGCAATGGCGGAGCAGATCTTCATTCCTTCGCACACCGTCGAGCGACATCAAGACGCATAACGTTCAAATTCAGCGGTGAGCGAAGCGAGTCCGCTGGAATGCAGAGTTGGGCAACGGCTGTAACGGGGCAGAAATGTGTTTCCAGCCCTCCGCTTCGCTTTGAATTTCAGATTTTCGAATCTCTTCGGCAATGCGCCGGATGTCAAAACCAGATTCTTCGGCTAACGCCTCCTTGATCGCCCTTACCTCAACGATGATCTCGTCATTCACTTTCTTCTCCCAGCAGTTCTTCCGGTGTGCAGATGAATGGTAGCAGCAAGCCAATGCTTTCCAGATGTGCGGCGATTCGTGCCTGAATTATCGGATTGGCAATATGGCGGCAATTCCAGGTCAGCAAGAAATCCATGCCGTGGGCAGTAGCAATTGCAACATGCAAGGCATCTTCAGCGGCTTTCCTCGGGACAATGCTCAGAGCTAGCAGTGATTCCGCAATCTCAATGGCTTGGTCGTTGATAGCCAATGACGAAAACTCGCGCACTGCGTCCAATCTACGAAGGGCGGCAGTCGGGTCACCTGCCCTACATTCTCTGATAACCACATCAGACACAAAACAACGGTAAAGGTTGCGACGATCTCACCACCTCCGGGTGACCAGTTGATGAGCCGCACCAAGCAAGGAACTACTCTCTCGTGCAAAAAGATAGCTCACAATGGAGGTTTCAACATAGACCGATGGCAGTGGATTGTCCATACTTACACCTTAAAAACCGTAGTCTGTTGTTCCGCCTTTGCCGTCTCGCCAGCGCCGACTTTTCGGAAAACCGACCCTGGCCCCTTTTTCACTCACTGGCCCCTTTTTCACTTCATAACGTGAAAGCTCAGGGGCGCTGCGCGGCATTATCGCGCAACGTCCCATGGAGCGCCGGGTTGGGCGTGCGCTTCTTGAAACACTGCAACCGGAACCGAGCGATCAACAGCGACAGACTTCCGAAGAGCCTTAATACGTTCGATTTCGTGGAGTGTCTGAGCCGAGAAGTACGACTCTCCGCAGTGAGGACACGACCACATGGGGATGTTCTCTATCACCAGAAGCGAAGAACCTTGTCCGGAACTGCGAGTTACCCTGCGCAGTTGCACGCCTGGACGGCCGCATGAGGCACAGAGCATTTCAGACAAGGTAGACCGTGATGACGAAGAGATTGCCGAGCGGGCCGAACTTGACGACTGCCTCGGCCTGGAGTCCGCCGACTGTGGCGCCGCGGACGACGAACTTGCGCTCGTGCGTCCTGCGGTCGCGCTGGCGCTCGACGACTTCGCTGGTGAGAAGAATGTTTTCGAGATCGAGGATCGTAAGGTTGTCATCGTCAAGTTCTTCTACAGCATGGATGGACACAACGTAGTTCAGTGAACGAACACAGTTGCGGATTCGGACGATAGTAGATTGAGCCACTCCTCAAGTGTAGCGGTTCAGCAGCGTCAGCGCCCAACGCTCAGCATCAGCGGCGGCGCGCAGCGCCGCCCGCGGCATGCTGTTGTTGGACGAAGCCGCTACGCGGAGGATGCGCGGTTGCGTCTCTGCCTTCAAAATGGAGCCTCACTCCCTCGGACGAGGGGTCTCTTTGACGAAACGTGAGGTTACCGGAAAATGGAAGGATTGTCCGCAGCAGAGAGGTTTGAGAAGAACTACCAGCAGCACCTGAAGCATCTGACGCTCCAGGGATTACAGCCCAAGACGATTGAGGCCTACGCACGCGCGATCCGGCGGGCGGGTGCGTACTTCCATCATCGGATTGACGAGCTGACCGAGGAGCAGCTGCTGGACTACTTCACGCAACTCGTGTCGTCGCACTCGTGGAGTTCGGTCAAGCTGGATCTGTACGGCTTGAAGTTCTACTACGAGCACGTCTTGCGCCGACCGTGGGTAGCGCCGGACCTGATCCGGCCGCCCAGGAGCCAGCACTTGCCGGACATCGTCACCGTCTCGGAAGCCGAACGAATCTTTCGGCAGACGCGTGTGGCGAGCTACCGGGTGTTCTTCTTCACCCTCTACAGTCTGGGCCTGCGCCTGGGCGAGGGGTTGCGGCTGCAAGTGGGGGACATCGACGCGGCGCGCGAGCGCGTGCATATTCGCGATGCCAAAGGGAACAAGGATCGCCTGGTGCCCCTGCCAAAGGCGACGCTCGCAAGCTTGCGACGCTTCTGGCAGCTCCATCGTCACCCGGTGCTTCTCTTTCCCAACCGCGCCGGCGGTTTGAAAGGCGCCGCGCTGGCCACCTCGCCGCTCGATCCAGGCGGCGTGCAGAAGGCCCTGCACAAGGTCATCGACGCCTGCGGGGTAAAAAAAACATTACGCCTCATAGCTTGCGGCATAGCTACGCCACCCATCTCATGGAAGCCGGCGTCGATCTGATCGAGGTACAGAAGTTTCTCGGTCACCATTCGATTCTCACTACGGCCCGTTACACCCATCTGACAGACCAAACCAAGCACCACGCCATCGAACGGATCAATGGCTTGATGGACCGCTTCCCCATCGCCTGGAGGAACGTCAAATGATTCGGCTGGCTTCGGTCTTCGCCGCCTTTGAGGCGGACTTCTTGGCGCAGTACGCCAATCAAATCTCCGCGGAACCTCTTCGCGCGCTAGCGGCGATCGCGCAATGTCGTACGCAAGCGAGCGCGAAGTTCGAAGTGCAATGCACCGAATGCGACCATCAGGTGGTCATCCCGCATTCCTGTGGGCATCGCCTTTGCCCGCATTGCCAACATCACGAAAGCCAGGAATGGCTCGAACGTCAGGTCCAGAAGCGGTTGCCTGCCGAGTACTTTCTGCTGACGTTTACACTTCCGGCAGAGTTTCGGGATCTGGCGAGAGCGCACCCCGGCGTCGTCTTTGACTTGCTGTTGCGCGCGAGTTGGGAAACCGTCCGTACGTTTGCCAAAAACGACCAGTCTTTGGAGGGCGATGCGGGGGCCATCGCGGTGCTGCATACGAACACGCGGCAACTGGACTACCACCCTCATGTCCATCTGCTGATGCCCGCCGCGGTGGTCGATCAGAGGAAGAAGTGCTGGCGAACGAAACGCCAGGGAAAATCCGGGCGGGTCTATCTGTTTCCCGAGAGAGCGCTGGCCAAGGTGTTTCGCGCGAAGGTGTTACGTCGCGCGGTGATTCAGACTGTGTGGCCCAAGGTGTTCGAGGCTGAGACAGAGGCAAAGTCCCACGCTGGAGGGGGAGGAAGGTATACCTGGGGCAGCGTGGGACGGAGGGAGACTACGGAAGGTTGTAGGGAGGCGTCTTCCAGGGGGTTTCGGGGTCGTAGAGATTCATCTGCCGGTGGTGGTGACGGCGTAACTGCACGAGATAACGGGTCTCGCAAGCGGCGGCGAGCTGGTGAAGAAAATCGCTGAGAGCCGAGGCCGTTTCGTCGGAGAGGCCATCGGGGAAGAGGGGGTCGAAACGGCGGCGCTTCATCGCAATTCCTCGATGGCCAATTGCAGGAGATCGTCAGGCAGATGATTGAGTCCACGCGGCACCGCCAGGCGCATGGCGGTGCGCAGAATGCGCCCGGCGTGACGCGGCAGGCCCTTGCTGGCTTGGCGCAGGATCTCGAGACCCGAATCGGCGAGCAGCGTATGGGAGCACCCGGCGCTCTTGAGCGCGTGGGCGATCAGTTGCGCAAAGCGTTCGCGCTCGATGACCGGGCGCATCTGAACGCGCGCCTGAATGCGCCCGGCGAGCGCTGCATAGGGCGCCCGTTCGAGCGTCTGCGCCAGCGCCGGATGGCCGACGAGCCAGACGGTGATCAGATCGCGCGAATCGAAGGCGAAGTTGAGGAAAGCCGGGAAATCGCGAAAGAACTCGGGCGGCAGGTTCTGCGCCTCGTCGAGAATCCACAGCGGCAGGAGTTGCTTGCCGTCGGCCAACTGATGGATCTGCGCCTTGATGTCGCGCCACAGTTGCGCCCGGCGATAGCTGGGTGGCAGGCCCAGTGACAGGGCCAGACAGCGATAGATATCGAGGCGGCCGAAGTCGGTCTCGGCATGGTAGATGACCTGATAGCGATGCGGATTGAGCTTCGCGGTCAGGAGCCGCAACGCGGCGGTCTTGCCGACGCCGGCTTCGCCGGTCAGCAGGCCGACGCCTGGCGAGTGCAGGAGCCACTGGAAGCGTTCGGCGAGTTGCGCCAGCGCACCGTCATCCCAAAGATCGGTGGCTTCCTTGCCCAGCGGCGGATGGCGCAAACCAAAGTGTTGCAGGTCCATCTTTAATCTCCTTTCGCGTCGTAATACTGCTGATGGACCAGTTCGATCAGGTTCGCGCCGGACCTCTCGATCTTGCCGGCGTCCACCGGCCCGGGTTTGCGTCGCTGGCGATGGAGATTGGCCAGCGCATCGAGCGGCGTGGCCAAGCCGATCGACTCGCCCTGCTCGTCCTCGACACCGACCACGATTTCAGTATGCGGATCGACGACCAGGCAGACGGTCTTGCCGGACAGTTCGAAGGGCACCTCGAAGCGCTTGCCCTGATACGACACCGTGCCGTCCTTGCGGACGCGGCGGCTGACGCGATGGTGGAACAAGGCATCGAGCTTGGCGGCCAGCAGTCCGAGCGGGCGAATCTTCGACAAATCCTGCTGATAACGGGCCAATGGCGTGATCCCGTCCAGACCCTCATGCGGGCGGCGGTGATAGACCTGTTCCAGCCATGCCCACAGGCGCGCATTGAGGTCCGCCAGACCGGTGATGTGACGCTCGTCGAGTTCGGATAGAAACTCGCCGCGGCAGGTCCGGTGCCAGCGCTCCAACTTCCCCTTGCCTTCGGGCGCATAGGGCCGGCAATAAATCAACTGAATACCCAGGCGGGCGCAGATCCCTTGCAAGGTGTGGGCGCGGTAGGCGGCGCCGTTATCGACGACCAGTTTGAGGGGAATGCCACGTTTCAGGATCGCCTGCTTGAGCACGCCCTCGATGTCCAGTGCCGTCTCTCCGGGGCAGAAGGCGCTGTGGGCGAGCAAACGTGAGGCGTCATCGAACAGCGAGACGAGATACGCTTTGGCAAGCTTCCCGCCGATGGGGACCTGTGGGCCGTGCATCACGTCGCTGTACCAGATCGCGCCGGCCGAAGCGGCGACGAAACTGCGCCTCTCCTCGGGCAGGCTGGCCGAGCCGGTCATGCGGGAAAGACCGTGTTGCTGGAGCAGACGGTGGATCGTCGATCGCGACAGACTCCCGCGAGCGACGGTTCCAGCGGTTTCGAGCAACTGCCGGATCTGGCGAATCGAGCGCCGGGGATTATCCCGCTTGGCTGCCAGAATCGCGGCCTGGATGGCCTCGGAAAGCTTCGATTGCCCGCGGTCGGCGCGCGCCTTCGGCATCAGGCCATCAAGGCCTTGGGCTCGGTAGGTGTAGTACCACCCTTGAATCGTCTTCTCGCCCAGATGGCGCCGACGGGTGCCGGGAATGGCGTACTCCCGTTCGGCCAGCTCACGGATGATCTGCTGCAGTTCTCCTCGCTCCAGCCGCTCTCGGCTGACCAGCGGACCCAGGACGGACAGGCGAAACAAGGCTTTCGGGTCGATCGGTTTCATGCGGACTCCTTTGGGTGAATGGGAGTCGTGATGAGAACAGAACGGCCACGTTATGACCACGGCAAACTGTGTGGGGGCCCCGCCCGGGCGGGGCCCCCACTGTCCGCCACTCGTTCGGGGTCAGGTCATCAAGGGACGCTCAGCTCGTGATCAAGGATGGCCATGGCCCGCGCCAGACCCAGGCTTGCGAACACTTGGCGCCAGAGAGCGTCGAATCCTGCCGCCCGTCCGAGTTCGGCAAAGCGGGCGCGCAGATGAAACTCGAAGAGATCACTGCGCGCCTTCAACCACTGCCACCAGCGATCGACGGTGCGCTCGTCAGGTCCGCCGTAGTCCGCGCGATGGCCTGCCGAGCATCCTTTCAATCGTGGTTTCAGGGCCTCTTGCTGCACCGACCAGTCATACCAGCGCCGCGGTGCGATGCACTCCGGTAGGCGCGAACACGTGCGCTGGCATCCGCTGCAAAGGTAGCGGCAGATCGGCACCGGATTGAGCGACCGCTGCTCCAGTTGCCGACCGGCCTTGCGCTCATAGTGCCCGTGCCGCCAAAGGAGCTTGATGCCGCAGTGGGGGCAGCACCGCGGCCGGTAGTGCTCGGGGTTGGCCTTGACTGCCTCGATATGCTGCTCAAGACTGGTGATGCCGATTACAATTCGTCGCATGGGCTGGGCTCCTTTCTATCCGGGTGGTCTCGATAACTTCCCACGATAGCAGAGGTGTCCCAGCCCTTCCTCTTCCCCCTTCATCCCGACCTCTTTCAGGCAGTGCTTCTTTCTTCTTCCCGACCGTGCGCGGGATATTTCGAGCCCTTAGACCTCAGCCAGGGGAGGACGTAACAGCGGCGTGATCTCCCCGCTCTTGGCCAACTGCTACCTGCATATTCTCGACCGAATATGGCAACGGCAGCACCTGAAGGGCAAGCTATCCGCACATCTCGTGCGTTACGCGGACGACTTTGTCATCCTGTGCCGAAA
>RRZU012189311.1_pt1 | contig 16458 bp, 17 predicted proteins | sample 2165561 | NCBI WGS metagenome assembly RRZU01 (sample SAMN10456909, study PRJNA506462) | wastewater metagenome | isolation source: wastewater sludge | place: USA: Moscow, Idaho
CCCCTGCTTAAGAATCGGATACCAGCTATGGTTCATTTGCCGATATAAATCCCAAAAATCCGAATCTGTCCGCACCCCATCAGAGGTTTTTAGGCTACGACACCAATCCTCACTAAGAACTTGACTATTATAAATCAAACCATTATCTGCATAGAGCAATCCAAATTTGGCCAAATCATATGGAGCAACCACCATACCTCCATCCATTTTGAGATACTTCTTTTGATGGCTATCTATGCAAAAAAGCGCATTAGAAGTAGGCTTTAAACGCTGCCAAAAGTTATGGTTTATATCAACGAAAAGATCTGAAATTCGGCTATCTACCATCCTATTCAACAGATGCAGGTGAATATCGTTGTAGTAAAAAAATCCAGATCCGTCGACCGAGGGACTTATCCCCTTCAAAGACCTTCTAATATCGGTTGACAACCAAAACTTAACCATGTCGGTAAACGGCCCCTTACCATGCGTATAGCGAATCCCCGACTCCATGTTCATCAAACTTTGAAAAGTTCGATTAGCAACAAAATCTGGCAGCTGACAGTGGTACTGCCCAAGCAAATCATCGAACGATATAACACCATTGGCTGCTAGCAGCGACAAGTAGCTGGAAAATAAACTTTTGGTAATCGAATAGCAGAGCATTGGGGTTTTGCCGTTTATTCCATCAGCATAGTATTCGTACACAAGCTTGCCATCCTTTAAAACTAAAAAGGAGAGCGTATCCGAAGTTCTTACAAGGTTATCTACCGTCTGGTTGGTACTGCTTTGGCTTACAGGCAGGCTTCCTGTCGAGGGGATAAGGTTGCGTTCCAGCTCTGCCTCTTCGCTATCGCGCTTTAAAACCCTGAAAGGGAAATACTGAAAATCAAAAACGGACTGCTTTGCCTTAGTGGCAATTGCATATGCAAGGTATCGTAATATGTAGGGTGATTCTGGTACGCTACTAACTAAATTCATTGGCAAATGATAAAGTGGGCACAAAACTAAAAAAGGAGATGATATTACCACCTCCTCTTTTAGTTTTTATAGGTACTTTACCCTACTTTTATCTTAAATATAAGCTTAACAATCTCTCCATCGTAAATGAGAGGTGCATGCGCATCCCATGGCATAAACAGCACAAACTCGTTGCTAGCGACAGAAACATACGTTGTTGGCTGGTCTTCAAAAAAGATAATATCGCTTTCGCTGCTATACTCACCTGTAGGCTTAATGCACATATTGCGATCTTTCCATCCAAACGTTTCGCCACTACCTAAGCACACCTGAAGATCCGCATAAACGTTGTGCGCCTCGAGCATTGCCTCATCAGCTCCTTTACCCTTTGCTACCGAAGGAATAACAAATACATTTTCCCCATCAATGTAAACCTTTTCGGCAGGCAACTTTTTTGGGTCAATCGTTTTCATGTAGGCCACCACCTTCTCTATTGCAGGAAGGAAAGCCGTATAGTTCTGCAGCTGCTCTATTGAATCAAGTATCATGCGTTCTTGTTTTTGTGTTTATAGCACTTGGCTTACGCCACCTTTAAAATACTTTTGAGCCAAGGTTAGTCTCTTTGCCCCCCAACACCAAAACACACCATGAAGGCCATTCTCACCATATCGCTGCTGGTTCTTTCAAACATCTTCATGACATTTGCCTGGTATGGACATTTAAAATTTAAGGAATATAGCTGGTTTCAAGCGCTTCCTCTTTTTGCTGTAATCCTGATAAGCTGGGGCATTGCTCTTTTTGAGTACTTCTTTCAAGTTCCGGCAAACCGAATTGGTTTTAACCAAAACGGGGGACCCTTTTCGCTGGTAGAGTTGAAGGTGCTACAGGAGGTTATTACGCTTGTTGTGTTTATGACCTTTAGCCTACTGGTATTCAAAACCGAAACCCTAAAGATGAACCATCTTATAGGGTTTGGATTTCTGGTTTTGGCCGTATTCTTTATTTTCAAGAAGTAGCTAGCTGAAGAATCTCGAGAAGGTTTGCAGGTTTTTCGAATCACCAAACAGGTAAAGCACATCCTCCTTCTCTATAATGGTTCCCAAACCAATTGGGTGTATAACCTTTTCCACTACCGATTTTGACCCAAGAATATTGGTTACGTGCTCTTTTCGAACAATGGTAACCAGCTTAAGGTTAAACTTATCGCCCAAGAGCAGCTCACCAACAGCTTGGCCTACGATTACAGGCGGTGCTGTCATCGAAATTACCCTATAACCTTCGGCAACAGGGAACGAATCCTGAAGCCCCTTTACATCTAAGCGAAGCGCAAAATCTTCGGCCGAATCCTTTTCTGGAGTTACCACCTCATCTACTCCAATAGCCTCGAGTACGGTAGTATGTAAGTTCGAGATAGCGCGTCCTATAAGCTTGTTTACCTTTAGCTGCTTTAGCTCGGCAGAAACTAGGATAGAGGTGCCAATATTCTCCCCAATTGCTACCACTACCGCATCGGCATCTTTAAGGGGTAGCACCTTTAGCATGTGCACCTCATTGATGTCCATGCAAATGGTGCTAGTAATCCTCGATTTTAGCTCCTCAACTCTGTGGCTATTCGAATCAATTCCAATTACCTCGTGCCCCATCGAAGTAAGGCGCTCGGCTAATACCGAACCATAATTTCCTAGCCCTATAATGATATACTTCATGGTATGAACAATTTCTAGTTGACAAATATGCTTGTTTTAGGATAGCGGTAATCCAGCTCCGCTGTGTGCCTAACAAAACCCGACAAGAAGGTAAGCGCCCCCACTCTTCCTATAAACATGGTGGCTATAAGCACAATTTTGCTGCCCTCGTCGAGCGAAGGGGTAATGCCCAACGACAACCCTACCGTACTTAACGCCGAAATACACTCAAAAACGATTGCCATCATATCTATCTGAGGCTCGAACAGCTTAATTAGCGAAGTGGATAGGCCAATCATAAAAATAGAAAGGAGGATAGCCCCAAAAGCCCTCAACACTGTATTGTTGGTTATCTCACGCCCACCTATTTCCAACCGTTCCTTTCCCTTCATTATGTTGATAACATTAAACACTGCGACTGCAAATGTTGTAGTTTTAATACCACCTCCGGTAGATACAGGAGATGCTCCAATCCACATAAGGAACATGGTAAGAAGCACGGTTTGCGGCAAGAGTTGTGCCATATTCACGGTATTAAATCCAGCAGTACGAGGCGTTACCGATCCAAAAAAGGATTCGGCTAACACCCCATACCAGGGCAGCCCTTTTAGGGTGTTGTTGTACTCGAAAAATGCAAAGAACACCGTACCAACAACCAGCAAAATAAGCGTAGTATACACCACCAACTTGGTGTGCAGATTTATTATTTTAGGTAGGTGATGGTAGCGACGCTGTAGTCCGAGCACCTGCCGCACCATGTTACGAAACACATGCTTGAGAAGTTGCATGTAGTTAAATAGGATCGGATAGCCTATACCTCCAAATATAATAAGCAGCGATACGTACGTATGAAGCCCATAGTTGTAGCGAACCCGAACATCGTAAAGGTTATCTGTAAAAATTGAGAAGCCAGCGTTGCAGAATGCCGATATCGAGTGAAAAATCGAATAGTAGCCCTCATTAACATCTCCTAAAGTCCCCCGTACGGAGAAGTAGATGAAAATTGCCCCGATCGATTCGATTATGAAGGTTACCAGAACGATCTTCATCAGCGTTCGGAATATCTCGCCCAAGTTTTCCTCGCTAATAAAGTCCCCAAGGTTTATCTGATTCTTAAACGAGAGCTTATTCACCAAGAATATACCAAAGAACGAGGTTAGCGTCATAACGCCAATACCCCCAATCTGAATAAGCAGAAGAATGAAGAACTGCCCAAGAGGGGTAAATGCAGTTGCCGTATCAACAACCACCAACCCGGTTACGCAAACCGCGCTGGTAGAGGTAAAAAGCGCATCAACCAGCGAAATGCCATGCGTTGTAGAATTGGGGAGCAAAAGCAAGCCCGTACCTACAAGGATGATGAAGAAAAAGCTAAGTACGAATATCAGCGAGGTGTTAATTTCCTTCTTTAAGAACCCAAAGGTAGAGCGGGATAGCTCCATAACCGATAGGATTAGAATAAAAACGTAGGTAAACACCGGACTTTTGAAGATAGCCAGAAGGGGGGCCTTGGTACGAATATACTCGTCGGGCTTGATGTAGGCAATTAGCAGCAAGAAAAAGAGAAGGCCAAAAAGGCTCCAGGCGATATAGTGCCGTGTTTCCTTACTCTCGCCAAAACCTTGGCTAAAAAACCGAACAATGTAGCTAACTAAAAAGATGAGTAGCGCAACAAAGTAGAACCTACTCGTTTGCGCGTACAAATAGGGGTTGAGGTTAAAGCCCACTTCGTAAACAACGAGCGCAATGCTGGCTATGCTGATGAATAAAAGGATCAAGAGGCCAACTTTATCTACGTTCCTTCTAAAGCTGGCAAGCAGCTCAAGCCTCCGCCAAAACGTATTCTTGAAGCGTTTTCTCATTTATTTCAGTATGATTCGCACACAACAGCAACAAAGGAACAAAAAATAGTACAACTAACCATGCCTGCAATAATTTTCATTTATAAACTTCAAAAAACACCAAAAGGCTAAAATTTGTACTAAAAAGATGCTACTTTTGCACGATAACTAACAAATACGTACACAGTATGGCAAGCGTAAGAAGACTAAAAAAGGACATCGACTATCTAGTAAGCGAAGTTGTTGCCGATTGTTATACCTTCTCCTACTTTCACCCAGCAAAGCAAGCTGAAGTGATCGATATCATCAACGAGGCAATCGAGCTTCGTCAGGAGCTTATTAGCCGTGCCAACACTCCCGATGGAAAGGATAATCCTAAAATCGTTAAAGCCTACTATAAGGCCATTTGGAATGAGCTTTTCGAGAAGGTTGATGGCATGTTCAACAAGGTCAGCCAGCTTAACAAGTAACCGACTTTTCATAACTCCAAATAGGGAAAGGGGGAGCACATGCTCCCCTTTTTTGTTTCTTTGCGGGGAACGATATGAGAGATGTGATGTGTGATGTGTGATGTGTGACAAACGCAAGCCGCATATCACATTTCAAAAATCGCAAATCTCAAATCGCAAATCTCAAATCGCATCTCGCACATCGCAAATCAAAAAAACCAAAGCCTATGCAGTATAACTTCGACGAGGTGGTGGACCGCACCAGCACCTCCTGCATCAAGTGGGATGCCCGCCAGAGCGTCTTCGGCAACCCCGACGTGCTGCCCCTTTGGGTGGCCGACATGGATTTCCGCTCGCCCCAATTCGTAATCGACGCCATCGCCCAGCGCCTTACGCACCCCGTGCTGGGCTACACCCTGCGCCCCGACTCCTACTTCGAGGCCATCGTTGGCTGGGTGAAGCGTCGCAACGGATGGGATATAGAGCGCGACTGGATTGCCCACTGCCCGGGCGTAGTGCCCGGTCTGAACGTCGCCGTATTGGCCTACACCAATCCCGGCGATAAAATCGTCATCCAAACGCCGGTGTATCCTCCTTTCTTCGATGCGGTACGTCAGAACAACCGCACGCTGGTGGAAAACCCGCTTAAGGTTAACGAAGGACGCTTCGTTATTGACTTCGACGACCTCGACCAAAAGCTCTCGGGCGCCAAGGCCATTATCCTGTGCAACCCGCACAACCCTGTGGGCCGCGTATTCGAGGAGGATGAGCTTCGACGAATCGGCGAGCTGTGCCTAAAGCATGGCGTAACCATCATCAGCGACGAGATCCACTCCGACATCATCATGCCCCCACATAGGCACTTGCACATCGCCAACCTCGACGAGCGATTTGCCGCTACCTGCATCACCTTTAGGGCGCCCAGCAAAACCTTTAACCTGGCAGGGCTATCGACGGCCTACGCCGTTATCCCAAATAAGGAGCTACGCGTAAAATATCTCCATGTCTTGGAGCACCAGCTGCACATCGGCCTGGGCAACATTGCCGGAATTGTAGGACTTGAGGCTGCATACAACAATGGCGGTGACTGGCTAAATCAGCTGATTGCCTACGTTCAGGGCAACGTCTCTCGCCTTGACGAGCTGATTAAGGCAAAGCTGCCCAAGGTTACCTGCTACAAGCCCGAGGGAACCTATCTAGCCTGGCTCGACTTTAGCTCGTATGGCCTCGATGACGAGGAACTCGATCGCAAGCTGATCCACGAAGCAAAAGTTGGCCTCAACAGCGGTAGCGCCTTTGGCGCCAACGGCAAGGGTTTCCGCCGCATCAACCTGGCCTGTCCCCGCGCCTACGTGGAGGAGGCCGTAGAGAGAATGAGTAGGGTGCTGTAAGCCAATAATCGTATTTTTCTGTAAAGCCCAATAGGATGCTACATCTTGTTGGGCTTTACGTTTTACCCCCCCTATGCATTGTTCTTTCGCGGAGCTACTGCACCTTGATTTAGCTTGCGGCATTCTTTCGTGCAGCTAACCGTATCGAATTACGAACTGTAATATTCATCTAAACAACTAACTCTACTAATTTCAGTCATGCGTTGACGTTTTAGCAAACCAATCGTACTAAATGCACCCCTGTAATGTTTATCCCGAAAACCAATCCTACTAAATTCAGTCATGTATTGACGTTTTAGTAAACTAAACATACTAAATACCTCCCTGTAATGTTCATTACGAAAACTAGCCCTATCAAATTCAACTATGCATTGTTATTCTGGCCAACTAAGCTTACTAATTCATGCGCTGCAACATCTACCCGATTAACAATACCTACCATTTTTTCCGGAGAAAAGAACCGTTAAAAAGGATAAATCTGTACTTTAGCAGAAGTAACCCCTAAAACCTTAACGATATGCTAAAAATGAATATCTCGCGCGTGCTTGCGCTAAAAGGAATCGACAACGCCTACACCTACCTGAAGAAGCATGGCTATAAGCACACCAAGGCCTACTACCTATCCAGAAGTTTGACCCAAAAGATCGATGTAAACGACCTTGAGCGAATATGCCTAAAGTTGAACTGTACCCCAAACGACCTGTTCGAATGGACGCCATCAAAACCAGAAAACGACATTGATGGGCACGCCCTACAGTCCATTCGACGCAAAGATGCCGCCGTTGGGCTGGTAAAGCTGGTGCAGGGGCTGCCCGTAGAGCAGATGGACGAGATTGAGAAGATGATTTTGGAGAAGGTGAGGAAGACTGCAAAGGTGAAAGAAGAATAGGCCAATGCAATCCATCATTTTTATGCAGCAACCTTGCCAAGAGCGAACTCCCCTCCTTTCCAAGGAGGGGTCGGCGAAGCCGGGGGTGGTTAAATAAAGTACACGATCAATGGCGGAATACAACCCTAAATCGACCAAAGGTTATCGGAAGGAATTAAGAAAAAACCTGACACCTGCCGAGGCTTCATTATGGAAGCTTCTCAAAAATAAGCAGCTTAACGGATGCAAATTTAGGAGGCAACATGGCGTTGGTCCTTACATTTTAGACTTTTACTGCCCTGCGCTAAAAATTGCAATTGAGCTTGATGGAAAGCCCCATTTTACCGATGCTGGCAATGCCAGAGACCATACAAGGGACGAATACCTAACGAGGCTAGGAATTGTCACTTTGCGATTTGAGAACAACATTCTTTATACCCATCAAGAGATGATTATTGATGCAATAGAGGAGTGTATTAAATCAAAAAAGCAACCACCCCGCCCTTCGGGCACCCCTCCTTGTGAAGGAGGGGAATGAGCCCTGTGCATTCTTTACCTAAAACATCAAACACCTAGGTAAATATCCCAAGAAGGGACAATCCTATCATTTTGCAAAAGGTAAGTTCAACGCGATTCCCCGCCTTTTTAAGGCGGGGTGCCCGTAGGTTGTAGCGAAGCGGAAATCCCGAGAAGCGGGGGCGGGGTGGTTTTAATCTTTCTTCGACTCCAACCTCCCCCGGCTGCGCCGCTCCCCTCCTTGATAAGGAGGGGAATACGCTCTGTTCATCGTTTATCTATAACATCAAGCACCTAGATAAACAGCAAAAAAAATCCCGCTCGGTGGCGGGATTTTTCACTATTGGTACATGCTATCGCGTAGTTCCTTAATCTTGTCGCTGGTGATGTAGTCATCGTAGTCCATCTGCTTATCGATAATGCCGTTTGGCGTAAGCTCGATGATACGGTTACACACGGTTTCGATGAACTCGTGGTCGTGCGACGACATCAGCACGTTACCCTTAAAGTTGGTAAGCGTATTGTTGAAGGCCTGAATCGACTCCAGATCGAGGTGGTTGGTTGGGTTATCCAGGATCATCACGTTGGCGTTGCGAAGCATCATGCGTGAGATCATGCAGCGCATCTTCTCACCTCCCGATAGCACGCTCGACTTCTTGTAGATCTCCTCGCCCGAGAAGAGCATCTTGCCGAGGTATCCGCGGAGGAAGCTCTCGCTGGTATCCGCCGAGTACTGGCCGAGCCACTCTACAAGGTTCATCTCATTCTGGAAGAACTCGCTATTTTCGAGCGGTAGGTATGCGGTGGTGATGGTGATACCCCAATCGTAGGTTCCCGAATCGGGCTGCATATGGCCGTTGAGAATCTCGAAGAGGGCGGTCATTGCCATCGGATTCTTCGAAAGGAAGACGATCTTCTCGTCCTTCTCTACGGTGAAGCTAACATCCTTAAGCAGCACAGTACCATCCTCGGCCACCTTGTTGATGTCCTTAACCTCGAGGATGCTGTTACCCGTTTCGCGCTCGGGGGTAAAGATGATACCGGGGTAGCGACGGGTCGAAGGCTGGATCTCCTCAACGTTGAGCTTCTCCAACATCTTCTTACGGCTGGTGGTTTGCTTACTCTTGGCCACGTTGGCGCTAAAGCGTTGGATGAACTCCAACAGCTCCTTCTTACGCTCTTCGGCCTTCTTATTTTGGTTGGCCTGCTGACGGAGGGCCAGCTGGCTGCTTTCGTACCAGAAGCTGTAGTTACCGGGGAATAGCTTAACCTTACCAAAGTCGATATCTACGATGTGCGTACACACCGAGTCGAGGAAGTGGCGGTCGTGCGATACCACCAAAAGGGTGTTTTCGAAATTCGAAAGGTAGTTTTCTAACCACATTACGGTTTCGAGGTCGAGGTCGTTGGTAGGCTCGTCGAGCAGCAGGTTGTCGGGCTTGCCGAATAGGGCTTGGGCCAAAAGCACCTTCACCTTTTCCTTACCGCTCAGCTCTTTCATGAGCTTGTAGTGGTTGTCTTCCTTGATGCCAAGGCCGCTTAGCAGCATGGCCGCGTCGCTTTCGGCATTCCATCCGTCCATTTCGCCGAACTTCTCCTCGAGCTCTGAGGCGCGAATTCCATCCTCTTCCGAGAAATCGGGCTTTGCGTACAGCGCATCCTTCTCCTGCATGATGCCCCAGAGAACGGAGTGCCCCATAAGCACCGTATCCAGCACGCGAAACTCGTCGAATTCGAAGTGGTCCTGCTTAAGCACCGACAAACGCTCGCCCGGCCCTTGCTCTATTTTTCCGCGGGTAGAGTCGAGCGTACCGCTTAACATCCTTAAAAGGGTTGACTTTCCGGCACCATTTGCGCCAATAATACCGTAGCAATTGCCGGGAGTAAACTTCAAATTCACATCTTGAAAAAGAATGCGTTTCCCGAACTGAATCGCCAGATTTGAGACTGTAATCATTCGATTATCCTAAGTTTTAATCAATGCCTATAGCTAGGCAAAAGTGCCGCAAAACTAGCTCTATTATTGCGAATATGCTAGTACAACGCCCCTAAGTTTACCTGAAATATCCTATAAAAGAGGTTAATCCGATGCTACTTTACCGCTTAGGCTACAAGGAAAATGCGCTTTCTGCAGCAGCTAAGCCCCGATGACGAAGATTTAGCCGCCAAGCTATCGCATTAAGCGAACCCTCTATTCGCATTTTCTTGTATGTTTGCCCCTAATTATAGACGCAACCAAAATAAACACCATGGGACTATTTAAAAGAGCAACCATTGCGGCAGCTGTGCTATTGGTTGGATTTACGGCATCCTCACAAAAGCAGGAGCATAAATGGAAGTTAACCTGGCAGGATGACTTTAACGGTACAAGAATAGACACTTCGAAGTGGTCTAAAATTCCTCGCGGAGGCTCTGACTGGAATAGGCATATGTCGGACCAAGATTCTTTGTACGAAGTAAAAGATGGCAAGCTGCTTCTTCGCGGTATGGTGAATACCAACCCCACCGATACGGTTCCTGTGGTAACGGGGGGCGTATACACCAAGGGGAAATTTTTTCAGAAGTATGGACGTATAGAGATTTCTGCAAAGCTGCAATCAGCACAAGGAGCCTGGCCGGCATTCTGGATGCTGCCAGAAACGGGCAAATGGCCAAATGCAGGTGAGATCGACATCATGGAGCACCTGAATTTCGATTCTATCGCATATCAGACAGTACACAGCTACTATACGTTTGTGCTCAAGGAAGAGAACCCACCCAAGGGAGGCGTGAATAAAATAAACATGAATGAGTTTAATACCTATCGTGTAGATTGGTACCCCGATTCGCTGGTATTCTTTGTAAACAACCGCCGCACATTTGCATATCCACGGATTGAGACCACAAAGGAAGGTCAGTGGCCGTTTACCACACCGTTCTACCTGCTACTAGACATGCAGCTGGGAGGAAGTTGGGTAGGCCCTATCGATAAATCGCAGCTACCCGTTGAAATGGAAATCGACTGGATTAAGTTTTATGCGCTACCCAAAGAGCTTGAGAAGGAGGAGTAACAGCTGCTTTTGCATTAAGTGAGCAGCGGTTGGGGCAGGGCCTAGCTACGAATGCGAAACCACCGAACCTATCGGCGATCCTATACCCCATAAAAAGAAACCGGCATACCACCTAAAAGTGCAGCCCTGTATGCCGATGTAATCAACGGGAAGCGCTAACGGCACAGCGCGTCCTTAAACCGAATGCAAGTGCGGTGGATAACAAAAAGAAGCGGCTGCCTTCTATCGGGCAGCCGCTCCGCTATGGTACAGCAGGAAGAATGCCTAGCTGCTTTGTCCAAATCTAAGTTGGTAGCGCCTACCCTGCTCCATTGGCGAGGTTACAATCTGGGTGAAGGTAGCCAAATCGAGGTAGGTAGGGCTGTAGGTAATGCCTAGCGAGGTTAGCTGGCGATTAAAGGCCCTTAGGTGGTTGGACGAGGCCTTCAGCAAATTCTCGAACACCATGGTAATGTTGGCGTTTGAGGTTTTTGTCAGATCGTCCTTCAGATCGAAGATGTCCTTCTCCTCGATAAGGGCCCCCACCCTAAAGGCATCGGCCAACGACCTGCTACCATCGGCAACAAGCTGGGCGTAAAGGGCGGTAAACGCTGGATTCTCGAACTCGCCAGCGGGAAGCAAAGCGGTGTTTGCCATGCCCAGGCGCTCCATTAGGGTTACAACCGCGCTGGCGTGCGTTGCCTCGGCCTTTGCAATGTTGGCAAAGATAGGAGTTCCCCACTTTGCGCTAAGGGCCGTGTAAACATCGCGGGCCAGCTTCTCCTCTTCCTTCATAAAAGTCAGCATCTCCTGCTCTAAAGCGGTGCCTGGCGCTGTTGCCACCAGGGCGCTTTTAAGGTTCGAGCCCAGAATTAGGCTGGCACCATCGCCCTGAACCTCGAGTAGCGTATCGAATTTGGGGTCGCTACCGTTGGCCTCCTTTTCGCAGCTCGTAAGAGCAGCCGTAGCGAGCACCATGCCCACCGCAGCTAAAAGAACTGAAAACCGTTTCATTCGAAAGTGCTTTTTAAGCCGTTGGATGGAGCGCCCTTCGGACGGTTGCTCCTATGCTCGCGCCCGAGAGTAGAGGGTGCTTCATCGCAAGGGCTATAACGTTTGACGATAAGTTAAACCGTACTGTAGGATAGGAATTGCATCCTTAGCCTACCGCTAGCGAGGGTTGATTCCTGCATTAGGAGGAATCGGGAAGAATACGCAGGACAAGTGCAGGCGCCGATGGGCATTCGCTACTTCTTCTCGGTGCGAGCCTCGTGGTTATCGCAAACTCCGTTGCCGTCCTTGTCTACAAAGTTGGCGCCGTTACCTTTTCCCTGATGTTGACCAGAACAACTCCCCTTACCATGACCGTGTCGGTTACCATGTCCGGCGCCCTTGCCGCTACGCTTTGCACGGTTCGAGGTTCCGTTCTCGTAGCTATCGCAAACGCCATTGCTATTTTTATCGACATAGGCAGGACCATTCTTGCCGGTTCCCTTTGGGTTGGCGGTAGTCTTGGTGTCTTGGGCGTTGGCAACTGCAACCACAGCTACTAGAGCCGCTGCTGCTAAGAAAATTCTTGCTTTCATTGCTGTTCTATTTAAAGTGTTAATAATTGAGCATACCAAGGGCTGTACTGCTTTTCCTAAGAAGCAGCACGTACTATAATCTAGCCATTTACGGTTTTACTGATTGCGGCATTGCCCCCGATGGTGGCCTTGCCCGGCACCTTTACTGGAGCAGCCCGCCGAATCTTCCGATCCAAAAACGGTTTCGAAGATGGCCTTCAGCTTTACCTGCTGATCTTTGGTGCAAATACCGCGTATGCCAAGGTAGTACTGGTAGGTGTCGCGCTTCAGCCGAGCGTGCAGCACCCCAATAGAGTCGGACAGCTGGTTAAGGAGCAGCGTATCGGGTTTTGGTCCCGCCATATTCTGCATCATGCGCTGGCGAAGCCCACGCAGCTTTACGTTTACCTCGTTGGCATCGCTGCGAAAGCGATGGTTAACCTCGCGAAACCGATCCATTTGCTCGCGCGAGAGGTTGAGCGAATCGCGGAAAAAGCGGCCGTTAAACTGTACGCCTTCGCCCTTGGCCGGGGCGGCACCCCCACGGCTGCCCGCTCCTCCCCTATTCGCATCGTAGATATGGTACCCTATTGTTGCCAGCGTGGTAAGGTTAAACACCACCAGCAGCACGATTATCCATACCAGCGTTTTACTTTTTTCGGATTTCATATCAAATGGTATTACTCGGAGGTTAGCAAATGTATGGACTCCAGCGAGGCATCGTCTATGAAGGCCATATCGGCGCTTCCCGATGCCTTAAGAGTCCCGTTTTGGTAAAGGCTTCCTATTAGGATGCCCAGAGCAATGGTAGCAGCAACGGATGCTGCTAAAACAAGCGGACGAAAACGGGTAAGGATCGATGCTGAAGGCGATGTCTCTAGGCTCCCAATTCGAGCCATAACCCTCGAAGCAAGGAACGGACTAGGCTGCTGCCCTTTTTCGAGAGCAACAAACCGCTCGATTCCGGCCACTGCCCTTAGGTTTGCCGCACAGCTGCTGCACTTCGACAGATGCTCGCCTACGAGCATGCTCGTAGCTTCGGGTAGTTCCCCGCTACGGTACTGTTCCAGGTAATTGATGCACTCCTTGCAGTTCATTTTCTTTGCTTTTTATAGGGTTAGAACCTAAATCCTCTTTTTTCCTACGCCACCAGCGCTACTTTTTGTAGAAGGCGACCAGCTTTTTACGGAGGTTGGCCTTTGCGCGCTGCAGCAGCTGCTCCACAGCCCCCTCGCTGATCGACATAATGGCGGCAATCTCGCTTTGCGGCAGCTCATCGTACCGGCTTAGGGTAAAGGCCACGCGCTGGCTTTCGGGTAGCGAGTCGATGGCCTGCTGCACGGCTTCGCTCTCCTGTGCTGAGATGAGCAGCTGCTCCGGATTATCGCCCAACGGCATTACCGGAGGTTGCACCTCGGCCTTATCCTTAACAAACAGCCCCTCTATACGCTGGAATATGCTTCGGCGTTTGCTGTTGCGCATATGGTTTAGCGATGCGTTGACGGCTATACGGTAGAGCCAGGTAGATATCTTCGAATCGCCCTTAAAGCGGCCAAGCTGCTGGTAGGCGCTAATAAAAACCTCCTGGGTAAGATCCTCGGCATCTTCGCGGCTGTGCGTAAAGCCCATGCAGGTAGTAAACACCAAAGACTGATGCGCGCGTACCATCTCGGCAAACAGCTCCTGCTCGCCTTTTAGTATTCGCTCAACAACCTCTGCCTCCTGCATCAAATCCATATCAAGTTCGAATTGCTTTACCAAGTTAGAAACAAAAGGAGATGATTTCCTACGGCCCTCCTAAAACTTTTTGGAGCTTGCAGCAAAGTGCAAAAATTCAGCACCAAATGGCAAGATTAGAATGCAACTCAATAGCTTTAAAGCATATTTGCTTTTTAAAACCGCTATCCTTTTATAAAAAACACATTAAAAAACTAACATACTTTAAAATGCGCAACAACTTTCAAACTCTTCTTATTTATTTACATTTGTACACGTTTAAATTGTATAGAGCACTTTTCACGAGAGGTAAGGGACAACTCCATGGAACAACTCAACATAGTTAGCATAGCCCTTCTTTCATTCTTCTTTGTTTCCTTTATCAGCAAGAAAGGGAAAACGCTGTCCGAAAACATCCTAATCTTTTGGCTAGGAGTGCTAATCGTTTCGCAGATAACCTACCTTATCGAAAAGTCGGTGCTGATACATCGCTTCCACTTTGTCGTAGAAAGCATATGCAGCATAAACATCATACATGGGGCTACGCTTCTGGTGTACGTAAAAAGCATGATCGACAAAGATTACAGAATTGGGCGAACCGAGCTTATTCACCTTACCCCTTTTGTAATTCTTATTGCCGCAAAACTCCTGATGCAGGACGTATGGAACCTGTACAGCTGCGCAGCCGAAGGCTCGTGCACCTGCTCCAACAATATTTACCTTAGGCTGATTAGCTGGTATAAGATTCTTGTTGTAGGAGCCTATGTAATCTATTCGCTTACCCTATACCTTAAAGCCAAGAAAAGCGACTCGTACCTTTTAGGACTATCCACCCAAACAAAATGGTGGATTACAACGGTAGTACTCGGAAGCGTAACCCTATTTGGCCTTATCGTAGCGCTAGAGCTGGTTCAGGTGCTCAGCATTTACCAGATTACCGACAAGCTGCTTGTTATAAATATTCTGACCTCCATATTCGCCATACTCTTTATTTACATTGGCAACAAGTACGCCTTCCTTCTTTCGAAGGTAAGCAATAGCGTAGAGAAACCTAAAAGGAAGAATAGCACTACCCCTACGGTACAGAATGACGAGTCGCTAATCGACCCTAAGTTCGAAAGGATATTCAACGAGGTGGAACAGCTAATGAAGGAGCAGCAGCTCTACCTAGAGCCCGAGCTAACCCTAAGCATGGTTTCGGAAAGGATAAAGGTACCATCGGCCATTGTTTCTCAGGCCGTAAAGATCTTTACCAACCAGTCATTCCCTTCGTATATAAATACGTACAGGGTAGATATGGTAATCGAGAAAATGAATTCGCCGCTTTTTAAAACCTACACCATACTATCGCTTGCGCTAGAGTCGGGCTTTAACTCTAAGGCCTCGTTTAACCGTATATTTAAGCAGCAAAAGGGCGTTACCCCCAGCGAGTACGCTACCCAGCTAGGCTTAAGCCCTAAGGAAGAGTAGCCCCATCCTCTATACAACTTTCTACCGGTAAATGAATGCTATTGAATATAGCATGCCATGTACTACAACCATCCATTTAGCACGCACCAATTCTATGGAGTAACGTTTCCTCGTGTTATAGCATAACCCGTCTTTTCACAGCTCAGCCTATCGTTTCATAGGAGCAAAAGAGGATGTCGATTCAAACGTCCTATTAAGCAGAGCTGCTTTTCCAAGCTAAAATTTGTCCACAGGCAGCACCTCTCCGTTTAGGCAATGGTATCAATTAATATTATACGCCTAATTAATTGCACTTTACATCGTGCCAAAATCATTTTTTTGAGACCTAAACAACAGGTATCAAATATTGAATTAAGACGACATCCGCTTGTTGTTGTGCGTTATTTGCTACCGAAAACTCCTAAACCTATGTTCGAGAACCAAGACAAAAACAGAAAAGATGAGGGGAATGCCAAGCACGTTCCGGAAGGTTCTCCTAATAGTTGGACAGGTCCTCCAAACGAGCAAGACCTAAACAAAAAGCGATATGCGGTTAAGCTGATCGAGAAGCGCACAGGACTTCTAATTTTGGCAGCTTCGCTAATGTTTATACTGGTCTCCGTTTACTTTATCTCCCAAAAGAACCTTTACGTTTACCGAGACGTATGGCAAGTTTTGGCCTTCAGCAAGAATGTAGATGCATTTGAATTCGACAGCTACAAGACCATTCAAAATTCGGTAGGGTTTGAGCTGCTATCCGACAAGTTCAAGCGCAAAAAAGGGATCAACGACATCAAGTATAACCCCAAAAAAAGGCATCTAACCGTTTATGCAAACGACAGCGCCGTAACCGAGAAGAGCATTCGCAAGATACTCCACACCAAAGCAAAAAGCGCAGTTGGCTATCCAGATGATTCATCCAAACACCTCTTTAGGTACAGGCTAACCATCGAGAACTACTACGATTCGTTCGATGGGCTCATACTAAAGAACAAGCTGCAATCAATGAA
>RRZU012427253.1_pt1 | contig 16457 bp, 16 predicted proteins | sample 2165561 | NCBI WGS metagenome assembly RRZU01 (sample SAMN10456909, study PRJNA506462) | wastewater metagenome | isolation source: wastewater sludge | place: USA: Moscow, Idaho
ACAGTGACTGCAAATCGTCACCGCCTTGCGACAACGCGCGCACAGGTAGCGCCTTCCAGGAATGCCCATGGGCCCTCCGGGCCCATGGGTCTCGATGGCAACGCCCGCTTCGTGACATACTCTGCGTGCAACGTCGCCTGCCGGCTACGGGCGCGACTCCGGTTCTGGCTTGGCGGTTGGGTCCGGGATCGCGCCAGCATCTCCACCGGCCGGTTTGCTTTCTACCCCATTTGCGCAAAGCCTGCCGCGCTACGCTCGCCAGACAGTCTGATCGCTTCGCGATCATCCCGCCGGGAGCCCCGCGGGCGCTTTCTAAACCCTTCGAAAATACGTTCGGTTGTGCCCCCCCGCCGTCGACGCCATATTTCTACGGATTTAAAGCGCCGTTAACAGTTGTAGCGGAACGAAATGCCGCCCGCCTTGGTGACTGCTACATAGAGGCCGTCGCGGTCGGCCACCTTGTACATCTTGTCCTGCGCTTTCAAGTTGCGCAGCTTGGTATCGGAAAGCATGGCTCTCTCCTTTGCTTCGGTCGTTCGGTCGTTCGGTCATGGTATCGGAGAAGGCTTGCGATACCATGATTTTGCAATCCATGAAAACCGCCGCAAACCCGCACCACGCCTAGAGTTTCACAATTTCGATACCATGATTTTCTGCATCGTCAATGAATGGTATCGGTCAGAATTTCCGGGCGTCTGGAAATAATACCACTGGAAGTACCATTGAAAATAACTCCTTGCCGGTGCATCGTCGTGCATGGTGTTACCAGACGCAAACAACAAAAAAGCCCGCTGTGACGCGGGCTTACGTGGTTTTCTTACTGTTCAATGCCAGACAGTACGAGACATTAAATCATTCCCACTCGATTGTTGCCGGCGGCTTTCCGGAAATGTCGTAAACCACCCGGTTGATTCCACGCACTTCGTTAATGATCCGGTTCGACACCTTGCCGAGCAAACTGTGCGGCAGTTCGGCCCAGTGTGCTGTCATAAAATCCTGGGTTTGTACAGCACGCAAAGCAACAACATATTCGTAAGTGCGGCCGTCGCCCATTACACCGACGGACTTGACCGGGAGGAATACTGCAAACGCCTGACTTGTTTTGTCGTACCAGTCCGCTGCGCGCAGTTCGTCGATGAAGATGGCATCGGCACGGCGCAGCAAATCGGCGTACTCCTTCTTGACCTCGCCAAGGATGCGCACCCCGAGACCTGGCCCAGGGAATGGATGACGATAGACCATCTCGTGTGGCAGGCCGAGCGCGATGCCGAGTTCGCGCACTTCGTCCTTGAACAGTTCGCGTAGCGGTTCGAGGAGCTTGAGATTCAGCGTCTCCGGCAAACCACCGACGTTGTGATGGCTCTTGATGGTGTGCGCTTTCTTAGTCTTGCTTCCGGCCGATTCAATCACATCCGGATAGATCGTCCCTTGGGCGAGCCATTTCGCGTTTGACAGTTTCTTCGATTCGAGTTGAAACACCTCGACGAACTCGCGTCCGATGATCTTGCGCTTCGCCTCAGGATCAGAGACGCCTTTGAGATGCCCAAGGAACTGCTCTGATGCGTCCACATGAATGACTTTGACGCCTAGGTTGCGCGCAAACGTCTGCATGACCTGCTCCGCCTCGTTCAGCCGGAGCAATCCGTTATCAACAAAGACACAGGTCAGTTGATCACCGATCGCCCGATGCAGCAACGCGGCGACCACCGACGAATCGACTCCGCCCGACAAACCGAGAATGACTTCCTCGTTACCGACTTGCGCTCGAACCTTCTCGATAGCCTCGTTCACATAATCCGGCATGTTCCAATCATGGCCGCAGCCGCAAATGTCATGCACGAAGCGGGCGAACATTTCCTTACCCTTGATGGTGTGCGTGACTTCCGGGTGGAACTGGACTGCGTAGAAACCGCGTGATTCATCCGCCATGCCGGCGATCGGGCAGGAATCACTGCTGGCGATGATTTCGAATCCGTCCGGCAGCGCGGTGACCTTGTCACCGTGACTCATCCACACGTCGAGCAGCCCATGGCCGGCATCGTTGCTGCGATCCTGAACTCCGTCAAAAAGCTTGGAGTGCCCGCGGGCACGAATCTCTGCGTAGCCAAACTCCCGCTTGCCCGAACTCTCGACTGCACCGCCGAGTTGCTGTGCCATGGTTTGCATGCCGTAGCAAATGCCGAGAACGGGAACGCCGAGTTCGAACACTACTTGCGGCGCGCGCCACTCCTCAGCCTCGTATACCGAGTTCGGCCCCCCCGAGAGAATGATTCCCTGCGGATTGAATTCACGAACAAACTCTTCAGTCACATCGAAGGGATGAAGTTCGCAATAGACCTGCTGCTCACGCACTCGCCGAGCGATAAGTTGGGATACCTGCGAGCCGAAATCGAGGATGAGAATTTTCTGATGTGCCATTTTCAAGCCTTGGAAAGAACAAGGGCGGCTGCTTGAGCCGCCCCTCGGGAGCATGATTGCGAACAGCGATCAATCAACGTGATAGTTGGGGGCTTCCTTGGTGATCTGAACGTCATGCACATGCGATTCGCGGACCCCCGCCGAGGTGATCTCGACGAAAGCAGCTCGCTCGTGCATTTCTGCGATCGTTGCGCACCCGAGGTAACCCATCGAGGAACGCAGACCTCCCATGAGCTGGTGAATCACGGCCAATACCGATCCTTTGTACGCGACGCGTCCCTCGATACCTTCCGGTACCAATTTGTCGACGTTCGATGCGCTATCCTGAAAGTAACGATCCGCCGCACCGGCCGCCATGGCGCCGATGGACCCCATGCCACGATAGGACTTGTACGAACGCCCCTGGAAAAGCTCGACTTCGCCCGGCGCTTCCTCGGTCCCCGCAAACAATCCGCCGAGCATGACCGCATCGCCACCAGCCGCAATTGCCTTGCAGATATCGCCTGAATAGCGAATTCCGCCGTCGGCAATCATCGGAACACCACTGCCCCGGATTGCATCCGAGACCATCTGGATCGCTGTGATCTGAGGTACGCCAACGCCCGCAACAATCCGCGTCGTGCATATCGACCCCGGTCCGATGCCGACCTTCACGCCGTCTGCACCGTGATCCAGGAGGGCACGCGCTGCATCCGCCGTCGCGATGTTTCCTCCGATGACCTCAACTTGCGGAAACTGCTTCTTCACCCAGAGAACCCGATCCAGCACCCCTTGCGAGTGACCGTGAGCCGTATCCACGACAATTACGTCAACCCCGGCTTCGGCGAGCAGCGAAGCACGCTCTTCCGTGCCTGCGCCGACACCGATCGCGGCTCCAACGCGCAGTCTTCCCGATGCATCCTTGCTGGCGAGCGGGTGTTCGGTGGTTTTGATGATGTCCTTGACGGTGATCAGACCGCGCAGTTCAAAGGCATCATTCACGACCAGAACACGCTCCAGTCGGTGTTTGTGAATCAGTGCCTTGCCCTCTTCGACCGTCGCTCCCTCCCGGACTGTCACCAGTCGCTCGCGCGGGGTCATGATGTCGCGTACGGGTTGATCCAGGTTCGTTTCAAAGCGCAAGTCACGATTGGTTACGATACCAACCACCAGTCTTCCCTCGACGACAGGAAAACCTGAAATTTTGTGCAGACGGCCGAGTTCGAGCACTTCGCGTACCGTCATCGTTGGCGGCACGGTAATTGGATCCTTCAGGATTCCGGACTCGAAACGCTTGACCTTGGCGACCTCGGAAGCCTGAAGTTTCGGGCTGAGGTTCTTATGCACAATACCGATACCGCCTTCCTGGGCAAGTGCAATCGCCAGGCGACTCTCGGTAACCGTGTCCATGGCCGCCGATACCAGCGGCATGTTGAGTGAGATATTGCGCGTCAAACGCGTCTTGAGGCTGACATCACGCGGAAGAACTGAGGAGTGCGATGGAACGAGGAGTACGTCGTCAAACGTAAGCGCCCTTTGAATTAAACGCATGGCCTATGATCCGGGGTCACAAATAAGTATTATACCGCGGACGCCCCCCCTTTCAGGATGACCATGAAACGCCTTGCTCTAGCGCTGGCCGCATTTTCTGTCGCGATGTCGGCAAATGCACAGATTTACCAATGGAAGGACGAAGGCGGAAAGACGATCATTTCCGACAAGCCCCCGGTTGGCGCCAACACGGCGGCGAAGAAGATTGATTCAGCGACTCCCGCTGCCACGTCGAATCAAAAAACGCTGGCAGACCGCGAACTGGATATGCGAAAGCGGCAAAAGGAAGCACAGGACAACTCGGAAAAGGCCGCGAAGGAGCAGGCCGCATCGAACGAGCGCGCAAAGAACTGCGAATCGGCGCGGCGTTATCTGCAGACGCTCGAATCAGGCGAGCGAGTTTCAATGCGCGACGACAAAGGTGAGCGTTACTTCATGGAAGATGCGCAGCGGGAACAGGAAATTGCCTCCACGCGCCAGTCGATCCAGTCGAACTGCGCCAACTGATCGACGCTCTCTAACCGGGCGCCTTTACTCGCCCTCCTGTTCGCCTGCGCCTTTCTTCATCACCTTGCCTTCGGCTGCGCGTTGCTTGCGAACCGCTTTCGGATCCGCAATCAGCGGGCGGTAGATCTCTACACGATCCCGGTCACGCAAGGGCGCGTCGGGCTTGGTCAATTTCGCAAAGATACCCAGCTTGTTCTTGGCAAGATCGATTTCCGGATGCTTGCGCAGAATGCCGCTCGCTTCAATCGCCTGCCGCACCGTCGTGCCTACAGGAACATTGAGCGAAAAGATCTCTTGCTTATGAGCGACGGGAAATATCACTTCGACACTAATTGATTCAGGCACTTGCAACTCCGTAGATTTTGTCTGCCCGCCTTACAAACGCCTCAACAAAGGTATTCGCGATTTGTCCGAATACCGGGCCGATGACCTTTTCGAACATCTTGCTGGAGAACTCATACGCGAGCTTGAACTCGATCTTGCAGGCGCTTTCCGTCAGGGGCTTGAACTTCCATTCACCTTCGAGCCGGCGAAACGGCCCGTCAACCAAGTGAAGCCGCATGATCGCTGGTGCGTGCTTGTCGTTTTCGGTCGTGAAGTGCGATTTGACGCTCAGGTAGCTGATATGTAACGTCGCAACGGTTCTTTTCTCGTCGCGAAAATCGACGCACGTTCGCTCGCACCACGGAAGGAACGCTGGATAATCCTCGACCGCATCGACCAGATCGAACATCTGTTGCGCCGAATGCGCGATCAGTACTGATTTCTCAACGATGGCCATGTTCAGCCGTATCTCTCGATTCCTGTAGAATCGAAATTCTAGCATCCTCGCACCACTACTCCCGGAACAAGCGGCATGAGCATCATCACCAACAAGAAAGCCTTTCACGATTATTTCATCGAAGAAAAGTTCGAGGCGGGCGTGTCCCTGCTCGGCTGGGAGGTCAAGGCCATCAGGTCCGGGCGCGCCAACATCAAGGAATCCTACGTTGTCATCCGTGACGGCGAGGTCTTCATCTTTGGCATGCATATCACGCCACTTGCCGAGGCTTCAACGCACGTCCATCCCGACCCGACCAGAACGCGCAAGCTTCTGCTGCACGCCAAGCAAATCAGCAAGTTGATCGGTTTGGTTGAACGCGCTGGATACACGCTGATGCCGCTCGATTTGCACTATCAGAAAGGGCGAATCAAGGTCGAAATTGGTCTGGCAAAGGGCAAGAAGCAGCACGACAAGCGCGAAGCGGAAAAGGAACGCGACTGGAACCGCGAAAAGCAACGGCTGATGCGCGTCAAGATCGGGGAATAGGGTCAGCCGAGGCGCTGCCGCACGGTCTCGAAAAGACAAATCGCCGCGGCCGCGGCGACATTCAGCGATTCGATCTTGCCCGGCATGGGGATAACAACTCTTGCCCGTACGGCCGAAGCAACGTGCGATCTGATGCCCTGCCCTTCGTTACCAAAAACCCAGGCAACCGGCTGATTCAAGCGTATTGAGTAAAGCGAGTCCGGCGCCTTCAATTCTGTCGCCACCGATGGACCCCGGAAACCGAAGAGAAACGCGGTCAGGTCACACCGCTCATGAATAGCCAACTCGAAATGTGCGCCCATGGCCGAACGAAGCACCTTGGGCGACCAAGCGTGAGCGCAGTCAGCGGAAAGCAGGATTTGCCGAAACCCGGCGGCGGCGGCACTTCTGAGAATGGAGCCCAGATTTCCCGGATCTTGAATGCCGTCCAACAAGACCGCATCTGCCTGCTGGTCCAACCCCTGCGGACCGCGCGGTTGCTCGCCAACGGCAATAATTCCACTCGGTGTCTCGACTGAAGCGAGTTCGTCGAACAAAGTGTCTTGCAGCACGGTAACGGAGGAATCCGCGACATCGGCCGCAAGGAAATGCGAAATCTCGGGACGCGCCTTTCCGCTCTCGCTGACGACGATTTCTTCAAGCGAACCGAAGCGTTCGATGTAGCTCTCGATGAGGTGGATTCCATCAAGCACGATCCGACCCGTTTTTTGACGCTCCCGCCCGCTCTGACAAAGCCGCTTGAGTGACTTGAAGTGCGCGTTGTCACGCGAGACGATCTGTCTCACAACAACACCAGTTGCGCAACCGGGGAAAAACTCCGACGATGGACCGGGCTGGGCCCGTGCTCCCGTAACGCCCGCAAATGCAAGGCAGTCGGGTAGCCCATGTGACGATCAAAGCCATACTGCGGATAGCATTTGTGCAAATCCGACATCCCCGCATCACGAGTCGTCTTGGCCAGGATTGAGGCCGCAGCGATCGCCTCGATCTTTCCGTCGCCGCCTACGATCGCCTCGACTTCGCAGGCAAGCTTCGGGCACCTGTTTCCATCAATCAAGGCGCGGCCAGGTCTGATGGCCAGAGCGTCGACCGCACGCTGCATCGCCAGCATGCTGGCGTAAAGGATGTTGATCGCGTCAATCTCCTCGACAGAGGCTTCTGCGACGGCCCAGGCCAGTGCTTTGGCACAGATTTCCTCCCTCAGCTGATCGCGGCGCTTGGCCGACAGCTTCTTGGAGTCGTTCAGGCCGTTAATCGGCTTGTTCGGATCGAGGATAACAGCGGCGGCCACCACGGGTCCAGCCAGCGGCCCACGACCTGCTTCGTCAACACCGCAAACGAGACCGTCAAGCCGGAGCAAAGACATCATTGCGCCCCGATTGAGGCAGACTATCGATGACCGCCCTGGCCGCCTTCTCCGCGGTGTTTTGCTTCAATTGCAGATGAATGTCGAGGAACTCGTCTGCGATAAGCGCACAAGTTCTCTTGTCCGAATAGAAGTTCAACAGCGCCTGCGCCATGTTTTCTGGCGTTGCGTCGTCCTGTATGAACTCAGGAACGACGAATTTCCCTGCAAGGATGTTTGGAAGTCCCACATAAGGCAAGTACCCCATCCGCCGCATCAGACGGTATGAGAACGAAGCCATCTTGTACGCAATGGCCATCGGCCGCTTCAACAGTGCAGCCTCCAAGGTTGCGGTACCGCTTGCCACCAGAACGGCATCAGACGCCTTCATGGCATCGTGTGCGTGCCCGAATAACATGCGGATAGGTAACTCGCGCGCATCGCAACGGTACAAAGCCGTTTCGAACAACAACCGTGTTTCGCGAGTCGCCAGAGGTACAAGAAACAGCGCATCCGGAAGACGCTTATGAATCGCACGCGCCGTTTCAATGAAAGTCTCCGCCATGTACTGCAATTCAGATTGCCGGCTTCCTGGCAACAAGGCGAAGACCGCCTGTTGATCAGCCAACCCGAGAAGTTGCCGCGCTTCGTTTCGTCCGTCATCGACCGGCAACATGTCCGCCAAGGGGTGACCCACGTAGGTCACAGGAATGCCTTGCTTTTCGTAGAGAGCCGGCTCAAACGGGAACAAGGCGAGGATTCTGGAGACAGCCGCGCCGATCTTGTGAATTCGCTTTCCTCGCCATGCCCAAATCGATGGACCGACATAATGAACCGTTGCAATACCTCGTCGCTTGAGCGACTTCTCCAGCGCCAGATTGAAGTCAGGCGCGTCAACACCAATGAACACGTCCGGCGGATTCGCAATCAAGCGACGCTTCAACTCGCTGCGTATTCCCGATATCTCGCGATAGTGTTTGAGTACCTCTATGTACCCGCGAACCGCCAGGCTTTCAAGGGGAAACCACGAATCGAAACCACGCGCGACCATCTTTGGTCCGCCAATGCCGAAAAACTGTGCATTCGGCAATCGTGCCCTCAGCGCTTCGATCAAATGACTCGCCAGGAGATCGCCCGACGCTTCGCCCGCCACAATGGCGATGCGAACCACTCCAGGTATCATCGGATAATGCCGCGCTTGGAAACCGCGAGAAAATCGAGAATCGGCTGAACCTCAGGGTGCAATTTGGCCTCGTCTTCGAGCTTCGCACGAGCCTCTTCGAGCATCAAGCCTGACTTATAGAGCGTACGGTAGGCACGCTTTAACGCCAGCAGCGCATCAGCTGAAAACCCCCGACGCTTCAGCCCTTCCGCATTGATGCCGAATGGTGTTGCGGTGTTACCCGCAGCCATTACATAGGGCGGCACGTCCTGCAACACCACCGTACCAACCGCCGTCATCGTATGCGCACCAATTCGGCAAAACTGATGAACGCCCGTGTATCCACCCAGGATGGCCCAGTCATCAATATGGACATGACCCGCCAATTGCGCGTTGTTGGCAAAAGTGGTCCGGTTTCCAACCCGGCAATCGTGCGCGATGTGCACGTACGCCATGATCCAGTTGTCATCACCCACACGCGTTACGCCGCCGTCCTGAATCGTACCCAGATTGAATGTACAGAACTCGCGAATCGTGTTCCTGTCACCAATCTCCAGGCGGGTTGGTTCGCCTGCGTATTTCTTGTCCTGGGGAATCTCACCGATTGAGCAAAACTGAAAGATGTTGTTGTCGCGCCCAATTCGGGTATGCCCCGAGATGACGACGTGCGGCCCGATCCGGGTGTTATCACCAATCTCGACGTGCTCGCCAATGATCGAGTATGGTCCGACGGCCACATTGGCGCCGAGTCTTGCTTCGGGATGGATTATTGCGCTTGGATGGATCATCTCTCTACTCAGGCTTGGATTTGTGATCTTCGTGTCAGTTCACATCACGCTTCGCGCACATTAGTTCGGCCTCGGCGACGACTTCTCCGTCAACGCGCGCCTCCACCTTGTATTTCCATATCCCGCGCATCTGGCGAAGGATTTTCACGTGCAGGTGAAGTTGATCCCCCGCCGTTACCGGCTTCTTGAAGCGTGCGTTGTCGATTCCAACGAAGTAGAAGACCGAGTTCTCATCAGGCATCACTTCCATTGTCTTGAACGACAGAATCCCCGCTGCCTGCGCGAGCGCTTCCATGATGAGCACCCCCGGCATCACCGGATGGTGCGGAAAGTGTCCAACGAAGAATGGTTCATTGATCGTCACATTCTTGTACGCGTGAATCGACTTTCCGGGTTCGCATTCAAGAACACGATCGACCAACAGAAAAGGATAACGGTGCGGCAAGTGTTCCAAGACTTGATGAATATCCATTGAAATCAACGTACTTTCTCCATAAGTTCAAGCTTCTTCTCAAGCTCGGCCACGCGTTCCGACAACTTTGCCAGTCGCCTTATCTGGGCGGCGTTCTGTAGCCACTCATCGTGCGCTTCGAGCGGGAAGATGCTAGTGTATTGACCCGGCTTGCGTAAACTCTTGGTAACCATCGTGCCTGCCGAGATATGGACATCATCGGCAATCTCGAGGTGCCCGACAATCATGCCGGCCCCACCGACGGTGCAACGGCGCCCGATCTTCGTACTGCCCGCAACGCCGACACAACCCGCCATCGCCGAATAGTCACCAACAGTTACGTTGTGCGCAATCTGGATCTGATTGTCGAGCTTGACGCAATTGCCGATCACGGTGTCATCCAGGGCGCCACGATCGATTGAGGTATTGGCACCGATTTCGACGTCGTCACCAATCACGACTCGGCCGATCTGCGGAATCTTGACCCAGTCGTCGCCATCTTTTGCGAAGCCGAAGCCATCACTTCCAATGACCGCTCCGGCATGGATGATGGCCCGCTTGCCGATGATGCATTCCGGATAGATCACCACATTGGGGTAAAGCACCGATCCGTCGCCGATCACTGCCCCGTCACCGATAACGCACCCGGGTAACAGCGTGACGTTTTCGCCGATCGAAACACCTCTCCCGACGACAACATTTTCCAGAATCCTTGCCGATGCGGGAATCTTGCTCTTCACCACTGCAGTTGAACTAACCCCGCTACTGGCCTCTTCAGCGGGGTTAAGTAGCGCTGTAACGCGAGCGTAGTAAGCGTAGGGATTCGGGTGAAGGATACGAGGAAGAGTCGTTTCCGCAGAAAACTGCGGATGCACAATAACGGCGCTCGCACCGCACGACCGAAGCAGTCCTCGGTACTTCGAATTGGCAAGAAACGCAATCTGCCCTGCCCCGGCCGAAGCCAATGTCGCGACCTGCGTAACCACGACCGAACCGTCTCCCTCCAGAGCGCCTCCAAGGCGAGAGACGATTTCTTCTAACCGAAACTCCTTCTTGCCTGACACCACGCCAACTATTTGCCGTTTCCAGCGGGCAGGTCTTCCGCTTTACCTGAAGACTCGGCCAAGGCTTTGATGATTCTATCCGTAATATCGAGGCGAGGACTGACTACAACCGCATCCTGCACGATCAGATCGTACTTTTCGCTGTCGGCAAGTTGCCTGATTGCCTTGTTGGCCTTGTCGATGATCGCCGCATTTTCTTCGTTTTGCCGGAGGTTCAAATCCTCGCGAAACTCGCGTTGTTTGCGCTGAAACTCGCGCGATTGTTCATTGAGATCCTTCTCCTTGGCTCGACGCTCAGATTCCGACATCGTCACAGCATTCTTCTCAAGAGACTCTTGAAGCCCTTGAATCTGCTTGGCCATCGCCTTTAGATCCTGATCCCGTTTGGAGAATTCTGCCTCGATTCTCTTGGCTGCCTTCGCCGCGGCGGGTGCATCACGAAAGATACGCTGGATATTGACGTAACCGATTCTCGTTGTCTCAGATGCCGACGCAAAGGACACTGGCAGCGACACCATCAGTGCGGCCAATAACGTGGCAATTTTTGTGTTCAAGCTATTTCTCCTGATCAAAATGTCTGTCCCATCTGGAACTGGAAGCGCTGAAGTTTATCATCATTCTCGTCATTCAACGGTTGTGCCAGGCTGAATTTGAAAGGACCAAGCGGTGAAATCCAGGTTGCCGCCAAACCCGCTGACATGCGAATTGAACCGCCGTCTTTGACTTTGCCTCCCGAGTCGCCAAAGACTTGGCCAGCATCAAAGAACGGCCCGAACTTGAGCGACTTGTCGGCACCGAAACCCGGCACGGGCACGGACAATTCGGCATTGAAAATAACACGTTTCGTTCCGCCGAGATGCACGATATCCTCACCATCACTGGTTACTTGATAAGGACCTAAACTAGATGCCTCATAACCGCGAACTGATCCGGGGCCGCCAGCATAGAAGTTCTTGTAGAAGGGCATTGCCTGCCCGCCAAGCCCTTTGGCATAGCCCAACTCACCGTTCAGCATCAAAGTCCAGTTCTTAGTCACCGGGAAAAAGCGTTGATGCTGGTAAGTAGCCTTGTAGTACTTGATATCTCCAGCGGGACTGACCTCAAACGAAAGACTCTGGTAGGCACCACGGGTCGGGTTAATTGCACTGTCCTTGGTATCGTATTTCCAGCCAGCAGTAAGTGGAACCGACAAATTTCCGCAGGAATTCTGACTATTACAGAAATCCCGACTGAAATTCAGGTATTGAACAGGCGTATCAGTCTCGTTATCTGGGTTATCCGGATCAATTTCGACTGTCGTATAGTCGATAGCTGCACCGAAGCTGACCGACTGCTTTTCGGAAATTGGAATCCCGAAGCGTACACCGCCACCAGTGGATTCTGTCGTGTAAACGTACCCCAGGTCCTGCGGATCGACCCGTTTGTGATATAGGTCGAACCCTTGGCTAACCCCGTCTACGGTGAAATAGGGGTTGGTGTAGCCGATTCCAATTGCCCGGTTGATCTTGCCCGTTCCGACCTGCAGCGAAACGTACTTGCCACTACCGAAAATATTTGACTGCGAAATTGCACCGGAAAGGATCACCCCTTCAGACTGCGAATAACCAGCACCGACCGAGACCGAGCCCGTCGATTTCTCGGTCACCGCGACATTGACATCGACTTGGTCGGTCGTACCGGGTACCGGCGGCGTCTCGATGTTGACCTCGCTGAAGTAGTCCGTCTTGTCGATCCGCTGGCGAGACAGTTTGACTCTCTCGTCATCGTACCAGCCACCTTCCATCTGCCGCATTTCTTGCCGAATCACCTCGTCGCGCGTCTTGGTGTTACCGGCGATGTTGATTCGCCTAACGTATGTTCTACGACCAGGATCGACAAAAACGGTGAAAGCCACTTGACGCTTTTCTTTATTCAGTTCCGGCGCGGCATTTACGTTCGCAAACGCGTATCCGCTTGCTGAGAGCTTCTCGCTTATCGCCTTGGTGCTCTCATTCAGGTTCTCTCGGGAAAACACGTCACCCGGCTTGATCTTCATCGCCGAACGGAACTCTTCTTCCGGCAAAATCAGATCACCTGCGAGCTTGATCGAGGACACCAGATAGCGTTCGCCTTCGGAGATGTTGATGGCGATGTATATGTCTTTCTTATCAGGGCTAATCGAAACTTGGGTAGATTCAACGTTGAATTCGAGGAAACCGCGATTGAGGTAGAAAGAGCGTAAAGTCTCAAGGTCGGCCGACAACTTCTGCTTTGAGTACTGATCGTTCTTCGTATACCAGCTGACCCAATTGGGCGTCTGTAGCTGGAAATTCTCAAGTAGATCGTCTTCATCATACGACTGGTTTCCGACGATGTTGATTTGCTTGATTTTTGCCGCAACGCCTTCATCGATATTGAAATTGACCGATACGCGATTGCGCTCAAGGGGTGTCACTGTGGTAGTGATGGCAACACCGTACTTGCCGCGCGTCAGGTACTGACGCTTCAGTTCTTGTTCCGCGCGTTCAAGCATACTGCGATCGAACGATCGGGAAATGGCAAAACCCGCCTCCTTCAAGCCTTTCGTCAGTTGCTCCTTGTCGAACTCCTTGAGGCCGACAAAGTCGATCTGCGCAATCGCGGGGCGCTCCTCGACAGCGACGACGACGACACCGCCATCGATTTCAATGCGAACGTCCTTGAAGAAACCGGTCGCGAAAAGCGCCTTGATTGCCTGAGCCGCCTTTTCGTCGGTCATGGTGTCACCGACCTTGATCGGAAGATAGCTGAACACCGTTCCGGCTTCGGTTCGCTGAATTCCGTCTACACGAATATCCTTGACTGTAAAGGGTTCAAATGCGGATGCGCTGGCAGCAACGAGCGTGGCGATCACGCCCGCAAGCAGTTTTTTCTTCATAGTTTCAGCCGGAAATCAATCGATTGAGATCATTGTAGAAGGCAAGAGCCATCAGCATGAGCATCAGCGCCATACCGACCTGTTGGCCGATCTCCATGGCGCGATCTGAAAGCGGCTTTCGCCTGATGATTTCGAGAACATAATACAGCAAATGCCCCCCATCCAGAATCGGCACCGGGAGCAGGTTCAGAACGGCCAGACTGATGCTGACCAGCGCCAGGAACTTCAGGTAGTAGTCGAGGCCGAGCTTGGCTGACTGTCCAGCGTAGTCTGCGATCGTAACCGGGCCGCTGATGTTTCGAAGCGAGATGTCACCGGTGATCATCTTGCCGATCATTCGCAGACTGAACACCGACTTGTCCCACGTCTCGCTCACGGCCTTCTGAAGCGAAACGACAGGACCGTAGCTGACACGCACGAGCAAGGCGTCAAGATCCACACCACTCTCATCGACGGAAGCGCCTATCCGACCAAAGACAATCCCTCTCTCGAACGTTCGTTCTGGCGTGACCGTCACGGACAGCCTCTCGCCATTACGCTCGACCAGAAGGGAAATTGAAACTTCAGGCGACTCCCGAACGCGCCGCACGACATCCGTCCAGCTTGTAACGACCGTGTCCGCGATTCGCGCAATCACGTCGCCTTCACGCAAGCCCGATGCTTCAGCCGGGCTGCCCGGAATGACGGATCCGATGACCGGCGGTATTCTCGGGCGGAATACGGTGAGGCCAAGTTTCTCCAGAGCATCCCCTTGCCATCCGTCAACCTTGGCGGCCTTCACGTCCAGGCGGCGGATCGCAACCTCATTGCGCTCGTTGATAACCTCGAACTCAACGGCGTCCTGATCGACCGCGCGGCGCAACAGGGACCAGCGCATTTCCTGCCATGTTCTGATCGGCTCCCCCGCCAGTTTCAGAACCTGTTCGCCATTTTGGATGCCGGCAAGTTCGGCCGGACTGCCAACGAACGGCTTTCCGAGGACGGGTTTAGGTTCGTCCGTGCCGCTGACGAAAAGCGTCCAGAACAGGACGACGGCCAGCAACAGGTTGGCCATCGGGCCGGCAGCCACGATCGCCATGCGTCGCCAGACGTTCTTGCGGTTGAAGCTGCGATGCAGTTCGTTGGGGGCGACACGCCCTTCGCGCTCATCGAGCATTTTGACGTAGCCGCCAATGGGGAAAGCACCGATCGAGAACTCCGTCTGGTCATGTCCAAACCGCCTCGACCAAAGTGCACGCCCGAATCCAACCGAGAATCGCAACACCTTGACGCCTGCAATGCGCGCGACAAGGTAGTGTCCGAATTCATGCACGACAATCAACACCCCCAGCACCAGAACAAACGCCGCCAGGTAGAATAGAAAGTCGTTCATGTGCGCCCGAGTTCGCTAACGACTTGTCGGGCGACGACACGCGCATCCGTGTCGGCAGCCAGGACATCGTCGAGAGATTTCAGCGTACGCAACCGACAACGCCCCATCACCTCTTCGATCACGCGCGGAATGGTCAGATAGCCGATGAGCCCGTCGAGGAACAACTGAACGGCGATTTCGTTCGCCGCGTTCAGGATGGTTGGCGCGCTCTCGCCTTCTTGCAGCGCTTTGAAGGCCAAGCGCAAACACGGGAACCGATCCAGACATGGCCGCTCGAATTGCAGCGTCGACACTTCGAACAGATCGAGCGGCGCAACGCCGGCGTCGACCCGTTCCGGATACGCCAACGCATGAGCAATCGGCGTCCGCATGTCGGGATTGCCGAGTTCCGCAATAACCGAACCGTCCACATACTGCACCAGCGAATGCACGACGCTTTGCGGATGAATGACGACCTGTATCTTCTCGGGCGGAACGTTGAACAACCAGTGGGCTTCGATCATTTCGAGTCCCTTGTTCATCATTGTCGCGGAGTCGACAGAGATCTTTCGCCCCATGGCCCACTTGGGGTGCGCACAAGCCTGGTCCGGCGTGACGTGCTCAAGGTCCGACAGAGGCGTAGTACGGAACGGCCCGCCCGAAGCCGTCAGCAGCAGATTTCTTACCCCGCAGCCCTGCATGTCACCAGCGTAGTCGCGAGGCAAAGACTGAAAGATCGCGTTGTGTTCGCTGTCGATTGGCAGCAACACGGCGCCATGCTCCTTGACCGCCCGCATGAAAACGGGGCCAGCCATGACGAGCGCCTCCTTGTTCGCCAGCAGGACTCGCTTTCCGGCGATCGCCGCTGCGAGAGTCGAAGGCAATCCAGCCGCGCCGACAATCGCCGCCATGACGGTGTCGACCTCCGGCAATCCGGCCATCTTGACCAAAGCTTGTGGCCCGAATTCGACACGCGTAAGGCTCCTGGCGGCGCGCAAACGATTCGACAACTCGCTGGCAAGGGCTTCGTCGCGAACCACGGCGAACGCCGGCATGAACTCGATGCATTGCGCGAACAGCCGATCGATCTGGCTGTGTCCGCACAACGCAACAACGGCATACCTGTGAGGATGCCGCCGGATGACGTCGAGCGTACTCACGCCAATGGAACCGGTCGAACCGAGAATCGTCAGCTTCTGCATACGCGAGCAACTGTCAAAGAGAGAAGTAATGCAAGGCGATCGCGGCCATCGGCAAGGTCGAAGTCAGACTGTCGATGCGATCGAGTACGCCTCCGTGACCGGGAAGAATTCCGCTGCTGTCCTTCAGCCCGGCTTGACGCTTCAGCAGGGACTCAAACAAGTCACCGACGATGCTGAATGCCGCAAAAGCAACGAGAAGCACGCATAACAAGCCCGGACTCCCGGCGAGTTCCTTCGGCAGGACCGACAAAAACAGGAATCCATAGACGACGACTGCCAACACGCCACCAACTGCTCCTTCCCACGTCTTTCCAGGGCTTATTGCTGGTGCAAGCTTGTGGCGGCCGAACGTGCGCCCCGAAAAGTACGCGGCAATATCAGCCAGCCAGACGGTGGCCATGATCGCCAGCAACGTGAGTTCACCCGCCAGCTTG
>RRZU012635752.1_pt1 | contig 16456 bp, 13 predicted proteins | sample 2165561 | NCBI WGS metagenome assembly RRZU01 (sample SAMN10456909, study PRJNA506462) | wastewater metagenome | isolation source: wastewater sludge | place: USA: Moscow, Idaho
CAGACGAGCGGCCAACAGCAAGCTGTGACCAAGCGAATCAGGTGCCAGCGATTCGGCAATCACAGCGTGATTAATGCTTTTAGCATCAGGTCGTGTGGATTTTATCACACGCGTTTTTTTCGCGGTAGTGGGCACGGTGAGGGGTGACTCGACGCAGGGCAATCTTGGGATTAGAAGTTTAGCATGGTGCCGGTGGCACACTGGCGGTTAAACCGTCATAATTCCCCGATGAACGCCACCTCCATCAAGCGCTATGCTTGGCTGTCCATCGCTACGGCCATCGCTACCATCCTGCTCAAGGCGGCAGCCTGGCGGATGACGGGCTCGATTGGTCTCCTTTCTGACGCGCTCGAATCGATTGTCAATCTGGCCGGTGCGATGATGGCCCTGGCGATGATCTCCCTCGCCGAACAACCCGCCGATGAGCGCCATGCTTATGGTCATGGCAAGGCCGAGTATTTTGCTGCAGGGTTCGAGGGGCTGGTGACTCTCATTGCCGCGTTGGCTATCGGTGTTACTGTGGTTGTGCGCCTGTTCGGTCCGGATCAACTGGAGCGCGTCGGTGTCGGCCTCGCTGTATCGGTCGTCGCTTCGTTGCTCAATCTGTTGACGGCACGGGTACTGTTATCGGCAGGGAAGAAGTAGCGTTCGCTCACGCTTGAGGCCGACGCTCATCATTTGCTGACCGACGTATGGACATCAGTTGGCGTCATCGGCGCAGTGGCCGCCGTCACAATCACCGACTGGCTGTGGCTTGACCCGCTGATTGCGTTGCTCGTGGCGGTCAATATCGTGTGGACCGGGGCCCGATTGCTCTTACGCGCGGGGCGTGGCTTGATGGATAACGTGCTACCCGACGAAGAACACACCAAAGTCGTCGCCGTGCTGGAAAATTACCGGCGGGAAGGCATCGACTTCCATGCGCTGCGCACGCGGGAGTCGGGCACACGCCGTTTCGTCGAAGTGCACGTCTTGGTTCCTGGGCGTTGGACGGTGCAACGCGGTCACGAGTACGTCGAGCAATTGGAAGCAGATATTCGGGCTGTACTGCCGCAATCGACGGTACTCACCCATCTGGAACCTATTGAGGATCCTGCATCACTGGAGGACATTTCGCTTGACCGCTAGATCACATCTGTTCGCCGCACTGTTCGCTGCACTCGGCTGCACCGCACTGCCGGCGATGGCCTGGAATGCCACCGGACATCGACTGGTGGCCGGGCTGGCGTGGGAAGTCATGACGCCATCGGCGCGCGCCGAGGCGGGGCGACTGCTGCGCGCCCACCCCGACACCGATCGCTGGCAGAAACGGGCGCCTGAAGACAACTTCGACCGACACCTTTTTCTGGCTGCCTCAACCTGGCCGGATGAGATCCGCAAGGACAAGCGTTTCTACACGGCCGATGAGGAAGAGCCGACGCCCTTGCTTCCTGGATTTCCGCACATGCGCCGCCATTCCGAATGGCACTATGAGGCCCGCCCGCTCGAAGCCGTTCGCTGGAGCGCGCCGAACCTGCCAAAGCGCATCGGACGGGTCGGCGAGGGGCTTGCACAGACAGCGCAAGTTTTGGGTGACCGCAAAGCGAATGACGTCGATCGGCACTACGCCTTGCCGTGGCTGATCCACCTCGCCGGGGATTCGCACCAGCCGCTTCATCTCAGCCTACGCCTTGATGCGTCAGGTCGCTGGGACAAGCTGGGCTCCAATGTCTTGGTCAATGTACCAACAGCACAAAAATCAAAGACAACACTGCATGCCTTCTGGGATGATCTGGGCGGCCCGTCGGGATTGCGCGGAGGATCATTCGACACCGAGATACAACAACTGATGGCCCGGTATCCGGTAAAAAAAATGAATACGGATGTGTCGTTCGAGCAATGGCTTGACCAAAGCTGGCGGCTTGCCCGCCAGTTTGGCTATCCAGAAAATCCGGATGACAGTCCGACGCTCTCCGAGGCCTTCCGCACGCAAAGCCAGGAAGTTGCCAGGAAACGCATCGCCGAAGCCGGCTACCGTCTCGGCATACTACTCAATCAGCTGTTCGGGCGGTAATCAGTAGCGCCCGGTTCCGGCCATTTCGCGCAGGCGATCGACCCGCTCCTCGGTCGATGGGTGCGTGCTGAACAAACCGGCGATGCCCCCGCCCGACAATGGATTCATGATCATCATCTGCGCCGTGGCCGGATGCGCTTCGGCGGTCGGCATTGGTATACCGCGCGCATAGGCGTCGATCTTGGTCAGCGCATCCGCCAGAGCATCCGGATCACCGCTGATTGCAGCACCGCCCCGGTCAGCTTCGAATTCACGGGCGCGCGAGATGGCCATTTGAATTAGCGTTGCCGCCAACGGCGCCAGTAGCGCTACCAGCAGGCTGGCGATCGGGTTGGCCGGACGGCCGTCTTCGTCGCGACCACCAAAGAACATGGCGAAATTGGCCAACGAGGAAATCGCGCCGGCCATCGTCGCCGAGATGGTCGAAATCAGAATGTCACGATGTTGAACATGGGCCAGTTCATGTGCCATGACGCCACGCAGTTCGCGCGCAGAAAGAAGATGCAGGATGCCAGTTGTGGCGGCAACGGCAGCATGCTCGGGGTTACGCCCCGTTGCAAAGGCATTTGGTTGTGCCTCATCGATCAAATACACACGCGGCATGGGCAGGCCAGCGCGTTGTGACAGATCTCGTACCATGGCATAAAACTGCGGCGCCGAGGCTTCGTCCACCTCTTGCGCGTTATACATGCGCAAGACCATCTTGTCGGAAAACCAGTAGGCGAAAACGTTCATCACGCCCCCGAAAAGCAACGCCATGATCATTCCCGAAGCACCACCGAGATACGATCCGATCAGGCCAAACAGCGCCATGATTGCGGCCATCAACAGGGAGGTTTTGAGCCAGTTGCCAAACATTGCGGTGATCTCCTTGGGTTCAGGCGGCTATTACTGCCGCACGCTCCCTAGATGGGGGTCGAGAGAAGAGGTTCAAGAGGGGAGAGAAAACACTGACCCGACAGCGATCGGCGTGCCAGCCAGGAATTGCCCGGCCTCCAGGCGTTTCCCCCCGGCTTTCTGCAACTCGCAGAGGCGCAAGGCGCCTTCTCCGCAAGCGACGACGATGCCATCCTTGTTCGCCGAGAGCACTGTTCCAGGCACGCCACCATTGGCGTCGGGAACAGCCTTCCAGATTTTCACTGACGTGCCATCAAGGTAGGCCAGTGTGCCAGGAAACGGATTGAATGCACGCACCTGCCGACTGAGTTGTAGCGCGGGGAGGCGCCAATCGAGCATTGATTCGGCTTTGTCAATTTTAGCTGCGTAAGTTACGCCATCGCTCGGCTGTGGGCAGGGCGTGAGCGGCAGATTGCGGAGCGCGTCTACGATCAATCGCGCACCCAACTCCGCCAGTCTGTCGTGCAGACTGGCGGCCGTGTCGCCTTCGGTAATCGGCAGCGCTTCCCGAAGCAACACGGGTCCGGTATCGAGCCCAGCCTCCATCTGCATGATGCTCACACCAGTTTCGGTATCGCCCGCCTGAATTGCCCGCTGGATCGGCGCTGCGCCCCGCCAGCGCGGCAGCAGAGAGGCATGGATGTTGATGCAACCGTGGCGCGGCAGATCGAGCACCGTCTGGGGCAAAATCAACCCGTATGCAGCGACCACCATGGCATCCGCTCCAACGGCTGCCAACCGCGCCTGCGCGGCCGGATCACGGAGCGTCGGCGGCTGGAACACTTCGATGCCGTGTTCGCAAGCCACTTGTTTGACCGCCGATGGCTGTAGCACCATGCCACGTCCAGCGGGGCGGTCCGGCTGAGTAAGCACTAGCACCACTTGGTTTTCCGTAGACAGGATGGCGCGCAGGGACTGTGCCGCGAATTCCGGCGTTCCGGCAAATATTAGCTTCATGCGGTAATCCGGGCCTGCTTGACCAGTTTGTTCTTGATGCGCATCTGCTTGAGCGGCGAAAGGTGTTCGACAAAGACCTTGCCCTGAAGATGATCCATTTCATGCTGCAAGCACACCGCGAGCAGTCCTTCGGCTTCGATCGTCTGCACATTGCCGTCCAGATCAAGATAACGCACAACGACCCGTTCGGCGCGCTCAACCTTGTCGTAGATGCCGGGGACTGACAAACAACCTTCTTCCCCGACCTGTTCGCCTTCGCTGGCAATCAGTTCCGGATTGATCACGACCAGCAATTGATCGCGTGTTTCGGAAATATCGATGACGATCACGCGCCGATGGACGTCGACCTGAGTCGCCGCCAATCCGATGCCCGGCGCCTCGTACATCGTCTCCGCCATGTCATGCGCCAAACGCCGGACTTCGTCATCCACGTTATCCACAGGCAAAGCCACCTTTTTGAGACGCGGGTCAGGGAAACGAAGAATCGGTAGAAGGGCCATAAAAAAACTTGATTGAATAAGTAATTACGTGCAGAATCTAATGGAATATCTTGAGAAACGGCGCTAACCCAAACGGTACCGGCGCTTTCAATCCTTCGTAGATCTCCGACAACGCCGAGATCGAAGACGGTACCAGGTACGGATCTTGTCGCTTGCTTCGCATGAGGATACCACGATGAAACGCATTATATCCGCGCTCCTTCTGGCCGCGTCGGTTGCTCTCTGTTCCGCACAGGAGCAACCGCTTCGACTCTCCGATTCAGCACCAGACCGTCACGTTGTCGTGCCGGGGGACACGCTGTGGAGCATTTCGACACGATTTCTAAAAGAACCTTGGCGCTGGCCAGAAATCTGGCGGATGAACAAAGAGCAGATCCGCAATCCCAACCGAATCTATCCTGGCGATGTCATTGTTCTGGATCGCGACGCCAACGGGAATCCGTTCCTGCGCATGCAATCAGTTAAATTACAACCACAGATTTACGCGACACAAAACGACCAGGCAATCCCACCCATTCCGACCAATGTCATCGAACCGTTCATCGCCGCGCCTCTCGTGGTTGAGATCAACGGCCTCGATAGCGCTTCAAAAATAGTCGCGACACAACAAGATCGGGTCTTTCTCGGTAACGGCGATCTGGCCTATGTCGATAACGCCGATCCCGACAAAGTACTCTGGGAGGTCTATCGAAACGGGCGACCATTGGTCGACCCGGAAGATCCCAAATTGATCCTGGGTTATGAAGCTTTCCATCTAGGTACCGCGAAGCAGATGCGGCCCGGCGCTCCTGCGACTTTTGAAATTCGGACAGTCAAGCACGAGATCGAGCGTGGTGACCGCCTCGTACCCGCTAATCGTCCGCAATTGGTCGACTATGTTCCCCATCGGCCAGACTCACTGATCGATGGCCGCGTGATCTCAATTTATGGCGGTGTCGGCTCGGCCGGCCAGGGCTCGATCGTTTCTTTTAATCGCGGCACCAAAGATGGCCTGGAAATTGGGCATGTCTTGGCTCTGGAACGCAACCGTACGGTCGTCGGGCGTGACGAGAAAGACGAGAAGGTTAGTATTCAAATTCCGTCTGAACGTATTGGTCTGGTTTTGGTTTTCCGTACCTTCGATCGGATCGCCTACGCCCTGGTGCTGAAGTCAGAGGGCACCGTAAACGTCAACGATTTCGTCCGTACGCCATAGATAATGCAGGGGCACGCCACGCTTGCAAATTGGCTGCGCCTGACATTGACGCCGGGAATCGGCGGCGAAACGCAACGCAAGCTGCTGGGCGCCTTTGGTTTACCTGATCTCATTTTCTCCGCTGGGCGTGGCGCACTTCGAGGTGTCGTCGGTGACCGGTTAGCCGATCTCCTGCTTGACACTGATAACCGCGCCGCAGTTAATGGCGCCCTCGCGTGGGCCGAGGATCAAGGGCATGAAATTGTCACCCTTGGGGATACAGCGTATCCAACTGCGTTGCTTGAAATCCCGGATCCACCAACCTTAATCTATGTGCGTGGCCGTATCGAACTGCTGCAAAGACCAGCACTCGCCATTGTTGGCAGCCGTAACCCGACGCCACAGGGCATTCGGAATGCCGAGAGTTTTGCTGCGGCGCTGGCTGAGGCCGGACTCATCGTTACCAGTGGCCTGGCGCTCGGCATCGACGCCGCAGCCCATCGTGCCGCACTTGACGTAAGCGGTGGCACAGTCGCTTTTATCGGCACAGGTATTGACCGCATCTATCCGGCCCGCAATCGAGATCTTGCGCTCCGAATCAGCGAAGTCGGATGTGTGGTGTCGGAATTTCCCTTGGGAACACCCGCCGCTGCACACAATTTCCCCCGCCGTAATCGGCTGATTTCGGGCTTTTCCCGCGGCGTTCTTGTCGTCGAGGCGGCAGTCGAGAGCGGCTCGCTGATTACGGCGCGGCTCGCGGGAGAACAGGGCCGCGAGGTTTTCGCCATACCCGGCTCGATTCATGCTGCGCAATCTCGTGGCTGCCACAAATTGATCAGGCAGGGTGCCAAACTCGTTGAAACCGTTCAGGATATTCTCGATGAGCTCTCCTGGGTTTCGACAGGTAAAACTCCGGTTTCTGTATCCGCAGCCACGCCTGACGATTCGATTCTTGCGTTGATTGGCTTCGACCCATGCAGTCTGGACGATCTCTCCGAGCGGGCCGGATTGTCGATCGCGACGCTTTCACCGCGGCTTCTTCAACTGGAGCTGGAAGGCAGATTGGCCAGTTTGCCCGGAGGGCGGATTCAGCGGCTTTCCAAGGCATGATCGGACGATAGGCGCGCCGTGCGCTTGCCAAGCGCGACAATCCGCTCTTATTATGCACGGCAGAGTGGCACACCACAAAATGCCTTAATCATATTCTTCTTCGCGGACGCCCCGATTTCATGAGCAAAAAGCTGATCATTGCCGAAAAACCATCCGTTGCAAATGACATTGCACGGGCATTGGGTGGGTTCACCAAGCACGACGATTATTTCGAGAGTGAGGAAGCGGTGCTCTGCTCGGCGATTGGACACTTGGTCGAACTGGTCTGCCCGGAGCAGTATGAGGTCAAGCGCGGGAAGTGGTCATTCGCCCATCTGCCAGTCATCCCACCGCATTTCGATCTCAAGCCAATTGAAAAAACGGAATCGCGACTCAAACTTCTGGCTCGACTGATTAAGCGGAAGGATGTTACGAGCTTGGTCAATGCCTGTGACGCCGGACGTGAAGGCGAGTTGATCTTCAATTACATCGTTCAGCACAGCAAATCTGGCAAACCGGTTGAGCGCCTTTGGTTGCAGTCAATGACCCAACAGGCCATTCGTGACGGATTTTTGCACTTGCGCCCCGGCGCCGAGATGTCTGGGCTGGGCGACGCTGCGGTATGTCGTTCCGAAGCAGACTGGTTGGTCGGAATCAACGGGACGCGGGCGATGACCGCGTTCAATTCCAAGACCGGAGGGTTTCACCTGACCACAGTCGGACGTGTGCAAACGCCAACGCTGGCGCTGATGGTTGATCGTGAGGATCGGATTCGTAAATTTACGGCGCGCCCCTATTGGGAGGTGGAAGCGACGTTTGGCTGTGCCGCCGGGGAATACCACGGGAAATGGTTCGATGAGCAATTCAAGGGCAAGGCTGAAGACGAACACGCGCGAGCGGATCGCGTGTGGGATGAGGCGCGCGCGATCACACTGCAGAAGAAGTGCCAGGGTAAGACTGGAATTGTCACTGAAGAGGCCAAACCCTCCACTCAGCTTTCCCCTTTGCTTTACGATCTCACCAGTCTGCAACGAGACGCCAACAGCCGTTTCGGATTTTCGGCCAAATCGACACTCGGCCTGGCGCAGGCCTTATATGAAAAGCACAAGGTACTGACTTATCCGCGTACGGATGCCCGCGCGCTCCCCGAAGACTATCTGGGTACGGTCAAGAGTACGCTCACCATGTTGACCGGCGAAGGCTCCGGAAAGGGGCATGACGAGGCACTGATCGCCCGCTATTCTCCGTTTGCGCATCAGATTCTGGCACGTCATTGGGTTTTGCCGAACAAGCGCATTTTTAATAACGCGAAGATTTCCGATCACTTCGCCATCATTCCGACCTTACAGGCGCCGAAGCATCTGTCTGAACCAGAGCAGAAACTTTACGATCTTGTCGTCAAGCGCTTCCTTGCAGTTTTTTACCCCGCGGCTGAGTATCTCTTAACCACCCGCATCACTCGCGTCGAGGATGAACCGTTCAAGACTGAGGGCAAGGTTCTGGTCAATCCGGGCTGGCTCGCCGTATATGGGCGAGAGAGCCAGGAAGGAGAGGAGGGTAACCTTGTGCCGGTCACCCCACGCGAGTCCGTCGGCGTTGAGGAGGTTCGGCTTAATGCCAATCAAACCCGTCCGCCTGCCCGCTATTCTGAGGCCACCTTGCTTTCGGCAATGGAGGGCGCCGGAAAAATGGTCGACGATGAGGAATTGAAGGCCGCCATGGCAGGGCGAGGACTCGGCACACCTGCCACACGAGCGCAGATCATTGAAAACCTGCTCGTTGAACAGTATATCCATCGCGAGGGTAGGGAACTTCAACCCACTGCAAAAGCTTTCTCGTTAATGACTTTGCTGAATGGTTTAGGCATCCCAGAGCTCACTGCACCTGAGCTCACTGGTGAGTGGGAATACAAGCTCGCACGCATGGAACGCGGCGAGATGTCTCGCAGCGCATTCATGAAAGAAATTGCGGCAATGACTGAACTGATCGTTGAGCGCGCGAAGACTTTCGATAGCGATACGATTCCAGGAGATTTTGGTGAATTGCACACGCCTTGTCCAAAGTGCGGCGGCTTGATCAAGGAGACGTATAAGAAGTTTCAATGTCAATCTTGCGATTTTTCGTTGTGGAAGATTGTTGCGGGGCGACAATTCGAACCCCAAGAAATCGAGTCGTTGCTGTCGCAGCGAGTCATCGGACCCCTAACCGGTTTTCGCAACAAGATGGGGCGTCCATTCAACGCCATCATCCGCTTAAACGCCGATAATTCGCCCGAATTCGATTTTGGTCAAGGAAGCGGGGGAGACGGTAACGTCACTGAAGAAGTCGATTTTTCTGGTCAAGAGAGCTTGGGCACGTGTCCAAAATGTGATTCACGTGTATTTGAGCACGGTTTGTCCTACGTCTGCGAGAAGTCGGTTGGTCCGAACAAAAGCTGTGATTTTCGTTCAGGAAAAGTCATCTTGCAGCAACCGGTTGAAGCGGAGCAAATGCGCAAACTGTTGACGACGGGGCGAACCGATCTTCTCAAGGATTTCGTTTCTGCGCGCACTCGTCGAAAATTTTCGGCATTTTTGGTTCGTGGTAGTGATGGCAAGGTTGGGTTTGAGTTTGAAAAACGCGCGCCGAAGGCAAAGGATTCTGCGAAGTCATCCGCAAGCGCGCCGGTTAAGGGGCGAAAAAAAGCCACGGCTCAGTAGAGGTTCATGCCGGTCATTGCGTTGTTTGGGAGTTCGTGTTTCACGTGAAACAGTGAAACTGACCTTTTGTGCGAGAGGAATGTGCCTGTATATATAGGCATTGTTCTTTCCGCATCCCTATGGGTCATCATTGGGAACGAGACGTCAATTAGCTTCTTAGAGGCACGGAACTTTCCCGCCAATACGTTCCTCTTGTACTGACAATTTTTCCAACGGTAGCCACTTCTCAGCCCACTGCGGGTGGAACCCAACCAAGACTGACTAGTTCAGCATCGTCCAGCCATTGCCAGTGGCCTGGCGCCAGCGTCGCAGGAATAACCAGCTTTCCAATTGAAATGCGGTTGAGTTGTTCCACTCGGTTACCGCCTGCGGCAATCATGCGTTTGACGAGGTGAAATTTTCCTTCCGTGATCGTCATACGCAGTCGATAGTCATCAATAGCATTGCACGCCGTAGCGAGAATCGGTTCCGGATCGTCATGAAGTATCACGCCGGACAGCAGGCGTTCGACCCATGAGGAACTTACGGGGTAACGGGTTCTGACCTCATAACACTTTTCAATGTGTTTACGAGGAGCGGTGAATGTGTGAATGAACTGCCCATCATCGGAAAACAGTAGCAAGCCCGTGGTATCCGCGTCCAAGCGACCCACCGCCTGCACACCCCGCGCAATCAACGGTGCTGGAAGAAGCGAATAGACGCTGGGATAGTGTGATGGTCGATGTGAACACTCGTATAGCGTCGGCTTGTGAAGCATCAGATATACACGATGCCGATACTGCCACTGTATATCGTCAACCGAAAAAATCAGCGACTCACACAACACGTCGGATTCGATATCGGTACAGATCTTGTCATTTACCCGCACTCGTCCTTCGCGGATTAGCGAACGGCAGTTGGATCGGGTACCAAAACCCTGTGTTTGCAGCAAACGATCGAGTTGCATCCTAGTCGCCCCAAAAGAAAAGCCCCGATATGCCGGGGCTTTCAATCCACCAAACCGATAGATTAGACGTCGATATTGCGAGCTGAAAGCGCGTTGGACTCTATAAAATTCCGTCGCGGCTCTACCAATTCTCCCATCAACGTCGTGAAAATCTCATCTGCACTAATGGCATCTTCGATCTGTACCTTAAGGAGGCGGCGAACATTTGGGTCCATTGTCGTCTCCCAAAGCTGTCCTGGATTCATTTCACCAAGACCTTTATACCGCTGCTTGCTGATACCACGCTCTACCTCGTTTAACAGCCAACGCATCGTTTCCGCGAAGCTGCTCACCACCTGTTTCTTGTCACCCCGAACGGCGTAACCTCCGGGTCCATACAGTCCCGACAGCATCTGCGCGGCTTTGCGGAGCTGAACATAATCGCCACTAACCAGGAGATCTTCATCGACGACACCGACCTTCAGATTCCCATGATGAATATTTTCGACCCGAAGCTGCCAGCGCTCCTGAATCTCATCGTACCGCGCGAATACTTGCACGGTGGACTTTGCATCAAGCGCTGCCATCACCGCACGGGCACTTTCCTCCGCGGATGCCTGATCATCCAGCACAAGCTCAAGATTGCCGTCGATCAATGCGTGCAAAACTTCAGGATTGATCAGATGCGAGAGCCGATTCACCACGGCTTCCGCCAATAAGTACTCGCGTGCCAATTCCTCCAGAGCCGCACCACGAATCTCCGTGGCTCCAGCACGCGGGACCACCACGGCATCATCAAGCGCCATCGTCAGCAAGAATTGATTCAACGCCTGATCATCTTTGATATACCGCTCCGTTTTACCGTGTTTGACCTTATACAGAGGCGGTTGGGCAATGTAGATGTGACCTCGTTCAACGAGTTCCGGCATCTGACGGTAAAAGAAGGTCAGCAACAGTGTGCGGATATGAGCACCATCAACATCAGCATCGGTCATGAGAATAATACGGTGATAGCGCAACTTTTCTGGCTTGTATTCCTCCTTGCCGATACCGGTACCGAGTGCTGTAATTAACGTTGCAATCTCTTGCGAAGCAATCAGCTTGTCGAAACGAGCCTTTTCAACGTTGAGGATCTTCCCCTTGAGCGGCAAAATGGCCTGAAATTTACGATCTCGCCCTTGTTTCGCAGAGCCACCGGCGGAATCGCCCTCGACCAGATAGAGCTCACACATCGACGGGTCTTTTTCTTGGCAATCCGCAAGTTTTCCTGGAAGGCCGATCCCGTCAAGTAAGCCCTTCCGGCGGGTCATCTCCCGGGCCCGGCGGGCTGCGTCGCGTGCGCGGGCTGCCTCGACGATTTTTCCGGTAATCACCTTAGCGTCCGCAGGGTGTTCATTAAGAAATTCGGTAAGCTTGGCAGCGACGACTTCCTCAACCGCAGGGCGTGCCTCAGAGGAAACCAACTTCATTTTTGTTTGCGAAGCGAACTTCGGATCTGGCATTTTGACCGAAAGAACACATGCCAAACCTTCGCGCATGTCGTCTCCGGTAATGTCGACCTTAGCCTTCTTAGCGATCTCATTTTCATCAATATATTTATTGATGACTCGTGTCATCGCCGCACGCAAACCCGTTAGATGTGTCCCACCATCCGCCTGCGGGATATTATTTGTGAAGCACAGCACTTGCTCGACATAGGTATCGTTCCACTGCATCGCAACTTCAACAGTAATGGAGCCACCTTCCGGTAACGATGACTCACCCGCTGAATGAAATACGCTCGGATGCAGAACGGTTTTTGTGCGATTGATGTACTCAACAAAGCCCAACACTCCACCGGAGAAGGCAAAGTTATCTTCCTTGCCGGTACGTTGATCCACAAGTCGAATCTTGACCCCATTATTAAGGAACGACAATTCTCGCAATCGCTTGGCGATTATCTCGTGGTGGTACTCAATAACACCGAAAATCTCTTCGTCGGCCATGTAATGCACTTTGGTACCACGTTTCTCCGTATCACCAACAATCCGTAACGGAGAGACTTCGACACCATTCTGCATTTCGATGAGACGATCAACGACGGCGCCACGTTGAAAATCGAGTTGATATTTCTTGCCATCCCTTCCGATGGTCAGTCGCAACCACTTGGACAACGCGTTGACGCAGGAAACTCCAACGCCATGCAACCCCCCCGAAACTTTATAAGAGTTTTGATTGAATTTCCCGCCAGCATGCAGAACGCACATAACGATCTCAGCAGCCGAACGCTTTGGCTCATGTTTATCATCGAACTTGACACCGGTTGGGATGCCACGCCCGTTGTCGATGATAGAAATGGAATTGTCTGCATGAATGGTAACCAAGATATCGTCACAGTACCCGGCTAGAGCTTCATCAATAGCGTTATCCACCACTTCAAATACCATGTGGTGCAATCCGGTACCATCCGACGTGTCACCAATGTACATCCCTGGACGCTTACGGACTGCCTCCAGCCCTTCCAACTGCTGAATGCTTGATTCGTCATACGCCGCGGAGTCATTAATTTCAGTCATTCTGCTTCCAATTCCTGTTTCACGTGAAACACAACTTTAATTGTCCCTACCGATCAGATCCGCATGGGCATCACAACATACTTGAATCGGTCGTTGCCTGGGATCGTAATCAATGCGCTCGAATTAGCATCATTGAACCCCCACTCGATTGATTCCGACGAATTATTGTTGAGCACATCAAGCAAATAACCGACGTTAAAGCCCACATCAATCGGATCCCCTTCGAAGCTGACCTCGATTTCTTCCTGCGCTTCTTCCTGCTCCGCATTAGCAGCCATAATCTTAAGAATGCCGCCGGAAAGCACCAAACGAACGCCGCGGAACTTTTCATTCGTCAGAATAGCGGCACGCACCATCGATTGAAGAAGCATTGCACGATTCAACGACACGACATTTTTCAACGTGGACGGAATCACCCGTTCATAATCTGGGAACTTGCCGTCGATCAACTTTGAAACCAAATTCACTTGCCCGAACTGGAATCGAATTTGATTACTGGATAATTCAATGTTCAATGGATCTTCCGAATCGTCCAACAACCGGTTCAACTCAAGCACTGTCTTCCGCGGCAGAATAAACTCCTGCTTCGGTAACTGATTCTCAGCGGCAATGCCGAGATCCATACTCGCGAATGCGAGTCGATGACCGTCGGTCGCTACGGCACGCAAATCGCTTCCATCGACCATCAGCAATAATCCGTTCAAATAATAACGAACGTCCTGAGCCGCCATGGCGAACTGCGTTTGTGCGAGCAAATGCCTGAACTGCTTCTGTGTCACCGTGATTTTGCGTTGATTACCATCTGCCAACGCCATTCTTGGAAAGTCATCGGCGGGTAGTGTTTGCAGGCTGAACCGGCTCTTTCCAGCACGTACCTGAAGACGCTTTTCATCCAGGTTCAGGCTGACTTCCGTGCCTTCCGGCAACGAACGCAGGATATCCTGAAGTTTACGAGCTGCGACGGTTACCGAACCATCGCCATCACCGATTGCTCCGCCGGTGGTTGTCGTAATCTGAATCTCGATGTCCGTCGCCAAAAGCGTTAATTGATCGCCGCGCTTTTCCAACAACACGTTGGAAAGAATTGGCAACGTATGTCGCTTCTCAACAATTCCGGACACCGATTGCAGTGGCGACAACAGCATGTCACGTTGAGTTTTAATAAGAAGCATATATATATAAATCCTATAAAGATAAACTCGAAGACAAAGTTGTGGATATATAAATATTATTTATTTAATTCAATTACTTAACGCAGTAAAACACGACTGTAAAAGCTCTGTATGACGCTGTGGAAAATATTGAACAAAAAATTATTTTGCTGGAATCGCGGGATTACCAACATATCATCCACAATCAATCCAACAACTTATGCACACATTATCCTTTGAGCACCTGAAGCAACACGTGAACATCGTGATTCAACTCATTATCCTTCGAACGTAAGGATTCGATCGTCCTTACGGCATGTAGCACCGTAGTGTGGTCACGACCGCCAAATGACTCACCGATCGACGGATAACTCTGTGAGGTCAGATTTTTAGCGAGCCACATGGCAACCTGTCGGGGACGGACGATCTGTCGCGTGCGCTTGCTTGAAAACAAATCTGCAACCTTGATCTTGTAATAATCGGCGACAGTTTTCTGGATGTTCTCAACCGTTATCTGGCGGTTGACCGCACCAACAACATCCTTGAGCGACTCCTTGGCCAGATCAAGATCGATTCGCCGCCCGTGAAATGCGGCATAAGCCAAAACCTTTTTCAGCGCGCCTTCAAGCTCGCGAACATTGGAACGCAGATGCTTGGCCACATAAAATGCCACTTCATCGTCGAGTTGAACACCCTCGATTTCACCCTTTTTCTTCAGAATAGCAACCCGCATCTCAATTTCTGGCGGTTCAATTTGTACCGTTAAACCCCAATCGAAACGGGTAATCAGACGATCTTCCAGTCCGGAAATATCTTTTGGATACGTATCGCAGCTGATGACGATCTGCTTCTTTGCCTCAATCAACGCATTGAAAACAAAGAAGAATTCTTCTTGTGTTCGATTTTTCCCATTGAAAAATTGCACATCGTCCAGCAGAAGTACATCCAGGGAACGGTAATAACGTTTGAAAACATCGAACGACTTTGTCTGGTAAGCGCGAACCACGTCGGAATAGTAGTCTTCGGCATGAACGTAACGAACGACCGTATCGGGGTTCTGCGCCAGAATATGATTACCGATGGCATGGATCAAGTGCGTTTTGCCTAGCCCGGCACCGCCGTAGATGAACATTGGGTTGTATGCCAGACCACCTGGATTCAGGGCGACTTGCATCGATGCAGCGCGCGCCAGATCATTGGCCTTTCCAACGATCAAGTTGTCGAAAGTGAAACCCGGAATGAGCCGAGTCTTTTCGTAAGGTGATCGTGTCTTGTCCAATGGACGTTCAACGGCTGGCGAAAAGGTGACCGCGGCGGCTGGTGCATTGACGGACGGGGTGGGTGGAGAGGGAGCCTTCTGGCTAACCGTTGGTGTCGCGGCACGTACGGCGAGCATTAACGAAATGGTGACCGGAACCGAGAAAAAAACACCGCCAAGTTCCTCGATCCTGGCAAGATAACGTTCCTTGACCCACTTCAGGATGAATCCATTTGGTGCAAACAGCCGCAAGCCGTTAGCCGGATCATCCTCCCCTTCAAGCCGCAGGGGACGGATCCAAGTATTGAACTGTTGGGGAGGGAGTTCCTGTTCGAATTGGGTCAAACAGGATGTCCAAAAAGTACTGCTCATTACGTGCGTTCGGCGAAAAATCGAATCCTGATGTTACGGGGATCAAGGAGAAAAAGCGCTATGGCCACAAAAAACGGGACCGGATTCCGATTGAATCCTGTCTGAAACGACAACACCCGAAACTCTCATGGAGACAGGATTGTACCTTGTCGGGGAAAAGTTATCCACAGCAGAAAACAAAATTAAGGCTTGACAAACAATAGGGTATCCATGTCTAATTGCGCGTTTACCTGTAACGCTACCTTAGGGTTTGACCATGAAACGCACCTATCAACCGTCCGTCGTTCGCCGTAAACGTACCCACGGCTTTCTCGTCCGCATGTCGACCCGTGGTGGTCGTGCCGTAATTCGTGCCCGCCGCGCTAAAGGTCGTCACCGTTTGGCTGTTTAAGCACGCCACCGAACGCTTTGGGGCGAATGCCCTGTGACACGCGCGAATTTTCCAAGGCAATATCGACTGACAAAAACGGATGAGTTCTCATCCGTTTTTGGTTTCAGGAAGGCAGTTAGAAGCACGCATTTCCTGTTACATTATCGCGTTCAAGTGGTTGCGGAAACCGACTCAGCGCGTCTAGGAGTCGTGGTTGCCAAGCGATTGTTGCGACGGTCGGTTGATCGTAACCTAGTCCGCCGCCTAGCTCGGGAAGGTTTCCGGCAAATGCGCGAAAAACTGTTGTCACGTGACTTGGTTCTCCGGCTTGCAACTCGCCCCGCGTCACTCGATCGAAAGATTTTGGCCGCAGAAATCCACGGCTTGCTGCAAAAAATGTCTGCAAATCGACGGTAACCCCATGAAAACACAGCTGCTGGCGATGAACAGCTTCTA
>RRZU012778070.1_pt1 | contig 16456 bp, 9 predicted proteins | sample 2165561 | NCBI WGS metagenome assembly RRZU01 (sample SAMN10456909, study PRJNA506462) | wastewater metagenome | isolation source: wastewater sludge | place: USA: Moscow, Idaho
AAAGATGCCTCGGCAACTGCAATTTATGGTTCGCGTGCCTCAAACGGTGTTATTTTGATTACCACCAAGAAAGGAAAAGCAGGCTCTCCTTTCCGTGTAAGCTATAATGGAAACTTTGGTGTAGCCAGCCCAATCAAATACCTCGATGTATATTCGGGAGACGAAATGCGTCAGATTGCATTGGATAAAGTTAACTCAGGCCTTTTTGATGCTTCAACGCTGAGCAAGCTGGGTTCAGAAAATACCAACTGGCAGAAAGAGATTTTCCGCACGGCCATCACTCACGACCATAATGTAAGTTTTTCAGGCTCTGCCGATGTACTTCCATATCGTGTTTCGCTGGGTTATACCTCGCAGGATGGTATCATGAAAAACACCGACATGCGACGCTATACCGGTTCTATCAGCCTCGATCCGGTTGCGCTTAATGGCAATCTGAAAATTAACCTGAATGCCAAAGGGATGTATTCGGACCATAATTATGGCGATACCGGCGCTCAAGGTTCAGCATTGAATATGGACCCAACTCAGCCTATCAAGGATGGCAATGCCAATTCTGATGGTTACTTCCAGTGGCCCAACTACGGGGCCAATCTTGGTACGCCCAACCCGGTTGAGCAGTTGATGGCTGCTGACAATAAGTCGACGGTTAAGCGTTTGATAGCCAATGCGCAGTTTAACTATCGCCTGCCTTTTCTTCCTGAATTGCAGGCTAACCTGAATGTTGCGAAAGACCATGCTGTCAGCGAAGGCCACAATATCCGTCCTACCACTTCGCCTTCAACACTTACAGCACCGCTTTGGGGTAGAGTGAGCAACTATAGCGGCGAGAACTTTAACGATCTGTTCGACTTCTATTTGAATTACAATAAAGAGTTCGAAAGCATTCGCAGCCGTGTGGATGCTACTGCCGGTTACTCATGGCAGCACTTCCTCCGCAAAGGGAAAACATTGACCCACGGTGTCGAAGATTTGAACCACCCTTATCAGGAAACTGAAAATTCGTCATTCATTACCGAGAACTATCTGGTATCGTTCTTCGGCCGTTTGAACTATACTTTTGCCAATCGTTATCTGTTTACATTGACTGTCCGTAACGATGGTTCAAGCCGCTTTTCCGGCGACAACCAGTGGGGTCTTTTCCCATCGGCTGCTTTTGCATGGAAAATTAAAGAAGAATCGTTCCTGAAAGATGTGGATGCTGTTTCTGACCTGAAACTTCGTTTAGGTTGGGGTTTAACCGGTCAGCAGGATATTGGTAACGACTATCCGGCACAGGCCACTTACATTGCTTCGGCTGCAGGGTCATATTACCCAATCGACGGGATGTTCAGGCCAACATTGCGCCCCAATGCCTACGACCCTGATATTAAATGGGAAGAGACTGACACCAAAAACATTGGTTTGGATTTTGGTTTTGCAGACAACCGTATTACCGGTTCAATCGACCTTTACAAACGTGTAACCAACGATTTGCTCAATACCGTTACCATCCCGACAGGTAGCAATTTTTCCAATACATTGCTTACCAATGTTGGCAGCCTCGAAAACAAAGGGGTTGAGTTTACGCTCGATGTAATGCCAATTTCGAAGCAGGATATGTCGTTAAACATTGGTTTTAACCTGACATATAACGAGAATACCATTACCAAATTATTGCTCACCGACGATCCGGATTATATCGGTATCCTTTACGGCGATGCGTTCACAGGCCAGAAACAGGTTACCCGCGTGGGCTATCCTGCCTATTCGTTCTTTGTAAACAAACAGGTTTATGGTCAGGATGGAAAACCAATCGAAGGTCTTTATGAAGATCTTTCAGGTGAAGGTGGTGCCGTCAATGGCGACAACAATGACAAGTATATCTACAAAGATCCGGCACCCGATTTCCTTCTTGGTCTTTCGGCCCGTTTCAACTATAAGAACTTCGATTTTTCTGCATCAGCCCGTGCAAGCATCGGTAACTATGTATACAATGGCGTATCGGCAGGAGCCTCTTACGATCAGGTTTACCAGATTGGTTACTGGAAAAACTTCACGAAATATCTTACCGAACACAACTTCGTGAAACGTCAGTTTACCAGCGACTATTTTGTTGAAAATGGCTCGTTTATGAAACTCGACAACATCAGTGCCGGTTATACTTTCAACAATCTCTTCGAAAAGATTTCTGCCCGTGTAAGTTTTACGGCTCAGAACATCTGGACTGTAACCAAATACAAAGGACTCGATCCTGAAGTTTCCGGAGGGATCGACAACAATATCTATCCGCGTCCCCAGGTATTTATTCTTGGGCTTAACGTAAACTATTAATCATCTAATAGCAAAGCATTATGAATAAGAATATTTTAAAAATAGCAGTTGTTCTTGCCGCACTGATTTTTGGTTCGTGCGTAAAGGACCTTGATGTAACTCCGAAAGACCCGGATACCATTATGGCTGGCAACCTGAAAAACGACCCTGTTTATATGAAACAGGTGTTGGGTAAAATATATGCCAGTTTTATCATTGCCGGTCAGGGTGCCAATGGCGGTGCCGATATCAGTGCCCCCGACGAAAACTTCTTTACCACTTCGAGGGCACTTTGGAACCTTCAGGAAATTACCACTGACGAAGCCATTTGCGGATGGGGCGATGCCGGTATCTCCGACCTCAACACCCAGACGTGGAGCCCGAGTAATCCATTCCTTACCGCTCTTTATCAGCGTTTGGGGTTGAGCATTACTTATGCCAACGACTTCATTAAGCTCACTGACGGAAACACAGATCCCGACATTATGCGTTACAATGCTGAAGCTCGATATCTGAGGGCGCTGGCTTACTACTATTTCATGGATTTGTTTGGCAATCCTCCTTTTACCACCGAAGCCGATGGTGTAGGTAAATTCTATCCCAAACAGATTGAAAGGGCAAAGCTGTTCAACTACGTCGTAAGCGAACTTCATCAAATTGAAGATAAACTTGGCGAACCTAAATTCTCTTACCCACAGGCCGACAAAGCCGCTGCATGGATGTTGCTGGCCCGCGTTTACCTCAATGCCGAGGTTTACACCGGTACCGCCAAATGGGACAGCTGTAAAATCTATACCGATAAGGTTATCAATAGCGGAAAATATTCGCTGGCAACCAATTATCGTCAGAATTTCAGTGCCGACAACGATAGCCGTCGTAATCCGGAAATGATTTTTTTTTGTTTTTAGGACGGGACAAACACACAGGGATATGTTGAAACAACTTTCCTTATCGAATCGAGCAGCGACTCTCGTTATATCCGTGCGGAAGATTTCCACGGTTTAACCTCGAATACCAACTGGAACGGTAACCGTGCCCGTAAACAATTCATGAATGTGTTGGTCGACACGCTGGCTACCTACGGAAATGTTCCGGTTCCGGCTACCGATACCCTCTTCAAAGCCAGCAAAGATAAACGTGTGCTGATTAAAATGAAGAAAAGCATGGATATCCCAAGTGCATCATCGAGTGGCGATTATGGTATTGGTGTTTACAAATTCACCGCCCGCAATGCCGATGGCAGTCAGGCCGCCAGTTACAATGCAGCTTATGCCAGTACCGATTTCCCGGTGTTCCGTTTGGCCGATGCTTACCTGATGAGAGCTGAAGCACTCTTCAGAAAAGGCGATGTTAGCGGAGCTGTTGCCGATGTCAATCTTATCAGGAGCCGGGCATTTGGTGATGCCAGTGGCAATATTACCGCTGCCCAGCTTACTGCCCAGTTCCTGCTTGACGAACGTTGCCGCGAATTTTATTACGAGGCTCAACGCCGTACCGACCTTGTCCGTTTTGGCAAATTCACCGGAGGTGATTACAAATGGCAATGGAAAGGCGGAACTTTTGCAGGCGCATCTACTTCAAGCCACCTGAATCTTTTCCCGATTCCGGGCGACGAAGTGGCAGCTAACCCCAATATGAAGCAAAATCAGGGTTACTAACCATTAAAAAGAATTGACAATGAAAAAGAATTTTATAAAATATCTGACATTCATTGGGTTAATCGCCCTGGTGGTTTCGTGCCAGAAGGACGAGGAAAAAGTGTATTTGCTTGAAAACCCAGCCGCTCCATCGATTGTTACCATGCCCAACCTGACACTGGTTCGTGGCGATGCATCCAAAACAATCGAGTTCATTGCCGAACCGGTTAACCCCGGATTTCAGGCATCAGCCAACTATTTCCTGGAAGCAGCCAAAAGCGGAACCAGTTTTGCTGATCCGGTTACGATTTTTACCGGCTTCCATGTCGATAACATCAAGATGACGGTTAGCGAACTCAACACCCTCTTGCTTAAAAAGTTTGATGGCGATGTGGCTACATCAGTCGATTTTCGTATCCGTTCGGTATTGGTAGTCGATGCCGGTACAGGTGCTGCCGGAACTAGCAGCAATCCGTTTGAATACATCTCGGAAGTTAAGACTGCCAGTGTTACTCCTTACGGATTAACTCGCCTCGATTTGATCAACTCTCTGCTTGCTCAGAAAATCGAATCGGCCAAAGGCGATGGGGTCTATTCCGGTCTTGTTAAAGTGGACAAAACCAAGCCCTTTACATTGAAAGATCCCGACGCAAACATTGTGTATGGTGACAATGGCGGTGTTTTGGCTGTAAACGGTACTGGAATTATTACCCCCGAAAACGGCTGGCAGATATTGGAAGTCGATGTGAATAAATTGACATACAAATTCACAGATAACCGTATCGGTTTGGTGGGTTCGGCTACGCCAAATGGCTGGGATGCCCCTGACCAGAAGATGGATTACAATGCCAAAACAGGTACATGGTCTATTACCCTCGACCTGGTGGCGGGGATGATTAAATTCAGGAAAAACGACAGCTGGTCGTGGAACATGGGCCTTGCCGATTCAGGTGCCCCCGGCGAATTGAAACAAGGCGGAGTAGGGAATGATATTCCTGTTACTGAAGCCGGTAACTATACGGTTACATTCACCATCCTTAGCGATGCTGCCGGAACTTATAAATTGGTGAAGAACTAATTGGTACAAACATTTTAAACGAACATAAATGAAAAAAAATATCATTGGCAGATGGGTGGCCGGCTTTGCAGTAGCAATAGCCATATTTGCCTCCTGTACGCAGGAAATGTCTGAGGTCCGTCTCGATCCGGCTTTAGGTACAACCCAGTCGCAAACCATCACATCCGATTCGGCTACCGTAGTGGGTTACGTCGTGGCACAAGGCGATGGCTTCACCGAGAAGGGTATTTGCTATGCAACTACGCCCAATCCGACTATCGATAACAACAAAAAGGAGTATACCGGAGCGATGAACACGGCAACGTTTGCCGTTCGTCTGGGTGGTCTGGCCTATGCAACCAAATATTATGCACGGGCCTATGCCATTGGCAACAACACGGTGATATATGGTCCGGAGCTGACCTTCACGACCAAGCCGGTGGTTCCGATGCTGACCACTGCTGCCATCACCGACATTACCGGAAAAACAGCTAAAGGCGGTGGCGCCGTTACTGTGGCAGGTGGTGCCGATGTTACCGAACGTGGTATTGTTTGGGGAACAAGTCAAAACCCGACTGTTTCGAACAGCAAAACCAGCGATGGAAAAGGATTGGGAGCGTTTACCAGCAACATTACCGCTCTTCGTGGCAATACCAAATACTATGTCCGTGCTTATGCTACCAACAGTGCAGGTGTAGGTTATGGTCCGGAAGTTAGTTTTACCACTCCAATCGATCTTCCTGAAGCGGTTACTACCAAGATTGAAGAGATAACCAAAACTTCGGCCAAGGTTCTGGGCGAAGTAACCCTTGATGGTGGCGCTGCAGTTACTGCCCGCGGTATCGTAATTGGCTCGTCCGAAAACCCAACGTTGAGTGATCAGGTAATTACATCAGGCAACGGAGTCGGTTCATTTACCATTGAACTTACCGGTTTGGCCAAGAATACCAAATACCATGTTCGTGCTTATGCAACCAACAGTTTGGGAACCGCTTACGGCGAAAACAAATCGTTTACTACGTTGGGCGACAACCTCACCTGGTATGTCCCCGGCGATTATGTTGCCGCTTCGTACCCTGGCAGCACGCTTGCCAACTGGAGCCCGGACAAATCTCCGATGATCAAGAGCACCATCAGCGATCCCGATAATTTGGAAGGCTATGTTTATATGTCTGCTGCATCCAATTCGTTCAAGATTACATCTGAAGCAAGCTGGGGCGGAACCAACTATGGCGACGGCGGTGCCGGTAAATTAAGTGCCACCGGCGACAACCTCAGTCGTGGTACCGGTTTCTATAAAATTAAGGTTAATGCGGCTACCCTCGACTATAGCATGGTTGCCTTGAACTGGGGTGTAATTGGTTCAGCACCAACTGTAGGTGCCGAATGGAATACTGAAACTCCACTCGCTTATTCAGCTGCTAACCACGTTTGGAGAGGCGTCGTTAACTTCAAGGTGGGTGAATACAAATTCCGAGGCGGCGATTGGGATTACAACTATGGCTTAGGCGACGCTGCCGGCACGTTGAAACACGATGGTGCTAATATCCCAATCACCGAAGCCGGCGATTACCATATCGAACTCGACCTGAGCACTCCGCATGCCTATACATACAAACAGTATAGCTGGGGCTTGAGTGGCGATGCCCAGGGAAGCTGGTCAACCGATAAGAACATGACATGGGATGCAACCAAAAAAGTCTTTACCATTACTGTTGATTTGGTGGTAGGGGCAGTGAAATTCCGTGCCAACGACGATTGGGCAGTTAACTATGGCGGGGCTCTTGATGCACTTACCCCCGGCGGCGACAATATTGCCATTGGTACAGCCGGCAACTATACCATCACTTTCGATCCATTTGGGTTGAAAGCTACGGTTACTAAAAATTAATTCAGAGTTAGATAGCTTGCTGCAGAGGAGGGTTTCCGGCCCTCCTCTCCCGGCAAATACAAGAAAGACTTTTTGTTCATGTTAAGTTGGCAGGCGGTGTAATTCCGCCGATTGGGCAAACCATCAGTTTTTTTGAAGGCACATGCTCAATTAGTTAGTAGTTTGGAAGTCTATGTTGGAAAGGGTGTCAGGTTACTGACACCCTTTTTTGTTTCCCGTTTCAGAACAATAACCGCAACTTATGCCAATGGTCGAAATCTTTTGCCGGGCTTTTAGGAAGAACAATAAAATGATAGCTTTGTACCAGATAACCAACTTCAAAATTTTTGATCTATTTTTATCAGGGCAACACTTGTTGCGCTCTTTACGAAAACCAATAGCTATGATACGTCGCAAACTGACCAGAATCTTTACTACGATTTTACTGTCGTCAATTGTTTTTTCTGCTTACTCACAATCGTTGCCTAACGGACAGGAGGCCAAATATAACCCGGTGCTTACCGCAGTCCCTTTTCTGACCATCTCGCCCGATGCCCGTCACAGCGCGATGGGCGATGCCGGGGTGGCTACTTCGCCCGATGCCAATGCACAACACTGGAACCCCTCGAAGTATCTGTTTGTTCAGGATCAGTTTGGGGTATCGCTCTCCTATACTCCCTGGTTGCGCGACCTGGTAGATGGAATTAACATGGCTTATCTGGCAGGCTATTACCGGATCGACAACAATCAGGTTATCGGCTCTTCGTTCCGCTATTTTGCCATGGGCGATATCAAACTGGTCGATCAGTCGGGTACTTTTCAGAATATGGTTTCGCCCAACGAGTTTGCCTTCGATGTCAGCTATTCTCGACGTCTCTCCGAAAACTGGTCGGGAGGCGTGGCTTTCCGTTACATACGGTCTGACCTTTTTAGCGGGCTGACTGCCGAAGCCAACGAAGCCATGAGTTCCTTCGCAGCCGATATCTCCTTCTTTCGTACCAAAAGTTGGATGAGCGAAAACAACAAAAACAGATCGCTGGCCTACGGGATTAACATTTCGAATATCGGCGGCAAAATGGATGACGAACTGTTTCTGCCAACCAATCTTCGTTTGGGAACCAGTTATGCTACCGATCTAAGTACTAACCATATGCTTTCCTTTTCGCTCGATTTGAATAAACTGCTTGTTCCAACACCGTCGCAGTCTATCGAGACCGACAGTGAGGGTGGAATTATCATCCTGCCGAACGACAACAGCAATCAATCGGCCATTGGCGGTATCTTTTCCTCGTTTGGCGATGCTCCCGGTGGTTTCAAGGAAGAGATGCAGGAGATCAATATCGGGCTGGGCGCGGAGTACACTTATCATCAACAGTTTTCGCTCCGAATGGGTTATTTCTACGAGAATGAATTCAAAGGTAACCGCAACTTTGTAACAACAGGTGTTGGAATGAAGTTAAAATCGTTTGCCATCGATTTATCCTATATTATCCCTACCATCAACAACAGCCCTATGGCCAACACTTTCCGCTTCAGTTTGCTGATGAATATCGATACATTCAGCAGATAAGAGCCTGAAGATACCGGGCTGACTTTGATTGACAAATTAGCTTTCAATCAATTGGGACAAGGCAGAAGGTTATTGGTAAAGATGAGTGTAAGTCACAATTTTTGCTACTTTCAGTGCAAATTTGGGCAACAAAATGTCCGGTTCAAATGGCCTTTAGGTGAAAGACAAGTATCAGATTAGCGAGACCTGGATCAAAGCCTCAATCATTGGAACGATTTGGGCCGCTTCAGAAATTGTGCTTGGCAGTTTCCTGCACAACCTGAAAGTCCCTTTCAGTTCCAATATCCTCACCGGCATCGGGATTGTTATTTTGATATCGGCCAGCTATATCTGGACCGGCAGAGGGCTCTTTTGGCGTGCCGGATTGATTTGTGCCCTGATGAAAACCATGTCGCCCAGTGCGGTCATTTTCGGGCCAATGATTGCCATCTTCAGCCAGGCGCTGCTGCTCGAACTCTCCGTGACACTGTTGGGCAAATCGATGGCCGGTTTTGTTATAGGTGCCATTCTGGCCATGTCGTGGAACCTTTTTCAGAAAATCCTCAATTATATCATCTTCTACGGTTTCAGTATTGTTGAGGTCTATACCAATCTGTTACAGTATGCCCAAAAACAGTTCGACATTCGTTTCGACATTGTCTGGCTACCTATTCTGGTGCTCTTCGTCATCTATGGAATAAATGGGGTGATATCGGCCGTTATTGGAATACGTGTTGGGCGAAAACTACTGGATCAGCCCACCTTACATGATGATTCGGTTTACAAAAGGAAGGTGGATATCGATTTCAACCGCCGTACCCACCATTTCAACTATTCCATTGTTTGGCTCCTTGTCGATCTGATATTTATGGTTGGGGCACTGGTGTTGCTCAATTATACCTTATGGCAGGTCTGGGCACCGCTTATCCTGCTGATGGTGGTCATTTGGGTGATGCGTTACAAGAGGGCCCTGCGACAACTTTCAAAACCACGGTTCTGGGTCTCCTTTGTTATCATCACCATGCTCACCGCTTTTGTTTTCAATCAGATACAGTCGGGTACGCTAGCAGGCGGGTTAATGATTGGCCTCCAGATGAATGTTCGTGCGGTGATGATTATCCTGGGCTTCTCGGTTCTTGGTACCGAACTCTATAACCCGGCGATTCGCGGGTTTTTTATGCGTTCCTCCTTTAAACAGTTGCCGCTAGCCCTCGAGCTGTCGTTCGAAAGCCTGCCTTCGATGATTGCCAATATCCCCGAACTAAAAGCGATCCTTCGAAACCCGGTAGCCGTAATCCACCGCATTGTCCTTCAGGCCGAATCTCGTCTGGATGAAATCAAAAAGCAGCTCTCGCGACAAGTATTTATCATTACCGGGCCGGTAGGTTCAGGCAAAACCACGCAAATACTGAAGGTGGCCGAACTACTGGTCAATGGAGGGGTAGCCGTTGGGGGTATCTTCTCTTCCAGGCTGATGGATGGCGATTCCACCGTGGGTTATCATGTGGTCGATCTCCGTACCGGCGAGAACGCCCCGTTTCTGCAATTGGCCAATGATAGCGATACCAACAGAATAGGCCGTTACACCTACCTGCCCGAAGGTGTGGAATGGGGTAACCGTATGCTGGACCGCGATGCCGGCAAGGTCCCGGTGATGGTAATTGACGAGGTCGGCAAGCTCGAATTGGGCGGCAACGGCTGGGCCGACGCGGTAACCCGTTTGGTGAAGGAGCACAATTGTTGCCTTGTCCTTTCGGTACGCGATACACTGGTCGAACAGGTGATTCAAAAATGGGGGCTCGAAAACTGCACCATACTCTCGCCCGGCGAGTGGGAAAACCCTTCAGCCGCCGAAAGGATAACGACCATCGTATTGGCGCAACTGCATACCACTGCTGCAACCACAATGAATTAACCCTTCCCCTGATTTGCGGGTCCGTGATTATTTGTCTAATTTCGTTGCCCGATAACCCATCCAACAGAATGACAGATAATCGATTGGTCGCTCCCTTCCTGAAATGGGCCGGCGGAAAAAGACAAATCATCCCCCAAATCGTAGCGGCGCTTCCCGACGATTTTAGCCAATTGCACTATTTCGAACCCTTTGTTGGCGGCGGTGCACTGCTGTTTCACCTGCGCCCGTCGCGGGCCGTTATCAACGATTATAATGCCGAACTAATCAATCTCTACAACGTTATCAAAGCGCAGCCCGGCCCCCTGATCGACGCATTAAAAATTCATCGCAACGAGGCAGAATACTACTACCAAATCAGGGCGCTCGATCGCGACGATAACTACGGGCGGCTAACCGATGTCGAACGGGCTTCGCGCATTGTCTATCTGAATAAAACCTGCTACAATGGCCTTTACCGGGTCAACAGTGCCGGAAAGTTCAATGTGCCGTTTGGTCGTTACAAAAATCCCAATATCGTCAATCGAACCACCATCGAAGCCGTTAGCCGCTATCTGAACGATAACGATATTCAAATCCTGAACGGCGATTTTGACCGGGTATTGCAAATGGCCGACAGCCATTCATTCGTTTATCTCGATCCTCCTTATCATCCGCTCTCCCCAAGTTCCAGTTTTACTTCTTATGTTGGCGGCGGTTGGGGCGAAGCCGAACAGATAAGGCTTCGCGAGGCCTGCGACAGGTTAACCCGTCGTGGTGTACGTTTTCTACTCTCCAACTCATCGGCCCCTTTTATCAAAGAACAGTACCGCCATTACCATCAGCAAACGGTAAAAGCCGGCCGTGCCCTCAATTCCGATGCCACCAAACGTGGGGTGGTCGACGAACTGCTGATTTGCAATTACCGATAACCGTTTGTACCGCTCGCTGCCAGAATCTGCAACAAATATTCCATTCTCTGCAAGCTTTTGAGTTCCCGCTGTTCGCTCTTTCCTGCAAAGCTGATTTATATTTGTAGCAACCAAATTACGCCCACGATGAAAAAGTTACTGACGTTAGCCCTGTTGTGGCTTGCTTTCCTCCCTACTGCCGGTGTGATGGCCCAGTCGCTTCCGCCCCGCGCCGAGACATTGAAAACCTTGATGCTGGTGAACGGCTATTTTATGAAAAAATATGCCGATTACACCCAACCGTCGTTTACCGACCGCGTACGCCCCAGCAACATCTGGACCCGCGGTGTCTATTACGAAGGGTTGATGGCCCTCCACCGCATCTATCCCAACGGCGACCTTTATCGTTATGCCCACGACTGGGCTGCCTTCCACAAATGGGGCATGCGCAACGGCAACACCACCCGCAATGCCGACGACTATTGCTGCGGACAGACCTATATCGACCTCTACAACATCGAACCCGATCCGGCCAAGCTCACCAATATCCGTTTGTGTATCGATATGCTGGTCAATACCCCGCAAAACGACGACTGGTCGTGGATTGATGCCATACAGATGGGGATGCCGGTCTTTGCCCAGCTGGGGAAGCTAAGCAACGACCACCGCTACTACGAAAAGATGTATGCCATCTACCACCATACCAAAACCATCCACGGCGGTAACGGGCTTTACAACCCCAAAGATGGCCTCTGGTGGCGCGACAAAGATTTTGTGGCCCCCTACCGCGAACCCAACGGCGAAGATTGCTACTGGTCGCGCGGCAACGGATGGGTCTATGCCGCACTGGTACGTGTACTCGATATCCTCCCGGCCAGCGATCCCCACCGGGCCGAATACATCAACGACTTTCTGGCCATGAGCAAAGCCTTGAAAAAATGCCAGCGCGACGATGGCTTCTGGAATGTCAGTCTTCACGACCCAACCCATTTCGGCGGGAAAGAGACTACCGGCACCTCGCTCTTTGTCTACGGAATGGCCTGGGGCATCCGCAACGGATTGCTCAGCGAAGCCGAATACCTCCCCGCAGCAACTGCCGGATGGAACGCCATGGTCAGCGATGCCGTTCACCCCGACGGTTTTTTAGGCTGGGTACAGGGAACCGGCAAAGAACCCAAAGATGGTCAGCCCCTCGCGTACGATAAAGTTCCCAATTTCGAAGATTATGGGGTAGGCTGTTTCCTGCTGGCCGGCACCGAAATCTATAAACTAAAATAAAAAAGGGGTATATTCACTTATACATGAATAACACCCCTCACCAAAATCGTGGATAAATAACGAGGCAGCTTACCAAGGCAGACTGAAAAGTCTGCTTTTTTTTTGTTCAATATCTTGTAATTCAGCCGGGCCTTTATTATCTTCACCACAAGTTCTTAACGCCCGTTTGCCGACTAACCCTGCCTGACAAAACTGCCCGACAGCTTTAGCCGATAATCAAAATTCTTTATTCAATGAAAATATTTGGGTACCCTCTTATAACACTGAATTAATAGCTTCAAAACGAAATGATTATGAAAAAAACACTTTTTCATTGACAAGGTTTCTGGTGATTTGAAAATAGAATAAAGTTAAAGCAGATTTATCATTACATTTAAAGAAAATTTAGACTTCATATAACTGGATATGGCTAAGAAAGATACCAAAATACAGATTGAGCAATACGAGCATTCCGACAAAGAAAGGGCAAATAACCCACACGTTGGATTAGTAACTCCGGCGAGTGACCCCGATACAGGCGAGAAAAAAACATACCAGTACGACCCGCACCTCGACCCACAACTACAATGGGCCGGCAAAGCCGAACACACCAGTTTTGAAGTGCCAACCGTAAGTTTGCACGTACACGAGCGGATTGACCCAAACTCGATAATTGAAACCGTAAAAAAAGAACACGAAGAGCCAAAACAAATGTCGTTGTTCGAGACCAACGAAAAACCCCTGCGTGAAGCCATTGATTTTTACAAACACAAGGAAAACTGGAGTAACCGGCTAATTGCGGGCGACAGCCTTTTGGTAATGAACTCCCTGCTCGAAAAAGAAGGTATGGCGGGCAAAGTGCAAATGGTATTTTTTGACCCACCTTATGGAATAAGTTATAAGAGCAATTTTCAAGCATTTGTAAATAAAAGAGATGTAAAAGAAAAAGATGAAGATTTGACATCAGAACCTGAGATGCTTAAAGCTTTTCGTGATACCTGGGAGTTAGGTATTCATTCTTATCTTACTTATATAAGAGATAGAATGTTTTTAGCAAAAGAATTACTTGATGAAAGTGGTTCAGTGTTTATTCAAATCAGTGACGAGAATGTTCATTTAATTAGAAGTATTTTGGATGAAGTTTTCAATAGAAAAAATGAAGTAGCAACTATTGTTTGGAAAAAAGGTACTCCAATTTCAAAAACAATAAGAAACTCATTTAACTATTTATTGTGGTATGCAAAAGATAAAGATAAAGTAAAATCAAGAAAAATATTTTTTGAGCGGACTGGAATTGAAGGTACAACTGAAGACCCAAGAAAACTTGCATTGTGGGGGGATTTTGCGAATAATGAAACAAGAACCTTAACTACCGATGAAAAAAGAAATATACAGTTAACAAGAGAAAAAGCAAATGTCTTTCGTGTGGATAAAATCATCGAAAGAGGTGATGATGAAGATAAACGATTTGAATTTGAATTTGAAGGTAAAAAATATACTCCTGACAAAGGTTATCAATGGAGAGGAGATAAAATTCAAATGCAAAGATTATTAGACGCAAATAGAATATTAAAAACAAAGGATGGATTTGGTTTTAAATTTTATATTACTGATTATCCTATTGTAGAGTTAACTAATTTGTGGGATGACACTGCTGGAAATATTTCTGATATGATTTATGTAGTTCAAACGAACGAGAAAATAATTCAGAGGTGCTTAATGATGACAACCGACCCTGGAGACTTATTGCTTGATATAACTTGCGGCAGTGGAACAACAGCTTTTGTTGCTGAACAGTATGGCAGACGTTGGATTACTTGCGATACTTCAAGAGTAGCATTAACTTTGACAAAGCAACGTCTAATGACTGCCAATTTTGATTATTATGAGTTAGCTTATCCAAATGAAGGGGTTGGAAGTGGATTTAAATATAACAAAGTACCGCACATAACTTTGAAGTCAATAGCAAATAATGAAAAGCCACCTGAAGAAATATTAGTAGACAAACCAATTCCAGACAATAGAAAACAAAGAGTAACAGGCCCTTTTACAGTCGAAGCAGTACCAGCGCCTTATGCCAAAAGCTTTGACGATTTGGACAATGATAATAACGGTTCAGATACTTCTATCGCCCGAACAGGCGAAACGCTTCGCCAAAGCGAGTGGCGTGATGAATTATTGAAATCGGGTGTTCGTGCCAAAGGTGGCAACATTATTCAGTTTACACGGGTTGAACCCTTGGCTGGTACAAAATATATACAAGCCGAAGCCGAAACAAAAGCAGATACACCCAAAAAAGTATTGGTGGTTTTTGGCCCCGAACATGCACCGCTTGAGCAACGAATGGTTGAAAATGCTTGGCAAGAAGCAAGGACTTTGAAACCCGATATGTTGTTGTTTTGTGCTTTCCAGTTCGATGAAGAAGCAGCCAAAGACATTGACGAGCTTACGCCCGCCATTGCTGGCATGCAATTGCTCAAAGCACAAATGAACGCCGACATGCTAACCGACGATTTACGCAAAAACCGCAGCAGCAACGAAAGTTTTTGGTTGGTTGGTCAGCCCGATGTAAAAGTGCATCAACTCGATAAAGGCAAAGTACAGGTCGAAGTGATGGGCTTCGATTATTACAACCCAAAAACGGGAAATGTAGAGAGCGGAGGCAAAAAGAATATTGCCATGTGGATGCTCGACACCGATTACGATAACCGTTCGTTATTTCCTTCGCAGGTATTTTTCCCAATGGCTGGTACTGGCGATGGTTGGGATAAGTTGGCTAAAAACCTGAAAGCCGAAATTGACGAAGAGAAAATTGAATCGTTCAAAGGCACGCTATCGTTAGCGTTTGAGCCGGGCAATTGCATTGCGGTAAAAATTATTGACGACCGTGGTATTGAAAGTTTACGAGTAATAAATATGTAACAATATGGCATTTGAAAGTTTTACCGATGACAAAATTATGGATTTATTGAACTGCCAAAAGCGGCTCACAAATCCACAGGCCCGCGCTAAAAATATTGATGGACATGAACAAGTAAATTATAAAGTGGAATCACTGGAGGGCAGTAACCATATTTTTCAGGTTTATAAGCGACAAAACAAGCGCGACGGAATGGAAAAGGATTTTTCTTGCGGCATTTCATGGGTTAGCCCCAATGGTGAAACTATAACGTTGAAAAGGTACAATGGTTCCAGTCATAACCATCCAAACCATTTGGAAGGTAGTCGATTAGGATATGAGCCTCATATTCACTTTGCTACCGAAAAATATATTAAGGCCAACCGTAAACCCGAAGGGTTTGCAGAAACGACAAAAAGGTATGAAACCCTTGAGGGTGCATTTCATTGCCTGATTATCGATTGTAAAATTAGCGGTATTGATACCAAACCCGATGATTTAGCACAACAAAAACTATTTAAGGATGAACGGAATTGATTTGAATAAATTGCAAGCGCAGCTGTGCAACATGCTTTGTGCTGAAGTTAAGTTGATTGAGCGAAAGAGTGGACTGACCCTTGTTGAAACTCCTTTCTATTTTTCCGATGGTGACCCATACCAGATTTACCTGAAAGAAATGCCCGGTGGAATCCTACGGATGACTGATATGGGACATACTTTGATGCACCTGAGTTATGAAAACGAAATTAATAAGTTCAGAGAAGGTACTCGGGGTAAAATATTTGAACAAATAAAAGCAGAGCATGATTTACAGGAGGATAGCGGTGAATTTTTTATTGACACAACAATTGAAAAACTCACATTCACTTTGTTTAAAATGGGGCAAGCTTTAACTAAATTAAACGATTTGACTTTTTTGAACCGCGTCCGCGCAGAATCGACATTTTATGACGATTTAAACGAACAGCTTCTTAGGATAATTAGCGAAGAAAAAATACAGAAAGATTTTTATTACAGCGGTATAGAAAATCCGCAGGATTATCCAATTGATTATAAATTGGAAGGGAAATATTCTCCGTTATTCGTATTTGGC
>RRZU013375533.1_pt1 | contig 16454 bp, 11 predicted proteins | sample 2165561 | NCBI WGS metagenome assembly RRZU01 (sample SAMN10456909, study PRJNA506462) | wastewater metagenome | isolation source: wastewater sludge | place: USA: Moscow, Idaho
AAAAAGAAAAAGGTAAAAATTGAAATTATTTATAACACTATTTTTATTAGCAAATATTTTATACGCTAGAAAAGATTTTTACTATAGTTTTATAGATTCATCAGGAACGCAAATAAGTGAACAAAGAAAGCAATCCATTTCCGATGGTTTCGATATTTTACAAAATGCTAGAAATCTTGCGCGTGATGATAAAATAGATGAAGCTTATGCAGAAATAAAAAGTTTTAAAGAGAAAAACAAAATAAAAGTATTAATATCTGATATAAGTATTTTATATGCAGAATTAGCTCTAAAAAAACAATCAAAAAGATTAATTATAGATGCAGAAAAAGATTTAGAATCTGCAATTAATTCATCTTCAATAAATCAATCTGATTTGGCAAAAGCATATATGCTTTTAGTAGAAATAAAACTTAACATAAATAAAATAAATGATGCCAAATATTTTTCTCAAATAATCATTGATAACTTTGATGATGAAGTGACTAAAACATACGGTAAAATTTCCCTTGCAAAAGTTTATAAATACCAAAAAGATTATCCAAAAGCAATTAAATATTTATATGAAATATTAACTGTTACAAATGATAAAGTTGTTGCGACTCTTGTTGCTGATGAACTTTTTGATATTTATATTTTAGATGGAAAATTAGATAAAGCAAATGAATTAATATCTCAAGTTTTAAAAACAAATATAGAGTTTTATGCAAATGATTCTTATTTGGCTAATAAAAAAATAAATAAACTTATAGATGCAGGTATGCCAGAACACGCTTCTGAAATTTTAAAAGAGTTATTGTTACGAACAACAAAAGAAGATTCAATTGAAGATTTCAAATATAAACTAGCAAATACTTATATGTTAATGTATGATAGAACTAATTATTATTTAGAAAAAGCAAAAGATTTATATAAAGATATCATAAATGATTTTCCTCAAGGAATTCATGCTCAAAATGCAAAAATGTATATTGATGAAATCTTAATGAGACAAGGATTCTTAACGCCAAGTGTGGTTGCAGCTAAATATTTAGAAAGTGAAGCTATGCAGCAAAAAGCACTTTTACAAGAATTAATGAATTATAAAACTGATAAGAAATTTGAACTGATTATAAAAACTGAAAAAGTTTATAAAAAGATTTCAAATGAAATTACAAAACGATTTGGTTATTCAACAATTAATGAAATCTTTGATGAGGTAAATATTGATTTGATAAAAGATTATTTAGCTCAAGGGAAATGCTTTGAATTAAATGATATATTAAAAACATCAAGAAGTGAAACTTTAGAGAAATTAATAGAAGATGAAACAATTAAATATACATTTTTTGAGTGTTTAGTTGAAGCACCATATGAAAGAGCATATCTTCAAATAAAAGATACTTTTAATAAAACTAGAGATGCAAATATATATTTATATTTAGAAAGAATGGCTTTTGCATTAGATTTAAAAGATGAAGCATTGGATTATTCAGCTAAAGTTGAAATGGTAAATGATACTAATGTTCTTGCAAAAGAGTTTTTATATAGATATCAAATTTTAAAATCTAAAGGGAATAGTATTGATATGGAGAAATTTTTCTCTTATACTCAATTAAATCCAGATTTTATAAAATTAAATGAGTCTAATCCTGTGATTATCGACTTTTATAATGATTACTATTTTTATTTATTAAAAAATGAAGATAAAACAAATGCAAATATTATATTAAAAAAACTATATGATAAACAAAACGCAGTAAAAGCATATATTTATTCACCATTTGTTGAGCTTGAATTATCAACATTAGAAAAAGAGTTAGATAATAAACAAAAATCAATTGATTATCTTCTTGAATCATTAACTAATACAAGAAAAATAAAAGCAAATGATGAAGTTAAAATTTATTATGATATATTAAATCTATATGATGGATTAGGTAATAAATCTAAAAAAGATGAATATATTTTAAAATGTAAAGAAGTAAAAGATAGTGTTGATAGTTTGTATAAAAAAATGTGTGATGAGATGTAATGGATATAGATAAATTAATTAATAATATAGACTCTACAAATCTTTCTATAGCATTTGGACGAATAGTAAACATATCAACTACCACATTACATGCAACAGGTCTAGAAGTAGCTGTGGGAGATATAGTAAGAATTGAATCAGTATTACAGAAAAGCTCAGTTTTAGGAATGGTAGCATCTATTAATGATTCTTCTTTTGCAATTGTTCCTTTTTCTTTTATTGATGGATTTAGAATACATGATAAAGTATATTTACAAAAAGATGGATTAACTGTTAAATGCGGTTATGGACTTCTAGGAAGAGTTGTAAATGCATTAGGTGAACCAATTGATGCTAAAGGTAAAATTAGAGACCTAGAAGAAAATGCACCTATTAATAAAGTATCAATGCCTGCTCTTGAAAGAGGGATTATAGATGAAAAATTTGCAACAGGTGTTAAATCAATAGATGCAATGCTAACAAGTGGAAAAGGTCAAAAAGTAGGAATTTTTGCAGGTTCAGGTGTAGGAAAATCTACTTTAATGGGAATGATTGTAAGAGGTTGTGAAGCTCAAATAAAAGTAGTTGCATTAATAGGGGAAAGAGGACGAGAGATACCTGAATTTATACATTATAATTTAGATAATAATCTAGAAAATACAGTAATAATTGCAGCAACTTCAGATGAGTCAGCCTTGATGAGAAAATATGGAGCTTTTACAGCAATGGCTATTGCAGAGTTTTTCAGAGATAAAGGCCATGATGTTTTACTTATGATGGATTCAGTTACTAGATTTGCAATGGCTCAAAGGGAAATAGGATTAAGTACAGGAGAGCCTCCTGTAAGTCGTGGATATCCACCATCTGTATTTGCTTTATTACCACAATTAATGGAAAGAGCTGGGAATAATAAAAAAGGTTCAATTACAGCTTTTTTTACAGTATTAGTAGATGGAGATGATATGAATGATCCAATTGCTGATCAAAGTAGATCTATTCTTGATGGACATATTGTTCTTACTCGTGAGTTAACAGAACAAGGATTTTATCCACCTATAAATCTTCTAAAATCAGCCTCTAGGGTTATGGACAAGGTAGTTAATAAAGAGCATTATAATGACTTTTTAAAGTTAAAAAGGGTATTATCTCTAATAAAAGAGAATGAAGTTTTGGTTAGAGTTGGAGCATATAAAGCAGGTATGGATCCAGAACTTGATAATGCAATGGCTAAAAAAGAGAAAATAAGAGAGTTTCTTACTCAAGATACTCAGAAAATTGTTGGCTTTAATGAAACTGTTGCTATGTTTAGAAAGGTTTTTCAATGATTACTTCAATGCAAAATATGACTTATATCATTAAAAAAAATAACTACATATCAAAACTCCAAACTAAAGTAAATCAACTATCATTAGTTAATTTTCTAAATTAACTAATAAAAAAATAAGTAATAAATGAATTTTAAAAAACTATTCTCAAAAGATTTAATTGTTGTAGCATTATTTGTTGCAATACTTGCAATTATAATTATTCCATTACCAAAAGGAGTTCTAGACTTTTTCCTAATAATATCTTTGTCTTTATCATTACTTATTTTATTAATATCTTTATATATTCAAAAACCCTCTGATTTAACAACTTTTCCAACAATTATTTTAATACTTGCCCTCTTTAGGCTTTCTTTAAATATTGCAACCACCAGATCAATTTTAAGTGAAGGACACAATGGTCCGGAAGCTGTTAGTTCTATTATTGCTGCATTTGGGGAGTTTGTTGTTGGTGGAAATATGGTAATTGGTATTATCGTATTTGTTATTTTGGTATTGATTAACTTTATGGTTGTTACAAAAGGTGCTACAAGGGTTGCTGAGGTAACTGCAAGATTTACACTTGATTCTATGCCTGGTAAACAAATGGCAATTGATGCTGATTTAAATGCTGGATTTATAGATGATAAACAAGCACAAGCTAGAAGAAAATCTTTAATCTCTGAAGCAAATTTTTATGGAGCAATGGATGGATCATCTAAGTTCGTAAAAGGTGACGCAGTAGCTGGTATTATTATTACAATGGTAAATCTTATTGGAGGTCTTTTAATAGGACTTTTCCAACATGATATGACCGTTGCACAATCAGGGGAAATTTATACAATTTTAACTATTGGAGATGGATTAGTAGCCCAACTTCCTGCACTTATTTTATCAACTGCAACTGCGATTATTATCACACGTTCTAATATGGATGAAGATAAGTTTGCAAGTCAAGCTGTAAATCAACTTATTAAAGATAGTAAATCTTTATTTTTAGTTGGAATTGGAATGATTCTTTTTGGATTCATCCCTGGATTCCCAACTGGAATTTTATTGGTAATGGGTTCTTTAATGATGTTTATTGGATATGTAATAAATATGATTGAAGCTGAAAAAGATAATGCAATTACAAGATTCTTTAAACCTCAAGCTCAAAAAGTAAAAATGGATGAAAATGTTTCTACTTTAAAAGATAAAAAGAAAAGTATGGCTGTTCCTGATGAAGGTAAATCTATTGAGACTATTATGAAACTTGAAGTTTTAGAGTTAAAATTAGGAATTAGACTTTTACAATTAGTTCAAGGAAACTCAGAGTTACTAGATAAAATAAAAGCTATTAGAAAAACAATTGCGAGTGAATTAGGTTTTGTTATTCCTCAAATTAGAATTTCAGATGACTCAAATTTAGCTGCAAATGAATATCAACTATATTTAAAAAGAATTCCACTTGTAAAAGGAAAAGTTGAAGTTGATAAACTTCTTGCAATGGGTGGATTAACTAATGAAAAACTAGTAGGTTTAAAAGTAAAAGAACCTGTATTTAATTTAGATGCAACGTGGATTGCTTCAACTTTAAAAGAAGAAGCTTTAATGAAAGGTTTTACAGTAGTTGATGCTCCAACAATTATTTCAACTCATATTTCAGAAATCATTAAAAAGCATGCGGAAGATATTATAACTAGACAAGATATCGTTGATATTATTGATAGGCTAAAAAAAGACTTCCCTATTGTTATTGAAGAGGCGATGAAAGTTACTTCTTATGGTTCTTTATTAAAAGTTTGTAGGGATTTATTACATGAGAAAATTCCTATTATTGATATGCTTACTATTATAGAAGCAGTAGCAGACATCGCAGAGTTTACAAAAGCGCCTGAAGTATTATTGGAGCATGTAAGAGCTAAGCTTTATAGACTTATTACTCAAAAGTTTAAAGATACAGATGGTGTTTTACATATTATTACAATAAAACCAGAACTAGAACAGCAATTCATAGGAAAAATTCAAGAGCATCATGGAGTGTCTCAATTGATGCTTTCAATTGCAGAGATTAATAATTTAGTTACAAAAACAAAAAAACTTCTTGATAGTATTGAAGTAAAAGGTTTCTCAAAAATTACTATGGTTGTTGATCCAATACTTAGAAAAAGAATTTCTGAAATTTATGAAAAATTTGGTTTACAAGTTTCTGTTTTATCCCATGCTGAACTTGATTCAAAAGCAAACTTTGCTATTGAAGGAACATTAGAGTTCTAAGATGAAGATATTTAAATTTATTGGATTATTTCTTTTCTTTGTAAATACACTTTATGGAAATGTAAAATTATATCTTCCTTCAAATAATATAGTTAAGAATGAAGCTTTTATTTTTGTTTTAGAAGCATATGGAAACAATATAACTTTTCCAAGTATACCTTTAATTGATGGTAAAGCAGTGCAAGAAATTTCAAGCATAACATCAACCAATATCATTAATGGAAAAGTAACAAAAAAAATAAAAAAAACTTATTCTTTTTATCCAATAAAGGATTTCATTTTACCTTCTTTTGAAGTAGATATAGATGGAAAAAACTATAAAACAAATGAAGAAAAAATTAGTATACAAAAAGCTTCAAAAACACAATCTTCTCTTTTTGATTTTAGTATAAAAACTAATAATAATGATTTATATATTGGTGAGAATTTTATTTTAACAATGGTTTTTAAATATAAAAAAGATCTTGATATTCTTGATTTATCTTTTGATAAACCAAGTTTCGAAAATTTTTGGTACAAGCAGATTGATAATACTAAAAAATATGAAGAGGGTGATTTTACTGTTTTTGAAATAAAGTTTTTGATGTTTGCATTAAAAGAGGGTAGTCAAAAAATAGAAGCTCTTGGCATCAATGCCCAAGTAATGGATAATAGTTCTTATTCAGTTTTCTCTTCTACAAGAAATAAAAAAATATATTCAAATGAATTAAATTTTAATATTAAAAATTTACCGGCAAATACTAATTTAATTGGAAATTTTGAAATAAGTGCTTCTGTTGATAAACAAATGGTAAAAAAAGGTGAAGCGGTTTCTTTTAAATTAAATATAATAGGATCTGGAAATATTGATGATATTCCTGATATTAAAATTCCTATTGATGATGTAACAATTTATGAAAATAAACCACTTGTTAAAACTCAAATTTTAAATAATGAATATAAAGGTGAATGGGAAAAAGTATATTCAATTATTGCGAATAGGTCTTTTACAATTCCAAGTATTAAACTAGATTATTTTGATAAAAACTTATCAAAAGTAATAAGTAAACAAACAAATAGTTTTAATATTGAAGTTTTAGATGAAGAAATTAAAAAAGAAGTTCTTTTAGAAAAAGCAACAGAAAAAATATTGCCAGAAGAAAAGCCAAAAGAGATTATAAAAGTTGTTGAACAAACTTCAACTTTAGATAGAATTATTTTCTTCTTTTTAGGAATAGCTTTTTCTATATTAATAATAAGTTTATATTTTTATGTTATAACTTCAAAAAGAAAAAAACAAGAAGATAAACCATTAGTAAAAAAAGTTAAAGAGTCAAAAACAAAAGATGAATTACTAAAAATATTGGCTGTTTATTTAAAAATAGATGTAAAATTAGATGCATATATTTTTGAATTAGAAAAAACAAAAGATATTGACTCTTTGAAAAAAGAGATTATTAAAACTTTAAAAGAATTAAAATTATAAGGATAAATTAATGAAAATCATATGGATGTTTTTATTTACAATTACTTCAATCTTTGCAAGCGAATATTATGCAAAATTAGAACCAATAGATAGCTTTCAAGTTAAAGCGGCAGTTTCAGGTAAAGTTATATACTCAAATTCACAAATTGAAGGCTCAAAGGCTAATAATTCAACAATAATAGAAATTGATTCAGAAGTTAATAAAGTTGATTTAGAGCAATCAAGAAATAAACTGAAATATATTGATGAAATGATAAAAATAGAAAACAACAATTACAATAGATTAAATCAAGTTTCATCAAAATCAGCATTTGAAAAAGACACTCAAAAATTAAAAGTGATTAATTTAGAATCTTCAAGATCAGATATGATAATAAAAATAGAAACTTTAAAGGATACAATTTCAAATAAGAAATTAGTTGAAAAATCTAACTATATTTTTAATATTGCAGTAAAAGAAGGTGACTATGTAAATGCTGGAACTTTACTTTATGAATCAAAAGATTTATCAAAAGGTAAATTAGAAATATTTGTTCCAATTGCACAAATAGATGAGATAAAAAATAAAGAGATTTTTTTAGATGGTATAAAAAGTGATACTAAAATTTCAAAAATATATGATGTAGCTGATTCTGTGAATATTTCTTCATATAAAGTTGAATTAATTGTAAATAATGTAAAAACATTTTCAAGGTTGGTAAAAATTGAGTTCAAATAAAAACAAAGTAGCATGTCCTATGGACTGCTATGATGCCTGTCAAGGTCAAATGTATGACGGGAATATAAAAGGCTCAAAAGAAAATTTTGTTACAAATGGCAAACTTTGTGTTAATTTTGCAAACTTATTAAAAGAAGAAAATCTTCAAAATTCATTATTTCAAGGTAAAACTATTTCTTTAGATGAATCTTTAAATATTTTACTTGATAAACTTAAATCAACTACACCTGCAAAAACTCTTTTTTACACAGGAAGCGGAAACTTAGGCCTTATGCAAAGCTCTACAAAAAAATTTTTTACACAATATGGTTCAACCTTAACAAAAGGAAGTTTGTGTGATGGAGGTGGAGGAGCTGGAATTGAAGCTGGAAGACAAAATGTTATAAATCCACCAATCCAAAAGCTTATAGATGCAGATATTATTATCGTTTGGGGAAGAAATTTCTCAGTAACTTCTTCTCATATGTACAATTTAGTTAAAGATAAAACATTTGTAACAATAGATCCAATTTGCACAGATATAGCAAAAAAATCAAAAATACATATGCAAATTAATCCAAAAACAGATTATGAATTGGCTTTATTATTTACAAGATTTGCACATATGCAAGATTTGGAAGATAGAGATTTTATAGAAGAATTTGGCACAGGTGCTGATTGGTTTTTTGATATATCAAGAAATAGACCAGTTGTTTCTTATGAAGCAACAACAGGAGTTCCTCTTTCTCAAGTTAATGATTTCTTTGATTTAATTGAAGGTAAAAAAGTTGCTATCATGTTAGGTCTTGGGGTTCAAAAGTATTTTGAAGGCGCTCAAATAATGAGATGTATTGATTCTTTTGCTGCTTATATGGGATATCATAAACAAGATGCAGGTGGAGTTTGGTATTTAAGTGATTCTGCATATGGTTATAAAAAGCAGTTTGAAATAAAAGGAAGTAATAAAAAAGTTTCTGTTGCTAAAACTGATTTTGCTTCATTTGACTTAGTTTTTATTCAAGGTGGAAATCCAGCTGTTTCTGCTCCAAATAGTGCTAAAGTAAAAGAAGGATTGAAAAAATCTTTTGTGGTTTATTTTGGTACAACTTTAAATGATACTTGTGAATATGCAGATTTAATAATTCCTTCAAGTTCTTTTTTATCAAAAAAAGATGTAAGATTATCTTATGGTCATGAATTTAAAGCAATTTCAGAAGTAGTAGTTCCTAAAAATGAAAACAGTATTAGTGAATATGAATTGGCAAACTATCTTTTAGAGAAGTTTAATTTTGATAAATTAAAAGATGAAGATGAAGTTATTTCATATTATGCAAATCATAAACCTGATTTAAAAGATTTTGATACTTTTGAATTTATTGAAGAAGTAGAAATTGAGCCTTTATATAAAGATAAAACATCAGATAATTTTTATTTTATAACAGCAAAAAGTAAAAATTCTTTAAATTCTCAATTTGCAAAAGATGATTTTGTTTATTTACATTCATCAACAAATTTTAAAGATAATGATAATGTTACTATCTCATCAAAATATGGAAGTGCAAAATTTATTGTAAAAATAAATGACGATATTAAAAGTGATTGTGTATTTTTATTTGCAGGAAACAAAAATGCAAACTATTTAACTCCTTTTGATGAAGATGAAAGCTCAAATTCTGCGATGTATCAAGAAGTATTGGTGGAAATTGAACTATCGTAAACTTTTTGCTGAACATAAGATTATTAGGGATTTATCTTTAGTTCAGTTTATCGCATATTTTGGTGCGTGGTTTTCTAATGTTGCAATCTACACAATGCTTGTTAACTTTGGTTCAAGTGAAATGGCAATTTCAATAGTAACTGCAATGCATTTCTTACCAGCTATTTTAATTGCTCCTTTTTCAGGTGCAATAATAGATAGGGTAAAAATCAAACCTTTAATGACTTTATTGATTTTAATAGAACTAATAATGACTATTTTATTTTTAACAATTGATGATAAAAGTGAAATTTGGCTTTTAATGATTTTGATTTTTATTAGAATGAGTGCTGCTTCTATGTTCTTTTCAACAGAGATGTCTCTTTTATCTAAACTTCTTAAGGGTAAACCTTTACAAATGGCAAATGAAATCCACTCTATTATATGGTCATTTACTTATGCAGCGGGTATGGGAATAAGCGGTTTTATAGTTAATTGGTATGGTGTAAAAACAGCTTTTATGATTGATGCTATAATTTTTACTATTGCATTAATTGTTTTTATAAGAATTGATTTTGTAGTAAAAGCTAGTACTGCAACTGATAATTTTATGAAACTAATAAAAGATGGATTTATCTATATAAAAAACAATAAAATCATGCTTCATTTAATTTTTTTACATTCATGTGTTGGATTGACTTCCTTTGATGCATTGATTACTATTTTGGCAAAAAATGAGTATAAGTATATTATTTCTGTTCCCCTTGCAATTGGTTTATCAAATGCAGTTAGAGCTGTTGCTTTAATGTTTGGACCTGTGTTTTTATCAAAATATGTTACTAAAGAGAACTTACACTATTTATTGATATTTCAAGGATTATCAATAATTTTATGGGGATTTATGCAAAGCAATTTTTATATTTCATTAATTGCATTATTTATTGTAGGTCTTAGTACAACGACTTTATGGTCATTTACTTATGCTTTATTACAAGATAATTGTGATGAAAGATATATAGGAAGAGTAATTTCTTATAACGATATGTTCTTTATGCTCTCATGTGTTGTTACAACTTTGTTTATTGGCTTAATGGCAAGTTTAACTTCTGTTGATATAATTACCATTCTTTTAGGGCTAGGATTTTTAGCTTTTGCTTTTTACTACACAAGGATATTAAAATGGATATAGTTGAAAAAGTTTTATTACTTGCAATATTAAAAAAAGAGTCTGATGAGACTTTAAATGATGTGGTCTTAAAACTAGAAAATACAAATTTATTCTCTTTAAAAGAGGGTAAAAGATTACTGAAAAAACTTAGAAGTGAAGAGTTTATTTCTGATTCATACTTAACTTTAAAAGGTGAAGTAACAGCTAAGAATGTTGATCAAGAATTTAAATTATAAAAAGGGAAATAAATGATTTTAGATTATAAAGATATTGACGATTTAAATAGATATAAAATTATGTCAGGAACTGTAATTCCACGACCAATTGCTTGGATTGTAACAGATGATGATGGTGTATTAAACGCAGCACCATTTTCTTATTTTATTCCTATTTCTTCTAACCCTGCACTATTAATTGTTGCTATTGGAATAAAAGAAGATGGTAGTCCAAAGGATTCATTGGCAAATATTTTAAAAACAAAAAAAGCAACTATTTGTTTTGTAAATAAAGAGAATGTTGATCAAGTACAAAAATGTGCAACTCCACTTGGAAAAGAAGTAAGTGAAATCGAAAAATTTGAAATTGATGTAAAAAATGTAATGGAAGGTTACCCTCCTATGATAGCATCTTCTCAAAGTGCTTTATTTTGTGAATATTATGATACATATGAAATCCCAGGAGATACAACACCTGTTGTTTTAGAGTTAAAATATCAATATATTGATGATGATAGAATTAATGAAAGAAATCATATTAAAATAGAAAATATAGGAAGATGTGGAGTTACATTTAAAGCTTTAGTTGATTTATAATTAAAAGGCTAATTTAGCCTTTTAATTTTTTTGTTTTATACCGCAGTATTTCCACAATGTCCACATTTTTTTGCAGCAATTGGAATTTCCATTGCACATTCACTACATACTTTAGTTGTAGGTGCTGCTTCAGGAACAACTTCTTCTTTTTTAAGTTTATTATATGATTTGATAAACATAAACATAACAAAGCCTAAAATTACAAATGAAATAGTATCATTTACAAATAAACCATATTTAATAGCAGGAGCTCCTGCTTTATCAAGTTCTGCCATAGTAGCATATGCATTTCCATCTAAAGAGATGAATAATTGTGAGAAATCAACTCTTCCAAGTAATAAACCAATTGGAGGCATTATTACATTTGCTACAAGTGATTTGATTAGTGTTGCGAACGCAGCTCCAAAAATAAATCCCACAGCCATATCAACAACATTACCTTTTATTAAAAAATCTCTAAATTCTTTAAGCATATTTTTCCTTTAATTTTTTTTGTAATTATAATTAAAAAGTACTTATAAATAATAAAATAAAAATTCCTATAATTTTATATTAATAAAATAATATAAAAATAATCTATAAATTACATTTTGATTACACTTAAATAGTACTTAACCTTTAATTTTAAAAATAAATAATATATTATAATAATTATAATTCAAGAGGCAGAAATGAACAACTTAAGATTAAAAAATAAGATAATATTAATATTACTCATTCCTATAGTTGCAATATTAATTTTATCTTCAAATTTAATATATGATAAATATAAGAAAGAAAGAAATATGACTGAGACATCAAGTTATATTCTATTCACAGTAAAAGTTTCAAATCTTTTAACAAATTTGCAAAAAGAAAGAGAGTATTTTATTTCATATATTTCTTCATATGGAAAGGAAAATAAAGTAAATTTAGAAAATCAAATTAAAATAAGCGAGGAATCTCTCAATGAATTAAATATATTTTTAGATGATTTTAAACTTCTTAAAAGCCAAAATAATTTATTAAATAAGTTAGAAGATTTTAAAAATAGTATTTCAAATATAAAAGAATTTAGAGAAGAATCTTTGCAGTTAAAAATAAGTTCAGAAGAATTAATTAATTATTATGGAATCAATATAAAAAATATGGTTTTATTTTTTGATGATTTATTAGTCTATTCAAATACAAAAGAGTTATCAAAATCATCTCAAGCATATGTTTCTTTATTAAATGTGATTGAAAAAGCCTATAGTGAAAAGAATATTGTTAAGAATATTTTTGAACATAATAATATTACAAATGAAAATTATAATGATTTTATTTCATATGTAATTTCTCAAAAATCTTATTTAGATGTTTTTATAAAAAATTTATCTACAAGTCAATCTGAATTTTATGAAAATGAAATTAAAAGTAATAGTTTTAAAGATGTAAATGATTTTAGAGAATTAATTTATATAAAAACAAAGAAAAATATTTATCTAAGTGAGATAAGAGAAGCTATAGGATATGGTGGTTTAATAGATTCATATAAAGATTTTGTAATAACACAAAATGATAACAATTTAAATAAAATACAAAAAAGCCATACAAAAATGTTGAAGGCTATAAAAAGTTATAAAAAACTAGAAAATATATCTAATAATGAGAATATGTTATTAGATGAAATTCAAGCTACATTTGATTTATATATGTCAAAAGCTTATGATGGTGTAGATTTAAATAATACTAATATAAATGATTCAAAAACACAAAAAGCTTTGATTACTTTAGAAAAAAATATTTATGGAGCTGATTTTAGTAAATGGGAAGATGTTTCTTCGCAAAGAATAAATTCATTTGAAGAGATAAAAAAGAAAATTGTTGAAGAGATGATTTCTAATATTCAAGCTAATACTTCTGAATTAAACAATCAAATAGTTTTATTTCTACTATTTATGACAATATTTTTATCTGGAATATTTATTTTTATTCTTTTTATGACAAACAAAATATCAAAATCAATTAGTATTTTTGAAGAAAATCTTAATAGTTTTTTCTCTTATTCAATGAGAGAAAAAGACTCTATTATTTTAAATGAAATAAATGGAAATGATGAATTTGCTATTATGACTAAGAATATGAATATTCAAATATCAAAAATAGAAAAAATTATAGAAAAAGATAAAAATGTGGTTTTAGAAATTACTGATATTATGGAAAAAGTTAATAACGGTTTTTTTGAATATTCTATTAAAGGAAATGCAGCAACAAATGAATTGCAGTCTTTAACTGAAATTATAAATAAAATGATAAATCAAACAAAATTAAAAATTGATAGTTTAAATATTTTATTAAATAGTTATTCTGTCGGTGATTATAAATTTAAACTTGATGAGGTTCATAAAAAAGGAATGTATGGAGATTTTGGAACTTTATGTTCATCTACTATTCTTTTAGGGCAGTCCTCTTCTGAGTTAATTGCAATGATTGTAAATGCAGGTATTGAACTTGAAAATAATACTAAAATTTTAACTAACTCTTCAAATGAGTTATCAATATCATCAAGTGAACAAGCAAGTTCATTAGAACAAAGTTCTGCTTCACTTGAACAAATAACTGTAAATATTAGAAACAATAATAAAAATATGAATAAAATGATGCATATTGCAAATGAATTAAATAATGCAGCAAGTATTGGAAGTACGTCAGCCAAGCAAACGTCTTTATCAATGGATGAAATAAATGATAAAGTAAAAGCTATAAACGAAGCAATTACAATTATTGATCAAATAGCATTTCAAACAAATATCTTATCTCTAAATGCAGCTGTTGAAGCTGCAACTGCGGGTGAAGCAGGGCGTGGATTTGCTGTTGTTGCTGCTGAAGTTAGGAATTTAGCTTCAAGAAGTGCTGAAGCTGCACGAGAAATAAAAAGCTTAGTTGAAAGTGCAAGTATAAAATCAAATGAAGGTAAAACTATTGCAGATGATATGATAAGAGGCTATGATAATTTAAGTAATAAAATTATTGAAACAAAAGATATTATTGATAATGTTAGCCAATTTAGTAAGGAACAAGAGATTGGGATTATTCAAATTAATGAAACAATATCAAGACTTGATACTGCAACTCAAAAAAATGCATTTACAGCTTCACGTATCGATTCCCTTTCTCACGAAGTTTCAAAATTGTCAACAAGATTACTTCAAATAACTTCTCAATCAAAAATAGAAGATAAATTTTTTCATATGGTAGAAAATATTGATTTAATAAAAGAAGTTTCAAAATATAAAAATGATCATATAAATTTCAAGAAGAAACATTATGAAAAATTAGATAATTTTGAGAGTTGTCAAGTTCTAGATTGTAAATCATGTAATATGGGCAAATGGATTATTACTTGTGAAAATGAAAAAAGAAATTTTACAAGTGCAAAAGAGTGGAGTATTTTGAAATCAAATCATGAATTAGTTCATAATAAAATTCAACAATATATATTAGAAAACTCTCAAAAAATGCAAAATAAAATATTAAGACAAACTGCTAGTGATATAGAAGATGCAACTTTAAAAGTATTTGATAGTTTAAATGATATTTTATATATTGAGTCAAAAAATGAACAAAATAGGGAATAAAGGTTTAACTTTATCAATCTTTTGCGAAAAACACAGTCCTTTAGGTCGGTGATGTAAGCAAATTAGTTAGGAGTTTCTTGGTTTTCAATATATTTTTTAACCACTTCCAATCTTGCACCGCCACAACTTCCTATAAAATAACTAGGACTCCAAAGTGAATTATTTCAAAGCTTTTCTTCTATATATTTAGTAGTAAATAACAAATGCATGTGAATAAAAATATATTACATAATGTAATATATTTGAGCTTTCACTTATCATTTCAGTATAATTTTATAGTTGATTAATAAGGAATCATTCTGAATACTCAAAAAACAGTAAACTTAGGTTACAAATATAGACTTTATCCTACTAAAGACCAAATGAAGATTTTAAATCATCAAATGTATATTTATAATCAAGCTTATAATATTTTTTTGAATCTTTGGCAAAAAGAAAATAGTAAAAATAAAAAGTTAGATAAAGAAGATAGAGTATTTAGAAACGCTGTTAGTTATGATACAGTTGTAAAAAGAGCATTAAGACTTAGGAAACTATCTTTTTCAACAGTAGTAACTCAACAAGCAAGAATTAACTTTTTAAAAGCAGTTAAAAAATCTTTCTCTAAAGAAAATGTATCTAAAAGATTAAAAGCTATAGAAATAGCAACTACTCCAAAAGAAAAAGCTAAAGCTTTTAAATTAGGTATGCCGACATTTAAATCAAGTAGAGATATTTTTCAATCATTTAATTGGAATAATCAAGGTTATCAAATATTAGATGATATAAATAATAATACAAGATTTAAAACTCTAAGACTTTTAAAAACAAACTTTAGATTTAGATGCCATAGAACTTTTCCAAATAATTATAAACTATCATCAATCACTATCTCAAAAGATGCAATTGGTTATTATGTAAGCTTTGGAATAGAGTTTAATAAACAAGTAGGTTTAGTAGTGTCAAAAGATAATCTTGATATTACTAAGTCTATAGGTATAGACTTAAATGCTTATAATTTTGCAATATCAAATAATGTTGATTTTATTCAAGATTCCAATATCGCAAAAGTAACTTTAAATCATCTAATAGATAATGGTGCTACAAATCGAAAAGGTTTGAAATATAAAAACACAATCAAAGTTCACATAAGAAAACAAAGTAGAAGAGTTCTAAATGAACTTAAAAATTGTAAACAAAGTAAAACCAAATTCAAATTAGGAAGTAATCATAAAAAGACTCAAAAGAAATTAAATAAACTAACAAAAAGAATATCAAATCAAAAAATTGATTTGTACCATAAAATTACTGCTGAACTAACAAATAAGTTTGATTTGATAGTAGTTGAAGATTTAAAAACAAAAAATATGTCTAAAAGCTCAAAAGGAAATGAGATAACTCATGGAAAAAGAGTAAAACAAAAATCAGGACTAAATAGAACAATTTTAAATGCTTCATTCTATCAGTTTGTATCAATGATAC
>RRZU010068874.1_pt1 | contig 16453 bp, 17 predicted proteins | sample 2165561 | NCBI WGS metagenome assembly RRZU01 (sample SAMN10456909, study PRJNA506462) | wastewater metagenome | isolation source: wastewater sludge | place: USA: Moscow, Idaho
CCAACGAGCCAACCCCCATGCACGACCCGTTTCCCCTGCTCGCGAAAACCGATTTCCCCGCCATCCATCGCGACCGCATCGACACGCTGCAAGCCAATCTGGGCTACCGCTGCAACCAGTCCTGCACCCACTGCCACGTCGCGGCCGGCCCCCAGCGCACCGAGCAAATGGACTGGGAGACGATGGAACTGCTGCTGCGCTATGTCTCGGCGCGGGGAATCGCGACTCTGGACCTGACCGGGGGCGCACCGGAGTTGAATCCCCATTTTCGCTCGCTCGTCGCCCGCGCCCGCCGCCTGAACGTCCGCGTCATCGACCGCTGCAACCTGACCATCCTCCGCGAGCCCGGCCAAGCGGATTTGGCCGCTTTCCTGGCGGAGCATCGCGTCGAGATCACGGCCTCTTTGCCCTGCTACCTGGAGGAGAATGTAGACCGGCAGCGCGGCAAGGGCGTGTTCGAGTCCAGCTTGGCCGGCTTGCGGCAACTCAACGCCTCGGGTTATGGCCGACCCGGCAGCGGCCTGACGCTAAATTTGGTCTACAACCCGCTCGGCCCGGTGCTGCCGCCCGATCAGACCGGCCTGGAAGCCGCCTACCAGCACGAGTTGGCGACCCGTTACGGGATCGTCTTCAACCGTCTGCTGGCCCTGGCCAACATGCCGATCCAGCGCTTCGGCAGCCAACTGATTTCCAAGGGCCAGTTCGCGCCCTACATGGAGCTGCTGAAATCCGCCCACCGGGATGAAAACCTCGGCGGGGTGATGTGCCGCAATCTGATTTCGGTGGACTGGCAGGGCTACGTCTACGACTGCGATTTCAACCAGATGCTGAAACTCCCGCTCGGCGCCGACGGGTCGGATCGAACCCACCTGTCCGCGCTGCTGGATCGGGAACTGGCCGGCGCCCGTATCCGGGTCGCCGACCACTGCTACGGCTGCACCGCCGGCCAAGGCAGCAGTTGCGGCGGGGCGCTCGACGCCGTGTCCGCATCCTCTCCAGCCAGAGCGGCGGCGTGATGGCGGCCAATCGATAGCAGGAACGACGACCCGGCGCGCGGCGAAGCCTGACCCGGGCGCTCGAATGCCCGTTATTCCGGGCAAGCGGCCAGCGCCAGCGCCTGCCAGACGTGGCCGTCGGCTCGATCTTGGACGAACGCGGCGATGCCGAGATCGCGGGGGTCGGCATCCGCCGGCAGGCGAAACCGATGCGGGTGGGCAAAGCCGCCATCCGCCGCCACCGGCAACGGTCCGACCAATTCCCGCGTCACCCGGTCGTGGCGCAACCGCCGCGCTGCGTTTTCGCCGGCGGTGACTTGGCTGAACAAGCCGTTCTGGTATAACGCCACGAACACGCCAGCGCGGTCCATCGCCGCCCGAGGTTGCAGCCGACCCCGGACCCAGACCCGCCAAGCATCGGCGTCGGGCGCGATTTCCAGGTCGAGTTCCGCTTCCGCCGGCTGGGCGTTGATCGCGGCGATCCGTCGGCGAAACGCTTTGTCCTGACCCCAATCCAGCGCGGTGCGACCGTTGACCATCACCTGCGGCGTGAACACGGTCTTGCTCCCCTGCGCGGCGGTCAGCGCGCGTTGCCGGGCGCTGAAATCGGGCTGAGCGAAACGGTCGCGCCAACCCAGGCCATCCCAGTAATCCACATGCAGGGCCAGCGGCACCACCTCGCCGCGCGCTGAAGGCTCGGCCGCCAAGTCCGTCAGCCAGCGATCTGCCGGCGGACAACTGCTGCATCCCTCGGAGGTGTACAGCTCGATCAACGCAGCTTGCCCCGGCCCGCTTTGCGCCCGACAGCCCGCGCTGGAGGGAGCGGCGGGCAGCAGCGACACCGCCATCGCCAAGCCCGACAGCAGGAGCATCCACCTGTCGCGGCAACACCGCCCGGCAGCCCGGACTTTTTCGTTCACCCCTCACCCCCATTCCATCCAATTGATCGGGGCGGACCGCGATGGCCCGCCACCTCAGCGCTCATCACCGGGCGGATTTTCTGATCGTGACTGCCGCCACCGGATTCCGCCAATCGTATTCCTCGGCTTTCAGATCGGCGATGCCGTGAATCCCGGCGTGTACGTGCACATAACCTTCGCCGCCCGCCGAGGGCGAGGCTCCTTCGCCGCCGCATTGCGGTCCGGGAATGGCCGCGCAGCGCTCGTCGTTGGGCTCGGAGCCCGCGTCATACCCCGGCACCCAGTGAGTCTCGCTGCCGAAACGGGGAGCCGCGACACCGCTCAGCGCGATGAAGCCGTCGTTGGTCGGCAGGATCATCGCGGCCAGGCTGATGCGGTCGGCGCTTTGCGCCGCCACCCGCACCGTGACCGATTGGCCCGGTTCCAGCAGCCCGGTGGAATTCGCGACATCGATCACGCGGCTGTCGGCGCGCAAGGCTTGCTCCAGCGGCACGATGTCGCCGCCTTCGGCCAGGATGGCCAACTCGTCGCTGGCGGGTTGGCCCAGGTCGAACAAGTTCACGCCGAGGCGATGGCTCGCCACCAGAATCGGCGTGAAGAACGCGCCTCGGGTGATGTTGGTGATCGTCACTTCGTACATCGCGCCATTGGCGGATTGCGCCTGGGCTCCGGCCAGCGAAGTGGCCAACAACAGGGATGCCGTCAAAGCGGTTAACGGTTTCATCGTCGAATGCTCCGTGTGCGTTGGTGAAAGTTCGGAGACCGCTGGGGTATCCGAGACGCACTGTGCCGCTCCGGCTTCACGACGCGCTCACGGAACCATCACTTTTCCATCACGACGACGCCGGTTCGCCGAACCGTCGCCTCGGCTCAGAGATCATCCGCTCGGGATGCGCGGATCGGCAGATCGAAGTCAAAGCGGGTTCCCCGGCCCAGTTCGCTGCTGGCTCGCAGTTCGCCGCCATGCAATTCGGCGATGCGGCGGGCGATGGCCAATCCCAGCCCCAAATGATTGCCGTCGTCCTTCGCCCGGCGCGGCCCGCGATAGAAGCGGTCGAACACGAACGGCAAATCCTCGGGCGCGATGCCGTGGCCGGTATCGGCGACGGTAAAGGTAGCGATTTCGTTCCGCGCGCCGAGTTCGAGGGCGATACGTCCATCGGGCGGCGTGTGATGCAGCGCATTAAGGCTCAGGTTATCCAACAGCCGTTCGATCATGCCGATGTCGGCCTCGACGAACAGCGCCGTCGGCGGCAGGCGCAGATCGATCCCGATTCGGTGCTCCCTCGCGGCGATCTGGTACTTTTGGGCGATATCCTGCAACAGTTCGGCAGCGGCAAAGCGCTCGCGGTGCGGCCGAATGGCGTGGGCGTCGAGCTTGGCCAGCTCGAACAGATCGCCCACCAGCCTGCTCAACCGCCGCGAGTGGCGCAAGGCGGCGTCGAGATAGGCTTGCCGCTCGGCCGGCGACGAACGGTCGGCTTTCAATTGCAGCGTTTCCAGATAACCGTGCAGAGCGGCAAGGGGCGTGCGCAAATCGTGCGAAACGTGATTGACCAGTTCGCGCCGCAGCGCATCGCGTTCCCGCAAGATACCGATCAGAACTTGCAGATGTTCGGCCATCCGGTCGAAGTGCATGCCCAGTTGTTCGATTTCGTCGCCCCGAGCACCGGCGCCGCGATAGGGCATCCAGGTCGAAAACTCGCTTTGCTGGAAAGCGTCGACCACCGCCGCCAGCCGTCGCAGCCGCCGGGTCAGCAGCCGGAACAGCAGCAAACCGGCCAGCAAACCGGCCAGCAAACTGCCGGCCAACACCCAGGCGCTGAGCCGCAGCAGCAAACTGTCCCGATAAAGACGCTCGAAAGATTCGTACATCTCGCCGCGCAATACGACGTACAAGTAGCCTTCGGGCGGTCCGGTCGCGGGAATGGGCGTCACCGAAAAACTTTTGCGGACGTCGTGGCTGCGCGGGTCGTCGCCGAAGATCGGCAGCTCGGCGCCAGCCAGGAACGCCCGGATCGGCTCCAGCGCCAGCCGGTCGCGCTTGACCGCCGCCGGTTCGGCGGAGTACGCGAGAATCGCGCCCTGGGCGTCCAGCCAATAGATTTCGATGCTGGGGTTGATGGTCATGTAGCGTTCGAAGGTGGCTTTCAACGCTTTCGGGTCGAGCCGGCCGTCGGCGATCAACCGCTGGTCGGCGACCAGGTTGCGGGCCAGATCGCGATTGAAGCTCTGTTGTGCCTCCTGAAGATAACGCTGGGTCAGGGCGTGGCTGATCAGGCCGTAGCTCAGGCCGATGGCACCCAGCAACGCCATCAGCGCGACGGCCAGCTTGCCGTACAAGGTATTCAGCATGATTCGGCGAACTTGTAGCCGACGCCCCAGACGGTGAGGAGGTAACGAGGTTCCGCCGGATTGGGTTCCAGCTTGGCGCGCAGGCGGTTGATGTGCGAATTGACCGTGTGCTCGTAGCCTTCGTGGCCGTAACCCCAAACCTGATCCAGCAATTGGCTGCGGCTGAACACCCGGCCGGGCTGGCGGGCGAAATGGAGCAGCAGATCGAATTCCTTGGCGGTCAGCGCCAGCTCCCGGTCCGCCAGGAGAACTCGGCGTTTGTTCACCTCGATCACCAGGGGGCCACGCGCGATGCGGGTGTCGTCGCGGATCGCGCCGCCCGAGTCGCGCAGCGCCTCGGCCCGCCGCAGCAGCGCCTTCACCCGAGCGAGCAGTTCCGGGAAACCGAACGGTTTGACCACGTAATCGTCGGCTCCCAACTCCAGGCCCAGCACCCGGTCGAGTTCCGACGACTTGGCGGTCAACATCAGGATGGGCAGGTAATCGCCACCGGCTCGCAACCGCTGGCAGATCGTCAACCCGTCCAGATCGGGTAGCATCAGGTCCAGGATCACCAGATCGTAGCGACGCTGGGCATACCGTTCCAGCGCCTCCCGTCCGCTCCCGGCGATATCCGCCACGCAATGGATGTCCCGCAAATGCAGTTCGACCAGATCGGCAATCTCGCGGTCGTCTTCGACGAGCAGTACATGACGCGCCATCGCGTTTAACCCGATTTCGATTTTCGCATCGACGACAACCCCTTATCGTTCTCGATCTCACCAAGACGATTATCGGCGACGGTGATCACGTTTTTATCACGCGCGAGGTCAAACGATTCGGACGAAGGCCATCTTCTCCCGAATTCGTTCTCGCCAAAAACTTTTGCGGGGCCGCATCCAAGGCCGTTCGATCCGCGTAAACATTTCCGAACCCGTCCCGTTCCCGTTTCATCTCGGAGGAGCCCACATGAACCCCCATCGCTTGACGCCTTACGCCGCCTTCGCCGCGCTCGCGCTCGGTTTTGCCGCGCCGAGCCGCGCCGGCGAGTTGCCCGGCACCCAAACTCTCGTCTCGCCCCACGAGTTCGCGGCGCTGGTCGCGAAGCTGGAAGCGGCAGTGACCGAACACAAAATGGCGGTGGTCGCCAAGGCCAGCGCCAGTCAGGGCGCCGCCGCGCGCGGGGTGAAAATCCCCGGCAACGCCGTGATCATGGTCTTCAGAAACGACTTCGCGGTGCGCATGTTGGAGGCCAGCGTGCCCGCCGGCATCGAGGCGCCGCTGCGCTTCTACGTCACGGAAAACGCCGACGGCAAGGCCAGCCTGACCTGGCGTGCGCCGAGCGCGACCTTTGCCCCTTACAACAGCGCTCTGCTGGATGCGATGGCTCGCGAACTCGATCCCATCTTCGCCGCCATCGCCCGCGACGCCGTGCGCTGACCGACATTCCGTTCGGCGCCCGGCCCCAGGCATGGCTCGACCCGACGAAGGAAACCGGATGCAAAGACCGATGCACGTCGGCCGCGATGGCGCCAATCGTGGCGGTGACCGTCCGGGGCGTCGGGATCGGATCGATAATCGTCGCGTTCGCGTCGAATACGATGCGGTCCATCGCGCCCTCGGGCACTGGATCGCGCCGGCTAGGAATTACCGAGCGTCATCTAAATTGATAACTCCTCATCCCGAAGAATAACCGACAATGACCGAAGTAACGATGTACGGCACCCAACTGTGCCCGTTCTGCCGGCGCGCGGAACAGTTGCTGAAAAGCAAGAACGTCGACGACTTGAAAAAAATCGCGGTCGATCTCGACCCCGGCCAACCGGACAGTATGATCGCGCGCACCGGACGTCGCTCCGTGCCACAAATCTTCATCGGCGAAACTCGCGTCGGAGGATACGACGACTTGGCCGCTCTGGATCGCGAAGGTCGGTTAGACGCGCTGTTGCGGTCCGCCGGAGCCAAACGCCCGTGAACTCCCGCAAGCTCCTGCTCCTCCTGGTGATCGCCAGCCTGGCGAGCGCGTTCTTCGCCCTCGACCTCGGCCGCTTTTTCAGCCTGGACTATTTCAAATCCCAGCAGGCGGCCATCGAAGCCTATCGGGCGGCCCATCCCGGCTTGACGGCGGGGATCTTCTTCGCCGTTTACGTCGCGGTGACCGGCTTGTCGCTGCCCGGCGCGGCGATTCTGACCTTGGTTGGGGGCGCGATCTTCGGCCTGTTGTGGGGCGCGGTGATCGTCTCCTTCGCCTCGACTCTCGGCGCCACCCTGGCCTTTCTGGTCGCGCGTTTCGCGCTGCGCGACTGGGTGCAGAGCCAATTCGGTGTCCGCTTGAAAGCGATCAACGCCGGAATCGAGAAGGAAGGCGGCTTCTACCTGTTCACGTTACGGCTGATCCCGATCTTTCCGTTCTTCGTCATCAATCTGGTGATGGGCCTGACGCCGATCCGGGCCTGGACTTTTTACTGGGTCAGCCAGATCGGTATGTTGGCCGGCACCCTGGTCTACGTGAACGCCGGCACCCAACTGGCGCGAATCGACTCGCTCAGAGGCATCCTGTCGCCCGGATTACTGATTTCCTTCGCACTGCTCGGCGTCTTCCCGTTGATCGCCCAAAAAATCGTGTCGGCGGTGAAGGCGCGACGGGTCTACGCGAAATGGCCCAAACCGAAACGCTTCGACCGCAACCTGATCGTCATCGGCGCCGGTTCCGCCGGCTTGGTGACGGCCTACATCGCGGCGGCGGTCAAGGCCAAGGTGACGCTGATCGAAAAGCACCGGATGGGAGGCGACTGCCTGAACACCGGCTGCGTGCCGTCCAAGGCGTTGATCCGCTCGGCCAAATTGCTCTCCCACATGCGGCGCTCCCCGGAATTCGGCATCCGCAAAGCCGCCGCCGAGTTCGATTTCGCCGAGGTGATGGATCGGGTGCAGCGGGTGATCCGCGAAGTCGCGCCGCACGACTCGGTGGAACGCTATACCGGCCTGGGCGTGGACGTGATCGAGGGCGCGGCGAAAATCACCTCGCCCTGGACGGTGGAAGCGACCACCGCCGAGGGTGCGCGGACCCTGACCACCCGCGCCATCGTCATCGCCGCCGGCGCCCGGCCGTTCGTCCCGCCGATTCCGGGACTGGAAGAGGTCGGCTATCTGACTTCGGATACCGTCTGGAATCTTCGGGAGTTGCCGAAACGACTGGTGGTGCTGGGCGGCGGCCCCATCGGTTCGGAGTTGACTCAGACCTTTGCCCGCTTCGGCAGCCAGGTCACCCAAGTGGAAATGGCCCCGCGTATCCTGATCCGGGAAGACCCGGAAGTTTCGGAGCGGGTGACCGCGCGTTTTCGGCAGGAAGGCATCCAGGTACTCGTCAACCACCGGGCCAAACAGTTCGTGGCCGAAAACGGCGAAAAGATCTTGATCGCCGAACACGACGGTTCAGATACGCGGATTCCCTTCGATACCGTGTTGGTCGCGGTGGGACGGGTGGCGAACACGACCGGCTACGGGCTGGAGGAACTGGGGATTCCGGCCACCCGCGCCCGCACCGTGGAGACCGACGACTGCCTGCAAACGCTCTATCCCAACATTTACGCCGCTGGCGACGTGGCCGGACCGTATCAGTTCACTCACACCGCCGCCCATCAAGCCTGGTATGCCTCGGTCAACGCGCTGTTCGGTCCGTTCAAGACCTTCAAGGCCGATTACTCGGTCATCCCCTGGTCCACCTTCGTCGATCCCGAAGTGGCGCGGGTCGGCCTGAATGAGCAGGAAGCCAAGGAGAGAGGGATCGCTCATGAGGTTTCGGTCTACGGCATCGACGATCTGGATCGCGCCATCGCCGACGGCGAGGCGCACGGCTTCGTCAAAGTGCTGACCGCGCCGGGCAAGGATCGGATTCTCGGCGTCACCATCGTCGGCGAACATGCGGGCGACTTGTTGGCCGAGTACGTGCTGGCGATGCGCCACGGCATCGGCCTGAACAAAATCCTCGGCACCATCCACATCTATCCGACCTTGGCGGAAGCCAACAAGTACGCCGCCGGGGTCTGGAAAAAGGCTCACGCGCCCCAGAAATTGTTGGCTTGGGTGGAGCGCTTCCACGCCTGGCGGCGGGGCTGAACACCGAAGAGAGGCGATCGGAAAATCGCTGACTGTCGCTCCTTGGCCAACCGAAGAGGGAAAGTGCGATACGCGGCGGTCCCGGATATTATTTCGGGACGGTTCGATCTATGTTTATAGCTGGTGAAAAACGGGCTTACCATTGATGCCTCGGTGCCGCCGAATATTGCGGCACGGTAGCTTCACCGCTTTGGAGCTTGACCGGAGCGGTCGGCAAATGCCGAAACCCCGTTCATTTGTTGCCAATACATCAGCTTTGGAGACGCAGTCGTGAATCCTGATTCCCCTTCGAGGCCACGCTTGGTTTTCGACGACCCGTTTCGAGTCATCGGATACAGCGGCGACCCCGCCGACGAGATAGGTGTTTTGCTCTGGTCGGGCATCGATCCGCACCGTTACTTCAATCGGGATCATCGAACCGAAACCGAATCATTCAGGCATCTGCTGACTCTCGACTTTTCCGGGCAGGTGGTGGCTTGGCAGTCCGTGCGGCGCGACGGCCGGGAACGCCAATGGCTGGAAGTCCCGCCGGAATCCATCGAGGACCTGAATCGGCGTATCCGCGAAACGGAACCCTTGCGGTATCGACCGGCGCAGCCGCCGGCTTCTCCAAAGCCCTAGAGGCGGATTTGTCCGTTCCGCTCCTTCGCCGCATGGAGGCATCCACCACGACCAGTTGAGGCCCGGCATGTTGCCGCAGATCATTCCCGAATCCAATTACCTGATGCGGATGGCCGATGGAACCATCAAGCAGGTCAATCCGTTCACCGGAACCGAGGTGTGGACCGTGCCGGGCCGCGGCAATCGCCCGCTCGGGGTGATGCCGCCAAACCCGGCCAAGCTCGACCCGGCCAAGCTCGACGCCCATTGCTCGTTCTGCGCCAAGCTCTATCTGGACACCCCGCCCGAGAAGGCGCGGCTGGTCAAGTCCGGCGACAAATACACCACGTTGCGCCATCTCCAGGTCGATGCGCTGTTCGACACCGTGGCCGAATTTCGCCGCGTCCCCAACCTGTTCGAAATCGTTTCTTTCAACTACTGGCAAAAGAACTTCGGCTACCGGCTTCCGGACGCCATCGAGCAGCACAAGCGCAGCTATCTGGCCTCGGTGGCCGGTCGCCAGCATGTCCTCCGGCTGTCGGAACAACGCTTGAAAGCCGCCGGGTTCGACGAGTCCGCCTGGGATCGGATGTCCCTGGACGAGCGGCTCCAGTTCGCCAACGCCTTCTTCGGCGGCGGCCACGAGCTGATCGTGGGGCGGCGCCATTTCATCGACGGCGCCACGCACGACCATCAACTGGCTTCCTCCGGGACCCTGGCCCCGGAAGAACACTACCAGTATCTGCGCTTCACCATCGACGCCATGCGCGACATCTACGTCAACAACCGCTATGTCCGCTATGTGGCGGTGTTTCAAAACTGGCTGAAACCGGCCGGGGCCTCCTTCGATCACCTCCACAAGCAACTGGTGGCCATCGACGAGCGCGGCGTCCAAAACGAGATGGAGCTGGAACGGGTTCGGGCCAACCCCAACATATACAACGAAGCCGCCGTGAATTTTGCCGCCTACCGCAACCTGGTGGTGGCCGAAAACGATCACGCCATCGCCTACGCCGGCTTCGGCCACCGCTTCCCCACCCTGGAAGTCTTTTCCAAAAGCGAGCGCAGCCAGCCCTGGAACCATTCCCCCGAAGAGTTGCGCGGCGTCTCCGACCTGGTTCATGCCTGCCACGCCGCCACCGGGTCCGACATTCCCTGCAACGAGGAGTGGTACTACAAGCCGCCCGACATAGACGTGCCCATGCCGTGGCGAGTGCTGATCAAGTGGCGGGTATCGACGCCGGCCGGATTCGAGGGCGGAACCAAGATCTACGTCAACACCATCGACCCCGAAACCTTGCGCGACCGGGTGGTGCCGCGCCTGTTCCAACTCAGGACCGAAGGCCGGATCGCACCGATGAAGATCGCCATCGAATGCCCCTGCGTGCCCAACTGCCTCCAATACAACCCGGCGGTCCGGCAACAGGCATCCTCCCATCCCGAATTTCCGCCGCTGTCGGTCGGCCCGTCGCAGGACGAATGAGCGTACCGCCTATTCTACTGCCACTTCTGGTAGCATAACTTGGGTATTCACCTGGATTTTAGGAGCGGCCCGCGTGCGCTTGACCCCGGAACCAGCGCAATGCTCGACTGCCATGTTTGCAGGCAATATATGTTGCCAAGCGAAAACGCCCTTTAGTTATTGCCCAGAAACTATCATCGCAATTGTATCGTTCGCAAATACTTTGCGTCGAAAACCAAAAGGCCCGTTCCACCAATTCGTTGGCCCAGTCCCAAGAAAATTGTAGCCGGGTTCGAGTATAGTGGATAAATGCTCCATAAGTTGGATGTATCGGATAAGGCATTATGTTGCCAAACAGGCGGTGTGCAAGATAGAGCCAGGCGTATAGAATCTTTCTTTGACCACCACGATCCATCAATAGCTTAATCAATTCCCAATCAATCCTTTCATTATAAACACCTTGTACCATCACCAGTTCGTACAATGATCGCAGGGATATTTTGCCTCGTGCGTACGCTTGATTTATGAGTTCCGAATGCAATAAATTATGTAAAATCCTGTGCGTTGGCGAAGGAACGCTCATTGCGATACCTAGTTCATTGATAACAGGTTCAGCCTGCTTCCATATCTGTTTAGTAGGTAATATGCTGGCTACACTATTCGGGAGCGCATCTCGATGTATTTCAATCGTGCCATGCCAATTTGGGTGATAGAGAGGTCTAAGATGATGATGGCTATCATAGTCAATATGATAATGATGATCGTCTTCTATCGGCAAATATCCTAAAGTACGGAGCGAATCCCAACAACCTTCAGCAGATTTTTCCGGTACCAGAATATCGAGATCTACCATTACACGAGATCCTGGGTCATCAAACGTCTTGACGAAAAGAGATGCGCTGCCCTTAAGCAATATTGGCTCGACACCAATAGAATTAAACTGGCGTACCACTTTAATCGATTGTTCCTTAAAATATTTGTTTTTAACTGTATTGAGTAAATAGGTTTTAAAAAGGCACTCGCGCACTTCGGAGGGTAAATATTCGATAAGTCTTCTATCCCTAAGCGCAACCCAGAAAGCTGGTGCGATTTTCTGGACATTGGCAATGTCGAGGATGATTTGCCAATCAAGGTACCCCGCAGTAAGAGCGGAACGTAAAATTTCATCGCGTTCTGAAGCACCTTGATTCTTCAGGCAAGCCGTGATGAAATTCAAGGCTATCAGTCGCGAGTTCATGAGAAAACAGCCTTGCCACTAATTGGTCTATTTAGATTCTTCCTGATAATAAGAGGCTTGTTGGCGGTAAAGATGCGCATAAAGCCCATCGAGGGCAATCAGTTCATCATGATTACCTTGTTCGATTAATTGACCACCTTCAAGCACATAGATTCGATCAGCCAAACGAACCGTCGAAAATCGATGGCTGATGATCAGTGCGGATCGACCTTTAGCCATATCGCGGAATTTCTCAAAGAATTCGAATTCCGAGGCAGCATCAAGCGAACTGGTCGGCTCGTCGAGCAGGATCAATTGGGAATCGCGGACAAAGGCACGGGCGAGTGCCAGTTTCTGCCATTGCCCAATGCTCAATTCCGCGCCATCAGCGAAGGTCCGGCTCATCACCGTATCATAGCCTTGTGGCAATTCGATCAATTTATCGTGGATACCTGCCCATCGAGCGGCTTTAATGATGGCGGGATCATCTGCCCCGAGTTCCGGGCGACCAAGTAAAATGTTTTCCCGCGCTGTCATGTGATAACGGCCGAAATCCTGATAGATGACACTGATTTCGCGGCGTAAATCTTTTGTTTTGAAATCACGCAAGTCGATATCATCAACCGTGATCCGCCCTCTATCGGGATCGTAAAGCCGGCAGAGAAGCTTGGTCAGCGTGGTTTTCCCCGATCCATTACGCCCAACCAAGGCGACGATCTCGCCAGGACTAATGGTCATGGTAATGTTGTCAAGGATCGGACGATCAGTATCCGGATAATGAAAACTCAAGTTTTCCACACTCAAACCAGACCGCCAAGGGCGTGGCATTTCCTTAGGTTTGACCGGATCGGGGACGCTCTTATTGACATCAAGAAACTCATACAGTGTCGATAAAAAAAGATTGTTTTCGTAGAGCTCAGCCAAACCGCTCAAGGTGGGTCTGAGTGAACCAATCGCGACTTGAAAAGCCCCGAAATACATCACCATCTCTCCTAGCGTGATAGATTTTTGTACGGCGGCGTAGGCGATAAAGGCGAGCGCTCCGTACCCGGCAAGAGCAGCGGTGGACTCGGTGATGAATTGTCTACGATAAGCTTGTGCTGAAATACGGTGCAGACTGGCTCGAATCATTAACCTAATTTCACTAAATCGATAGGCTATAAGGGGTCCAAACCCAAATGCTCGCACTTCTTTTGCGTTTTCAGCAGTCGTGATCACATTGTTGAAATATCCGCTCAAACGTTCGCTCGCCGTTTTTTCGCGATTTAACTGATATAATGCCTCAGCATATTTAATCCGGTATATGAGTACAGGAATGGAAGCTGCTAATACCGCCACAACGACAGCCCAATTAAACATCAGCAAGAGAGCAAAAGCACCTAACAGTGTCAGGCTATTTAAAGCGAGTGCAGTCAATCCGGAAATGATGCGCAGGGGGCGCGATGGTGCTTCACGCTGAGCCCTATGCAACTTATCATAAAATTGGGAATGTTCGTAGTAGGCAAGATCCATATCGATGGATTTCGCCTGAACAAGACGCTGCATATAATCGGCAACGAGATGCGTCTGCATTTCGTTCGCGTAACCCATCAAGGCGTTACACAGATTACCAATGACGGCCAACCCCAATGCGACAGCTATTAGAGTTACAAGGTTTTGAAAGTCAACTCCAACAGCGGAATATCCATTTTCTTTAGTGAGATGGTCGACCACAAGCTTGAAGATATAAAGAGTGGCCAAAGGGATCACACTTTGGACGATAAGCAAGAAGGTGCCAAGGACAGTCCATTGAGGAGCCGCGTTCCAAACGAACTTTAGGGCTCTATCTACTCGAAGTCCATCAATAAAATTTAACGAGTTTTTCAAAGCCAATAATCAGTGTAAATTTATGACTTAAAATTCATTTCTATGTTAATGAGACCTCGCTTGGACAGGTCTTCGGCCAGCGCGATCAAATCTGCTTCACATCGCACGGTTTCCACTTCGTACTCTTCAAGCAGTATATCAAGAACAGCTTGGATAGAGCGTGGTTGCTGAATGAGGCTCCAAACACGAGCTGCAACCTCCTTCAGTTCATAGTACATGCCGTCCTTGAGACTTAAGATTACGGCGCTACCTGAGGTGTCAGAGGACAGATCAGCAGACACTTGTTCCTTGCTTGCTACCAATACCGAATTTCTGCCGAGGCTATTGTTCATGGGCTAGCCTTCAAAAGTGTTGGCAAACGAGAATAAACAGCGAAAAAATATTATATATTTTACTGCTATTCATGTAAAATATCTTGTTCAACTCGTCGAGCGATATCGGGAAGCTGGCCGAGGTTCCACTGGCGCAATAGACGTTTAACAGTAATTTTTTTCAATAGAAAGTTCAACTGCTGAAATGCGCGGATAGCGCCAGTCGACTGTAGAAATTGGGTTCCAAATCCGGACACATATAAATGTGGAATGATCCCAAAAAATATTTCGCTGGGCGACATTGGCTGAATGGCAAACTTTTCTCCCGCATCCAGCAGATAAAAACCGTGAAAAGGGAGTGCTTTAGCAGCGATATTTACAGCATTGAAATTGAATTTATCGATGCCAGATCTCACCCGGACGGCGGAATTGGGATCGCCCCCAGTACTGGCCAAGGCATCCGACCATAATCTAATTTGGGGTGGCCCCGGTATCACTTGTGGTTGATTCCGTGCATCAAAACGCACCACCAGCAATTCATCCGTGATCAATGCATGTCCGCGCTGATGAAGGGATGCGGCTGTGGTGGATTTTCCCCAACCCTTTGCACCGATGAAACCAACCACTTGATCGTGGATGGCCACGCCGCTGGCATGAAAAACCAGCATTCCGCGCTGGTGGAGCAAGACACCCATGCCAGCGCCAAGGACAAAAAGGCGCAACGCATCTTCCTCGGCGTCAGGGCGGGGAACAATGGTCATCCGACAACCATCTTCAATCAAGAGGTCGCCAACCGCCCCCCAGATCAGATGAACTCGGTTTGGAGAAGCATCCACGTAAAGGATTGGTGAATGCTCATGAGGTGCAATGCCTCCACTCCGAGCAATTTCAATATGAACATTCGCCCCACCCTCACCCAAAAACAGTTCGGGCAAGGGCAAGGCTGAAGCTATCGTCAGACCATAGGCTGCAAATAGCATCTATCAGGCAAGACCGACTAGGTGCGACGAGGGGGCCAAGTTGCTGGGCCACCAGGGCCGCTACCACTGTGGTGACCATGACCGCCGTGACCGCCGTGACCGCCGCGACCACCACGACCAAAAATGAAGTCCAAGTTCTGAGTTATATCCTCAACCGTGCCATGCACAATTACTTCAGGAGTAACATATGTTTTTTTCATTTTCTACCTCACTAATCTCCAAGTGGATAAATGGAAAGAATATCAATCTATGTCTCTTGATTTCTGAAAGGTTTCACCTCCTTGTTTAATAATGAGCCAGTTTGGTAAATACACGAGACACTTACTGCCTGATCCCTTCCAGTGAAGGGAAAGACGTGAATTGTCCCAAATTCCGCAAATCGCCCAGTATTATTTGGTCTTGATATTCGAGCCAAGCGTGGGCGGCAAGTTGATCTCTGCTATTTTTCAGCACGCCGATTTTCAGTTGAACATCGAAGCCCTTGCGACGGAGTAGCAGATTGCCCACTAGCGCCTGCGGCAGGCAGTTGATCCGCAGAGGAACCAGGAAGCGCCCAAGGCGCGAGATGGCTTCGGTGATTTGGCGTACTTCCTCACTGTCCAGCGACTTGCCAGCAGGCTCACCTAAGCGGGCCAACCAATCGCGCAAGCACTCAAACGGCAAGAGGTAAAGGCCAGCTTTCACCACAAGCAGCCAAAACGCTGCGTTCGAATAAAGCCATTTTCCCCGCCACGGAAGTACCGCGAACTTATACAGCTTGCTCACCTTTACCTCAATGAAGATGCATTGTTCAAATCAACACATTTAGGACTAAACGACCACCGGCTAAAAGCCGGTGGGTTTTTCGACGGGCGCAGAGGACTGAAAATCCACCCATAAGCGCGCCCGGCGCTCTAAAATCATCCCGTTCAACCATAGTGCCAGCTCCAAGCCGTGCTCAGAGCATCGTAGCTGAAAGCTACCCCCTAAAAGGCGGGGGTTTTAACCCTACACAGGAGATAAAGCAAAAACCATACCTTATGCTCATAACAAGTCGCGTAAGGCATCTGTTCTAAAGATAACTTGTTCTTCGAGGATTCTTGTGGAGCCGGCCTTGAGGGGCCGGCTTGGGCCTGCCAAGCCGGCTAGTGGCTAGGTCAGCACCTTTGTAAATCAATTGGTTGCTTAAGAGTCACCAACCATTGATCACCTTTTTAAGACATCAAACACTAATTTCCACAAGAATCCTCGAAGAACCGATAATTTCAAGAAAAGACTTATGTATGCTTAAGAACACATCTGCATCAAAATTCTCATTAAGCGGTTTGTGATCAAAAAAAGTTATGATATATTTATCAAGCACATAAAATTACTATGCGGCTACTATAAATCAATTAAGCCGACATACTCAACACGTAATATCGGTGACGTTTTTTGTAAAAAATGGGCCCAAATGAGCTGAAAAATTGCTTTTTTAGAGCCAATCGGACCAAAATGGACCGACAAATCATCATATACAAAAACTCAACGTGATCGGGCTGCTTGGATTTCGCGCACGGCCGACACCACTAGGGCCTGTCATCAATTGAGCCATATACACGCAGCGGCGAGGTGAACGCCGGCTAGAAAGTTCTGGGCAAGTTTGTCGTAGCGAGTCGCGATAGCTCTGAA
>RRZU012806459.1_pt1 | contig 16451 bp, 13 predicted proteins | sample 2165561 | NCBI WGS metagenome assembly RRZU01 (sample SAMN10456909, study PRJNA506462) | wastewater metagenome | isolation source: wastewater sludge | place: USA: Moscow, Idaho
CGATCTGGACCTACCAGGAGCAGCTGCCGCCGGCCAAGTTCGTGCACGACCAGGACGGCCGCCGCGGCGAGGCGATCAACGCACTGGTCTCGGGCGGTTGCATCGTGTCCGGCTCGGTGGTGCGCGAGTCGGTGCTGTTCTCCAACGTGTTGGTGCGCTCGCTCAGCACGATCGAGGAGGCGGTGGTGCTGCCCGACGTGCAGATCAACCGCCACTGCAGGTTGAAGAAGGTGGTGATCGACCGCCGGTGCACGATCCCCGAAGGCCTGGTGATCGGCGAGGATGCGGAACTGGATGCGCAGCGCTTTTTCCGCACCGACAGCGGCGTGGTGCTGGTCACACGCGACATGCTCGACAAGCTCTGAGGAGGCGACGATGCGCATCCTGCAGATCTGTGCGGAGATCTATCCGCTGCTGAAGACCGGTGGCCTGGCCGACGTCACCGCCGCCCTGCCCCCGGCCCTGCGCGCGCTGGGGTGCGAACCGCGCGTGTTGTTGCCAGGCTTTCCGGCGATCCGCGACAGCCTCGCCGACGCGCGGCCGGTCGCCCGCCTGCAGGGGCCGGGCGCGCTGGCGGCGATCGATGCGCGACTGCTGCTGGGCCGCCTGCCGGCCTGCGACGTGGACGCCTATGTGATCGACGCGCCAGCCTGCTACGCGCGCGATGGCGGCCCTTATGCCGACGCCGGCCACCAGCCCTACGCCGACAACCACCTGCGCTTCGCCCTGCTCGGGTGGACCGGCGCTGCACTGGCGCGCGGGCTGGACCCGGACTGGCGGCCGCAGCGCCTCCACGTCCACGACTGGCACGCCGCGCTGGCGCCGGCCTACCTGCGCGCCGCCGCCGAGGCGGGCGAGAACGCGCTGCCCGGCTGCGTCTATACGGTGCACAACCTCGCCTACCAGGGGCTGTTCGATGCGTCCCGGTTTGCCGAACTGGGCCTGCCGGCACACTTCTTCTCGATGCATGGCCTCGAGTTCCACGGCCAGGTCAGCTTCATGAAGGCCGGCCTCTACTATTCCGACCGCATCACCACCGTGAGTCCGGGCTACGCCCGCGAGATCCAGGGGCCGGAGCAGGGCTGCGGCCTCGATGGCCTGCTGCGCGAGCGCGCCCATGAGCTGTCCGGCATCCTCAACGGGGTGGACGATGCAGTGTGGAACCCTGCCACCGATACCCTCCTTGCCGCCCGTTACGACGCCACCCGACTCGCCGGCAAGGCCCGCTGCCGCAAGGCGCTGCGCGCCGAGCTCGGCCTCGCCGACAACGCCGATGGCCCCTTGTACTGCGTGGTCAGCCGGCTCACCGAGCAGAAGGGCCTGCACCTGGTGTTGCAGGCCCTGCCGGCGATCGTCGCGGGCGGCGGCCAGTTCGCGCTCCTCGGGAGCGGCGATGCCGCGCTCGAGGCTGCGTTCGGCGACGCCGCCGCGGCCCGGCCGGACGCGGTCGCGGTGCACCTCGGCTACGACGAGGCCTTCGCCCACCGCCTGATCGCCGGCAGCGACGTGATCCTCGTCCCGTCGCGCTTCGAGCCCTGCGGCCTGACCCAGCTCTACGGCCTGAAGTACGGCACGCTGCCCCTGGTGCGGCGGGTGGGGGGCCTCGCCGACACGGTGGCCGATGCCAGCCTGGAGACGCTCGACACCGATGCCACCGGCTTCGTCTTCGAGGAGTTCTCCGCCGCCGCCCTCGCCCGCACGATCACGCGCGCCGGCGCCCTGTTCCGCCGCGGCAGCGACTGGAAGACCGTGCAGCGGCGCGCGATGGCAAAGGATTTCGGCTGGCAGCGCGCCGCCGAGCGCTATGTCGCGCTGTACCGCCAGATCAGCGGCTGAAGCAGCCGCACCTCCCCGACCCCGGTCCGATAACGACAAGCACAGGAACACGGCCCCCATGGACATCGAGCAATTCACCCATCAGTACGACCACCCGGCGCGCGACGTCGAGGCTTTCAAGCGCGCGATCTCGAACAAGCTCATGTACCAGGTGGGCAAGAACCCGGAATCGGCACTGCCCGAGGACTGGCTGCATGCGGTCTCGTATGCGGTTCGCGACCAGCTCGTAGAGCGCTGGATGAAGACCACCCGGGCGAGTTACGCACGCGACACCAAGCGCGTCTACTACCTGTCGATGGAGTTCCTCATCGGTCGTACCCTGGGCAATGCGATGCTCGCCCTGGAGCTCACCGGCATCGTGCGCCAGGCGCTGATGGAGCTCGATGTCGACCCGGAGAGCCTGCCCGAGCTCGAGCCCGACGCGGCGCTCGGCAACGGCGGTCTCGGCCGTCTTGCAGCCTGTTTCCTCGATTCGCTCGCCACGCTCGGGCTGCCCGGCTTCGGCTACGGCATCCGCTACGACTACGGCATGTTCCGGCAGCAGATCGTCGGTGGCCAGCAGGTCGAGACGCCGGATTACTGGCTCACCCATGGCAACCCGTGGGAGTTCCCCCGCCCCGAGGTCCGCATGCGCGTGCGATTCGGCGGCCATCTCGAGGAACACGAGGGCCAGGTGCGTTGGGTGGACACCGAGGACGTGCTCGCGATGGCCTACGACTCGATCATCCCCGGCTACGGCACCGAGGTCACCAACACCTTGCGCCTGTGGTCGGCCCGCGCCACCGAGGAGATCGACCTCTCCGCCTTCAACCGCGGCAACTATTTCGGCGCCGTGGAGAGCAAGAACCATTCGGAGAACGTCTCGCGCGTGCTCTATCCCGACGACTCCACGCTGTCGGGCCGCGAACTGCGCCTGCGTCAGGAGTACTTCTTCGTCTCCGCCAGCCTGCAGGACATCGTCCGCCGCTACCTGACCAACCACGACGATTTCGATGCCCTGCCCGACAAGGTCAGCATCCATCTCAACGACACCCACCCGGTGCTCGCGGTGCCCGAGCTGATGCGCCTGCTGGTCGATGAGCACGACCTCGCCTGGGACGAGGCCTGGGCGCTGTGCCGGCGCGTGTTCTCGTACACCAATCACACGCTGATGCACGAGGCGCTCGAGACCTGGCCGGTGGAGCTGCTCGGCCGCGTGCTGCCGCGTCATCTGCGCATCATCCTGGACATCAACGCCGGGCTGCTGGCCGAGCTCACCGCGCACAACGGCCATGACATCGAACTGATGCAGCGGGTGTCGCTGATCGACGAGCAGGGCGAGCGCCGCGTGCGCATGGCCTACCTGGCGGTGGTCGCCTCGCATTCGGTCAATGGCGTGTCGGCGCTGCATTCGCGGCTGATGCAGCAATCGATCTTCGCCGACTTCGCCCGCCTGTGGCCGGCGCGCTTCAACAACAAGACCAACGGCGTCACCCCGCGGCGCTGGCTGGCACACGCCAATCCGGGGCTCGCCGCGCTGATCGACAGCAGGGTCGGCCGCGACTGGCGGCGCGACCTCGGCCAGCTCGGTGCACTGCGCGCGCTCGCCGACGATCCCGCCCTGCTGAAAGCGCTGAGCGTGGCGAAGCACGCCAACAAGGTCCGGCTCGCGCGCTGGATCGAGGACCATCAGGGCCTCACCGTCAATCCCGCAGCGCTGTTCGACGTCCAGGTCAAGCGCATGCACGAGTACAAGCGCCAGCTGCTCAACGTGCTGCACGTGATCGCGCGCTACCAGGACATCCTCGCCCGCCCCGAGGCCGCACACGTGCCGCGGGTGGTGATTTTCTCCGGCAAGGCCGCCTCGGCCTACCACATGGCCAAGCTGGTGATCCGGCTGATCAACGATGTCGCCGCGGTGATCAACGCCGATCCGCGCGTCGGCGACCGGCTGAAGGTCGTATTCATCCCCAACTACAGCGTGAGCCTGGCCGAGCTGATCATCCCCGCCGCAGACTTGTCGGAACAGATCTCGACCGCCGGCACGGAAGCCTCGGGCACCGGGAACATGAAGCTCGCGCTCAATGGTGCCCTGACCATCGGCACCCTGGACGGGGCCAATGTGGAGATCCGCGAGCAGGTAGGCGCGGACAACATCTTCATCTTCGGCCACACCACCGAGGAGGTTGCGGCGATCCGCAGCCGCGGCTACCAGCCACGCGCGCTCTACGAGCGCGACGAACGGCTGAAGGCCGTGCTGGACGCGATCCGCGACGGCACCTTCAGCGCGGACGAAAGCGCCCGCTACCAGGCGATCTTCGATGCGCTGGTGAATTGGGGCGACCACTACCTGCTGCTGGCCGACTTTGCCAGCTACCTCGGCGCGCAGGCACGGGTTGACCAGCTGTTCCGCGACCAGACCGCATGGGCCCGGCGCAGCCTGCTCAACATCGCCGCCATGGGGCCGTTCTCGGCGGACCGCACGATTGCCGAGTACGCGCACACGATCTGGCACCTCGAGCCGCTGCCCCTGGATCCGGCGCAAAACATTTAACTCCACTCTCTTTAATAAAGGTGCTTGACAAATTTAGCCTCGGGTCGTTTAATAAACTTAGTTGATTTATTAATAAACAAGGCAAGTCATCGCCAGACCAGGAGGTGCCCCATGGAGATCGAGCAAGGTGGACGCAGCGCAGGCACCACAGGCCTGCGCCGCCCCAATGACCGCCGCCTGTTCCAGTTGCTGCGCCGCCTGGGCGAGGCCTCCAAGGCCGAGCTCGCCCGGCGCGCCCAGCTGACCAGCACGGCGGTCGGCACGATCATCCAGGCCCTGGAGCAGGATGGCTTGGTGAGCCCCACCGGGCGTCGCGTCGAAGGCCAGCGCGGCCAGCCTGCGACGCTGGTGAGCATCAATCCCAAGGGCGCGTTCGGCATCGGTGTGCGCCTGGACCGTGACGCGATCGAGAGCATCCTCGTCGATCTCGATGGCGAGATCATCGGCCGCAGGGTGCACGACCGTCTGCTGCCCGCCCCTGCTGAGACGCTCGCCCTCGTCGTCGCGGACATCGACGCCCTGCTCGCCAGCCTCGGCAAGCGCGAGCGCGAGCGCATCGCCGGCATCGGCGTCGCCCAGCCATACAACCTCGGCGCCTGGCTGCGCGAGCTCGGCCTCGACAGCCCGAGCTTTGCCGAGTGGGATCGCTTCGACTTCGGCGCCGCACTGGAGCACGCCACCGCCCTGCCGGTGTATGCCGAGAACGATGGCAACGCCGCCGCGATCGCCGAGCTGTTCTACGGCTGCGGCCGCAAGTACGACGACTTCCTGTACGTCTTCATGGGCCCGGCGATCGGCGCCGGCATCGCCCTCGGCGGCACCTGCGTGCGCGGCGTCAGCGGCAACGCCGGCGACATCGCGGTGATGCCGGTGCCGCCCAGCCGCCTGCCCTCGGCGCCCGCGCCGGCGGGCAAGTGGACGATGCTGCTGGCGCGCGCCTCGCTCAATGCGCTGGTGCGCCACCTGCGCTGGCACGGCGAGACGGTCGACACCCATGTCGACCTCGGCCCCTTCATCCGCGACGGTCATCCGGCGGTGGACGAATGGCTGCAGGACTGCGTCGATGCCCTCGCGCCGGCGCTGCGCTCGGCGCACTGCATGCTCGACGTGCCGGTGGTGGTGCTCGATGCCGACGTCGACTTCGGCCTGATCGACCGCCTGCGCGAGGCGCTCGCCCGCGAACTGCGCGACACCGCACCCGAGGCACGCGGCGTGCCGGAGATCGTGCGCGGCACCTTTGGCAGCGACGCCGGCGCGATCGGCGCCGCCAGCCTGCCGATGTTCTTCAATTTCTCGCCGCGTTCCGAGGTGCTGGACAGCGGTAACCGCCTCAACGAGGAGACGCAACATGCCTGACCACAACGACAAGGCCCCGGTGCTGGAGATGCGCGGCATCTCCAAGACCTTCCCCGGCGTGCGTGCGCTCAACGACGTGTCGCTGACGCTGTATCCGGGCGAAGTGCATTCGCTGATGGGCGAGAACGGTGCCGGAAAATCGACGCTGATGAAGATCCTGTCCGGCGCCTACACCGCCGACGCCGGCGGCGAGATCCGCATCGGCGGCCAGCCGGTGACGATCGCCGGCCCGCAGTCGGCGCGCGAGCAGGGCGTCGCGGTGATCTACCAGGAGCTGGCGCTGTGCCCCAGCCTCACGGTGGCCGAGAACATCTATCTCGGCCGCGAGCTGCGCAGCGGCATGCGCGTGGCGCGGCGCGAGATGGAAGCGGGCTGCGCCGGCATCCTCGAGCGCCTGGGCGCCGGCTTCCGCGCCGACACCGTGGTCAGCACGCTGTCGATCGCCGAGCGCCAGTTGGTGGAGATCGCCCGCGCCCTGGAGGCGAAGGCCCGCATCCTGGTGATGGACGAGCCGACCACGCCGCTGTCCTCGCGCGAGACCGACCGCCTGTTCGCGCTCATCCGCCAGCTGCGCGCCGACGGCATGGCGATCGTCTATGTCAGCCACCGCATGGCCGAGATCTACGAGCTGTCCGACCGCGTCAGCGTGCTGCGCGACGGCACCTACGTCGGCACGCTCGAGCGCGCCGACCTGTCCGCCGACCGCCTGGTGCAGATGATGGTGGGACGCGACATCTCCGGCTTCTACAAGAAGGAACACGCGCCCTACGACCCCGGCAACGTGGTGCTGTCGGTGCGCGACATGCGCGACCGCCACGACGGCGGCCGGGTCAAGGGCTGCGGCTTCGACCTGCATGCGGGCGAGGTGCTCGGCGTCGCCGGCCTGGTCGGCGCCGGCCGCACCGAGCTGGCGCGCCTGATCTTCGGCGCCGACGAGCGCGTCGCCGGCACCGTGAGCATCGACGGCACGCCGGTGGCGATCCGCACCCCGCTCGACGCGATCAAGGCCGGCATGGCCTACCTCACCGAGGACCGCAAGGGCCGCGGCCTGTTCCTCGACATGAGCGTGGGCGACAACATCAACGCCTGCGCCTGCTCGACCGACGCCCGCGGCTTCGGCGTGCTCGACCTGATGCGCGGGCGCAAGCGCGCGCTCGAGGCGATCCGCGAGCTGGCGATCAAGGTGCCCAGCCCCAAGGTCAATGTCGGCGCGCTGTCCGGCGGCAACCAGCAGAAGGTGCTGCTGTCGCGCCTGCTCGAGATCCACCCCAAGGTGCTGATCCTCGACGAGCCCACGCGCGGGGTGGACATCGGCGCCAAGTCCGAGATCTACCGCATCATCAACGAACTCGCGCGCCGCGGCGTGGGCGTGATCGTGATCTCGAGCGAGCTGCCCGAGGTGGTCGGCACCGCCGACCGTGTGCTGGTGATGCGCGAAGGCGAGATCGTCGGCGAACTCGGCGGCCACTCCGGCCGCAGCATCACCCAGGAATCCATCATCGAACTCGCCACCGGCGCCGGCAGCGGCACGGCCGAACCCCTGCGCGCGGCGGCCTGAGCCCCGACACCCACACCACGACAAGAGAACCAGGAGACCCCTCATGAATTCGACCACCCTGGGCGCAGCCGCCGCCAACCCCCGCGAGCAGTTCCAGTCCCTGATGCGCGCCGTCGGCATGTTGCCGGTGCTGATCCTGCTGATGATCGGTTTCGGCCTCATCGCCGAATCCTTCTTCACGGTGCAGAACTTCTCGATCATCGCCCAGCAGGCCTCGATCAACATCGTGCTTGCGGCTGGCATGACCTTCGTCATCCTGACCGGCGGCATCGACCTGTCGGTGGGTTCCATCCTCGCCGCGGCCGCGGTGGTGGCGCTGATCGTGTCCGGCATCCCCGACATCGGCATGCTCGGCATTGCCGCCGCGCTGCTCACCGGGCTGGTGTTCGGCCTCATCAACGGCGGCCTGATCGCCTTCCTGAAGCTGCCGCCCTTCATCGTCACCCTCGGCGCGCTCACTGCGGTGCGCGGCGTGGCCCGCCTGATTGGCGACGACAAGACCGTGTTCAACCCCGAGCTGCCCTTCGCCTTCATCGGCAACGACAGCATCCTGGGCGTGCCCTGGCTGGTGGTGATCGCCACCGCGGTGATCATCGGTTCGTGGTTCATCCTGCGTCGCACCGTGCTCGGCCTGCACATCTACTCGGTCGGCAGCAACCCGGAGGCCGCCCGCCTGTCCGGCATCAAGGTGTGGAAGGTGCTGCTCACCGTGTATGCGCTTTCGGGCCTGCTCGCCGGCCTCGGCGCGGTGATGACCTCGTCCCGCCTGATGGCCGCCAACGGCCTGCAACTGGGCCAGTCCTACGAGCTCGACGCGATCGCCGCAGTGATCCTGGGCGGCACCAGCTTCGTCGGCGGCGTCGGCACCATCGTCGGCACCCTGATCGGCGCACTGATCATCGCCGTGCTGACCAACGGCCTGGTGCTGGTCGGCGTGTCCGACATCTGGCAGTACATCATCAAGGGCCTGGTGATCATCGGCGCGGTCGCCCTCGATCGTTACCGCCAGGCCGGCGCGCGCACCTGACGCGGCCTCTGCGCCACCCGCAGGCCAAGGCTTTCCCACACCATGCGCCCGGCTTCTGGTCGCCGGGCGCAGCAGACCTCCACGACCAGTGAGGAGACACCCATGCTCAACAAGAAACTCGCCGCCGCCGGCCTCGTCCTCGCGCTCGCCAGCGGCTTCGCCCAGGCCCGCGACATCAAGTCCATCGGCATCACCGTCGGTTCGCTCGGCAACCCGTTCTTCGTCACCATCGCCAAGGGCGCGGAGGCGAAGGCGAAGGCGCTGAACCCGGACGTGAAGGTGCTGGCGGTGTCGGCCGACTACGATCTGAACAAGCAGTTCACCCAGATCGACAACTTCATCGCCTCCGGCGTCGACATGATCCTGCTCAACGCCGCCGATGCGCGCGCGATCGAACCGGCAGTGAAGAAGGCGCAGAAGGCCGGCATCGTCGTGGTCGGGGTCGACGTGGCGGCGGCCGGTGCCGATGCGGTGGTGCAGACCGACAACGTGCAGGCCGGCGAGATCGCCTGCCAGTACATCGTCGATCGGCTCGGCGGCAAGGGCAACGTGATCATCCAGAACGGTCCGCAGGTGTCGGCGGTGATCGACCGCGTCAATGGCTGCAAGGCCAAGCTCGCCGCCGCGCCCGACATCAAGGTGCTGTCCGACGACCAGGACGGCAAGGGCTCGCGTGAAGGCGGCCTGAACGTGATGCTCGGCCACCTGACCCGCTTCCAGAAGGTCGATGCGGTGTTCACCATCAACGACCCGCAGGCGATCGGCTCCGACCTGGCCGCCCGCCAGCTCAAGCGCAGCGGCATCGTCATCGCGTCGGTGGACGGTGCACCCGACATCGAGGACGCGATCCGCAACAAGACCCTGGTCGAGGCCTCGGCCAGCCAGGATCCGTGGCTGATGGCGCAGCGTGCGGTGGAGATCGGCCACGGCATCCTGAACGGCACCAAGCCCGACAACCCGATGGTGCTGATCCCCTCGGAACTGATCACGCGGGACAACGTCGCCGGCTACAAGGGCTGGTCGGCGCCGCGCTGAGCACCCGCCCGGCCCGAGGCCGGGCAGTGCGCGGCGGCGTCCCCCCCTTCCGCCGCCGCTTGCTTCCCTTCACGGACGGCTCCGCACCCCCTCCCCTCGCGGAGTCGTCCGCCTTTCTTCCGAACCTGCACTTACGGAAACCCCCATGTTCATCGTCTGTGGCGAAGCGCTTTTCGACGTCTTCATCGGTGCCGAGTCCGGCCGTTCCCTTCATCTCGACGCCCATCCGGGCGGTTCGCCCTTCAACGTCGCGATCGGCCTCGCCCGCCTCGGCCAGCCGGTGTCCTTCCTCGGCGGCCTCGCCCGCGACATGCTCGGCGACCGCCTGCTCGATGTGCTCGAGGCCGAAGGCGTGGGCACCGCCACCGTGCAGCGCTTCGACGCCCCGACCACGCTGGGCATGGTCGAAGTGGGGGCCGACGGCGTGCCACGCTACGCCTTCTACGGCAACGGCGCCGCCGACCGCCTGCTCACCGTCGAAGCCCTGCCGGTACTCGACGAGGCGGTGCGCGCGATCCATCTGGGCTCCTTCGCCACCGTGGTCGAACCGGTCGCGAGCGCGCTCGAAGCGCTGGTGCGGCGCGAGCGGGACCGCCGCCTCATCGCCTACGACCCCAACATCCGTCTCAACGTGGAACCCTCGGTGGAGCGCTGGCAGGACAAGGTCGAAACGCTCGCCGGCCTGGCCCATTTCGTGAAGATCAGCGACGAGGACGCCCACCTGCTCTACGCCGGCACCGCCGACGATGCACTCGCCGAGCGCTGGCTGGCCGCCGGCGCGAAGCTGGTGGTGATGACCCGCGGCGGCGCGGGCGCAAGCGCCTGGAACGCGGCCGGCCGGGTGGACGTTGTCGCCCCGCAGGTGAGGGTGGTCGACACCGTCGGCGCCGGCGACACATTCCAGGCCGCCAGCCTGACCTGGCTCGCCGAGAACGACCTTCTGAATCCGGACGTCCTCGCCGGCCTCGATGCCGAGCGCGTGCGGGCGCTGCTGCAGTTTGCCGCGCACAGCGCGGCGATCACGTGCTCGCGTCGCGGCGCCGACCTACCCCGGCGCGCCGAGGTGGGCGCGGCCTGAAGCCGGCGCGGGGCCTTGCCCTGCGCCGGCAGCGCCGCTCAGGCGGCGACGGCGCCGTCACGCTGCCGGCTCAAACGCGCGCCCACCCGCGCAGGCAGACCGAACAGTTGCAGCGCCCGGTCGACCCGATGCGGGCCGATATCTAGCCCGACGTGACCGCCATCGTCGGCACGCTCGCGCCAGCGATCCTGCAACTGCGGCGGGAAGTGGTCGAAGCGCGACTCCAGCCAGGTGAGACGACCGAACTGCCCGCCCGCGAGCAACTCGCGCAAAGCCAGGAAGTCGCTGTCCCAGCGCCGATTGCAGAACACGGCGAGCACGCGGCCGCTACGCGCGGCGAGCCTTGCCAGGTCGCGCGCAACGGCCAAGCTGTGCGTGAAGCGCATGCCCACCGCAACGTGGCAGCCGGCGCGCAGCGCTGCCTCGGCCTGTGCGGCGTGGGTGGCGTTGGGGCTGGCGACAACCGCGAGGTCGATGTCGCCGCGATACGAGCTCTGCTGCGGCGTGGCAAGCACTTCGACGCCGGGCAGCGCACGGGCGAGTTCGTCGCCGCGGAGGCTCGCCACCAGCGCGAACTCGCGGCCGGGCGTGTGCCCGATCGGCGGGGCGTGGAACACCCTGCCCACCCCACCGTAGCCGATGAGCGCAACGCGCAGGCGCCCCGCGCTCATCGGATCCCCGCCTACGCCAACGCCGCGCTGAGCAGCAGCACGTCATCGACGCTGCGGAAGCGGCCGGCGCTCATCCTGAAGTGCGCCATGGTCTGCTCCCGGCCTTACTTCGAGCGCACCTTGGCGAGTTCCTGCTGGACCTCGTTCCACAGTTCGGCGCCGACATCGGCGGCGACCTTCTGCGTGATCGGCTCGATCTTCTCGCGCATGCGCTGCACCTCGTCGCCCGTCAGCGTGTTGACCGTCATGCCCTTGCTTTCGAGTTCGCCCAGCGCCCGTGCTGCCTCCTCGCGGGTGTCCTGGCGCTCGAAATCGCGCGCGTTGCGCGCGGCCTGCATCAGGATGTCCTGCTCATCCTTGCTCAGCTTGTCCCACCACTTCTTGCTGGCGAGCATCACCCACGGGCTGTAGACGTGATTGGTCACGGTCAGGTACTTCTGCACCTCGTAGAACTTGCTGGTGAGGATGGTGTTGAAAGGGTTCTCCTGGCCGTCGACCGCCTGCGTCTCGAGCGCGGTGAAGAGCTCGGAGAAGGACAGCGGGATCGCATTGGCACCCAGCGTCTTGAAGGTTTCGAGGAAGACGTTGTTCTGCATCACCCGCAGCTTGATGCCGCCCAGGTCTTCCAGGCTGTTGACCGAGCGCTTGTTGTTGGTGAGGTTGCGGAAGCCGTTTTCCCAGTACACCAGGCCGACGAGCCCCTTCTCCTGCAGCTTGTCGAGCAGCTTCTGGCCGACCGGGCCGTCGAGGACGGCGTCGGCCTCCTTCTCGTTGGCGAACAGGAAGGGCGTGTCCCACAGCGCCATCTCGGGCGTGATGCCCACCAGCGTGGCGGTCGAGCCCACCATCATTTCCTGCGCGCCACCGATCAGGGCGTTCTGCATCTGCACGTCCGAGCCCAGGCTGGCGGCGCCGAAGGCGCGCACCTTGAGCTTGCCGTCGGACAGCTTCGCCACCTCATCGACAAAGCGTTTGGTGGCGCGGCCCTGGTTGGTGTCTTCGGCCAGGCCGTAGCCGAAGCGGATCATGCGCGACTTGACGTCGGCCGCGGCGGCGCCGCCGACGGCACCCGCGCCGAGCAGCGCAGCGGTGGTGAGGGCGATCAGGGTGCGGCGAAGGATTTTCATGGTGTCGTCTCCAGACAGGGGGGGTGGCGGGGGTGGCTCAGGACATCCAGGCAAGCGGCGCGGTGACGATGACCGGGAAGGCGATCAGCAGGCCGAGCAGGATCAGGTAGATGGTGAGGAAGGGAAGAACGCCGGTGACCGCCGTCTCCATGCGCAGGCGGCCCACGCCGGAGACCACGTTGAGCACGGTGCCCACCGGCGGCGTGATCAGCCCGATCGAACCGGTCAGGATGAACACGACACCGAAATACACCGGGTCGACACCGGCCTTGACCGCCAGCGGCGCGAGCACCGGGCCGAGGATCAGGATCGCGGGCGTCAGGTCCATGACCATGCCGAACAGCAGCAGAAACACCACCACCGCCACCATGAACAGACGCGGATCGCTCATCACCGGCGCCAGCGAGTCGGCCAGCTCCGAGGGCAGGTCGGCGAGCGTGATCATGTAGGCCGAGGCCGTCGCCGCCCCGCACAGGAACATTACCACCGCGGTGGTGCGCGAGGCGGCGACCAGCACGTGGTACAGGCGCTTGAAGTCGAGCTCGCGATACACCACGGTGGCGACGAAGAGCGCATACACCGCGGCGACCACGGCCGCCTCGGTCGGCGTGAAGATGCCGCCGCGCAGGCCGCCGACGATGATGACCGGCAGCATCAGCGCCCACACGCAGGAGCCGAGCACCTTGACCCGCGCGCTCCACGGCTGGCGCGGCGCGACCGCAAAGTCCTGTCCGCGCTGCACCCAGCGCCAGGCGAAGATCAGGGCGATGCCCATCAGCACGCCGGGCACGATGCCGCCCAGGAACAGCTTGGTGATCGAGGTGCCGGTGGTGACGCCATAGATGACCATCGGCATCGACGGCGGAATGATCGGCGCAATGATGCCGCCCGCCGCGATGAGACCCGCCGAAGGGCCTTCCGGATAGTTCTGTCGCCGCATCATCGGCAGCAGCAGCGTCGCCAGCGCGGCGGTGTCGGCAATCGCCGAGCCCGACATGCTCGCCAGCATGATCGCGGCGCCGATCGCGACCAGTCCGAGGCCACCGCGAATGTGACCGAAGAAGGCCTGCGCCAGGTCGATGATGCGCCGCGACAGGCCGCCCGCGTTCATCAGCTCGCCGGCCAGCACGAAGAAGGGCACGGCCAGCAGCGGAAAGCTGTCGATGCCGGCCAGCACGTTCTGCGCCAGCAGCTGGGCGTCGAAGAAGTCGAGATGCCACATCAGCGCGATCGCGGTCAGCATCAGGGCGAAGGCGATGGGCGCACCCAGCGTCATGGCGACGAAGAGCACGACGAGGAAGATCAGGATGCTCATGCTTGACGATCCTCGCTGGCGTTGTCGTCCGCCTGCTCACGCTGGCCGCGAAGTGTATTGACCGCCAGCAGGCCCAGCATCGCCGCCGCCATCACCAGCACGGCGGCCGCAGTCAGTGCCAGCGGATAACCCATAACCGGGCTGTAGATGCCGACGCCGACCTTGACCTGCTCGTAGGCGCCCTGGATCAGCAGCAGGATTGGATACAGCACCAGCACGCGGGTGATCCAGGTGCAGGCCTGGCGCGCGCGCCGCGGCAGGCGGGACTGCACGAGATCGAAGCCAAGGTGACGATTCTCCGCACTGGCGAGGATGGCGCCCAGGCAGACCAGCCAGACGAAGAGCAGCCGCGCAAGCTCTTCCGAGCTCGCAAAGCCGGTGCCCGCGGTGTAGCGCAGCACCACGTTCATGAATACGGCGATGACCATCACCGACAGCATCAGGGCCATCAGCAGCTCGATGAGATGCTGCAGCCAACGTCCGATCGTTTGCATTCAGACCTCCTCCGTCAGCGCCTGGTCGAGCCAGGCGACGACCTGCTCGACGAGCGCCTCGCGCTGCGCAGTCGCATCCACGGTAAGCACCCCGGGCTCGCCGCAAGGCGGCTCGAGCGCGGCAAACTGGCTGTCGACGAGGCTGGGCGGCATGTAGTGGCCGGGCCGGTTGGCGACCCGCTCGGCCGCCGCGTCGCGTGAAAGCTCCAGAAAGACGAAGCGTAGGCCGGGCGCGGCCGCGCGCAGTTGATCGCGATATCTCGCCTTCAGCGCCGAGCAGGCCATGACGGCCGGCTGACCGCGCGTGCTGGCGTCGCGGAGCTTGTCCGCAAGCAGTCCCAGCCAGCCGGCGCGGTCCGCGTCGTCAAGCGGAACGCCACGGCGCATCTTGTCCACGTTCTCGGCGGGATGGAACTCGTCGGCCTCGATGAAGGCGGCGCCGTAACGCCCGGCCACGCCCCTGCCCAGCTCACTCTTGCCGCACCCCGACACACCCATCACCACGAGGGCGGGAACCGGGGCACTCATGATGCACCTGCAGAGTGAGATATCGCTATCTCGCCAATACGAACGCTTTTCATGCTCGCTGCCTCCTCTGGCTTCAACACTTTTCATACTTCATGGATGCACCCCAGACGGCTTCACAGCCCGCTAGCCGGGGGCAGCAAGGCGCGTCCAGCGATGAGGTAGCGCTATCCTAACGCCGCACCTTGGGGACCACAAGGCCATCAGGAAATTTTTTTTAGCAATTCAAGGTGTCGATGCGGCGCCCCTCAAGCGCTCTCCCGGCACACCAGCTCGAAGCCCACATCCACGGATGCGACCGGCACCGCCTCCCCGCGCATCATGCGCACCAGCATCGTCGCCGCCCGGCGCCCGATCTCGGCACGTGGGGTACGCACCGTGGTGAGGCGCGGCACGGTGCATTCCGACCCCTCCAGATCGTTGAAGCCTGCCACCCGCAGCTGTTCGGGCACCTTCACGCCGGTGCGCAAGGCCTCGAGCAGCGCCCCCTGCGCGAGGTCGTCGTTGCAGAAAAAGAGCGCCTCGACGTCGGGGTGACGCCGCAGGTAGTCGGTGAACAACTGCCCGCCCAGCTTGACCGAGGAGCGCGCCGGGCTCAGCAGCTCGAGCGCCGGGTCGTAACAGCCGGCGGCCTGCATCGCCCGCCGATAGCCTTCGGCGCGCTGCATGGTGCGCGCATCGAGCTGGGCAGCGACGAAGCCGACCCGCCCTCGCCCACCGCCCAGCAGGTGGCGCGTCACCGCCTCGCCGGCCGCCACCTGCGACAGGCCGACGCAATGCACGCCCGGCGCATCGGTCAGCTCCATCAGATAGACACAGGGCACGTGGCTGGACTCGATCAACCGCCGTGCCGCCTCGTTGCGCTCGAAGCCGGTGATCAGCATGCCGCTCGGCCGATGGGCAAGGTAGTTGCGCAACAGCTTTTCTTCCTCGTCGCGCGCATAGTGGGTATTGCCGATCAGGACCTGGTAGCCCGCCGGCGCAAGAACCTCGTGCGCCGCCTCGAGCAGGTCGATGAACACGGTGTTCGCCAGCGACGGCACCAGCACCACCACCGACCGACTGCGGGCGGATGCCAGCGCGCGTGCCGCCGGATCGGGCACGTACTGAAGCTGCTCGGCCGCAGCGCGCACGCGCTCGGCCAACTCCGGCGCCACGCTGTCGAAGCCGCGCAGCGCCCGCGATGCGGTCATCGGACTGACACCGGCCAGCGCGGCCACGTCCTGCAAGGTGCTGCCGCCGCGCGTGCGCGGGGTCGCGGTTCTGGGCTTCTTCATCACGAAAGCGGGAGCGAAGGGCGATGCGCTTAGGATAGCGCTATCCACCGCACCGAGGGCGAGTTTCGATGCCGGACCCCAGCCCTTCGCGGCAGCGCGATCGCCCAGCGTGCGCAGACCGGCGAACGCGCTTTGATGCAACCTCGATCGACCTTGTTGCGGGGCACGATCTCGAACTACCTGCCGATCGACGCCCCGGTGCGGGTCTTCGCGCTGGCCCCCTTCCTGATCCTGCTCGCCCCCAGTCAGCCGGCGAAGGCCGCGCGCTCCGCCGCGTTCAGCGGCAAGGGCAGCATGCAGCCGAGGCGTGCCGCCTCCACCACCGTTTCCAGCACCGCCATCGTTGCCACCGCCTGTGCCGGCGGCACCGGATTGGCGCCGCGGCCACGGATGGCCTCGCCCACCGCGGCGTAGAAGGCCTCGTAGCGTCCGCGCGCAACCGGCAGGTGGACGCTCTCGCCCTCGCCGCGGCGCAGGCGGGCCGGCCGCGCATCCTCCGCCCACGCCGTATCACCCGGTACCAGGCCGGCCTTGAGCTGGTCCTCCTGCACGTCCAGCCCATGGCGAATCCAGCTTCCCGCGGTGCCGTGCGCGGCAAAACGCGGCAGCCCGCCGCCGA
>RRZU012448139.1_pt1 | contig 16447 bp, 16 predicted proteins | sample 2165561 | NCBI WGS metagenome assembly RRZU01 (sample SAMN10456909, study PRJNA506462) | wastewater metagenome | isolation source: wastewater sludge | place: USA: Moscow, Idaho
AACAAAGTTGGAAAATATTAGATCATCATTTGAAGCAAGTAAAATAGTTGAAAAATATATTGGTTCAAAAGCGATGGATGATTTTTATTGGTCTCCTCTAGGACCAATGAATTTTGGGGATGTATTAAAAGTTAATTTTATTAAGAAATATCCAGAAAAAAAAGAAAATATTGAAGAATTGCAGAAATTTAAAACAGAAGTATATGATGAAATTAATAGATAGTATTAAAATATATAAAGTGGCCAACTTTTTAATAGTAGAGTTGGCTTTTTTTATTTTAACTTTCAATATAAGTATGATATAATAGAGTATAATAAATTAAACATATTTAGATATTTAAATAGAAGGAGATAAGGAAGTGAGTAAAAAAGCAACAATAATAACATATGGTTGTCAGATGAATGTTAATGAAAGTGCTAAAATGAAACAAATGTTTCAAAATATGGGCTATGATATGACAGATGATATAAAAGAATCTGATGTTGTATTTTTAAATACATGTACGATAAGGGAAGGTGCAGCAGTAAAAGTTTATGGTAAGCTAGGAGAGCTAAAAACGCTTAAAGAAAAGAATAATAATGATTTAATAATAGGTGTTACAGGTTGTCTAGCACAAGAAGTAAGAGAAGATTTTATAAAGAAGGTACCTTATGTTGATTTAGTTCTTGGAAATCAAAATATTGCTAAAATACCTGATGCATTAGAGAAAATACAATCTGGTGAAATAGAGCACATTGTATTGGTTGAAGATGAAGATGAATTACCAAAGAGAGTAGATGCCGATTTTGGTGATGACTCAATAGCATCTATATCGATTACATATGGATGTAACAATTTTTGTACATTCTGTATAGTTCCATATGTTAGAGGAATGGAAAGATCAGTACCATTGAGAGAAATAATATATGATGTTGAGCAATATGCAAGAAAAGGATATAAAGAAATATTATTTTTAGGACAAAATGTTAACTCTTATGGAAGCGATAGATTAGATATGAAAGAAAATTTTGCACTACTCTTAGAGGAAAGTGTTAAAGTAGAAGGTGATTTTTGGATAAAATATGTATCACCACACCCAAAAGATTTCACTGATGATGTAATAGATGTAATTGCTAAAAATCCTAAAATATCTAGAATGCTTCACCTTCCTTTACAATCTGGCTCTACAAAAATATTAAATGCAATGAGTAGAGGTTATACAAAAGAAGAATTTATAACATTAGCTAAGAAAATAAAAGAAAAAATACCTGATATAGGAATAACAACTGATATTATCGTAGGTTTTCCTGGAGAAACAGATGAAGATTTTCAAGATACTATGGATGTAGTTAATGAAGTTGGATTTGAAAATGCATTTATGTTTATGTATTCGAAGAGAACTGGAACACCAGCTGCTATTATGGAAAATCAGGTTGATGAAAATGTTAAGAGTGAAAGATTACAGCAACTTATGAGATTGCAAAATGCTAAAGCAAAAGAAGAGAGTACAAAATATTTAGATAAAATAGTAAAAGTGCTAGTTGAAGGTCCTAGTAGGAAAAATGAAGAAATGCTATCAGGTAGAACATCATCACATAAAATAGTATTATTCAAGGGAGATAAAAAATTAATTGGAAAGTTTGTAAATGTAAGAATAGAAGAAACAAAAACATGGACTCTATATGGTAAAATTGAAGAATAAATTTTAAATAGTATATGTAAATATATATTTACATATATAAACTAATAATAAATGACAAAAGGAGGATGTATATCTTTACAGTTATACAATAAATTATGCGAAATGGTATTAATGTATATAATTTATACCCACAACTAGTGGGGCATATTTCAAAATGGAGTGAACACTTAGATAGAGTATCAGAAATGAATTTTAAATGGATTTATGTTAATCCATTTCATTTACCAGGATTTTCTGGTTCGTGTTATTCGTTAAAAAGTCATTATCTATATAATCCATTATTTACTAAAGGAAGTTTTGATTATGAAAATCTAGAGAATGAGAAAGAAAAAGGAGATAATTTAATAAAAGAATTTTGTTACAATGCGAGTAAAAAAGGATTGAATGTTATGATGGACATAGTAATAAATCACACTTCTTTTGATTCTGAGTTGATTGAAAATCACTCTTATTGGTATGAACATAATAGCGATGGAGAGATAAAAAAACCAGGCACATTGGAAGATGGACATTTTATAGAGTGGGGAGATTTATTACAGATAGATAATTTGAGTAAAGATATTGAAACAAGAAGAGAAATATGGAAATATTGGAGAGATTATCTAACACATTACATTAATTTAGGAATAGAAGGATTTAGATGTGATGCAGCATATATGGTTCCAACTGAATTATGGAAATTTTTAATATACGAAATAAAAAAACAAAATCCAGAGATAATATTTTTAGCTGAAACTCTTGATTGTAAGCCAGAAAAAATAAAAGAACTTTCAGATGCAGGATTTGATTTTGTAATGAATAGTATTAAATGGTGGAATTATAAAGATCATTGGTTTATGATGGATTACTCAAAATGGATGGGAAGTGCCAGTTCTTTATCATTTACTGAAAATCATGATACAGAGCGATTTGCAAAAGAAAATGGAACAAAAGATAAAGCTATAGCAACATATGCGATTCAAGCATATTTCTCATCAAGTATAGCTATAACAAGTGGATTTGAATTTGGATTTACTAAAAAAATTGATGTTGTCTCAACAAATCCAATGGATTGGGAAGTAGGGACATATGACATAACAGATGAAATAAAAAGAATAAATAAAATTAAATCAACATATGAAATATTGCATGAAGATAGCAAAGTATATGTTTATGATTTTTATAATGATAAAATATTTGCTTACATTAGAGAAAGTAATGATGGTAAGGAAAATATTATAGTTGTAGCTAATCTATGTGAAACTGAAGGAGTGGAAATTAATATCCCTAATATGTACAGTATATTAAGATCTGAAAGAATAGTAGACATTTCACACGGACATAGAATGAATGTCGTGAAAAATGAATTGAATTATTATTTACAGCCTAATGAAGTAAAAATATTTTATGCGAAAAAAGGAGAATAAGAATAGGAATGAAAGAACTTTTAGAATTAAAAATAACAGGATTGAGGAAATTGGCAAAAGAATATGAGATACCTAATTTTGCAAGTATGACTAAAGCAGAATTGATAAATTATGTAGCTATAGAAAAAAAATCGAGAACAAATCCAAAAGTAAAAATAGTAGCAAAAGCAAAAGATGATTTAATGGAAGATCCAGAAGGAACAATTTACTACGGAATGGGTAAAATGGATGTTTTAGCAGATGGATATGGATTTTTAAGATCAACAACAACAGGAGCAGACGCATATGTATCAAATTCTCAAATAAAAAAGTTTGGACTTAGAAATGGTGACATTGTTTGTGGTGAGTTAAGAGCACCTATTGGTAGAGAAAAAAATTATGCATTAATAAAAGTTGATTTTATAAATGGAGATCTCCCAGAAAAGTCTAGAGATAGACCTTACTTTGATGATTTAGTACCTTCTTATCCTGATGAAAAACTAAACTTAGGTTCAGCAAGCTTATCATCAAGAATAATAGATCTTATTTCACCAATAGGAAAAGGGCAAAGAGGTTTGATAGTAGCACCTCCAAAGGCAGGGAAAACAATATTATTATCAACGTTAGCTAATGATATAATAAAGAATAATCCTGAAACAGAGGTTTGGATATTACTAATTGATGAAAGACCAGAGGAAGTAACGGATATAAAGGAAAATGTGAAAGATGCTGAAGTTTATGCTGCAACATTTGATGAAGATCCAATAGTTCATATAAAGGTAACTGAAAATGTCTTAGATATGGCAAAAAGAGAAGTAGAGAAAGGTAAGGATATTGTAATATTGATGGATAGTCTGACAAGGTTAGCTAGGTCTTATAATATAATAGTTCCATCGAGTGGGAAGTTGATATCTGGAGGAATTGATCCTAAAGCACTTTACTATCCTAAAAGATTTCTAGGAGCAGCTAGAAATATAAAAAATGGTGGAAGTCTTACAATAATAGCAACAGCACTTGTAGATACTGGAAGTAAAATGGATGATATAATATTTGAAGAATTTAAAGGAACAGGAAATATGGAAATTATTCTTGATCGTTCATTAGCTGAACTAAGGATATTTCCAGCTATAGATGTATTGAAAAGTGGAACAAGAAAAGAAGAATTATTAATAGAAAAAGAAAATCTTGAAAAAATATGGTTGTTAAGAAGAGAATTAAATAGAACTAATGAAGCAGAAGCACTAAGAAAGTTAATAGATTTAGTTAAAAAATATAAATCAAATAAAGAGTTATTATCAAAATTACCAAAATCAAAATAACATCTGAAAATTAATGATTGAAAAAAACAAAAAAGTATGGTAGTATAGTTGTAAAATGTCTAAAAATAAGATTATAAATAAGAAAGGAGTCGAAATTATGAGAAAAGATATACATCCAGAATATAAAACAGTTGTATTTGAAGATACAAGTACAGGAGATAAATTTTTAACTAAATCGACAAAGGCTACAAAGGAAACAACAACTTTTGAAGGTGTTGAATACCCAGTGCTTAAAGTAGCTACAAGTTCAATGTCTCACCCATTTTACACAGGAAAATCGAAATTTCTTGACGAAACTGGAAGAGTTGACAAATTTAAGAAAAAATATAACTTATAATATTAACAGAGTTACTATTGATAAAATGGTAGTCTCTGTTTTTTTTTGAATAAATCTTATAATATTGGAGTGATAAAAATGGCAGTTTATGAATTGAAACACCCTCTTATTGAGCATAAGTTAACAAATTTAAGAAATAAAGATACGGATACTAAATTATTTAGAGAGAGTTTAAATGAAATAGCTGGATTAATGGTATATGAAGCAACTAAAGATTTGAAATTGAGAGAAGTACAGACAGAGACTCCAATACAAATGGCAACTACAAAAGTACTTGATCAACCAGTTACATTAGTTCCAATATTGAGAGCAGGATTAGGTATGGTTGAAGGTATATTACAATTGCTTCCTACTGCAAAAGTTGGACACTTAGGTGTGTATAGAAATGAGGAAACATTAGAACCAGTTTATTATTATGCAAAGATGCCAACAAATGTTGCTGAGAGTAAAGTTTATATAACAGATCCAATGCTAGCAACTGGTGGATCAGCAATATATACAATAGATTATTTGAAATCTCAAGGTGTTACTAATATATCTATGTTATGTATAATCGCTGCACCAGAAGGAATATCAAAAGTTGTTGCAAAACACCCAGATGTTGATATTTATGCAGCATCAATTGATGAAGGATTAAATGAAAAAGCATATATTTATCCAGGACTAGGAGATGCTGGAGATAGAATATTTGGAACAAAATAATATTTATATAGTTTAATGTTGTGAAACATTGTAGTAATATTGTATAAATAAATAGTAAATATTTTTTAGCATATATGATATAATATAGTAAAATTGATTTCTTGTATTTTAGAAATTGATTTTACTATTTTAATATAAAAAGTTCATAAAAGGGGAATTTTTAATGAAAAGTTTTAAAGATAATCTTTTAACACAAGATGAAATGTCTCGAATTATAAATGAATTGAAGAACGAAAATAAAAAAGTGGTTTTTACAAATGGTATATTTGATATCTTGCACATTGGTCATTTAACTTACTTAGAGGAAGCAAAAGCATTAGGTGATGTTCTAGTTGTTGGTGTTAACAGTGATTCTTCTGTAAAAGTAAATAAAGGTGATAAAAGACCAATAAACAATGAGATTCATAGAGCTCAAATGCTATTAGGAACAAAATTTGTAGATTTTACTGTTATTTTTGATGAGAAAACGCCAGTAAATTTATTATCAAAATTGAGGCCATCAATTCATGTTAAAGGTGGAGATTATAAGAAAGAAGACTTACCTGAAACTAAGATTGTGGAGGATAATGGAGGAGAAGTAAAGATATTGTCTTTTGTTGATAATATCTCTACCACAGAAATAATAAATAAAATAATAGAGGCATATAAATGATAGATCAAATATTGAATATCGATGAAATGAATAATTTAGCTAAACAAATTGCTAAGACATACAAAAATGGAGGCTTCATAGGACTAATTGGAGATTTGGGAGCAGGAAAAACAACTTTAGCAAAGAGAATATGTAAAGAGTTTAATATAACAGAAAACATAAAAAGTCCAACATTTACATATGTTATAGAATATGATTCTGGTGATATAAAAGTTTATCATTTTGATGTTTATAGAATTACAAACATAGATGAGTTATATGAAATAGGATTTGAAGATTATATGCAAGAAGACAATGTATTAGTTATAGTTGAGTGGGCAAATAATATACTGTCAGAAATGCCAGAAGACACATTGTATGTAGAAATAAAGTACAATGATGAGTTTAGTAGAAAAGTATCAACTTATAGAATAGAAAATGGAGAATTAGAATATGTTAACATTTGCGATAACAACAACAACTAAAATGGCAAGCCTTTGTTTATTTGATGATATAAGGGGAGTACTTTGTGAAATATCTGTTGAAGTATCTAAGACACATTCTACAACAATTATTGATCAAATAGATAAGATGCTTGAATGGTCAGGAAAGACTCTTGAGGATATTAATAATGTAGTTGTATCTATTGGGCCTGGTTCATTTACAGGAGTAAGAATTGCGATAGCTACTGTAAAAGGAATGTTTTATGGACGCGATGTCTCTATATATGTAGTCAATGAATTAGATGCCCTTGCTTATCAAGCTATTATCAATAATACAGACTGTTATAAAATAATATCTATGATAGATTCAAATAAGGAGAAAATTTATTGTGCTAAATATGAATACAAAAAGGAAAGTTTAAATATTATCGGGGAACCGGAAGTTATTAAATTAGATAACTTAATTGATAAAATATTAAACAGCGAAGACAATTACGTTTTAGTAGGAGATGCAGTCATTCATTATAAAGAAAAGATATTAAAAACTATAATTGATAGAGTTATAATGTTAGATGATGTAGATTTAAAAATAAAATCATCAACATTAGTTAAAATGTTAAGAAATGGAGAGTTAGAAAAGGTAGACATATATAATATAAGGCCATATTATTTAGAAAAATCTCAGGCAGAAAGGGATAGGGATAACAATGCTTAAAAAGTTATTTGGATTTGGGAATAAGAAAGAAGAGGAACTTGAAAAAAAAATAGGTGAAGAAACTAATGATGGAATTGAAGAAAATCAAGAAATAATAAATAAAAAAATAAGTACACCTGAAGAAAAAGCAAAGGTAGTATTCAAAGATAGACTTGTTAATCCTAAAAAAGGATTTTTTACAAAGTTAAAGCAACTATTTGTTGGAAAACCTATTGATGATGAATTGTATGAGGAGCTAGAAGAATTGTTAATACAGTCAGATTTGGGATTTGAAATGACACTTAAAATAATAGAAGAACTAGAAAAAAGAGCTTCAAAAGTTAAAGCAAAAACATCAGAGGAAGTTTATAAAGAATTAAAGGATATATTGAAGGAAAAGTTAGTACAAGAAAATAATAAGCTAAATATAGAAAATGGAAAATTAAATGTCATTCTTGTTGTAGGTGTTAATGGAGTAGGAAAAACAACATCTATAGGAAAAATAGCAAGTAAATTAAAAAAAGAAGGAAAGAAAGTTATAGTTGGTGCTGGTGATACATTTAGAGCTGCAGCAATAGAACAACTAGAAGAATGGGGTAAAAAGACAGGTGTGGAGGTAATAAAGCAATCTCATGGAAGTGATCCTGCAGCAGTTGTTTTTGATGCAGTTAATGTGGCAAAGAATAAGGGATATGATGTTGTAATAATAGATACAGCAGGAAGATTACATAATAAAACAGATCTTATGAAAGAATTAGAAAAGATTAATAAAATAATAGTTCAACAAACTGGGGAAGAACAATTTGAGAGATTACTTGTTATAGATAGTACAACTGGTCAAAATGGACTTCAACAAGCTAAATTGTTTAATGAGCTTGTTGATTTAACAGGTATCGTTTTGACAAAGTTTGATGGGACAGCAAAAGGTGGAATTATATTTTCTATTTCAGAAGAGCTACATAAGCCTATAAAGTTTTTAGGTGTTGGAGAGGGAATAGATGATCTTAGAGAATTTGATACAAAAGAATTTGTTGAAGCAATATTTGAATAGTTAAAAATCAAATAGTTGAGATATTAAAAAAACACTTGATAAGAATAAAAAAAAGAGTATAATTATAAAGTAAATAATAATCATATTAAATACTAAAAAGGTGCAAAAAACAAATATATAAAAAAATGATGGGAGAGTGAGTAATTTGGTTAACTTAACAGATACTTTAATTGAAAAAGCAAAAATATTAGGAAAAACTATAGTTTTGCCTGAAACTGAAGATGTGAGGGTAATTCAAGCAGCTGAATTGATAGTAAAAGAAGGAATTGCTAAATTAATACTAGTAGGAAATTTAGCAAAAATAAGAGATGATGCTAAAGTTAATTCAGTAAATATTGATGGAGTAGAAATAATAGATCCGAAGACATATGAAAGAACTGAAGAATTTGTTATAGAATTACAAAAATTACGAGAAAAAAAAGGAATGACAATTGAGCAAGCAAGAGAAATAATGCTAACTGATCCAAGATTTTTTGGAGCAATGTTAGTAAGAATGGGACTAGCAGATGGTATGGTAGCGGGATCTAACTCACCAACAGCTCAAGTTCTTAAAGCAGCAATACAAGTTATAGGTGTAAAACCTGGATTAAAAACGGTTTCAAGCTCATTTATAATGATAACAAAGACACCTGAATATGGATATAATGGAGTCTTTGTGTTTTCTGATGGTGGAGTTATACCAGATCCAACGGCAGAACAAATGGCAGATATTGCAATCTCAGCTTCAGAAAAAGCTAAATTTACAGCAGGAATATTAGAGCCTAAAGTGGCATTTCTTTCATTTTCAACAAAGGGTAGTGCAGAACATCCAATGGTAACAAAAGTTCAACAAGCAGTTGAGATTCTTAAAACAAGAAATGTAGATTTTGATTTTGATGGAGAACTTCAATTAGATGCAGCGATTGTTCCTAAAGTGGGAGCGAAAAAAGCACCAGGATCAAAAGTAGCTGGTGTGGCAAATGTACTAATATTCCCTGATTTAAATTCTGGAAATATTAGTTATAAAATTGTTGAGAGATTAGCTGGAGCAAAAGCATTAGGTCCATTAATTCAAGGACTTGCTAAGCCAACACATGATTTATCAAGAGGTTGTAGTGTTCAAGATATAGTAGAAGTAGTAGCAATAACATCAGTTGAGTCGGAGCAATAATTCATAAAACATAATAGGAGGCAATAATGAAAGTATTAGTTATAAACAGTGGGAGTTCTTCATTAAAATTTGAATTCATAGATATGGAAAGTAAACAGACATTAGCAAAAGGGATTTGCGAAAGAGTAGGAATACAAGCACCAATATTTACATACAAAAATCTAGTAAAAGATATTAAGATAGATGAAAAAGAATCTAAAATGGATAACCATAAAATGGCTATAGATTTAGTATTACACACATTAACAGATTCAGAATATGGAGTAATTGCATCAGTAGATGAAATAGAAGCAGTTGGACATAGAGTAGTTCACGGGGGGGAAGATTTTCCCGACTCTGTAATAGTTGAAGGAGATGTAATAATTAAGTTAGAAGAATTGTCAGCATTAGCTCCACTTCATAATCCAGCAAATATTATGGGAATAAAAGTAATGCAAGAATTATTACCAGGAAAGAAAAATGTAGCAGTTTTTGATACAGCATTTCATCAAACTATGGAACCAAAGGCATATATGTATGCACTACCTTATGCAGATTATGAAGATTTCAAGGTTAGAAAATATGGGTTCCATGGGACATCACATAAATATGTTAGTGGAGTAGCAGCAGAAGTATTAGGTGGGGGAGACACAAAAATAATAGTTTGTCACTTAGGAAACGGTGCAAGTATGTCAGCAGTTAAAAATGGTAAAGTTGTAGATACATCAATGGGATTAACACCATTACAAGGACTAATGATGGGAACAAGATGTGGAGATTTAGATCCAGCAGCAGTGCTATATGTTATGGAAAAAAGAGGATTAGATTCAGCTGGAATGGATAAGAGAATGAATAAAGAATCTGGACTGTTAGGTATAACGGGTAATAGCTCAGACTTTAGAGATATACTAGCAGGAATTGAGGCAGGAGATAAAAGAGCAAAATTAGCATTTGAAATGTTTGCTTATAGAGTTAAATCTTATATTGGAGCATATTCAGCTGCTATGGGTGGCTTAGATGCAATTGCGTTTACAGGTGGAATTGGAGAAAATGCATTAAAAGTAAGAGAAGAGATATGTAAAGGATTAGAATATCTAGGTGTGGATTTTGATTTTGAGAAAAATTTGATAAGAACACCGGGAACGGTTGAATTAACTAAACCAAGTTCAAAAGTAAAAGTATTAAAAATAGAGACAGCAGAAGAGTTAATGATAGCAAATGATACTTATAGATTGGCAAAGTAAGAATAAATAAAAAGACATTAAATTTAAACAATTTAATGTCTTTTTATGATATAATTTTAAATGATCTTTAGTTGGAGGTAAATATGAAAAAAATAATATTTGGAGTCTTTATTTTATGGAGTTTGACTTATGGAGAAGGAGAAAAGGAAGTTTTTAAAGAGCTTAAAGAAGATGTTAATTACCAAAAAGAAATTAAGCAGTATGGAACGGATAAGCTTGTAGTAGGTCAATTATCGAATATATCTGTAACAGAAATTATAAAAACTACACCAGATATTGCTGAATTTTCAGTAACTTATTTAACTTCAGGATCAACAGCGGCAGAATCTTCCGATAAAAATGCTAAGAATATTGAGAAACTAAAAGAATATTTAAAAACATTAGGTATTCAAAAATCAGATCTAGAGACATTAAATTATAGAAATTATAGTTCTTCAGAAAGTGAAATAGTTCAAGTGGGGCCTAAAAAGGAAGAGTACGAGGTTGTTCAGAATGTTGAAGTTTATATGCCTGTAAATTTATTTTATCAAGTATTAGATATATTAGAAATGTATGGAATTGATACTCTAGATACTATGAATTCTAATAGTGGCTCTGATTTAAGTAGATTATATGTATTTAAGATGATAGAAAAAAATAACAATAAAGATGAAGCTAGAAGACAAATGGAAATGAAATTTAATACAATTAAATCAAAATTAGAAGAACTCGGAATAAAAACTCCAGAAATTACATACTATTCAAATGATAAAAAAGATTTTACAAAAACAGAAAAAAAAATAAAAAAGACATATTTTGTAGAGAATACTCTTAAGTTAAAAGTTAGAAATTTTGAAAATTTAGGTAAGATAATATCAAAATCAGAAGAGCTAAATATGAGAATAAGCAGTGAAATAAATTATAGTTTATCAGATGAAAAGCAAGATCAAGTAATGAAGGAAAAAGAGAAAGAAATATTTGAAAAATTGTTATCAAAAGTTGATAGAATATTAAATGTTAGTAAGTATAGTTCAGGAGATCCTGTTATTCTTTCATTTAATGAAAATGGGATCAATTTTAGACCTAATAACTTAAATTATTCAATTAATAGTAATTATGTAAATAATTTTAGTGTGAAATCTTATGATCAAAATGAGTCAAATGGGACTTCTGAAGTTGTTATTCAGACTCCTTCTGAATATGAAATAACACTTACATTATCAGGAAATTTTGATATACTGAAAAAAACAGATGAATAGAAATTAGGAGAAAATTATGGCACATGAGAAGATTGTTAAAGGAATGCTATCTTCAAAAAATTGGATAAATATATACAGAGGTTGTACTCATGGATGTATTTATTGTGATGCAAGAAGTAAATGCTATAATATGGATCATGATTTTGAAGATATTGAAATAAAGGTAAATGCAGTAGAAATACTAGAAGAAAAATTGAGTAAAAAACGCAATAAATGTATGATAAAAACAGGTGCGATGAGTGATCCATATATACATTTAGAAGAAAAATTATTGCAAACAAGAAAATGTCTAGAAATTATAAATAAATATGGCTTTGGTCTTAGTATACAAACAAAATCATCAAGAATATTAAGAGATATAGATTTACTTAAGAAAATAAACGATAATTCAAAATGTGTGGTTGAGATGACTATAACAACATATGATGATGAGCTATGCAAAATATTAGAGCCATCGGTTTCGGTAACATCAGAAAGATTAGAAACATTAAAACAAATAAATGAAGCTGGAATACCAACAATAGTGTGGCTTAGCCCAATATTGCCATTCATAAATGATACAGAAAAAAATATTATTAATATTGTTGAAAGTTGTGCAAAAGTAGGTGTATCTGGCATGATTTTTTTTAATGCAGGAGTTACTATGAGAGATGGAAATAGAGAATATTTTTATGAAAAATTAGATAAATATTTTCCAAATATGAAAGAAAAGTATAAAAGATTATATGGTAATAGTTATATATTAAAAAGCCCTAATAATAATGAATTGAGTAATTTATTTTATAAGCTTTGCAAAAAAAATAATATGATGTGTAATTCAGAAGAGATATTTAAATATTTAGAAGAGTTTCCAAACAATAAGTTAAATTTAATGAAATTAACAGATACAAAAGGTCATGATGAAGAGCAGTTGAAGCTGTTTTAAATCAATACTATGAAATGGAGAGGAGGAATATAAGTGATAATTCACAATGATAGAATTGAAACAGTTGATAAAAGGCTAATAACAAATAGTTATGATTTGAAATTTTTACAATGTTTGAGAGAGGAAATAAAATCATGTAAAGGGTTTAAATTTGTTATTGCATTTATAAAATTTTCTGGGCTCCAGCTAATAGTAGATACTTTGAATGAATGTAAAAATAGAGGAATTAAAGGTGAAATTATAACATCAAATTATCTTTATTCAACAGAACCAAGAGCAATAGAAAAATTAAAAGAGTTTGATAATATAGAAGTAAAAATAGTTGACTTAAATGGGTTATATGATGGATTACATGCAAAGAGTTATTATTTTGAGTATGAAAATTTTGTATCTATCTATGTTGGATCAAATAATTTAACGAAACCCGGCTTGAAACAAAATTCAGAATGGATATTACATAATTTAATTCGTATAGATGATGAGGTTTCAAAAAAGTTTAATAATGAATTTCAAAAATTAAAGTTTTTACCAGAAATATCACTTGATAATTATAAAATAATGTATAATGAAAATGTTATTAGAAATAAAAACATTAATTACATAATAGAAGAACATACAAAAAAAGATAAAGAGTTTGATGTGATTACTAAAAATATTATGCAATTAGAGGTATTATCAAAACTTGAAAAATTAAGGAAAAATGGTGAAAATAAAGGGCTTATAATAGCAGCAACAGGAACTGGTAAAACATATTTATCTGCATTTGATGCTAATGCTTTTAATGCTAAGAAATTGCTTTTTATTGTTCACAATAAAGAAATTGCAATAAATGCAAAAAAAACATTTGAAAAAATATTTTCCAATACAAAAAGCTATGGATATGCATGTGATGGAGATTTCGAGATAGAAAAAGATTTTATATTTGCATTACCAGGTACTATAAATAATAGATTAGATTCTATCGATAAGAATCTTTTCGATTATATAATATTTGATGAAGCTCATAGAATAGCAAGTAATGAGCAGCAAAAAATATATAATCACTTTAGACCAAAATTTATATTAGGTATGACAGCAACCCCAGAAAGAATGGATGGAAAAGATATATATAATTATTTTGATGATAATATAGTATCAAATATAAGATTAAAAAAAGCTTTAAATGATAACTTATTAGCTCCTTTTCATTATTTTGGAATATCTGATGATACTAACTACAAAGATTCAGATTTCAATAATTTAAAAGAAATGACCAAAAAATTAAATATTAATAGGAGGGCAAAGTTTATAATAGAAAAAATGGAGCTTTATGGTTATACTGGTGAATCTAAAAGAAAATGTTTAGCATTTTGTGTTACAAAAGAACACGCCATATATATGTGTGATAGATTTAAAGAAAAAGGATATAATTCAATAGTTTTAACAGGTGACAATAGTACAAAAGATAGAAATAACGCAATAAATAATTTAATGGATGAAAATAATGAGTTGGAATTTATATTTACTGTAGATATATTTAATGAGGGAGTTGATATACCAGGAGTAAATTTAATTCTTATGTTAAGACCAACAAATTCAGCTACAATCTTTATACAACAGTTAGGAAGAGGCCTTAGAAAATATAAAAATAAAGAATTTTTAACTGTTTTAGATTTTATAGGAAATCATAAAAATAATTATGTTATGATGTATGCGTTTATTGATGGAAATATATACGATCCAAGTTCTATGAAAGCAAAAATAAAATCAGGACAGTGGGGATTTCAAGATAATATTCATATTGAAATGGATAAAAAATCAATAGATAATATACTTAATAGTATTGATAAAATAAATTTTTCTAGCAAAATATATTTAAAAAATATTTATAATAGTTTTAAAAATGAATTCAAATCAAACAAAAAAATATATTTAAGAGATTTTTTGTTACATAATTATTCTCCTGATCCACTTAAATTTACATATTCTGAATTTAAAAATTATTATGACTTTGTAGATCACATAGAGAATAAAAAAATATTTTATATGTCTAAAAATTTAAGATCAGTAATTAATTATTTAATGATGATTGCACCTTTGAGAAGAACATTAGAATTAGAAATAATAAAAATATTATTGAATGGTGATATTGAATACAAAAAATTAGAAGAAAAAGTTATCAATATGAGTGGACTCTCAGAGAAAGATTTTTTAAGTGCGTACAATTTTTTGAAATATGTAGGGTTTACACCGGAAGAGAGACATAACAAGAAATTAGACAAAACTATAATAATCGATGAAGCAAACATTGTTAAATTAGGGATGGAATTTAAGAATAATGATAGAGAGATTTTTATAGATTTTGTTGATTATTTACTGAATAGGTATTATAGTGAAATAGGTGAAACTAAAGATGAATTGATATTATATCAAACATATACACATAAAACTGCAGCACTTATTTTAGGGAGTAATATGAAAAAGTCGATTTCTAGCTTTAGAGAAGGAGTTTGCAGAATGAATGATACTTTCCAAATGTTTATAAATCTTAAAAAAGATGATAATATTAGTGAATCAATAAATTATAAAGATGCATTTATAAATAATAAAGTTATGGCATGGGAAAGTCAAAGTGATACAAGTATTGATTCAAATAGAGGAAAAGAATTAATATCATATATTAAAAATAAAAATAAATCTTGGGATATATTTGTAAGAAAGTCTAAGGAGAAAATATTTGGAGAAACACCTAAGTATATTTATTTAGGAAAAGGAAGTCCACTAAATTATAAAAATAATAAACCAATATATTTTGAAATTGAACTAGAGAAAGAAGTCCCGGAGGAAATTTTTGTAGAATTTATGGAAGCTCAAAATAGATTGAATTAAAAAATATGATTTTTGTCATATAATTCAATATAATTATCAATAAAATCTAAATATTTTAAATTATATTGTAAAAAATGCCCTTACTTTTTTAATTTATATTCATTTGATGATATGAAAAAAATGTTTTAAATAATATATTATAATTTGAAAGGATTTATTTTATGAAAAAAATAATAAATGTTGTTGGAGCAGTTATTATAGATAATGATAAAATTTTTTGTGCTCAAAGATCAGAAAATTCTTCTCTACCTCTTATGTGGGAATTTCCTGGAGGAAAAATTGAAAAAGGAGAACAACCAGAAAATGCACTGAAAAGAGAAATAAGAGAAGAACTCAATATTGATATAGATATAATAGATTTTATTTGTAATGCAAGTTATGAATATAGTTTTGGATTTGTATATTTTAAAACATTTTTATGTAGGTCAAACAATATTGACAGCTTAGAACTATTAGAGCATAAAGATAGTAGATGGTTGTATGTTGATGAGTTATTTTCTCTTAATTGGGCACCTGTTGACATACCAACAATAGAAGCTCTCATGAAATTAAAAAAAAAATAGGCTCAATCTTATATCATTTTTTTACTTTATCGCTTAAAAAACATTTTTTTATCATGCAAACTTTTAATTTATAGGTTATACTATAGTATAATCAGAAGAGTTAAAGAAAAAATGAGAAGAGGGATAGTTATGGGAGCTTGGGATGTGGATGTTTTTAAAAATGATCCAGCATTGGACTGGTTAGAGGAATTTGTGCAATTTCCTGAAAGATCAACAATAGATGTTATATTAGATGA
>RRZU012337052.1_pt1 | contig 16446 bp, 14 predicted proteins | sample 2165561 | NCBI WGS metagenome assembly RRZU01 (sample SAMN10456909, study PRJNA506462) | wastewater metagenome | isolation source: wastewater sludge | place: USA: Moscow, Idaho
ACGTTGAGCGTCAGGGTGCGAAGCGTGCCGGTGAAGCCGTCTTTGTCTGCGGTGAAGGTGCCGATGTTGGCCATGATGATTTCTCCTTTTGGTTGAACAAGGTTCGCGCCCATCGCGTCCTTGTTGTGATCCGGCCGGCGGGGGACGGGCTGGCTGCACCGCTTGCGGGCGCAACGCAGTGGAGCGCCTGGAAGCGAAAAGAATTTGTCCCGCGAGGAATGCGCGCAGCGCAGGGGAAATTGTTTTCGCTGGAAGGTTGCTGCCATAGGAGCCCGGCCACCGCCAGGATTCACAAACAGACAGGACGCCTTGGGCCGACCCGCTCCGAAAGGAACATGGCCGACTCGGTTCCCCGCGTGACGGCTTCACCGGCCTGCTCCCTGACAACGGGCAAAGACAACGCCCAGCGACAATGGCGCAAGCACCCCTGACATAGCAGGCGGCCTCTTGCATGAGGCGTAGCGTGGAAGCTCCATTGCAGGCCCGGGCGGTGTGTCGGTGAACCGTCCTTCGTGACGTACAGGCGACGAACCGCCAGCGTCGAGGACGGCACGCTTTTGCACAACCTACGGCAGCAAGCCGGGGCGTAGCCCCACAAGTCCCGCCCATTGCAGCGGGGCTGCTTCTCGCAAGCGAAGCGCGCAGCGCCGCAGGCGCGAAGGCGTGAGGGATTGAAGCCGGATGGACATGACGCCATTGGCGGCATGGGGCGGAGCCCGAAAGCCCGGCGGCGTGTTGCGCCGACACGTCCTGTACCTTTTTCAAGAATAAAACTATAATTAGCCGCCATACTATATGGCGGCATCAATAATGAATCTGGAACAGAAATACCAAGCGCTGCTGCAAGAGGCGCAGCGCCGACAGCTTCCCGACGTGGCGAGCATCCGGCTGTGTTTTCAAACGCTGTCCCTGGCATCGGCCATCGACCGCGACTGTGCCGCGCTACTGGCCCCGCATGGCCTGTCCGAAGGCCGCTTCGTCATCCTGTTCCTGCTCGATGCCGCCAGCGAAGGGCTTGCCCCGAATGCGTTGGCCGAACAGGCCGGTGTCACCCGCGCCACGGTAACGGGTCTTCTCGATGGCCTGGAGCGCGAAGCCCTGATCGAGCGCCAGGCCGACGCCCACGATCGCCGTGCCCTGCGCATCCGTCTGACCCGCAAGGGCAAGCAGGTGGCCAAGCAGGTCTTCGAGCAGCATGGTCGCTGGATTGCCGGTCTGTTCGGCAACCTATCCACGTCAGAGCGCGAACAACTGGCGGCACTGCTCGACAAGGTGGCGGCGAATCTGGGCAACACAGAAAAAGGCACATCGCCATGAATGCACAGGTACCGCGCAAAGGCGCAACCCGAGCCGCTGACATACCCGTCGATGTGCTCGATGCCTTGTCCCGTGGCGACCTGCAAAGCGCCACGCTGGCCGAAGGACTGGCACTCGACCAGGCCCGGCTGCTGCACACGGTTTTTCCCGATCTTTCGCCGCAAACCCTGCATGCGGCCGACGCTGCCTGCCAACTCGGCATCCTCAAGCGCATGGCAGGTATCGGTGCCGCGCTGCTCGCCGAACTTGGTGTCGTCGGCATTGCGCAATGCCAGGCGCATACTTCGGACACTGTGCGCGGTTGGGCCTGCTTCATGGTCGGCGCACAATCGGAGCTGGATTTGTCGGCCCGGCTTGCCGCCATTCGACCGCTCGCCGATGACACACATTTCGGCGTACGCGAATGGGCGTGGATGGCGGTACGCCCACATCTTGCCCAGGAACTGAATGCCGCCATCGACCATCTGGCTGCATGGACGGCATCGCCGTCCGAGCGTTTGCGCCGCTTCGCCAGCGAGGCGCTGCGTCCTCGCGGCGTGTGGTGCGCCCACATCGCCGCGCTCAAACAGCAACCGGAACGGGCGCTGTCGATCCTTTCATCACTGCGCGCCGATCCATCGGCCTATGTGCAGGACTCGGTGGCCAATTGGCTCAACGATGCCGCCAAGGATCAACCCGACTGGGTGCGCGGCCTCTGCGCGCAATGGCTGCAAGGCCAGCCTGCCAACGCCACGCGCCGCATCTGCCACCGCGCCCTGCGCAACCTGAAATGAAGGAGAGCGCCACCATGTCCCACTATCTTGTTGAACTCTACACGCCCAATAGCGCATGGCGCGCATTGCCTGCTGACAGCCGCCAGCAGTTTCTGGACGGCATTCAGACGGCGATGGGCGGGCTGTCCAGTCTGGGTGTGGAAGTGCTGGCCTTGGGCGAGACGGATACGGGCATCGACCGTGCCAGCGAATACCGCTTCCTGGGCATCTGGCGCTTTCCCGATCTGCAAGCGCGGGATGCGCTGCTAGCGGGCATCAAGGCCAGTGGTTGGTACGACTACTTTGACCATGTGAATGCCGCCTGCAACGCAGGCGGATTCGAGCATCATCTGGCTGCACTCGCGGCCGGATGATGGCGTGCGTTCAAGGCACGGCTTGAGGAAAGCAGAGCCTTGATGCTGTTTGTCTTTCACACCGGACGCGGCCACTGCCGCGTCCGGATTTTTGTAACCATCGCGTCCAGGGCGAAACGGCCTGGGCGCGGGGCTGATCGTGGTTATTCCTTCGTCCCAACAATCCACCACACGGCACGCGACAAGGCGCGGCCTGTGATGGGGGGAATGTCGGCCAGGTCGGCGCGGACTGTCCAGCCGCGAGGCGGACGGTAGCCACGCACGTCGCCATCGCCATGCCAGCGGCGGGCGCGTACCGTGCCGGGGGCATAGGTTGCGCCCATGCGTGGGCGGCTCGTGTCGGTGTGGCTCATGGTCGGCATCCTCGACGTGATGCGCCCCGGTCGGAACCGGGGCGCTCATCGGTGCAGGGTCAAGCGGTCAATGCCTCGGCCGGTTCATCGGTCACGGTGGCGGTGTCCGTGGCGTCGGCTTCCGCTTCCGTCGCCACGTCCTGCGCGGCCTGCTGCGGGGCTTCGGCTACGAAGACGGCGGGCATCCACCCGGTGCCGTCTGCCAGCCGCTCGGCTTCGCTGGCAATGTCGGCCTTCTTCAACTTCGCCAGCCGGGAAACTTGCTCGGGCGCGTAATCTCCCACGGCATCCAGAATTGCAGCCTTCGGGATGTGCTGGAAATAGCCTTCGCTGGTGGGCTTCCACCATGCCGCCATATCCAGCCCCACGGCCTGCGCCAGTTCTTCGCCCGGTTGCTGCTGTGCAGCGCGAGGTGTCACCACATCCACCGTAGCCGCCACGCACACCGCCAGCAGGCGCACCAGTTCATCCTGCGACTTCGCCAGCAGCACGGCGAACAGTTCGGCGCAGTCCTGCGGCAGCGCTTCGCCTGCAACCTGCTGCAATTCGCGCAGCGCCACGACAGCAGGCGAATCGGGTATATCCGGGGCGATGCCTTCCAGCCGGTCTTGCGCTTTGAGGCTCACGCCCAGCGGCAAGTCACGGCCGTGATAGCCGTCTTGCAGCACGGTCTGCACCATGCCATGCACCAGTGCGGCCAGCGCCACCTGTGGATGCCGGGCCACCTCGATTTGCAGCGCGGCGGTGCGGTGGGCGCTCAACCGCTGCGCCAGCTTGTCGGACATGGCGGCGATTTTGGGTTGTCCTTCGTTGTCTCCGTCCTCGCCTGTGTCATCGTTCCCGGCTTCGCCATCGCTTCCGAACCCCTGCCGCAGCCGTTCCAAGGTGCGCAGCGCCTTGGCTTCGGCTTCGCGCAGCAGGCCGCGATGCACCACGATCTGCCCTTGCCGGTCGAGCGTGACGATGGCACCGGCTGCGGCTTTGACGTTGGGGCTGTAGTCCAACAAGGTATCTTCCAACGCCTGCAACTGTTCGCCCAGGTGGTCGCCTTCCTCCTGCAAGGCTTCTGCCTTCTCCTCGTCGTCTGCTTCCATCGCGGCATCCACCGCTTCGCCAATGGCCAGCATCTTTTCTTGCAGCTTCTCCATGCGCTGCGCTTCGCGTTTGTTCGGGGTGCGGCGTTCCCGTGGCGCACGATGGAAGGCTTGCAGGTCGGCATAAGTGGCGCTGGGCGTGGCATCCACCCATGCCCAGTCTTCGGCCTTCACCTCGGCGGCGATGCCCGCCAGCTTGTCTTGCGCCAGCCGTTCCAGCAGCGCGGCATCGGTCAGATACACGCCCGCATCGCCTTCCGCGAACAGGTCGCGGCGGATGCCGCCGCCTGCGGCTTCGTAGGTGTTCAGCTCCACGAAACGCACCAGCGGATGCCGGTAGGCGTCAATCTCGCGCTCGGTGAGGCGGTCGCGCAATTGGGAAGGGTTGCGCTGCCACGTCGGCGCGTCGTAGAACGCGGTTTCCTGCGCGGCGTGGTCGTCGGTAATGGACAAGGCCATCAACTGATCGAGCGTGACGGCATCGGCCCGATAGTCCGCCATCAGGCGCGGCGAGACATTCGCCAGCTTCAAGCGACGCTGCACCACCAGCGGCGTAACGCTGAAATCCGCCGCAATGTCCTCGATGGGTCGGCCTTCGGCCACCAGCGCGGCGAATGCCTCGAACTGGTCGGCGGGGTGCATGGCTTCGCGCTGCACGTTCTCGGTGAGGCTGGCCGTGCGGGCGGTGCCATCGGCCACCAACAGGCAAGGCACTTCCCATTCCTTGCTGATGCGGCGCTTCTTCGCCAGCAGCTTCAACGCGGCCAGCCTGCGGCCACCGGCCACGACTTCGTAATGCTCGCCATCGGCGGCGGCAATGACGATGAGGTTTTGCAGCAGGCCGACACGCTGAATGCTCGCGGCGAGTTCGGGAATGGACATGCGCGGGGTCTTGCGCACGTTGCGGCCAGCAGGACGCGACACCAGCCGCGACAGCGGAACCAAAATCAGGTTCTTGGTCGGGTCGGCGGCTTCCAGCGGGATAGCGGCGGCGGTGTTGAGGGCGCGGGCTTCGGTTTGGGTAATGGCGTTCATGGTGATAACTCCTATCGGTTCAGGGATGCAGCAGCGAAGAAAGCGGCAAGGGCTGCTGCCTGCCCCTGCCGCGTGGGGAATCAGGCCTTCAACTGGCGCAGGCCATCGGCCAACATCCAGAGGGCGCGATTGAGGCGCACATCGGAATCAATGCCCTGCACGGGGCGGGTCTGCTGGCGGCGTCCGTTGGCGCTGCGGCCATGCAATCCGCCTTTGGTCAGGTTTTCTTGGGTGCGGTTGAACACGCTCCACAAGTCCGGGCGGCGGTCGTCGAACCGGCGCGGCATCAGGATTTGGCTTTCCGTGATGGGCGCGGGCTTGTTATCGGTGGGGTCGTACTTGAGGGCCAGCGCGGAACGGGCGAACACTTCGGCTTCGCCTTCGTCCAGCGTGATAGCGCGCATCAGGTCGCGGGATTCCTTCACGCGTTCGAAGCCGCTCAACACCTCGAAAGCGCCTTCGATGACAGAACCGGCCACGTCGCCCTTGTGCGGCACGCGCACATCGGCCACGGTATCGCCGCACACAAGGCCATTGCTGCAAACGAACCGGAACATTCCGGCCAGCATCTGATAGCTGCTGGTGCCGTCGTGCGAGTTCAGCAGCACGATTTCATTGGCTTCCGCGCCGTTGATCTGACTGGCATGGCGCAGGCGAATCATGTGTTTGGTGTAGTCGCGGCGGTCGTCGTGCCGCACGCGGGTTTGCGCTGCCATGAAGGGTTCAAACCCTTCCTTGCGCAGTTCCGCCAGCACGGCGGCGGTGGGAATGTAGGCGTACCGTTCGGAGCGGCTATCGTGCGGGGCCTCCGCGAAGATGGACGGGGCTACGCGGCGGATTTGGTCGTCGGACAGCGGGTAGTCACTGCGCAGCGTCGGGGAATGGGAAGCGAATCGAGATGCGAGTTGCATGGTTTTCTCCAATGAGTTGCTGTGGTTTCAAAGCTGACCGGATTCCAAGATTCGGAGCCCGTTGTGGCTTCGGTTGGTTCGGCGCAGAGACCTGGGCCGGTCCTGTTTGCCGCCGTCTTTCCTGAGTTCATCGCCCGCGAAAAACCGGGCCAGCGAGGGACTGGCCGTCAAGGGAGAAGCGCAGGGTTGGTGCGGCCCGCAGCGCAGCGAGGACTCGGCCCTGCGCGCCTTGACGGCCAGGCACCGCGGGCTACGGTCGCGGGAAAAAGCGATGAACTTGGGGAAAGACGAACAGCGGCCAATGGGCCAGGGGGTGCGCTGAAACCAACGCCGCGCGGCGAGCGCCCCTGCGTGCCAGCGGCACGCCTAGCTGGATGGCTGTTGGTCGATCAGGTGCAACCTGTTCGGTGCATGCGAGGGGCGCCAAGCAAGGCGCGGCGGGGATGGGCTGTCCAGCCGATCCCCTGGAGGGCAAGCGCCGCGCGCAGGCCAGGAGCGAAGAGACGGCCGGAGGCATCAGGGATCAAAGCCGCATGGCCGCGACTCGGCACGAGGCGCGGGGCAACGCCCGCGAGCCCGACGGCGGCACGCCGGGATGCTCTACTGTTCACAACAAAATGTAAGTGACGCAATAGTACTTATGAGCCACAATGTAGCTACATCTATTGTGAGCGCAACAATGGCAAGTAACGACGTCGTTCGTGCCCGGATTGACGGGCAGATTAAAGAAGCCGCAACTGTTGTTCTGGCTGAAATGGGGTTATCAATTTCGGATGCGATTCGGATGCTGCTGACCCGAATCGCGGCAGATAAGGCACTCCCCTTTGACATCAATCGTGTGTCGTCCGATTCTGATCGGAAGGCACCATAAGGTTGCGCTGAGGCAAGGCCCGCAAATCGTTTCTCTGAACAGTAGGGATCAAGAATAGTTCATGGCATCTATCAGACCTTCAGCATTCAATCAACGTGAGCGTTTGGACGGCGGCCCCTTCCTTGTCATTGAAGCAGCCGAACCGGAAGAGGAAGGCATTAACGTTTTCTTCACTGATATTCCCGCAGCGGAGCGCAAGCCGGATTCGCCAATAGCGAGACTGCTCAATGTGTGTCCAGACAGATTGACCATTTGGCCTCTTAATATTCGAGAAGATCGCGACGATTACCTGCAACCTAAATACGGCACCCTTGAACGCATCGTCGTCGCTCGGCCTGTTATCGAGCCCTACATACTGCCAGAGACTACTGACGATGTCGTTGGGCTTCTTGAGCAGTTGCCGGATGGGTTTGCCAAAGATTTTCGATTCGGTTTGGGGCTTCTGTGGGAATATCGGCAAATTTGCGAAACAGCCGCCAGCTTAGAAAACGTAAGCATACTCATTGTCCACAAAGGAAATGACGCGAAAATTGATTCGCCATTCTTTATTCTCGGAATAAGAAGATTTCATGAATTAAGAAAAGAATTAAATCGCATAGCCTCTCGCCACCAGAGAGACGCGCGCAAGGACAAGCAATTTCATGTCTACCAGACCTTATTACATGCTGCCGATTCAGCACAATTTCCCGCTCTAAAGAAGAGCGTAAGACCTGATGCACTAACGGAAATGACCGATGGTGGGCGGCAGCATGTGACGCTTTCCAAGCGTGATCGGCGCGCCGCTGTTCGCATGGTTCAAGACAATATAGAAGCACTGGCGGAATCTGAGCCGCGCTCGCTGCTGGCATTAAAGAATGATATTGAGCTCATCACACTGAATCAACTGATTGAGCGATACCAGGAAATGCTTGGAAAAGGACTGACGGAAAGCAAGTGGCAAAGCTTCTTTCTGGAAAATCCTTTCATACTTAGTCTTGCATTTGCCGTTCCAGCCATGCTGGTTCAGGGGCAAGCTTATGCAGGTGGCAAGCGACTTAACGGGTCCGGCGGAAAATTTTCAGATTTTCTATACGCATCCGCTTCCACGGGCAATCTTGGCCTCATTGAGATAAAAAAGCCGCAAACCGAACTGCTAGGAAAATCTCCCTATCGTGGAGATGATGTTTTTGGCCCATCGACAGAATTGGGTGGAGCGATTGCTCAAATTCTAGATCAGCGTTTCAAATTGCAGAGTGAACTACCCGTCATAAAAAATAACATGAACCGATACGACCTCCACAGCTATGCGGTTCGCTGCATAGTTGTCGCTGGCATGACGCCACAAGAGCATCAGCAAAGAAAGTCATTCGAGCTCGTTCGAAATGCGTTCGCAGAGATCGTGATCGTGACTTTCGATGAACTACTTGCAAGGCTAACCGAGATTAAAAATGCGCTCCAACCGATTCCTACCTTAGACACGGTGCCGTTCTAAAACCAACTGACAGTTGGCCATTCCGTAGTTGGGATCAATGGCTGCAGTGTTCAACCAATCCATCGGCCGATCGGCATGTGGATTTCAACAACAAGATTGAATCAAATGCATATATCCAAGCTCAGCCTGGTCAACTACCGGAACTTTCCCAACACGAAGCTGCTGTTCCAGAAGGGTATCAACACTGTCATCGGCGAAAATGGATCTGGCAAAACCAATCTCTTTCGCGCAATCAGATTGCTGCTTGATGACAACATGATTCGCTCTGCCTACCGGCTGGAGCATACCGACTTTCATCGCGGCCTAGGGCGCTGGCAGGGACATTGGATCATCATCAGTCTTGAGTTTGAGGAAATCTCTGCGGATGAATCAGTGCAGGCGCTCTTCCGACATGGGACGGGCGTAATTGAGGAAGAGGCGAACGGCAAGGCCACTTACAACCTGATCTTTCGTCCGAAGAAGGAAATCAGGCTGCGACTTTCTCAATTGAACGATGGTGATCAGGCAGGCCTCGACGCTATCCTGAACCCGGTCACCATCGACGACTATGAAACGATTTTCACAGGTCGGAGTGAAGCCGACTTCAACGACGAGGCCTTCTATAAGGATGTGGTCGGCGACTTCGCGAATGTTCGATTCAATGAAGAGGTTGAATTTCGTGTTATCGGCGCGAAGATTCCGAACGTGCTGTCCGTCTCCAAAGAAATTTCGTTCACTTTCGTCCAGGCGCTACGGGACGTCGTCTCCGAATTTCACAACAACCGGACAAATCCGCTCTTTTCGCTTCTGAAGGGCAAGAGCGGCGATATCGACCCCGTGGCGTTCCAGGCTATCACCGACGGGGTAAAGGCATTGAATGACTCCATCGAAGCGTTGCCAGACGTGCAGGTCGTCCGGACGGATATCAGAGACACCATCAAGGATGCGGCGGGTGAGGCGTATTCGCCGTCTTCTCTTTCTATCAAGTCGGATCTGCCAGACGAAGCTGACAAGTTGTTCCAGTCGCTCAAGCTGTTCGTTGGCGAATCGGGGGAGAGCCACGAAGGACCGATCCACGAGCTGAGCCTTGGTGGAGCAAACCTGATATTCCTCACGTTGAAACTGCTTGAATTCAAGTATCAAAAGGCTAAACAGTCGATCGCCAACTTTCTGCTTATCGAAGAGCCGGAAGCTCACATTCACACACATATCCAGAAAACACTGTTCGACAAGCTCAAATACGACGACACACAGATCATTTATTCGACCCATTCGACGCACATCTCTGAGGTCAGCAATGTTCAGAACGTGAACATCCTCGGCAGAGAAGGTGATCGTTGCGAGGCATACCAGCCTGCAATTGGCCTAAACCCAGAAGAGATCGGCAACATTCAACGCTACCTGGATGCTGTCCGTAGCAACTTGTTGTTTGCCAAGAGCGTCCTCTTAGTGGAGGGCGATGCAGAAGAAATTCTCGTTCCGATCCTGATCAAGAACGTGCTAGGCGTCAGCCTTGATGAACTCGGCATCAGTTTAATTAATATCCGCAGCACTGGATTTCAGAACGTCGCGGTTCTTTTCGATGATGCCCGAATCCGGAAGCGGTGCAGCATCGTCACCGACCTTGACAAGTCCATCATTGACACAACGCCGGCGGCGGGAGACTCCGAAGGGCTGCTCCGGCGCAAGGGCAAGTATCAGGCATCCCAGGAAAAAGGGGTCGCCAGGAAAGCGTTATTGGAAGACACCTTCAAAGATAACGGGTGGGTTTCTCCATTCTTTGCCCCCCATACCTTCGAGGTCGACTTCATTGCCGCCGGCAATGCGCGTAAGGTGGTCGGCATCCTTCCTGATGTCTACAAGGATGCACCAACCATCGCGACGGCCAAGGCGGAGCTCGAATCAGCGGACATCGCGTTGTTCGGTCAGCGCGCATTGACCATGGCGGACAACTACGGCAAGGGATGGTTTGCCATCTTGCTGGGAAAGAAGATCGATCCGCAGACCGCCATTCCGAAGTACATCTTGGACGCCATCGCTTTTGCGCATCCGGTGGTCACTAAGGAAGTCTGGTTTAACGTGCTGAGCTACCGCGTGAACTACATCGATGCAGAAGATATCTTCACTGCGTCTGCCGTATTCGACGACTTTAGGGCCAAGCTGCTGGCCTTCCGAAATGGAGACATCGACTTCGTCGGCATCCGAAACGAGATGCTTGCCACGTTCCCAGATGATCGCATCAACGATGTACTCGCGGTGTTCTGATCATGTTCATGTGGAACAAAGATGATCTGAATCCCGAGCAGGAAGCAGCCATTCTGAAGCCAGGGAGCGTCTTTCTCATCGCTTGCCCGGGCAGCGGGAAAACGCGCACGCTCACCTACAAAATCGCCTATGAGTTGTCCAGGCTGAAATCGAACAAGCAGTTTGTCGTTGCCATCACTTATACGCACCGTGCCGCCGACGAAATCCACGAGCGCATTGAGAGCCTTGGGGTGGATACATCCCGATTATGGATAGGAACGATACATTCGTTCTGTCTTGAATGGATATTGAAACCGTACGGCATCTATCACGAAGCGTTGGATCGAGGCTTCCGTGTGATCGATCAGCATGAGCGCGAGAAAATCCTGGAGGCATTGTGCAAGCCTTACCAGAAGCCAAAAATAACATTCTGGGATTGTGAGTTTTATTACACCGAAACTGGATATGTGCTCTCCTGCCCACAAGATTGGAAGCATTCGGGTCTTCACGTCATATTGGGCAAGTATTTTGAGATTCTGCACGAAAGTCGGCAGCTAGACTTTGAGCTCATTCTTTACTATGCGTACCAACTGATCGCACGTCATCCTGCGATCAGCACTCTTCTGGCACAGTTGTTCTCTTTCGTGCTGATCGACGAGTATCAGGACACCAAACGAATTCAGTATTCGATCATCACCGCCATTCTGAAAGCTGGTCAAGGTGCGACCAAGGCCTTTATTGTCGGAGATCCTAACCAGGCGATTTATCAATCGCTTGGCGGATATCCGATTGCCTTCGAGGATTTCAAGGCGATGGCCAATATCGATTTGGACGAACTCGAACTGTCGCGGAACTACCGTTCTTCTGAGCGCATCATTGAGTACTTCGGAAACTACAACGTTCACAACACACGCATCGAAGCCGCATCCGAGGACAAGGCGTACCCAAGCCTTATTTCATTCGACGACACAGTGAGCAAAAATGATCTGGACGCTGAGCTCATCCGGCTCATCCGTTTCAACATTGAGACTATGGGCATCTCACCTCACGAGGTGTGCATTCTCGCGCCACAGTGGACGCATCTTGCAAGCATGACACGTCGTTTGGTCGCCAGCATGCCGGAGTACTCATTCGATGGCCCCGGTATGGTTCCCTTTGCACGGGACACAGAGAATTTCTGGTACAGGCTTTCTAAGATTGCACTTACTCAGGCATCGCCGGGAATGTATGTGCGCAGACTGCGGTGGGCCGGGGAGATTCTGAATGACCTAGAGGCGGCCGGGGCTAGCGTGTCGAAGCTCACGCGGAGGTCCTTGTTGAGGGAGTGCAATGCAATTAAGATCGATGAAACAGATGGTCTTACCTACTTGAGCGCATTTTTCGAGCGTCTGTTTGCAAACTTAGCAATCGACTTTCGCCTTTTCACGCTGCTTCAAGAGCATCACGTTGCCTTCTTCGATAGTTCGCAAGCCCGGGTAAATCGATTGAAGAGTGAAGGTAGCGAATTTATAGGCGATATTGAGACATTCAGGAAGGTATTTCAGCATAGGACTGGAATCACCATCTCGACGATACACGGCGTCAAGGGAGCCGAGTTCGATGCAGTGATCGCTTATGCATTATTAGAAGATATGGTGCCGCATTTCAATGATCCGAACGGTCAAGAAAGCGCGATGAAATTGCTGTATGTCATTGGTTCGCGGGCAAGGAAGAACCTGCACCTTGTTTCGGAACGAGGTCGAGTTCGCCAGTATTCTGGCGAAGAGTATCAAGTAACTCGCAAGCTTGCCTCATGCAGTTTTGGATACGATCAAATTCCATAGAAATCACGAGTAGCGCAACCGCGCTCTCTATGGGATGCCCTACAGCTTTGTTTAGCGTTTGGCTGAATCATCTGCGCGCGGCTCGCTCTGCATGCCCTGCTGTCGCCAGCTCAACATGCAAGCGGAGCGCGCAGGCCCGGATCACAGTGTCGGGCCGTGGAGGGCTGGCGAATGCCAGTCCCGTCAGGGATGAGCGAATAGCGAACGTGGAGCAGCGCGATCCACAAAGTGGAGACGCTCAAGGTTCCGTCGCTTACTATTTGGACTACGGCGAGTTGAGTAAAAAATATGAAAAATATCTTTGAAGAAATCAATGAATTTTCTTCGGAAAAAATCGCGTTATTCAGCTTTGGGAAATTTTGCTACGTCTTTCTTAATAAAGACCCGATCTTTGTCAAGAAATTGCTTCCCCTCATCCAAACCTCTCTGGCAAATGAGAGCTTTCAGGCAGACGTAATGCGTGCTTATACGGAGGGCTGCATGAATGAAAAGGCGGCCATTCTGAAAGAATTTGAAGCCAAACGCGACCATCCAAACGCAGCCAAGTTTTATGGGCCACAGCTTGATCTAGTGGACAAGCGATTGGCTATAAAGACAATCCAGCATTTAATGGACTACTTAAATAATTATCTCAACGAGTATCCGGGATCGCTAGAAATTCTCAACAATTCCTACAAGCATATCCATGACGAAGATGGTGTTTCGTACATAAAAGAAAATTACGCAAATTATCGCATTGGCTGCATTTTTTATTCCAAGCACCAATCAATCATGGGGAGGGCTGAGATGCTGGAGCTAAAATATTCCAAGGTAGTTGAACGTGAGTACGAGAAAATTGGAATTGACATAAGAAAGGAAGATGCTCAGTTCTCTAAATATAGTCTTGTCAGCCTGAACGAGAATATTCAGATATTCAACGACAAGGATAGTCAGACAATACGCGATGAACGCATAGGGCGACACTTCTGGATAAAAGTTCCGAGGAAGCTGCTTACCTCTATCGAGGAACTCATTGAAAAAGGAATGCTGTCCGAAATAGCATTCAGGATTGATTACGTCTCCGATTATGTCCCTGCAATGGAGGAGATGGAGTTTGGCGCTCCGTTGCGATTGAAAATATCTTCCCTTCCTAGATTGTCAAAGTTCTACTCCACCGATAAATATGAGAACAATCTATGGATTCACCATGACGCAGAGAAGCTAAGTTTGACTTTTGAAGAATTGATGGAGGACTTTGAGGTGGCAGGCGACGACGTCGTAACGCAAGTCATCCATCTTGAATACAGTTCAAAAGGCGATGATTTTTTTATAACTCACTTGGATCACGAATTTATCGTATATACGTTGGATAGCTATCAAGAAAGATTGAGCAATGCCAACATCAAGGGGCATAGAAAAATAAAGACATTCAAAATAGATAACTCAATGATCCCGTTTGATATAAATATTAGCGGGGATCTTTTTCTGTTTCAGGTTCTCGATTCGTATTTAAAAAATGATGACTTGATTCGTGAATATTTTGAAAAAATTAACTGACTTTATAGTTTGAGATATTTAATTAAAACAGCGATCGGCATAGAACATGGCGCTGCTGCCCGCGATAATCATGTGATTGGGCGCTCGCGCCCACTAGCCCCAGCGCATCCTTGAGCCGCAGGCCAGTTCCTTATCGGCCTATGGCGATTCCACACTAGCATGGAGCCTCGATAGAGCAAGAGATCCGTTGCCACATGCTCGTGCTGTGGTTTGGGTGTACGGTTGGACAGATGCTGCTGTCAGGACTTCTCGCCAGGCTGCCGCTGCTCGATCTGCAACCGCGCCCGTTCGGTCGCCTGCTGCAACCGCTCCCCCAGCACCGCACGCGGCGGCAGGGTCGTCAGGTATTCGGCTACGTGGATGCCCGACTTGTCCAGCTCCAGCAACTCGATCTGCTCTGACTTCTTGCCGGTACAAAGAATGATGCCCAGCGGCGAGGCTTCCTCCGGTTCGCGTTCGTGCTTGTCGAGCCAACGCAAATAAAGCTCCATCTGCCCCTTGTATGCTGCCTTGAACTCGCCGATCTTCAACTCCACCGCCACCAGCCGCCGCAGCTTGCGGTTATAGAACAGCAGGTCCAGGTGGAAATCCTCGTCGTCGATCTGGATGCGTTTCTGCCGGGCTAGGAAAGAGAAGCCCGCGCCCAACTCCAGCAAAAAAGACTCCATTTCGCGGATGATCGCGGCTTCCAGGTCGCCTTCCTGCCAGGTATCGCGCAGGCCCAGGAAGTCGAGGATGTACGGGTCGCGCATGACCAGCGCCGGCGACATGCGCTGCGCATCGCGCATCGCCGCCAGCTCTTGCGTGATCGTCTCGTCCGGCTTCTTGGACAGCGCCGTGCGCTCGTATAGCATCGAGTCGATGCGCTCGCGTAGCGTCCGCACGCTCCAGCGTTCGGCGCTGGCCATTTGCACGTAGTAGTCCCGCTGGAGCGGGTCTTTTAGCGGCAGCAGCGCCACGAAATGCGACCAGCTCAATTGTCGTGACAGCGTCACGACAATTGGCTCGTCCGAGAAGGTGGCGGCGAACTGCACCATCCGGCGCAGGTTCTTGTCCGCGAAGCTACGTCCGTAGTCGCGGACAAGCTGCGCCGCCAGGGTCGGCAGGATTTCGTCGCCGTACCCGGCCCGCTGCCCGGCAAGCACTTCCGTATGGATGCGCTGGCCAATGCGCCAGAACAGCAATGTCAGCTCGGCATTGACCGCCGAGGCGACGCGCTGGCGCGACGCTTCGATCAGTGCCCGGATGTCGCCCAGCAGCGCGGGCGGCGCTGCTGGCGCTGAGACGGATGCCTTGCGCCGGGTCATGCGGCCACCTCCTTGGCTCCCTGCATCCCGGTGATCGTCTTACGCCGATTCGCCACCAGTTCGGCCGCCTCTCGCACCGGCTTATCCTCGGTGTGGACGTAGCGCATGAACATGACGACGGTCTTGTGCGCCGTTAGCGCCATGCCGACCTTGACCGGGATGCCCGAATTGGCAATGTCGGTCGCCGAACGGTGGCGGATGCCGTGCGTGCCCACGTGCGTAGCGCCAGCCGCCTTGAGCGCACGGCTCCAGCCACCGTAATACTCGCCCGTGGTTAGATGCTTGCCAGCGTGGCTAGGAGAAGGCAGCACATAGCGGCTACCCTCCTGCCGGGGTGCCGTCGAGAGTAGCCGATAGGCTTCCTCGCTCATGGGCTTAGACATGCCGCCTGTCTTGCTGTCAGGCCAGACGACGCGCCGGTTCTGCAAGTCAACCCAGTTCCATTCCAGCGCGATGATTTCCGAGCGGCGGCCGGCGAACTCGAACTGCAGGCGGATTCCCAAAGGGATGACGTAGTTCTCCAGCCCCTCCGACTCGATCTTGTCGAGCTGTCGGAACAGGTTGCCCATTTCTTCGTCGCTGATGAGGTGAGTCGATTTGCCGGCAGGGAACATCGGGACGTGACGGCAAGGGTTGGTACCGTCGGGCCGATAGCCCCATACCTCGGCCATGTTGAACATCTTGCGCAAGACGCTGAATACCTTGTTCGCCTCGGTCTGCTTGTACGAAAGCTTTTCCATCAGTCCGGCGATTTCAGGACGCTTCACGTCCTGAACTTTCTTGCGTCCCAGCAGCGGAATAATGTTGCGATTGATGACAGCCTGATAGCCGGCTTGGGTGCTGAGCTTGTTGCGCTTCTTGGAGTAGTCCTCCATGAACTTCGTGCATAGCTCCTTGACCGTAGGTGCCTGGCGCGCCTCCGCCTTCTCTGCGGCGGGATCTCCGCCTCGGCGGACTTGGGCCAGCCATTCCTGCGCCAGCGACCGCGCCTGTTCGACGGTCAGCTCCCCGTACAGTCCTAGCGAGGGCTTGCGGCGCTCGCCAGCGTTCGTCCGGTACTGGAGCATGAACACCTTGCGACCCGCCGGGGTAATCTTGCACAGGAAGCCGGGGACCAGCGTGTCCCGGAGTTCGACGGCCTCTGCCTGGGGTTGCGCCGCATCGACAGCGGACTTAGTGAGTTTGATCTTAGCCATGATGACTCCTTGGAAAGACCTGGATTCCAAGGGCCGGATAGGAGTCAGGCGGTCGGAAGTCAGGTCAGGTTTCGGAAAGCACCGGCATATGTTGAACTCGCTTAAGTCATTGATAAACCTGCTGTATCGGGCTGTAGCGTAGTCCAGCGAATTTCGGTGCTGGAGTCATGGTGAAATAAAAAA
>RRZU012823096.1_pt1 | contig 16442 bp, 11 predicted proteins | sample 2165561 | NCBI WGS metagenome assembly RRZU01 (sample SAMN10456909, study PRJNA506462) | wastewater metagenome | isolation source: wastewater sludge | place: USA: Moscow, Idaho
CCAAAACCACCATTTTTGCCAAAGAAATTTTTCAATTTCAATAGGAAATTCATAGGTGTTGAAAGTCCCGTCTTGTTGGCAAACCAACGCATAGAAAATATAGTCTCCAGAAGAAAGATTTTGAAAATGAAAAGCATTAGTAATAGACGGTTTTTCTGGGAGAAATGGGTCGCCTTTTTTTACCAAAGCTCCACTTATAAAACGAGGCATATTGTCTTTGGTTTGGTAAAGCAATTCTATATCAAAAGAGTTTTGAGTAGGATCTAAAGCAATTTTTTCGTTGATTTTTTTTATTAAATTATTCTCTCCGTTTTTTATTTTTAGTTGAGGAATTACTTTGTAGTTCGGGAGTTTCAGCCAATTTTGCAAGTCCCATTGATAAAGCATATCCGAAGTACTGAACCACAAAGATTGATCCCGAAAATCGGTAAAAACAGTGTTTTGTTCGGTAAGATTGCTAAACGAAGCTTCCACAGGATTTAGGTATTTTACAATCGCTTTTCCCGATTGGTACCAAGAATTCAAATCAAACAGCAAAACTCGATCTTCTGCTCCTAAAACCAACCAATTTTTCCATTGATGGATAAACGTAATGCGCAATTCGGAATCCGAAAGTAAAGGATGGCTTATTTTCTTGAAATTTTTTACAGAAAAATCATCTTGATGTTTGCCGTCCCAATAGACCAAATTTCCTTTAGAAGTTCCCATCCACAAAGTATTTCGGGTATCTTTCAACATTGTCATACTTCCGAAAGGAATTTCTTTGTTGGAGGTAAGCCAAGTTTTACCTTTATTTTTTTGGGGTTGATACACTGCAATTCCTTCACCACTTCTCCCTGTCCAAATATTTCCGAAACGGTCTTCTGCAATGGTTAAGCAATTTTGTAACAAGATTCCTTCCTTTTTACCCGCGAATTTCCAGTGTATTTTTGGGTTTTCTAGGTCTTTTGTGGATTTGTACATGAGTCCATAAGCATGAGTTCCCGCATAGAATATTTTACGATTGCTGATGAAATTGTAAAAAGAATATATGGTATCAGAGACCTTTTTATATTGATTGGGATTTTCAAATAGCAAGATTCCTTTGCCATTCTCTGCATTTAACACCATTTTATTTCCGAAAGCAAGTCCACCGTTCAAAATTCTGTAATCGTGGATGTTGCTTTCCGTTACTTTTCCGTTTTCTATCACCGAAATATTTCCATTATAAGAACCTGCCCAGATTTTGCCATCGGAAGTTTGGTTGAGGCTAAAAATCTGCCCAGAATTGGTATTGTTGTACAATCGCGGATATTTTTTTACATATTTAAAAGCTCGCATCAAATGATTTCCAGTACCGAAATACAAGCTCGCGGTTTCTGGGGAATATTTATTTTTAAAAACACTTTCAGCCATAGAAGTATAAAATTCTGGAGAAAATTGCTCATTGAAATTAAAAAAGGTGCTGTATTTTTTATTGTTTAAATGATAAAAACTCGAAATGTGGTATTGATAGTCCGTTTTGTTAGAAATTAAATTTGACTTGCCATTAAAATAATGATACAATTTTTTTTGATGTTCATAAAACACACTTTCTATCGATATAAAATGAGGATATGCTTCTGGTAAAAAAGGGTACACTTTTATGGGAATTAATTTTCCAACTTTGAAATCGTATAAAATGGTTTGTTTTTTTGGGGGATGTATTTCAGCAAGGTATATTTCTTTTTGGTAGGATAGAAAGCGCAAATTTTTGTTTTGTGTTTTTAAAATTTGTCTCAGTTTTTTGCCATCGTACGAATAAAATATGCGGTCTTTTTGATCATCAATATCTATAGAAAAATACACCACATTATTGCTTAAAAAAGGTAGATCTACACTAATCTTTCCTTTAATAGGTAACAACCGAATTTCGTTGTTGCCTTTTTTTATGATAACATCTTTTTGAAAAATAAAAAGCTCACTATTATCGAAATAATAGATGTGATGAAGCTCTTCTTTTCCTGATATTTTTGAGAAAATTTCCGAAAATCCATTGTTTCCTATTCTATAAACAGGTTTTGCATAGGGTTTTACTACGATACTGCCGTCTTTTTGTATCAGTAAATTGTTTACATTCTGAAAATCTTTGCCAATGGTAAATCGGTTGTACAAATACACATTGTTTTCCCAAATAGGAAGTTCTTGCCCAAGAACCATCGCAGGCAAAAAAAACACCAGAAAAAACCATTTTGAGAATTTCATCTATCAAAAATACAGATTATGTGGTAATTTTTTCACACCCGAGATTACGGTTCATGCACAAATTGATACAGTTCGTGCAGAAAACCGACATTTCGTGCACGAATTAATACGTTTCGTGCTTTTGGGGTTGTTTTGTTTGGGGTTTTAATTGAAATTTGATAGCAGAATAGATGATAATACACAATCGCAAACCATGAAAAAACTTTTACTCTCTGTTGGGATTTTAGCAACGATTATTCTGAATGCGTAACAAACCCTTCAAAAAATTACTTTAGAAAGCAACCAAACTATAAATCAAATATGAATATTGAAAAAATTTTAAATTTTTTTATTCCATCAAAAATCAATGAAGAGGAACTTTTTACTAATAAGCTGCTTTTAAAAGAATTAAATGAATGTTTTCTATGGAATTTAAAAGTGGAATCTGTAGGAAACAAGATGCTGTATCCCATGTCATTCAATGTGCTTTTACACCCGAATGATTTTGAACAACGTAAGCCCGCGCTGCCATTTATAATTCGTGAGATTGTTAATAATTTTTATGATACAATAAAAACACAACAGTCTGAATTTCCGGATATTGAACCAACGGCATCTAAATGGAATTTTCAGTTTTCACCATCGGAAAAAATATTCATTGATGAAAATAATATACTTGAAATACAACAAGGAAAACCTTATGTTATTGCGCAATTATATAGTGTTTCTCATGGAAATTTTGGCAAGTCGACTAATACTAGGGTTTCTTATAAGCCTAAAAACTCTGATAATTATTCTACTTACAACATCAATAAAGATATTTTCAAAAATTTAGATATTTATGGAGAGGGAATTTTTTGTTTTTCTTTTGACAAATCTCTAAAACATCTTAGCCAATCTCCAAAACATTTAGGAGAGTCTATTGCGAAGATATCTTATACAGAAGGTAATAATATAGTACATTTTGCGATGATTGATAACGAAATTGGTATTTCTGGTAAGAATGACAGTAGAAATGAATCTTGGGTATTGAAAGTGAATTCTACTGAAGTATTAAATAATCATGTTTTAATTAGATATGATACGGGAAAAAACATTTTTGAAATCGCAGCTTACGGAACTTTAAGGGTTGGTGAACGTAGCATACCACATAGTTCAGGAGGAGATGTGAAATGGTTTCCTTTGTCTAAAAAAGCAAAACTACTTATTAACAATTTTATTCCTATGGATTTTAATGCAAGTGTATAAACTATGAATTACATCTTTATACTTTTAATAGGTTTACTCATTACTTATTTTTTAGTTCAGCACAATAAAAATTATCCAAGTTAAACAGAATTATGGAGTTAGATACATTCAATTTTTTTGGAAGAACTGATACGGGAAGAATTCGCAGTAATAATGAGGATGGGTTAATTTTTCAGAATATTTGGGATACCGATTACATTCTTATGATAGTGGTGGATGGTGTTGGCGGACATGAAGGAGGTGAAATTGCCACTGAAATTGCCGTTACTGAAATCCCAAAATACTTAAAAGAATATCCATTTGGAGAAAGATTAACATTACTAAAACAGGCTGTTACTCACGCAAACAATGTTATTTTTGATCAGAGAAAGCAGCAGCAAGAGTATTCTAATATGAGTTGTGTACTGACGAGTTGTATTGTCGACAAGAAGAACCAGAAACTGCATATGGTTCATATCGGAGATACAAGGCTTTACCAATTTTATGATAAAAGATTGTCAAAATTATCGCATGATCATTCCTTGGTGGGTTATAGAGAAGAAATCGGTGAGCTGACCGAAGATGAGGCAATGAATCACCCGCAAAGAAACATCATCGGTCGCGATCTAGGCTCAGAAATACACAAAATTGACGATGAAGATTTTTTGGAAGCACAAACTTTTTATCTCTCTGAAAGTGCTTACTATTTACTGTGTTCAGACGGCTTAACAGATATGCTAAAAGCACATGAAATTGAAAATATCCTGCTGCAAAAAATTTCACTCGAGGAAAAAGTGAATCTTCTTATTGATAATACCAATTTGAAAGGCGGAAAAGATAATGTGACGCTTATATTGCTAGAGACACCAAAGGAAAAATTAAGTAATAATAACATATTTATCAATGAAAATGAAATAATTGATGTGGTGACAGATAAAGAAAAACCAATTAAAGAGACTATTCGAAGTCATGAAAACAAAGAAAATTTTAAAACCAAATCTACAATACTGAAATATCTATTGCCCGTTTTGCTATTTGTTTTAGGAATTGCAGCAGGTTGGTTTTTGAAGAGTTTTATCGAAAATAAATGGATAAAAGCAAAGAAAGTAAAACCTGAAATCACTGAAATTGCTATTAATCCGATTATAAAAAAAGACACTCTACAAAATTCCGAATTTAAACTAAAAGATAGTTTACAAAAATTCTAATCAAATAGTTCTTTTGAAAACGATGATTGATAAATAAAAAATATTGATAAAATTCGGATAGAATAAAACCTTATGAATCATTCTGCTTACCAAAACCGAAAAATAACGAAAAAAACCAGAAAAACAGAACGTATTTCACTATTATTTGTGTCTGCTGTTTTCGTTTTTGCTTTACTTATTTTATACAACAATTTAAAGGATCAGTTTAAAACAGTAGAAAAATCTTATCAAGATAAAATTACGCTTAATTTGAATAGTAAAACTAGTGTAAATGATTTAAATAAATTGTTGCTAAATGGCAATTACGTTTCGACACCAAAAGATGCCCAGTTCATTTCGTCTGAATTGATGAAAAAGCTATCCAACGAAAATATTGAAAACTTAGGTACTTTAAATAAAGATGCCTTTAAAATAAGTACATCTTATGCAGACAGTCTCGGCGGAAAAGAAATAAAAACGCGTATTGCAGAATCCCAGCGAATTTTGCAATGGTCTCCAGAAATAGAACATCTGTATCAAAATGGCAATCTAAAAAGTAGCACAAAAGTTAATTCTGGTGATCTTATTATTAGTGTATTAGTTAATAAAAAAGACCATTCACCTGTTTCTGGAGTTGTTGTGAGAATTAAAGAACACGTATCTTATACTCAGCAACAGATTGAAGAAATTAAAGGAATCAAGAAAGTTTTTCCTGTAGAAAATGATACTATTGTTGCCTACGCAATTACCAATGATAAAGGGCTTGCCACATTTACTGGTTTGAACAAAGAAAAACATTATAGCGTACTTCCTATAAAAAAATGGTGCGAATTTGGAGCATCAAAAGGCACGATTTCCGAGCCATTGAGTAAAAATAAAGAATTTGTATTTACAGAAAAGGAACATAAGATTAAACTTTTCGGAACTTTAACATATTCTCAGATTAAAAATGATAAAACATTTACAGTACGAACTCCCACAGAATTTTTGAATTCAGCCATTCCCTATATCGTTGGATTTTTTCTTATCTGGTGGCTGATTCACATTTACTTAGTCATTCGTAGAAAAGAGGTAGATGAACTCATATTACCGATTTTGATGACACTTTCAGGGATTTGTATATTTTCTATGTACGCAATGCAAAACCCTGTTTCAGATGTGATTCGCGGGAACGAAATGGTTTTGGGATTGGTAGGTGGATTGTTACTTTTGCTTGGATTTCTCGAGGTTAATCTACTTAAATTTTACAATTCGAAATGGTTTGATCCGTTCTTTAAGTCTCAAAAAGGATTACTGTATTTTGTTGTTGCATTGCTTTTAACTTCATTACTGTTTCCCTTTGGAGATGGCCCAGAGGGAAGCGGAGTCAAAGTTAATTTATTTTTCTTTCAGCCAAGTGAAATTACAAAATACCTAATGCTTATTTTTTTTGCAGCATTTTTTTCTAAAAATGCAGATATACTGAGTAAAATACCGAGAAATATACGATTTAGATTTACATTTATAATTTTCATAGCCTTATTATTAATTCTTGTTGTATACGGACTTCTAGGTGATATGGGACCAGCATTGGTTCTTGGCTTTACTTTTATTCTCATTTATTCAGTCGCAAGGCGAGATTTGCCTCAATTAATTATTGGTATTATTTCCTTTGTGTTGATGTTGTATTTTGCTACGAAACTTACTTCGGAAAAATCATTACAATTATTAGGCGTGTTTTCGTTGATATGGCTTATTGGCTGGATTGCTTATGGCTGGATTGCAAAAAGAACTTTTTATGAAAGTGCAATCCTTTTTAATTTAGTGATTGCTGCATTTATTTTTGGAGAGGTATTACCTTACGTCGGAGATCGTTTAAATGATCGTAATTCCATCTATTCAAATATTTGGGATAATCAAGTATATGGTGGGGACCAAATCGCACAAGGAATTTGGAGTTTGTCTTCTGGAGGTTTTGGCGGACAAGGATTGGGACAGGGCAATCCTAATGTGGTTCCTGCATTTCATACGGATATGATTTTCACAAGTATTGGTGAAGAATTAGGCTGGATAGGTTTAGTTCTTATCATTTTGTGCTTTGCAATCTTACTGCACCGAACGTTACTTATTGGGAGGAGAGCAGGCAATCCATTTGCATTTTATTTGGCAGCAGGAATAGCTATTGTTACAGGTGTTCAGTTTATTATTATCACATTTGGAAGTACTGGGCTTATACCACTTACGGGAGTTACGGTTCCTTTTCTAAGTTTTGGCAAGGTAAGTATGATTATCAATATTGCAGCTTTCGGTATTGTACTTTCATTATCCAAAAATAAAGGTACGGAAAGACAGCAAAAATCAATCAGCAAAAATTATGACTCTACCATTGCTTTTGGAGGTTTGGCTTTTACAGCAACTTCATTTGTTTTGATAGGCACATTGCTTTATTATCAAGTGATTGCTAGAAATACTTACATTGTAAAACCAGCAATAGTGGCAGATAAGATTGGAGAAAGAATTAGGAGCGACAACCCCCGAATCGGATTGCTGATGAATGAATTGCAGGGAGGTAATATTTATGATAGAAACAATATTTTGCTTGCTACCGGAAACAAGGACTTGATTAAAAATTCTCTTGACAGCTATAATCGCTATGGTGTTACAGACAGTCTGTTTACTAAAGAAATACAAAAGCGAAGCAAGCGTTATTATCCTTTTGGAAACCAACTTTTCTTTATATTAGGCGATTTTAATACAAGAAACCTCTGGAGTGATGTTGATTATGCGCGAGCCTACAATGCAGAAGCAAGACACCTGTCTTATTTAAGAGGTTTTGATACAAAACCAAGACTTCAATCATTTAGTTCAGACCATTATCGTAAAGATCGTTTTTCCCCTCTGCAGGAAAAATTTGAAGCATCAATACCTCTTTATGACTATTCAGAATTAGCACCATTGTTGAAAGCGGGGATAAACAGCAACAAGGTAAGGCAATTCAATAATGTAAAAAGAGATTTGCATCTTACTGTAGATGCAGAATTGCAAACCAAACTTCAAAATCAGATTTCGGAGGCATTTGCAAAAGGAAGTTTTATGCACTATAAAGACTCTAAAGTATCTGTTGTTGTACTAAATGCCAATAACGGTGAATTTTTAGCATCAGCAAATTACCCTTTACCGAATCAAGACCATCTTAAAGCATTATATGAAAATAATCAGAAAAATGAACTGCAAGATCTGCTTTTTACCGAAAGAGATATGGGAATGACCTATCCTACAGCACCTGGTTCTACGGCAAAAATAATTTCTTCTTTGGCAGGCTTTAAAAAAATGGGCACAAAAGCAAAAGATATTGTTTACCCTGTTTCAGAAAATGAAATATTCAGAACAGGAAGAGAGGGCGAACCAGTCGGAAATGATATTACACACGAAACTGCGATTGTGAAGTCTTCAAATGTTTATTTCATTAAACTCATCAACGAAGAAAATCTGGATAATGAACTTGCCGAAATTTACCTTAACGCAGGAATTGCCATCGGAGGAAAAAACAAGTCCTCTTATCAGCTTTCACCTATGCAAAAGCAAGAGCAGGATAAAACCAACAAGCAGTTGCAGCAAAAATGGAAAAGCAATGTATTTGCCAAAAACAGAGGTGCGTATGACAATAAAAAACTCCCTGCGAAGCGAAGACTACAAAGCGAATTTTCTTACTTAGCATGGGGACAAGGACAAATAGACGCTACACCGCTTTCTATGGCAAGAATTAGTTCTGCAGTTGCTAATCAAGGAAAATTGATCGAAACTCAATATGTCTTAAAAACATCAAACGGCACTAAAAATAATGCATTACAGACTTATAAAATAGTAGATGAAAATTCAGCCAATATTCTAAAAAGTTATATGCAGAAACAATCTGAAGCGGTTTCTTCTGATTACATAATTCATGGGAAAACAGGAACGCCTACACGAACGCATAAGAAAAACGGTAAAAAAATAAATATTAACGATGCCTGGTACATCTTCTTTGTGAAATCTGAAAAAGCAAAAGGCTATTTATCGGTAGCGGTAAGAATAGAAAAAGGAATTGCATCTAAAAATGCAGTTGTACTAACAAAAGAGGTTATTATACCGGTATTGGAAAGTTTAGAATATCTCAAAAAAAATTAATACAATGAAAAAATCACTTATTGCACTATCATTTTTATGCTTTGTAATTACTGGATCGATTGTAAAAGCACAGAGTATCGAAAAGCCGGTAATTGTTGAGAAAAATACAGAACCAAAAGACCAAACGCCGAAGAAAAAGCAAATTTTACAGACAGGTGTTATTATTAAGCAACCAAAACAAACATTGTATAGTATCATTAAACAATATAATATCTCGGAAAAAGAAATTAGACAACTTAATCCCAGTTTGGAAAGTAAAAAGGAAGGAGACGAAATTATACTTCCTTTAGAGAACATTAAGAAATATCAAGAAAAATAGAATCTACAATAATAGATATTCTTGTTTAAAAAAGTAAAATTACCATGAAAAAATCACTTATCAACATATTATTTCTTTCTTCTACGATTACGGGAGTTGTTGTAAATGCACAGAGTATTGAAAAACCGGTAATTGTTGAGAAAAATACAGAACCAAAAAAACAAGCAACTCCGAAGAAAAAGATACAGAAAACAACACCAAAACAAGCAACGGAACAACAGAAGCAAAGCATACTTAATAAAAATATATCTGTTAAAAAAAAGTATAATAATATATTTGATTTTTCAGAGGGTTTGGCTTCGGTGGAATTAAATGGGAAATGGGGTTTTATAAATAAAACAGGAAAAGAAGTAATTCCATTGAAATATGATGACGCTTATCCTTTTTCAGAGGGTTTAGCTAAGGTAAAATTAAATGGAAAGTATGGTCTTATTAATATGATAGGTAAAGAAGTAACACCTCTGAAATATGACGAGATAATGCCCTTCTTTTATGAGGGTTTAGCAACAACAAGATTAAATATGAAATATGGTTTTGTAGATAAAATGGGAAAAGAAGTGACGCCCCCAAAATATGATTATGTATCACATTCTTTTTCTGAAGGCTTAATTCAAGTACGTTTATCCAACAAAAACGGTTTTGTAGATGAAATTGGAAAAGAAGTGATTCCATTGAAATATGATTACGCTGACTCCTTTTCTGAGGGGTTAGCTAGGGTTACATTAAACGGAAAAGCTGGTTTTATTGATAAATCTGAAAAAGAAGTGATTCCCTTGAATTATGATTGGATAAATTCTTTTTATGAGGGCTTAGCTAAAGCACAATTAAATGGTAAAATATTTTACATCAACAAAGAAGGCAAATGTGTGAAAAACTGCGAAATAAACCTGCAAATCATCTTTAACAAAAAAACAAAAAATGATGCTCAACAAAATACTCAATATATTTAAGCCAAGAACTTCAGAAAAAGAAGAAAAACCAACTTCAAACGGAAGAAAAACGGAAGAAAGCAAATACCAAAATGCCGACAGTGCGGTTTTGTTGGAAAATCAATTGATAAAAGATATCGTAAAAGCTCTCAACCCTTTTCGGGATTCAAAACGGGAAATCAGAAGTTTGGTGTTGTATGTTTCCGGAAATGTGCAAGATGCTGCTTTGGATATTCTTTTGTCTGATAAGGTTTTTGAAGAGAACCTAAAAGTTGAATTAGAAAATAAAGGAATAGAAGAAGCTGCCAATGCAAAATGGACATACAAACCACAAAAGCCATCTGAAAATGAGAGAGTAATTATTTTAGACCAAGGCATATTTCTATCGGTATCCAACGATTCTGAAAAACTACAAGGTAAAATCAAAATTACAGCGATAAATGGCGAGCTTGAAGAAGATGAGTATATATTTGATGCCGGTTTTGAGGGGCGACTGAATATTGGCAGAGGAAAAAATCCTACACTGGATACAGGTAGAATTCATCAAAATAAAATCACGATAAAAGATGATATGGAAGACACTCATCCGAACCGATTCGTGAGCAGAGCACATGCATATATTACCCAAGTTTCCGGAGAATTGGTTCTTTGGGTTTATGAGGGTGGCTGTTATATCACAGAAAACCGCACCCGTATTTTCAGAGAGAATGAACCTACAATCGATTTGACAAATACCATTATACCTTATCCTTTAAAAGATCAGGATCACATAGAATTAGGAAAAAATGTAGTCTTGTTAATTGAATTTCTACCATAATCAAGAAATATAAATAGTATGTCCGAAAATTTATTTCTAAATGAATACATTGTTCTTTCCAGCAGCACATCACACGAAGGGGGTTATGCTACCGTATTTAAAGTGAAACACAAGCAACTAGGTTATGTAAGAGCCATAAGAGTTCTGAAAGAAACCATTCTTAGCGAAAATGACATTAAGTACCAAAAATTTTTAGAAGAATGTAAATTATTGCTTCGTTTAGGCAACGGTGGTCATCCAAATATTGTTCGTATCTCACAACCTCGATTGTTGATGAACCAAGCATTGGTAGAAATGGAATATATCTTTGGAAGAGATTTGAATGATTATCTTCAAGATAAAAACGGATTTATTTCGTCTGATGAAATATTGAAATTTGTTTATGATACAGGTAGTGCATTGTCTTATTGCCATTTCGATATTTATAAATTTTGTTTAGACAAAGATGATGATGAGCTTTGGGAAGATGATGATGAAGGTAATGCAGTCATAGATTCGAGCACCGAAGAAAGATTGGTAAAAAAATACAAAGTCATTCACAATGACATTCATTCAAAAAATATTATAAGAAAGTATGACGGCAGTTTTGTTCTTTTAGATTTCGGATTAGCCATTCAAAACAATACGCTAGTAAAATCTAGCACCAAAAAAGGAGGAGTGGATGAATACAAAGCTCCTGAAAAATGGGAAGATGATGGCATTATTACAGAACAGACAGACGTTTATAGTTTTGGGATTTTAATGTATGAAGTACTCACAGGAAGGGTTCCGTTTGTATTGGATAACAAAAATTCTTTTTCACAACAAGCCATATTGCAAAAACAGCATGCAGATGAAAAACCACCCGCAATAGAACTACTTCGCAAAAAAGCATTTGAGAAAAACAATTCTGCAAAAGAATGGAAAAAAGATTATCCAGATTGGTTAGAAGAAATGATATTCAAATGCTTGGAAAAAAAACCGGAAGACAGATTCAGAAACGGAAAAGAATTATTTGAATTCATCAAATCAAAATCTAATAAATCTGAATCTCAGTATACGTTCGTAGAAGATTCACAGAAAATAATCAACGAACTAATATCCGAAAAAGAAGCCGAAATTAATACTTTAAAAAATACAATTAATGACCTTGAAAAAGGAATTGAAAACAAAGAAGAAATAAAACCCCTCATTGATAAACTGTATTTTACAGAAATAGATTTATCTGATAAAAAGGAAAAAATTAAATCGCTAGAGAAATCCGTCATCAAACTTCAGTCAGAACTTGAATACTCAAAAAAAACCGACACTACTTTTGAATTCTCAGATTTAAAAAAAGAAATTTCCAATCTTGAAAAAGAAAAAAATAATCTAACAAAAAAAATAAAAGAATTTGAAAACGGTAATCCTGTTAAAAAATCTTTTCCATACGCAACGCTTATCGGAGGAGTTGCTATAGGTGCAGTATCCTTGCTTTTCATCAACAAAATGTTTCCGGAAAAAAAAGAAGCTATTGATAATGCAACCGATTCCGCAGTAGTTGCGGTTGATTCAGCGGCTGAAACATTGGATTCTGTTGCAGAAATAAAAACAAGAGAAGCTGCAATTGAGGCTGCAATAGAGGCGACAAAAGCAGTAAACGGTTCTATCACGCTTTATACAGTAAAAGGAGAACCATTTACCTATACTGGTGAAATGGAAAATAGCAGAGCCAATGGAAAAGGCAAAGCAATCTATAAAAATGGAAGCTCCTACGAAGGTGATTTTGTAGAAAATTTTATTCATGGCAACGGAAAATATATTTTTAAAGACGGTAGCTATTTTGAAGGTTCAATAAGTATTGGCGAAGATGAACTGTTAAATGGAACAGGAACATACTATGATGAAGTAACGAAGAAAACAACCAAAGGAACTTTTAAAGACAGTAAATTCATACAGTGATCAATAACAAGAAAGCCATGAATAAAATTTTCATCCTATTTTTAGTTTTTTCTACTTTATCATTAGTACATGCACAAACTATTGAAAAGCCGACAATTTCTGAGAAGAAAAAAGAAAGCGTAAAACCGAAACCCATAATACAAAAAAAAGAAGCTCTCAAAAAACACGAAAATAAACCAAACATTTCTACGGTAAAAATCAGCAAACCAAATCGAAACTTGGAAAGAGAGAGAATTGAAGCCGAACAAAAAAGAGAACGTGAACATCTCGCAGAAATAGAAAGACAAAAACAATTGGAGGCAGAAAGAATAAAGACAGAGCAGAATAAAAAAAACAAAGAAATCTACGATAAACATTTAGAATGGAGCAAGAATATGATTGATACCAATGGTGTTAACTCTTGTAAAAGTGATTCTGATTGCAAAAAAATGGTGACAGAACGTTTAAAACTTGCATTAACCTATTATAATGGTGAGGAAGCAAAAAATTATTTAAAACAATTACAATGAAAATAAAAACAATACTACTATTTCTTTTTGTGTATCAGTTTGTTTCGGGGCAGAATTGCGAAGTCTTTATGCAAAAATTCCAAAAAGAATATCAAAGAAGAACCGAAGCATCGTGGGATAACATAAGTTGGGGAAGCGGATATGATAAAACAAAATTTAACGAAGCAAAAGTTCATATTACCCGATTTATAAGTTGCAAAGCAGATGAGATAGGGTATGAAAATGAAGTACTCACTAAATTAAAAAACTGTATTGATTTGATTTACAGAGAAGATACCAATCTGATTATTGCAGGAGAATACGATGAAAAAAAATCATTAAAGCAATCGGAATATCCGAATAGATACTATATTATAAACTCTAAATTAGAAATAATCAATGATTATGATGAAATCAGAAATTATTCTTATTTCGGTGATGATTATAATAAAGAAATTTATTATGTGATAAAAAATAATAAATATGGAATCATTGACAAATACGGAAAAGAGATAGTAAATCCTGCTTACGATGAGATTTATTGGTTTAAAGATGGAAGAGCTGTCGTTAAAAATATGAAAAAATTTGGTGCAGTTGATATATCGGGAAAATTGGTTATTCCATTGGAATATGATTCCAATGGTTATCATTATGAATTTTCAGACGGATATTTAACCGTTGTTAAAGGTGAGTATCCCAATCAAAAATTTGGTTTGGTAGATAAAAATGGTGTTGAGGTCATTAAACCACAATACGAATATGCTTTGAAATATTTTGGAGGATTATTACCTGTAAGAAAGGATGAAAAAATGGGATTTGTAAATATAAAAAACGAAGTTGTCATTCCATTTAAGTATGATGTAGTAGGAGGAAGGGACAATTATTGGAAAGGCTATAACAGCAAAGGTGTTTGGTATTATTTAGTCCAAAAAAAATGGGACGGAAAAGAGGAATATATTAATAAGAAAGGTGAAATATTTAAACGTCGGGAAGATGTCAAAGATTAAAATTTTTAGAAGAACATTCTTAATCTGTTTTATGCTTGGTTTTTCGTTAAGTATGGCTCAAGATTGCGACAGATATATTACAAAAATGGATTCCTTACTTAAGTTAGGAGGAGGAACATACGAAGCCAATCGAATGATGAAATTTTACTATACATGTATTGGTGAAACTACGGATAAAAACAATCCTGTTCTGCAAAGACTTAGCAAAATAAGATGGCTAAAACCTTTTAATAACGGATATTCTATTGCACATATTGATGATAAGCAATACATCATTGATAGAGAATTTAATGCAATAAAAAAATTAAAATATATTGGTTATACAGGATTTTCCGAAGGTTTATCCGCTGCTCTTGTGAAAACATACTACTATGAAAAAAATAATAAATATTCGCGAGATTTATATGGTTTTGTAAATGTAGAAGACGAAATTGTAATTCCTGCACAGTTTAAATACATCCGTTCCGAGTTTTATAAAGGTATTGCAATAGTTGAGAACATAAATAGTGAAGTTGCAGCAATAGACACTAAAGGAAACATTGTAATTCCTTATCATAAAGCCTCTTCTTGTGGGGATTGTTGGACTGTTAATTATTTTATATTTTATGAAGGAAATTATAAAAAGGCAATATATATTGTACATAAAGATGGTGAAAAATATGAGATACCAAAAGAAGTTGATAAAGTTTTTTATAATAATTCTGAAAATTTCGAGAAAAAGGAAATTGTACCTATCATCAAAAAAGTGAAAGATGAAAATCTATTCGGAGCAATCAATAACAAAGCAGTTGTTACAATTCCTCCAAAATTTCGAAGAATCGACATCAAAAAAGATATAGCAATTGTACAAGATCCGTCAACCAATTTACACGGAGTATATAATGCAGAAGGTCATGTACTGATTCCGCTTCAGTATAAAAGTATATACTTCGGATTTGGAATGTCTAATTTATTGATAATTGATGATCGCTATGTTTCTGTTAATAATAGCATTGTGAACTTTTTAGAATTTGATTACAATCAAAATGAATACTTCAAAAATGATTTGTTACGGGTTAAAAAAGATGGAAAATATGGATTTATCAACCTTAAAGGAGAACTTTCAATTCCTCTTCAATTTGATGATGCTTTACCTTTTGAAAATGGGAAAACAAGAGTAAGAAAAGAAGATAAAGTATTTACAATAAATACTAATGGGGATTGCATACAAGATTGCTTGTGATTACAAATTATCCATAGATAAGAATAAAAATTTCTAAAAATAAAATAAAACCATCAGAATGAAAAATTTAAAAGTACTTCCCTACATCAAACTACTTTCGGTTATTCCATTATTCCTCATTTACTTTTTGGCGGAGACATGTAGCACAACCCCTCTAATGTTGATAATAATAGCATTAATTTATATGTTGATAAGCTCTTATATGGAACTATTTAAAAAGAAGACTATCCCAAAAATTATAGCGATTCCGTTCAATTTGATTTTTATAGCATTTATACTTCCATTCTTTTACGGCATTATTATAGCTTTTCCATCAAAAATAAACATAGGCAATGATTATGCAATATTATATTTCTTGATCTTATCTTCGTGTTTATTTGCGATTTTTACATGCGTAAGAGAAATGGTTGTTTCATTTAAAAAAGTGAGTTAATATAAAACACCGTTAGTAGAAAAAAACAGAACAGCATTAACAAGAAAAAATTAAAACAAAAAAAATATGCTCCGAAACACGCTCAATTTAATCACCATTCTCATATCAACTTTAGCTTTTACCCAACAAAAACTCCAATCCCACTCAACAGATTTCAACATCAAAGGAAAAGTAAAATCCTTCACTTCTACCACCAAAAATTATAAAAGCATTAATGATTTGGTAAAAGATAGCGACATTCTTTTTGTGCAAAACGATCCCAATTTCACTTCAGAATATTATTTTAATGAAGATGGCTTTTTGTACGAAAGCAAAACCGATGAGGTAGGCTACACTTGGAAAAAGTATGAGTTTTCCAAAGCTAAAAAGCCACTAGTTATAAAAATTAGCGTGCTTAAAAAAGATAAGATTTCAGCGGAATATATACCTAATTATACCATAGATATTACTTACCAAAATGAATCTTCTTTAGTAACTACAAACTATTCAAACATAATCGGCGAAACCAAATGTATAAAAAATAATCGTAATGGATTCAAATTTTC
>RRZU010002860.1_pt1 | contig 16440 bp, 14 predicted proteins | sample 2165561 | NCBI WGS metagenome assembly RRZU01 (sample SAMN10456909, study PRJNA506462) | wastewater metagenome | isolation source: wastewater sludge | place: USA: Moscow, Idaho
AATATTTACCAATAGGATATTCCGCTACACATCCAGTTATAAGTAATGGAGTATTTATTATTTATACAAATGAGCTATATATATTTGGTGTTTTATCTTCAAAATTGCATAATATTTGGGTTTCTATTACAAGTGCAAGAATGAGAAATGACTATAGATATTCTGTAAACTTAACATACAACACCTTCCCATTTCCAGATATTTCACAAAAACAAAAAGATGAGATTACAGAACTCGTATTTGCCATCCTTGATGAAAGAGAAAAACACAGCCAAAAAACACTAGTCCAGCTCTACGACCCAAATAAAATGCCGGATGGCTTACGCAAAGCACACCATGCGCTAGATATTGCCATAGAAAAATGCTACCGCCAAAAACCATTTGAAAGCGACGAAGAACGCCTAGAATATCTTTTTAAGATGTATGAAGAGATGACTGGGAAGTTGGGGAAGAAAATATGACTTTTTATCCAACGCTCAAATCTTTAAAACAAAAACTTCAAATCCAGCCTGTAAATACTGGTAAGCGATTTACACATAATGGACAAGCTAATGGAATTGTATTTGATGATATGGAAAGATTGCATGCCTTGGCTGGAGTCGATGGATGCGTTCATCTCAAAAGTGGCGTTGAGTTTTCGATGCTTCAATATAGAGGACAAAATGAAGATTTTGGGGTATGTAAAACTACACTTGATAGATGCAAATCCAAAGAAGAGCAGTTTTTAAATATTTGTAGAACTATAGCTTTTGAGGAGCTTTTGGAAGTTCATCCATTTGTAAAGCTTGTCCGTTCTTTACAGCCTTTTGGAGAAAATCATCTATGTCTTAATTTTACAGGCATGGCGCAACATTATGGACTTCACACCAATTATTTAGACATTACAAATAACTTTGACGTAGCTTGTTTTTTTGCTACATGCAGGTATGAAAATGGGAAATACTACCCAATGGGTAATACTTCAAAACCAGGAGTAATTTATAGAATATACGAGATGATTATGCCGCCTTTTATTGAAAATGAAAACAATAAAGAGCTATTTCTTGAATATCTTGGATGGCAGCCACTACCGCGACCTGAGCAACAAAAAGCTAGTGTTTTAAAAGTTGCAAAAGATACAAATTTAGATACGGCTAGTGGAGTTCAAAAGTACTATTTTAAGCACTCTATTTCTCAATCTAAAAAAATTTGGAAACAATTTGATGAGGGAAAAGCTTTGTTTCCAGATGATAGCGCTGCAGATTTAGCCAACAAATGTTGTACATTAAATTCTTTTACAAATAAGCAAATCAATAAGGCTCTTGAAAGATTTGAGCTTTGGAGCGGCGAGCAGCTTAATAGAGAACAGGCTTTAGATGGTTTGAAAATTGAAATTGTTGAGCAAAGTAGTTTAAGTTGGGATGATTTAGTAGAAACGGGTTTCAATTTTTGGGAAAATAAATTTAATGAAACTATGAGTAAAGTGGGGTTTAGGATGGTTTTATCCGCTATAGTTGTAGAAAATGCCTTAAAATAGAGTAAATGAACGATATTAGCATTGGAAATTTAGAATGAGAAATGAACTAAAAACAATAGACGCCCAAACCCTGCAAGATAAAATCCATACCATCCGCGGGCTTGCCGTAATGCTAGATAGAGACTTGGCGGAGCTGTATGGGGTGGAGACAAGAGCGTTAAAACAAGCGGTAAAAAGAAATATAGATAGATTTCCTGCTGATTTTATGTTTGAGTTGAATGATGAAGAGATTGATTTTTTGGTGTCACAATCTGTGATACCATCCAAAAAGTATTTTGGAGGGGCAAAACCGTTTGTATTTACAGAGCAGGGGGTATCGTCTTTATCGGCAGTCTTGACAAGTAAAATTGCAATAGAAATTTATATCAATATTATGAGAGCTTTTGTAGAGATGCGAAAAATCATCAGCTCAAACAGTTTGTTATTTTCTAAAATGGAAGCGCTCGAAAAACGACAAATCTCTTATGAACTCAAAACTGATGCAAAAATAGAGCAAGTATTAAATGCCCTAGAAGATAAGACTCAAAAACCAAACGAGGGAATTTTTTACGACGGACAAATCTACGACGCTTACGCATTTATAAACGACTTGCTAAAAAGCGCAAAAAAAGAAGTTACACTTATCGACAACTACATAGACGACACGGTATTTACGCTCTTTAGCAAATACCCAAATCTAACGTTCAAAATCTACACGCAAACCATCTCAAAGCAACTAGAGCTTGACTATCAAAAATACAAAGCGCAATATCAAAATATAGAGCTAAAAGAGTTCAAAAAAGCTCATGATAGATTTTTGATAATCGATAGTACGGAGATTTATCACATCGGAGCAAGCCTTAAAGATTTGGGCAAAAAATGGTTTGCATTTTCTAAGTTTGAGATAGGGGCTTTGGAGATTTTGGAGAGGCTTAAATAATGGAAAAGAGCAACATCCTCATCTACCAAAATGAAAAAGGCAATATCAAAGTTGATGTGCGATTTCAAGATGGCTCCGTATGGCTATCGCAAGCACAAATATGTGAACTATTTGGCAAAGCAAAATCAACGATTTGCGAGCATATTAGTGCTATTTTTGAAGATGGTGAGCTTGATAGAGATTCAGTTGTTCGGAATTACCGAACAACTGCGAGTGACGGCAAAAACTATAGTGTAGACTACTACAATCTCGATATGATTATCGCCATAGGGTTCAAGGCGAGGTCATCGACAGGAACAAAGTTTAGAGTCTGGGCAAATGAAAAGCTAAAAGAGTACATCACAAAGGGCTTTGTGCTCAACGATGAGAGATTTAAAAACGGTACCTCAATGAGCTATTTTGATAAAGAGTCGAAAAACATAACAAAAAAAGATGTAAGCGTCGCAAAGAATTATCTAAACGAGGAAGAGATAAAACTACTCGGTCTTTTGGTGGAGCAGTATTTGGCATTTGCAGAGACTATGGCGATGCAACAAACACCAATGTATATGAAAGACTGGATAGCAAGACTTGATGCCGTCATATCCTTAAACGGCAGGGAGCTTTTGACACATGCTGGAAAAATAAGCCAGACAAACGCAAAAGCAAAAAGTGAACTAGAGTATGACAAGTACAAAGAAGTACAAAAAGAACAACAAAAAATCCAAAGTATAAAAGAGCTTGAAGAGGATATAAAGAGGCTAAAATGACCAATCTTGTAGAAGTAGAATACCACCGAACCGGCGACAGCAAAAAAACAAATAAATACGGTATGAGGGAGATGCAAGAAAAAGCATTTGCCGCAAGAGCCGAGCAATATCTACTACTCAAGGCTCCACCAGCCTCTGGTAAATCTAGGGCTTTGATGTTCATAGCACTTGACAAGCTAGAAAATCAAGGCATTAACAAAGTAATCGTAGCTGTGCCGGAGCGGTCTATCGGTGGGTCATTCGGCAAAACAGACCTAAAGGCGGATGGATTTTTCGCTTCATGGGAACCTAATTCTCATTACAACCTATGCACTGGCGGAGGCGAAGCAAGTAAAGTCAAAACATTCAAAAAATTCCTATCGTGCGATGAGAAAATACTGATATGCACACATGCCACACTGAGATTTGCATTCAAAGAGCTAGACGACTCAAGGTTTGATAATATTTTGCTTGCTATTGACGAATTTCACCATGTATCAGCCGATGGCGACAATCAGCTCGGTGAAGTCATCAGAACGGTGATGCAAAACTCAAATGCACACATCATGGCAATGACTGGCTCATATTTTAGGGGCGACAGCGTGCCTGTTTTGCTTCCAGAAGATGAGGCTAGATTTGCGAAAGTAACTTACAACTACTATGACCAGTTAAATGGATATGAGTATCTAAAATCTCTAGGAATCGGCTACCACTTTTATCAAGGCAGATATACAAGTGCAATAAATGAAATACTGGACACCGACAAAAAAACAATACTGCATATTCCAAATGTAAACTCTGGCGAATCGACAAAAGATAAGCACAAAGAGGTAGATACTATTCTTGACATTATCGGAGAAGTTGTAGAGGTTACCACGGATGGTGTTATTCTTGTAAAAAGACATACTGATGGCAAAATTATCAAAGTGGCAGACTTGGTAGATGACGACCAAAAACGAAGAGATAAAATAGTCGCCTATCTACGAAATATCAAAAACGAAGAAGATATGGATCTCATCATCGCCCTAGGTATGGCAAAAGAGGGGTTTGACTGGACTTTTTGCGAGCATGCCTTGACCGTTGGATACAGAAGCTCACTTACAGAAATCATCCAAATCATAGGGCGAGCGACGAGAGATAGCAAAAATAAAACCCATGCACAATTTACAAACCTAATCGCACAGCCGGATGCCGAGGATATGGAGGTAAAACTATCGGTAAATAATATGCTCAAAGCAATAACCGCTTCACTGCTGATGGAGCAAGTTTTGGCTCCAAACTTCAAATTCAAACCAAAATTTGATGACGACAATGAGCCACCGCAAAAAGGTGAGCTAAAAATCAGGGGGTTCAAAAAGCCGTCTAGCAAAAGAGTTGAGGATATACTCGAATCAGACCTGAACGACCTCAAGGCGACAATCTTGCAAGATGAACAAATGATAAAAGCAATACCTGGCAATGTTGACCCAGAGGTTATAAACAAGGTGCTTATTCCCAAAATCATCAAAGTTAAATACCCTGATTTGAATGACAATGAAATCGAAGAGATTCGTCAGCATGTAGTCGTTGATAGTGTTATAAAAAATGGTCAGATTATCGAGCAAGGCGATAAAAAATTTATCAAAATGGCACATAAATTTGTAAATATTGATGACTTGCACATTGACCTCATTGACCAAGTGAATCCATTTCAAAGAGCCTTTGAGATTTTGTCAAAATCAGTTACAACTCAAGTGCTAAAACTGATACAAGAAAGCATTGAGTCTACGAGGATAGAGATGACTCCAGAGGAAGCGGTGATTCTGTATAGGAAAATCCCAGTCTTCAAAAGTGAACACAACAGAATGCCGGATATAAATGCAAACGACTTTCAGGAAAAAAGAATGGCGGAGGCTTTGATATATTTGAATAAACTCAAACGAGAAAGAGCTAATGGCTGAGTTTTTGCTAGAAGACATACTGGCAAATGACCCGTTGGGACTTTTGAGCGAAGTAAAAGCAAAAAATAGAGTAGCTACCGAAGATGAAAGACTCATAGCCTCATTCAATGAGATAAATGACTTTATTGATAGACATAGCAAGGAGCCATCAAAATCAACAGATATGAATGAAAGGACACTTTTTTCAAGACTTCAAGGCCTGAGAGAACATCCAGATAAGATAAGTGCTCTAAAGCCACACGACCGCCACAATCTACTGCAAGAAGTTGAAATCAACTCTATAGACGATATCCTCAATGATGATGCCTTTGGCTTGCTTGGCAATGATGCGGATAGTATTTTTGAGCTAAAACATGTCCCGAAATATAAAGATATCGCTCAGGCCGACTATATAGCATTGCGAAAACCATGTAAAGAATTTGATAAATATGAAGTACTATTTAAAGAGTGTCAACAAGATTTACGGGATGGAAAAAGAAGGCTTGTTAAATTTAACGAAAGATTTATGGAGGAAGGAAACTTTTTTATTCTCAAAGGCGTAATGGTTTACTTGGAGAAAATAATTTCTGTCGGCAAGGATAAGCATAACAAAATGGATGGCAGAACATACTGTGTATTCGAAAATGGAACAGAATCAGATATGCTTATGAGATCTCTTGGAAAAGGGCTTTATGAGGATGGTTACTTTGTAAGCCAGCACGAAGACAAACTCCTTGATAAGTTTATCAATATAACAAACGAGGATAAACTTGGCGGTTTTATATATATCTTAAAATCAAAAAGCACAGATGAAAAAATAAAATCAATTCAACACCTATACAAAATAGGCTATTCAACAACGGATGTCAAAGAGCGGATAAAAAATGCCGAAAATGAACCGACGTATCTAATGGCTCAAGTTTCAGTTGTGGGTGTCTATGAATGCTACAATATGAACACGCAAAAATTTGAACAACTAATCCATAAATTTTTCGGTAAAGCCTGTCTTAATATAGATATTTTTGGTAGCGACAGCCAAAGATATAGTCCAAGAGAATGGTTTGTGGCACCGCTTGAAGTTATCGAGCAAGCTGTCGAACTATTGGTATCCGGTGATATCATCAGCTATAGGTATGATGAGACTTATGGGAAAATAGTTTTGAGGTAACGTCTTGTTGGTGTATTATTATTTGTCAAAAAGGTGTAATTTTTGCAAAAAGCTATAGCTGTTGCCGCTTTGGCGTCGGGGCAGGGGAAGACTATTTTTACGGCTGCCCTTTTGGCTCATTTCGGCAAGTCTCCGATTCGCCCTTTTAAAATCGGCCCTGACTACATCGACCCTCAGTTTCACCGGAGGCTTTGCGGTGTCTCATCGGTAAATCTCGACCGTTTTTTGATGAATGACGAGCAGTTGCGGTGGATGTTTGGGCGGTATGGACGGGATAGATTTTGTATCGTAGAGGGGGTGATGGGATTTTATGACGGGATAGAGCGGGGGAGTTCTACGTACGATGTTGCCGCCTCTATCGGTATCCCTACGGTTTTGGTATTGGACGGCGGCGGGAGCTATTCGACCCTTGTGGCCGTGATGGAGGGGGTACTCGGACATAGGGGCGACAATACGATAAAAGCGGTTGTTTTTAACCGTTTATCCTCAAAGAGCCATTTTGCCCTGTTAAAAGATTTATTTGAGGCCAATTTTCCGGATATCGCCGTTTTGGGATGGATAAAAAAAGACCTCCCATCTGTCTCCTCTAGACATTTGGGGCTTGATTTGGAGGAGTTATCGGCCTCTTTTTTAGAGACTCTTTGCGCCGAGGTGCTTGAAAATATCGATTTGGAGAGCTTGGAAAAAATAGCCGACTGTAATCCGAAAATAGCCGACGGCTATCCGTTTGAGCCTGCCAAAAGCCAAAAAGAGAAGAGTTTGGCTGTCGTGTATGATGAAAATTTTTCGTTTTTATACGAGGACAATATCCAGTTTTTGAGAGAGATTTTTGGCTCTTTGGAGTTTATATCGGCTACAAAAGACGAGGAGATTTTGCCGTCATTTGATGCTCTTTTTATCCCCGGCGGCTATGTAGAGACGGCAGAGGCGTACGCCAGAATAAGGGGTAGCCGTAAATTTGCAAATTCGCTTAAAAATTTTAAGGGAAAAGTATACGCCGAATGTGCCGGACTCATATATCTTGGCAAAAGTATTTTAAATAACGGCGAGATTTTGCCGATGTCGGGGATTCTTGATTTGGAATTTGAGATGAAAAAGTCTAGAATTAGACTCGGATATTACGAGGCGTGTGATAAAATCTCCGGCGAGAGATACCGTGGGCACGCTTTTCACTATAGCGACGTAACATCTACGGAGTCGGCGGTATGGGAGCTTGCAAAGCCGGACGGGAAAAACCCAAAAGGCGGCGGTTGGCAAAAAGATAATTTTTTTGGGACATATCTACACTCGATGCTTAGAGTTAGCCCAAAACTAGTAGAAAAATATTTATAGGATTTTTTGTTTGTCTGAATTTAAAATACAAGAGCCTTTGGTAGCCGAAGGCAGCGACATAGAGGCAAAATCGCTTCAGGCGATAGAGACGGAGGCGGCAGGGTATCCGAAATTTTTGGAACTGGATGAGGGGCAAAGGGAGGTCGTAAAAAGGCAAATTCACGCTACGACCTGCTTTTCGGAGGTTTTGAACAATATTTATTTTAGTCAAAATGCCGTCCCAAAGATAAAAGAGCTATTGGCGGACGGTGCAGCCATAGTCGTCGATACGAATATGATAAAGTCGGGACTTAGTGATTTTTATACCTCTAAACACTCAAATCAGGTAATCTGCTACGTCAATGAGCCGGATATATATGAAGAGGCAAAAAAGCTCGGTTCGACACGTAGTTATGCCGCCGTCAAAAAAGCTATCGAAGAGGATTTAGATAGGCCTTTGATTTTGGCATGCGGGAATGCCCCGACGTTTTTGTATTCGGCGATAAAAACGCTTATAGAGTCCGGCAGAAGGGTCGATAATGTTGCAATTTTGGCCTTTCCGGTAGGTTTTATAAATGTCGTAGAGAGCAAAGAGTATACAAGGTCTTTTATGGATTATTACGGTGTGGAGGGGATTATTATGCAAGGTAGATATGGGGCCTCTACGTTGGTCGTTAGCGCACTTCATGCTATTTATAGGTTGATCGGCAAATGAGCGGGACAAAGATAAATGCGATGGGGAGCGAAGTCGTAGAGGGGTATGCGTGCAAACCCAAAATAAAAGACCCCGACAAACCGATGATGTTTTACAGGTATCACATACTCGTATGCGACGGCGACAGGTGCGACTGCAACGCAAAAAAAGCCCTTAGCGACAAGCTGAGAGATTTGGCCAAAGAGCTAAAGATGGACAAAGGGGCAGACAGGGTCAAAATCACAAAGACAAAATGTTTTGGGGCTTGCAGATACAAAGGGGTAGGGCTGGTGTACGAAAACGGCGGCACTACAAACAACGGGGTGTGGCTCAAAAAAATAAACAAATGGGATGATGAGAAGTGGAGAGGCTTTTTTGGGGCTTTGAAAAACAAAGATTCCGTCAGATGCCTATATCCTGATGATATTATCGCTATGGAGGAAATAGATGGGTAAGGTGTATCTGGTCGGGGCGGGATTCGGAACCCCTGAGTATATGACCCTAAAGTCTGTGGAGCTTCTAAAAAATGCCGATTGTGTCTTGTATGATGCCCTTATAATGCCGGAGTGTCTGGATTTTTGCGGGGAGAATTGTGAAAAAATATATGTCGGCAAGCGAAAAAACAACCACCACCTAAACCAAGACGAGATCAACGAAGCGCTGTTTGAGGCCTCTCAAAAATACGAAAACGTCGTCAGGCTAAAGGGCGGTAGCCCCACGGTGTTCGGCAGGGGGTACGAAGAGGCATCGTATCTAAAAGAGCGTGGGGTGGAGTCGGAGTTTATCCCCGGTGTCAGCTCCTCTATAGGTGTTGCGGAGATATTCGGAATTCCGCTTGTAGACAGAGATTCAAACGATTCGTTTCGGGTTATCACCGGACACACTACGGCGCACCTAAAAGAGATTTTGACCCCCTATAACGACAGGGAGAATCTACTCATTTTGATGGGGGCGCACAAGGCAAAAAAAATCGTTTCGATGCTACTGGAGAAAAAAGGGTATCCGTCTGACCTACCTATAGCGTTTTTGTGCAAAGGGGGTTTTGACGGAGGCGAAAAGATTGTTATGAGCCTTCAGGAGGCGCACGATATGGGCGAAGAGTTTTTCGTCGCTTTAAAAGAGAAGACCCCGCTCATAATCTTTGTAGGGAAAACAGCCGGATTTTGAGAGAGGGTGAGAAGAGGCTAAGAAGCGGCTACACCACCGGAGTGCATACGGCGGCGGCTCTATACTCCGCCGTTAGCGAATATCTGAACCTTTCGTATAATAATCAAATCTCTATCCCGCTGCCAAACGGTCAAAAAGCGGCAGTAGAGGCCTTTGGCGGAGTGAGTGTCAAAGGAGACAACGACGATATAGATGCTACAAAAGGGTGTCTCATCAGGGTATCCGTCCAAAACTCCGCCGATATGCTTTGTATCTCAAAAATCCCACACTCCCCGTATATCCTCCGGTTCGGTACTTTTTGTTGTTACCTATATGCGGGTGAGGGGGTCGGCGTGGTCACAAAAAAAGGGCTAAAACCCCCAATTGGATATCCTGCCGTAAATCCGGTTCCGCTCTCAATGATTCAAAGGGTGCTTGACGATTTTGCCGCCTTTGCCGCCTCTGATTTGTACGTTTCGGTATCGGTGGAAAACGGAGAGGAGATAGCAAAACAAACGGCAAACGGCAAAGTCGGAGTCATAGGCGGAATCTCGATACTGGGGAGCACCGGAATAGTAAAGCCTATCTCCAACGAGGCGATGCTCTCCTCTATAGAGGCCGAAATCTCGGTTATCTCAAATACAAGCCGTGAAATAGTCTTTACTATAGGCAATACCGCTTACAATCTGGGGGTGGGGCAATACGGCGAAGATATTTGCGTGGAGATAGGGAATTTCGTGTACGATACCCTCCAAATGCTATCCGGCAAGGCTTTTAGAAGACTCACCTTTATAACCGGACAGGGGAAATGTGCAAAAATAGCACAAGGGCTCAAAAACACCCACAACAGATACGGCGATACCGACTTTGCGGTTGTAGCCGAGTGGCTAAAAGAGTACGGGATAGACGGCGATATATCGGATTGCGGGACGATAAAAGGGGTTGTGGAGTCGCTAGGTAAACCCTCAGCCGATAGGTTTTTTGAGCTATTAAAGCAAAAGGCAAAAGATCAGATTATCAACTTTTTGCCGGATGACTCAAAAGACATTGATGTTTGTGTTCGACTCTCGGAATAAGTAGGGTTCAAAAAAGCCGCTATCGGCGTGAGCCGTCTGCTGAAGACCTAATCTTGAGCTTTGCCCAAGATTTGAGAACTATAAATGGAGCATAAATTGGTAACAATCATCGGGGGCGGCATGGGGCCGTCGAAATTATCAAGGGTAAAAGCCGATTTGTCAACATTTGATGCGGTAGTTTGCGACAAAAGCTACGAGATTGATGTTGCCCATCCAAATATAGTAGCCGCCTCTTTTTTGGAGGCTAAAAAATACATTTTCGGGGCGGAGAAATCGGCAAATATAGCCTATATCGTGAGCGGTAGTCCGTTTTTTTATTCCGGAGCCACATCGGTTATAGGGCAATTAAAAGAGACGGGGGCTGATTTTTCGGTAATTACCGGAGAGTCTAGCAAAGAGTATGCTGTCCGTTCGCTGTGTATAGCCGAAAACGAGGTTACCTCTTTGTCGTGGCACGGCAGGGAAGATGTGGATATCGATAGGTTTTTGCGCTCCAGATATACGTTTTTGCTTTGCGACGAAAAAACCCCACAAAGGCTTTTTGAGGCTATATCGTATTTGCCTATCGGCTCCATAAAAATAATATGTCTCTCAAGGCTCGGATACGACGATGAGCGTATTTTTGAGATTTTGCCGACCGACTTACCGGATTATTCTTGGCGTGAGCTATCTCCGTTTGTTTTTTTGGTGGAGAAGCTATATGCGGATAGGGCGGCGGAGACGGCAGATGATGAGTTGGAATATGAGAGGGGTATGTATACAAAACCGGACAAGCGCAGTCTGATACTTCGCTCTTTGGAGCTTAAAGCCGGAATCTCTATGTGGGATATCGGGGCGGGGAGCGGCTCCGTCTCAATTGACGCTTTCAAAGGGTGGAGGGTAAAAACCGTCTTGTTTGAGAAAAACGAAACCAGATGTGAAATCATAGAGCGGAATCTAACTGCCCACAATGTATTGTTTACAAAGCTTTGTTGCGGTGAAGCTCTTGATTTTTTAGACTCGCAAACCGGTATTCCTGACAGGATTTTTGTCGGCGGCGGCGGCGCAGAGATAGCCAAAAACCTCCACGCACTAACAGACAAACTGGGTAGCGGAGGGATTTTGGTTGCGGTATACGTGAGCTTAGAGCATCTGGGTGCGGCTATAAATTCGCTAAGTAGTGCCAACATATCCTACGAGGTAAAATCAATATCCCTAAGCGGATACAAAGAGCCGCTAAAAATCGGCGAACCGGAGAGAGAGATGTTTTTGATAAAGGTGAAAAAGTGATTTATTTTGTAGGAGCCGGTTCAGGTGATCCGGAGTTGATTACGGTAAAAGGGAAGAGGCTTTTGGAGTCGGCCGATACGGTTCTTTATACCGGTTCTTTGGTTCCAAAAGAGGTTTTGGGGTGGTGCAAAGAGGGTGCCCTCATCGTCTCATCTGAGGATATGGACTATGAAGAGATTTTTGCTTTTTTATCAAAATATAGCTCTACCAATCTTGTGAGGCTCCATACCGGAGACCCCTCTATCTATTCGACGATTGCAAAACAGATAGAGTATCTAAAAAAAGAGGGGATAGAGTATTCGGTGGTTCCCGGTGTTACGGCGGCTTTCGGAGCGGCGGCCAGTATGGGGATAGAGTATACGATTCCGGGTGTTTCGCAGACTCTCATACTCACCAGAGTGGAGGGGGCTACCCCAAATCCTGAAAAGTTGGAAAATATACTCTCTTGCAAAAACTCATCGCTTGTGTTTTACCTCTCCATCAGACTCCTAAAAAAATTAAAAGAGACGGCTATAAGGATAGGATACAGTCCGGACACCCCGTGCTACGTCATCGAAAAAGCAACATGGCCGGACGAGGCGATATATAAAGGGACAATAGACGATATAGGGGAAAAAGTATCACACATCAAAGGTGTTGCACTGATTATGCTAGGTGAGTTTTTGAACCAAAAAGAGACCGTAGAGTCGGGACTTTATTCAAAAAAATAGCCATATCCGGATCGGTTAATTGGCTATAATCAAAATAAAAAAAGAGATGCTAAATGCCTACCATATCAATGTTTTATGGAATTATCATTAGGATGTACTGTGCGCCAAGTGAACACAATCCGCCGCATTTTCATGCGTACTATCAAGAGTACAAGGCGATAATTGATATAAACAGATGTGAGTTAACCGACGGCGGCTTGCCAAATAAGCAGTTGAAATTAGTTTTGGCGTGGGCAGAGCTACGCAAGGATGAGCTTTTGGCTGATTGGACACTTGCGCAAAACGGTGAACTGCCGTACAATATAGACCCTATAAGATAGGAGGCCGACCTATGTATCTATCTATAATATCTGCAAAACCATTAGATGATTACAGGCTATCTCTTGTTTTTGAGAATAGCGAAGAAAAAATATTTGATGTCAAGCCGTATTTAGAAATCGGCAAGTTTAGAGAGTTAAAAGATGTCAACTTATTTAATACCGTAAAAGTAAAGTTTGATTCCATAGAATGGGATAATATGCTTGATTTTGACCCAGAACTGCTTTATCAAAAAGGCATAGCGGCAAAGTAAAACGGGCTATTGAAGCACTAGCTCACTTGGCCCCTTAAAATAGCTACTCCCCTATTGGCTAAGGCTTAGATAGGTTATTACTAAAATAAGCTCCAAAGTGTAAAATATCTTTATGCTAAAACTAAACATAATCAAGCCACGAGATGCGCTAAGCAAGCAACTATCAAAAAAGAGTATCGTAAAGCAGAGTTTAGAACGCTTCGAGGCTCTGCTACAAAAACTAAAAACAGTTAATCTCTCGGAGAGCGAAGAGCATCAAAAAAACGAGATAAAAGAGTTTTTGTCCGGCTCATTTGGATACAAGATAAACACAAAAGGGCGCATAGACTACGCCGTATATGACGGCTCGGACATCAAAGTCATCATTGAGGCGAAGAGACTAGACAACAAAACAGAGATGATAACGCCAAACGAAGCGAACCGCAAGGCGATGCAAGAGGCGATACTCTACTTTATGGGTGAGCGCAAAAGTGGAAATGACAAACTTTGCCGCATAGTCATAGCAAATCCGTTTGAGTGGTTTATTTTTGACGCTGTACAGTTTGAGAGGCTATTTTGGCAAAACAGGGAGTTCAAAAAGCGATTTTTGGATTTTGATAGCGGCAAACTACTCCGCAAAGATACACCGTATTTTTATGATGAGATAGCAAAGCCGTTTTTGGATGGGATGAAAAAAGACCTCATCAATGACGAGACGATAGAGTGCGTATACCTAGATTTAAAAAATGAGCTAAAAGACAAAGAGCTAAATGCAATATACAAGCTCTTAAGCGCCGACTACCTGCTAAAAGCGTTCAATCCAAACGATGCAAATAGCCTCAACCGTGCGTTTTACAATGAGTTTTTGTATATCTTGGGGCTTGAAGAGGCAAAAGAGGGCGGCAAAAAGCTCATCCAAAGAGCCGCTATGCCACAAAACGGCTCACTATACGAAAACATCAAACACAAGCTCGGACATCAAGAAAAATCCGAAGAGTTTGAAGTCATAGTCAGCATCATCATCGTCTGGATAAATAGAATACTGTTTTTGAAGCTGTTAGAGTCGCAAATATACAAGTTCAACGGCAACAATCCCGCTTTTAAGTTTTTGAATATAGAGAAGATTTCGGACTTTGACGATCTTGAGTCGCTCTTTTTTGATGTGCTTGCAAAGCCCGTAAAGAGCAGAGAGACAAAAGAGTTTGACTATGTGCCGTATCTCAATAGCTCATTATTTGAGCGTCACGAATTGGAAAACAAATATCTATATATCTCAAACCTACGAGACAACCTAACAGTCAAATACTATCCGCAAACCGTACTAAGAGACGACAAGCAAGCCAAAAAGAGCGGTGATATAGAGATGCTCCCATATCTATTTGAGTTCTTGGATGCCTACAATTTTGCAAGTGAAGACACGGAAGAGGTGAGAGAGGATAGTAAAGCGCTCATTAGTGCTTCAGTACTGGGGCTTATCTTTGAAAAGCTCAACGGTTACAGGGATGGAAGCTTCTATACTCCTAGCTTCATCACCATGTATATGGCAAAAGAGTCCATCACAAAATCCATACTCTCAAAATTCAAAGAGACGTACGGCGTGGAGGCGACGGACATAGATGGGCTAAATGCCCAGCTCATACGCCGCAATATATCGATAGACGAGACCAAAAAAGTAGTAAATAGCCTCACTATATGCGATCCGGCGGTAGGTAGCGGGCACTTCCTCGTCTCGTGTCTCAATGAGCTGATATATATCAAGCATAGACTGAGGCTTTTCGGTTTTAGAGAGCTTGGTGTAGATATAGAAAACGACGAGCTATATATCAGGCTCGGAGGTGAATTTCACGAGTATGCAAAGCCTCGTGATTTGTCGTGTGACAATCACCGACTCCAAAAGACGCTTTTTGAAGAAAAACGGCTAATCATCGAAAACCAGCTATTTGGCGTGGATATCAATTCAAACTCCGTGAATATCACAAGGCTGAGGCTGTGGATAGAGCTGCTAAAACACACATATTACCGTGAGGACGGCACGCTAGAGACTCTGCCAAATATCGACATCAATATCAAGTGCGGCAACTCCCTAATCAGTAGATTTGGGCTGAGTGACTCTCTTAAAATCAAAAACATCAAACACGAGATAGAGCAATACAAACAAGCGGTGAGCGACTACAAGGAAAATCTAGGAAACAAAAAAGATGTCCTAAAGTCGATAGAAAATCTCAAAGATAAATTCAAGCTCTCGCTAAAAGCCGAATGGAAAGTGGCGCAGGCTAGAAACGCAAAGCTCAAAGAGTATGTGAGCAAATACGGATACGAAGGACTAAAAGATGATTTGGTGCTCATAGCCGTCAAAAACAACTACAAACAATCAGGGACGCTCTTTGGCGATGTGGATGAAAAAAAGCGGCTAAAACTCAAAAAAGAGCTGACAGAGCTACAAGATGAGTGCGATGTGGTAGAGAGCGGCAAGATATACGACAACGCTTTTGAGTGGAGATTTGAGTTTCCTGAAGTACTAGATGACAAGGGTGACTTCAAAGGTTTTGATGTTGTCATCGGCAATCCGCCGTATATACCGCTTAGCAAGCTAAAAGATGTAGACTACGGGCGGTTTGAGTATTCGGTATTTGACAAGACGGGTGATATTCTTGCTCTGTTTTTTGAAAGAGGTCTGACGGCTCTACAGCAAGGCGGCGAGCTATCTTTTATCGTGTCAAACTCTTGGCTTCGGACAAAATACGGCGAACCGCTCAAAAAGCTTTTTGGCTCTAGTTGTGCAGAGTGTGAGATACTAAATTTTGAAGATACTCAACTATTTGACGAGGCTACGGTGGAGAGCTGTATCGTATCGGCAAAGCTTGGCGGCGAATGTGAAATATCTGTCAAAAACATCAAAAACCTAGACACAAAAACAGCAACGCCGCACAATCTCAAAAATATGGCAGATGACAATACTGCCGATGAGGTGACAGCGCTAATGCGAAAGATAGAGGTGGCAGGTAAACAGTTAAAAGAGTGGGATGTAACGATAAATTACGGGATAAAAACAGGATTTAACGAGGCGTTTGTCATAGACGGTGCGAAACGAGACGAATTGATAAAAAAAGACCCAAAATCAGCAGAAATCATAAAACCGATATTGAGGGGCAGGGATGTCCAAAAATACGCTACGAATTATGCTGGATTGTGGCTCATAAATTCACACAATAATCCACCCGTAAACATCGATGAGTATCAGGCTCTCAAGGAGCATCTGGACGGTTTTTACGACAAGCTAGAAAAAAGAGGTGACAGAGGCAAAACTCCTTACAACCTCAGAAACTGTGCCTATCTAGCTGACTTTGAAAAGCCGAAGATTGTGTGGGCAGAACTATCCGATGCGCAAAAATTTACTTATGATGATACCGGATTTTTTGCAGATAAAACTTTGT
>RRZU010776099.1_pt1 | contig 16438 bp, 16 predicted proteins | sample 2165561 | NCBI WGS metagenome assembly RRZU01 (sample SAMN10456909, study PRJNA506462) | wastewater metagenome | isolation source: wastewater sludge | place: USA: Moscow, Idaho
ATTCAATGTTATCCAAGGTTATAACAGCTTAATCAAGACCAGTCAATCTATCCAAATTACTACTGAACTCGACAAAAATGAAGTTATTGATGCTCAAATAAATTTTGTCGAAACACAATTAAATCCAGCGGATAAAACCAATAGAATTCGGGTTTATTTAAACAACAATAAATTAAAATTACCGATTGGTTTACGATTGCAAGGCATTGTGAAAACAAATGCAGTAAATGGAATTTGGATTCAAAAACAGTCAATGGTAAGTATCGGAAACAAGAAAATAGTTTTCTTGAAGATGGAGAATGGATTTAAAGCATCCTCCATAAAAACAGGAATTGAAATGGATGATTTTATTCAAATTATTGAAGGCATTTCTATAAAAGACACCATTGCCAAAAATGCACAATATTTAATTGACAGCGAAAGCTTTATTAAAACCGAATAATGATGAAGACTATAAAAAAAATAAGTTTATTATCAATACTATTTACGGTAATGATAGCTTGTAATACTAAAAATAAAGAAGACCATAGCAAACACAATAAGAGTAAAGAAACAACATTTTACACTTGTTCTATGGATCCACAAGTTAAAGAAGATAAACCTGGAAAATGCCCCATTTGCCATATGGAGTTGACCCCAATAAAACAAGATGATACAGAGGCTAACGAAATAAGCTTAAGTAAACAGCAAATACAACTGGGAAATATCACTACCCAAACTATTTCAGAAACGCAAAGCAGTTTAGAGCAAAATTATACGGGAGTTTTAACAATTAATCAGGAAAAAATTAACTCCATCTCATCGAGAGCAATGGGACGAATTGAAAAGTTGTATTTCAAAACCATTGGTGATTATGTGGCTAAAAACCAAGCCGTATATCAATTGTATAGTGAAGATATTGCCATTGCTAAACAGGATTATTTCACGGCATACAAACAACTTGCAATGCCTGGCGATTTTGGAAAAAATGCCAAAAATATGCTCAATGCAGCCAAGCAAAAACTGTTGTTCTTTGGTCTAACCAATGCACAAATTGAAAGTTTAAAAACCAGTAAAGAAGTTTCTCCCTATACTATTTTTTATAGTACTGCCAGTGGAACAATATCGGAAATAAGTACCACCGAGGGCAGTTATGCGATGGAAGGTTCAAGTATCATTAAATTGGCAGATTTAAACAGCCTTTGGCTGGAAACACAAGTAAACGTAAACTATGCCAAGAATCTAAAAATAGGTCAAAAAGCCCAAATTACATTTACCAATTTTCCCGACAAAACCATAAATACACGGGTTTCTTTTATCAATCCTGAAATAAATCAAGATAGTCGATTGCTTCTAATCCGAATGGAAATATCAAATCCAAATTTGCAATTAAAACCAGGTATGCAAGCTATGGCAAAATTAACACAATCCAATCTAAAAGGATTGTATATCCCTGTTGATGCAGTTATCAGGGAAGAAAACGCTTCCTATATTTGGGTTGAAAAAAGAGCTGGGGTATTTGAAAACGTAATGGTTGAAACAGGAATAGAAGCCAATGGAATGATCGAAATTAGATCAGAAATAGATCCCGCAAAAAAAGTGGTTATTACTGGAGCTTATGCCATAAACAGTGAGTATATATTCCGTAAAGGGAGTGATCCTATGGCAGGACACGATATGTAAAGTGTTTGTATAATTCACTGAATTTAAACAAAGTAGTGTTAGTAATAAAGAAATATAAGTAATTTTAATAATAAAAATCGGAACTTTGAATAAACTGCAAATAATTATACAATTGTAAATGAAAATCTATATAAAAAATATGGTATGCGACCGCTGTAAAATGGTGGTGAGATCTGAGCTCGAAAAGATTGGGATTTTTCCTGTTTCTGTAGGGTTAGGAGAGGTGGAACTATTAGAGAACTTGAAAGAAAATCAAAAGCAAGAGTTAGAAATGAAATTCCAATCGTTTGGTTTTGAATTGTTAGAAGATAAAACAACGATACTTATCGAAAAAATTAAAAGTCTGATTATTGATTTGGTACACCATCAAAATAATACATTAAAAACTAATTTATCAAATTATTTGTCAGAACAATTAGTGCAAGATTACAGTACTTTCAGTACTTTGTTTTCAGAGGTTCAAGGCGCCACTATTGAGCATTATTTTATTACTCAAAAAATAGAAAAAGTAAAGGAATTATTAATGTATAAAGAATTATCTTTAAGTGAAATTGCGGTTAAATTGAATTACAGCGATGTTGCACATCTGAGTAATCAGTTTAAAAAAATTACGGGTGTTACGGCAACTCATTTTAAACAATTAAAAGAAAATAACAGATTGCAAATTGATGGGTTGTAAATCATGCAAATCATTTCCAAAATTCTACAACAAATCAAAACATTAAGTGATGTACCTTTGATTGGTAGCAATAAATCATTAGTTTAATATTTTAATAATAGGAAAAATGAAAAAATTAATTATCGTACTAAGCATGTTCTTAGTTATGAATTCAGTAGCATCAGCTCAAGAAGCTGCAAAGTCCGCCCAGAAAGAAACCAATAAAGAAATGTACAGCTGTCCTATGCATCCAAAAGAGATAAGTAGTAAAGACGGGGAGTGTAGTGAATGTGGGATGAAATTAGTAAAAAAACTAAAAAACGACACTTCAGGTAAAGGGAAAAAAACAAAAATTGTTACAAAGTACCTTTGTAAAATGGACGGACAAACATCTGATAAACCGGGGAAATGTTCGAAATGTGGCATGAAAATGACTCCTCAGGATGTTCAAAAAGCAACTTATTCTTGCCCGATGCATCCAAAAGAAATGAGTGATAAACCTGGAGAATGTTCTAAATGCGGAATGAAAATGACTCCAAAAGGGAATAACAAAAAAGAAGAGAATAATCAACATTAAAATGTATTCAAAATCAGCTCTATGCTTTCTTTAGAGCTGATTTTTTTCAATTCAATAGTATGAAACATACCTATACAATCACTGGAATGTCCTGCGACGGTTGTCGTTCCAAAGTCGAAAAAACATTAAATGCAATTGCTGAGGTTCAAGCGACAATTACTCTGGATCCGCCAATAGCGACAATAATAATGGACAAACACATTCCGACCAATCAATTACAAGAGGTCTTAAGTGCAGCAGGAAATTATACAATTACAATGAATAACACGGTTGATTCTCCTAAAACTAATGAGAAGCCAATCGAGAAATCATGTTGCGGTTCTGAAAAAATTGAGGATAAACCAGTCGAGAAATCATGTTGCGGTGCAACTAATCAACAAGGAAAATCAATGATATTTTTACCCAGTTCAGCGCAAGGCAAATACTATTGTCCGATGCATTGTGAGGGCGATAAAGTCTATGATAAAATGGGAAGTTGCCCGGTGTGCGGAATGAATCTGGAAAAAGTTCCCGAATTGACTGTTGCAAGAACAATGTATACTTGCCCAATGCATCCGGAAGTAATCAAAGATGGTCCCGGTTCTTGTCCCATTTGCGGGATGGATTTGGTGCCCATGAAGCCTACCGCTTCTGCAGAAAATAAGACCTATACTGATTTAGTAAGCAAAATGAAAATTGCTGTAGTTTTTACGGCTCCTATCTTCATTATTGCCATGTCTGATATGATTCCGAATAATCCATTAATGAAAATTATGGATGCAGAAAAATGGAATTGGGCGCAACTAATTTTATCACTTCCTGTCGTTTTTTATGCCTGTTGGATGTTTTTTGAGCGCGCATGGAAATCTATTGTTACCTGGAACCTAAACATGTTTACGCTGATCGGAATTGGTTCGGGAGTCGCTTTTCTGTTTAGTTTGGTTGGCTTGTTTTTCCCTGATGTTTTCCCCGATGAATTTAAAACACATAACGGAGCGGTTCATCTTTATTTTGAAGCAACAACAGTTATATTAACCTTAGTTTTATTGGGTCAATTGCTCGAAGCAAGAGCACACAGCCAAACGAGCGGCGCGATAAAAGAATTGTTGAAATTAGCACCCACCGAAGCTGTTTTGGTACGTGATGGAAAAGACACCGTAATTTCGATACATGATATCAAAAAAGGAGATTTATTGCGTGTGAAACCCGGAGATAAAATCCCAGTGGATGGAAAAATCACTGATGGTGAGAGCACGATTGATGAATCGATGATTACAGGCGAACCCATTCCTGTTGATAAAAAAACAGGCGACAGCATTAGTTCTGGAACCATCAATGGCAATAAATCCTTTGTGATGATTGCCGAAAAAGTAGGTTCGGAAACCTTGCTTTCGCAAATTATACAAATGGTAAACAATGCCAGCCGCTCGAAAGCACCAATTCAAAAATTAGCAGATAAAATAGCTAAGTATTTTGTACCAATCGTAGTCCTTGTATCCATAACTACTTTTTTTGTTTGGGCACAATTTGGCCCTGAACCCGCCATGGTTTATGGGTTTATCAATGCGATTGCCGTATTAATCATTGCTTGTCCGTGCGCATTGGGATTAGCCACGCCCATGTCAGTGATGGTGGGTGTTGGGAAAGGAGCGCAATCTGGAGTTTTGATAAAAAATGCCGAAGCACTGGAAAATATGAATAAAGTAGATGTGCTGATCACGGATAAAACGGGCACAATTACGGAAGGGAAACCTTCTGTTGAAAAAGTATTTTCGTTGAATAAAGACGAAGATTCTTTGTTGCAAAGTATTGCTTCCTTAAATCAGTATAGCGAACATCCTTTGGCGCAAGCAGTAGTCAATTTTGCGCAAGCGAAAAATATTTCATTAATTGAAGTTAAAGATTTCGAAGCCGTTTCAGGCAAAGGAGTCATTGGGACTGTAACCAATAAAAAAGTAGCACTTGGAAATAAGAAGTTGATGGAACAAGTGAACGCCACGATTTCGGATGCATTAGAAAGTCAAATTATAGCCGAACAAAAAATGGGGAAAACGGTTTCTTATATTTCGGTTGACGGTATTGCGGTGGGATTTGTAGCGATTACAGACGCTATAAAAGCAACAAGTTTTGAAGCCATCAAAGAACTGATGCGACAAGGTGTTGCCGTAATCATGCTTACTGGAGACAATGAAAATACGGCAAAAGCAGTGGCAGCACAATTGCATTTAAGTTCGTTTAAAGCGGGTTGTTTGCCCGAAGACAAGCTTAAGGAAATCGAACGATTGCAATCCGAAGGAAAAATAGTAGCTATGGCCGGTGACGGAATCAACGATGCTCCAGCTTTGGCGCAAGCCGATATCGGAATTGCCATGGGGACTGGTACAGATGTAGCGATCGAAAGCGCTAAAATCACTTTAGTCAAAGGCGATTTACAAGGGATAGTCAAAGCCAAAAACTTAAGTCACGCGGTGATGAAAAATATTAAGCAAAATTTATTCTTTGCTTTTTTCTATAATGTGTTGGGAATTCCAATTGCTGCGGGTGTTTTGTATCCGTTTTTTGGGGTTCTGCTTTCGCCAATGATTGCTGCTTTAGCTATGAGTTTCAGTTCAGTTTCGGTAATTGCTAATGCGTTGCGATTGCGAGGTTTAAAATTGTAGAAATAGAATTAAATCATTCATCTAAAATAGTTAAGATCAGGAAAGCAATACAAAAAAGCAGCACTAATGATTGGTTTATTTGGCCGTTTTTATTTCTTTTAGTCAACCATCAAGTTGTTCGTAATCAGATAAGAGAATGAAGATTATGAATACCATTGCTAACAATAAAAGTATGTTTAAAAAAATGATGAGTATACTAATGAATTGTAAAAACGGTAAAATGATGATGTATAGAATGTGTAAATCCATGATGGGAAATAAGAAAATGATAGATAAAATGAAAAAAGATTAGAAAATGGAAGGAAAACCTAAAAAAGAGGTTGATCATAAATTGCATCATTAATAGAGTATAAATCCAAATCTAAAAGTTATGAATAATCATGGAAATGAAGGAATACACATGGGATCCTATATGTTTATGGGAATGCATGTTTTTTGGTGGGTCTCCATATTAATTCTTGCATTAGTGTTGTTAGCGGCTGCTCACAGGTATAGAAAAAGGAAATGAGTTAAATTTATAAAATATAATAATCATGGAATATTACTTTAGTAAAACAATTACAGACAGCTTTGAAAATGCGATTCAAAAAGTAACGAAAGCCTTAAAATCAGAAGGATTTGGAATATTGACCGAAATTGATCTGAAAGCGACATTAAAGAAAAAACTAGATGTAGATTTTTATAAATATACGATTTTAGGTGCCTGTAACCCACAGTTTGCTTACAAAGCCTTGGTGACAGAAGATAAAATAGGAGTCATGTTACCATGCAACATAATCGTTCAAGAGAAAGTGGCGGGCCAGATAGAGGTTTCGGCAGTCGATCCAGCTGCTTCTATGCAAGCGATAAAAAATGATAAACTTACCAAAATTGCGACAGAAATAAGCGACCGATTAAAGAAAGTAATCGAACAATTATAAGGTTATATTTTGGTGCCAAATAATAGAAGAAAATGAAATTTAAATTAAGTTTAGTATTAGTACTGATTGCATTTACTTCAAACGCTCAAAAAGTTGTCCGCTATGATTTGTATGTAAAAGACACCATGGTGAACTTTACTGGGAAGGAAAAAAGAGCCATTGCTGTAAATGGACAAATTCCCATGCCTACACTTACTTTTACGGAAGGGGATATTGCGGAGATTTATGTGCACAATGAAATGAAAGAAGGAACTTCTTTGCATTGGCACGGTTTATTTTTACCCAATAAAGAAGATGGTGTTCCCTATCTTACACAAATGCCAATAGCGCCTCACACCACTCATAAATATAGTTTTCCTATTGTACAAAACGGTACACATTGGTATCATAGTCATAGCGGTTTGCAAGAACAAATTGGGATGTATGGCGCTTTGATATTGAAGAAAAAAGAGAGCGATCCTACTTTTAGAAAAGGGATTGATGATTTGCTAACCCTTCCTGTTGTTTTGAGCGAATGGACGGATTACAATCCGGATAATGTGCACCGAATGTTGCACAATGTTTCGGACTGGTTTGCGATTAAAAAAGGCACAACCCAAAGTTATGCAGAAGCTAGTAGAAAGGGGCATTTCAAAACCAAACTCAACAACGAATGGAAACGCATGTTGGCCATGGATGTAAGTGATGTCTATTATGATAAATTTTTAATCAATGGCAAAAACGAATCAGTAGCCCCAACTTTTAAGGATTCAAAAGGAGGAGATAAAGTGCGTTTGCGGATTTCAAATGCTGGTGCTTCTTCCTATTTTTGGCTGACGTATGCTGGCGGAAAAATCACGGTCGTTGCCAATGATGGAAATGATGTCGAACCTGTTGTGGTGGATCGCTTGATAATTGGAGTTTCGGAAACCTATGATGTTGTAGTGACGATTCCAGCAGATAATACAGCTTATGAATTCTTGGCGACACCAGAAGATCGTACTAAATCGGCTTCATTGTATATTGGAAATGGCATCAAGCAATTAGTTTCTCCATTGCCAAAATTGAATTATTTTGAAGGAATGAAGATGATGAATGACATGATGAACATGGATGGAACCAGGAACGATATGGGTATGGATATGAGTCTTCAAAAAATGGACATGAATACGGTGATGTATCCGGAAATTACTGGTGAAAAAGAGAAAAGAGAAAAAACAAATCAACTTTCCAGTAAAATGGATATGAATGATAAATCGGATCATTCAAAACACACTTTGAGTTCCGATTCGTCAGACATTGTAACGCTAAATTATTCGATGCTAAAATCTCCAACAGTGACCACGCTTCCCAAAGACGCTCCTGTACGGGAATTGCGTTTTGAATTAACGGGAAACATGAACCGATATTTGTGGAGCATGGATAATAAAGTGCTATCAGAAACGGACAAAATTCTAATTAAAAAAGGAGAAAACGTTCGGATTGTGTTGCATAACAATTCTATGATGCGTCATCCGATGCACTTACACGGACACGACTTTAGAGTGTTGAATGGGCAGGCAGAGTTTGCGCCTTTGAAAAACGTGTTGGATATTATGCCAATGGAGACAGATACCATTGAGTTTAATACCAATGCTGATGGCGATTGGTTTTTTCATTGCCACATTCTCTATCATATGATGGCGGGAATGAACAGGGTATTTAGTTATGAAAATTCGGCGCCAAATCCACTTTTACCCAATAAAGAATGGGCCTATAAAAAATTGCAAAAAGAAAGTAACGGAATTCATTTTATGGCCGAGAATGATTTTGCTACCAATGGGAATGATGGAAAAGCGATGGCGCAAAATGCAAGATGGGCTTTTGAAACCGAATGGCGTTTGGGGTATCACGACAGACACGGTTATGAATCCGAAACACATGTAGGTAGATACATCGATAAGAATCAATGGTTGATGACATTCATTGGTTTTGACTGGCGTTATAGAAAGTTTGGAATGGATGAGGTAGAGAAAAATGTTTTTGGTCAATCGAATACTAAGGACAATCGTTCGGTATTGAGTTTGGGGGTCAATTATACTTTGCCGCTTTTGGTCATTGCACAGGCTGAGGTTTTTAGTGATGGAAATGTTCGTTTTCAATTGTCACGCGAAGATATTCCTGTTTCAAAGCGATTACGAATGGCATTTATGGTCAATACAGATAAAGAATACATGGCAGCATTGAAATACATTGTGAGTAAAAACATTGGAATTACAACACATTATGATAATGATATGGGAATTGGTTTTGGAGTGAATTTGAATTATTAAAGGATTTATAAAAAAATGTTTATGGAGTTGCTACTTCTCTGATTTGTTAATGTTTACTAAAATATTTTTTTAAGGTTGATAAATAGCCTAAGTTTGGTACAATTAGTTTAAAAAACAAAAAACAATGGCTTTAAAACACATTTTTCTCGAAAAATTCTGTCTTTCAGGGCAGTTGTTGTCACTGTCTTATTTGAACGATGATGCTTTTCTAAAAAGTTCAAAAGAGTTTATTCAATAATCCCTGCCACAACCCAAGGCAGGGAACCTCCAATTTCCTTTATAAATAATTACAAATCGTCAATCGTTATTTGATGCAGGTTTTTCATTAAATCGCATTCAAGTATTGTTATGCATAATTTAATGTTTGGGTCTTTAACATAACGCATCATAAAGATTGAATTTAAATAAAAAAAACATGTCACAAAATATCATTTTAACAACGGGAATTTACGATTTAATAAAAGATCATATTAGAAGAAAAAAAGTAACTCCAAGAGAAGAAGAGATTCTAAAATTAGAGCTTAAAAACGCACAACAGGTAACCCGAGTAAATTTACCAGAAGATGTAGTTTCCGTAGGTTCTCGTGTAACCATTAAAGACCTTGATACAGAAGAAGAAGAAGTGTATCTTTTTGTAGCTCCAGATAAAGCAAAGCAAAAAAACAACACCAGATCTATTCTAACTGAAATGGGGTTAGCATTAGTGGGCTACAAAGAGGGGGATTTAATTAACTGGCCTTTTAAAGATGCAGATAGGCAAATGGAAATTTTAAAAGTGCAACGATTGGCTTAATTCAAGGTGTTTTACTGTTTTCAACAATCAAAAAAAATCTCGAGTATTCCTCGAGATTTTTTTTTTGTTATAATCATATTAGATTAAAATTGATCTCGTTATGTGGTTTAGGTTGTTACAGACATATTGTAAATTCGCCTTTCTTTGTGGTGCATTCTAAAAATCGCGCAAATAGCGTGGATATGTGTAACTAACTTTATGAAAAATTCAATCACTCTTTTTAAATTAATTTAAAATTCATTACACTTCTAAATTTTTAGCGCTAAAACACTAATTTTTTTCGAACTAGTATTATTTCTGAAATTCGTGTTGTTGATTTGTAGAACTGTCTTCGTGGTTTTTTATGCTGTAAAAATCTCGCAACTTTGTGCTGATACACTTTATAAGCGTGATGCTGAGTGCAAATTCAAAGCTATTTGCACAGGTTTTTCGACAAATTTATTTTTAAAAAAAGACTTACTGGTGCTAGCTGTAACAATTAGATACAAGATGCTACTTATGAATATGAAAAGCTTACGTGAATTCTTGATAAAAAAATCAAAACTTTTCAATTAATTTATATATTAGCCTTTTTAAAAAACAGAACCAAACCAATTAAATAAGCAAAAATGGATGCACAAAAAGTTGACATGTATATGATGACAAACTCAAAATTCTTTGAAGGTCATCAACTACTAGAAATAAGAGAACGATTAATTGCAATGGATGATGATAAATGGCCAACACTTCAGTTTGTGCAATATAAAGACCCAACTACAGCCTTATTAATTTCAATCTTTGCGGGCATTTACGGGATCGATCGTTTTTATATTGGCGATACGGTGAAAGGAGTTGTTAAACTTTTGACTTGTGGGGGATTTATGATATGGGCCATTGCAGATTGGTTCTTAATTCAAGGTGCTACCAAGGAAAAGAACTTACAGCAATTCAATAAAATGTTCTATTAAAATATGAAAAAAAACAAGTTATATCTGTTTATCATATTGGCTTGTTTTGTAGGGTATGGTTGGTTGTTTTTTTTATCACAAATTCACCATCAAACACAAGATTTTGATCTAACGGTTTGTTTGTTAAAAAGAACAACGTCCATTCCTTGTCCTTCATGTGGTACTAGTAGAGCAGTAATGGAAATCTCTAAAGGCAATGTCATTTCATCTGTTTTTATAAATCCATTTGGGATTCTTGTTGCATTGATTATGCTACTTTCTCCTTTTTGGATTGGATATGATTTTTTGTTAAAAAAGGACACTTTTTACCAATTTTATCAAAATGTAGAAGCATTTTTAAGAAAAAGAAAAATTGCTATTGCCTGTATTGTTTTAGTACTAATCAATTGGATTTGGAATATTAATAAAAACTTATGATATCAAACGGAAAATTTAGTTACCAACCACACGATTCAGAAATGGAACGTGCATCAAACAGCTATTTAATGTCATTAGTAGCGGTTATTGGCGGGTTGCCATTGCCTATTTTTAATTTATTGGCTACTTTTTTCTTTTATTTAGGCAATCGAAAAAGCACTTCGTATGTAAAATGGCATTGTACGCAGGCATTACTATCACAACTTGGATTGTTCTTTTTTAATAGTGCAGGATTTTGGTGGACCATAGCAGTAATTTTTCAAGAAAAACAGGCTACAAACTACTATATTGCTTACATGATTACAATTGTATTATTTAATGTAATTGAATTTATAGGTACTTTGATTATGGCTACAAAAACGAGAAATGGGGAGCATCCAGAATTATTTTTCTTTTCGGATATTACTAATTTAATTTGCAAAACAAATAAAATCGAAGAAGCACAAATCCCTATAAATAAAAACACTATCCCATGAGTAGAACGTTAATTAAAGGATTAGGAATTCTTGTTGCCTTTTTTGGTGTTTGGTTATTGTTAGCTCAAATTGATTTTATTACTATTTTTAAAATTAAAGAAGCAAAATCAAGTACGGAAAGTGGTATTGGAAATATAATTTGGGAACAAATAGAAAAAACAGAAGATGTCGTTTATAATGATTCTATTGTTGCTACATTAGATTCGTTGTTATTGCCTTTGTGCAAAAAAAATTTTATAGAAAGAGACAGTCTAAAAGTTCATATAATTCACAAGGATGAAATTAATGCTTTTGCTATGCCCGATAATCATTTAGTTGTGTACACTGGATTGATTGAAGCTTCAAGAAATGAACAAGCTTTGTTAGGTGTTTTAGGTCATGAAATTGCTCATTTAGAAGGCAATCATGTAATGAAAAAGCTATCCAAAGAAATTGGTTTTTCAGTTTTATTGTCTTTAACTGGAGCAAATTCAAGCATGATCAAAGAGGTAATAAGTACTTTAAGCTCCTCAGCTTACGATAGGAATTTAGAACAGGAGGCTGATTTAAAAAGTGTTGAATACATGATGAATGCTGCCATTGACCCAAGGCCTTTTGCTGATTTTATGTACGAATTGTCTATTGATAACGAAATGCATAAATACACGTATTGGATTTCTACGCATCCTGAATCTGAGGCTAGAGCCAAATATATTTTAAACAGAATAAAAGGAAAGAAAATAAAATCTAAACCAATTTTAAATAAAAAGAGCTGGGAGATATTTAAACAACAAATTAGAGACAATAAATAGGGCAACCAGCAAGACTGGAGTTTATTTTGAAGTTCAAGAACTATTTCTATGCAGTAAAGTTTGATAATCGTATCAACAGGCGCACTTGTTGTCTCAAAACGCTACTTCTCACTAGAGCAAGAGCACCGCTTGCGCATTTAAAAAAAAATTAATTACTTTTTATTGATCACAGAAATAGTTTAAAACTATGCACTTTAGTGCATTTCACTTTCAGGTTCTAAAAAATTTTACCGCAGATTCGCAGACTTTTTTTGTGAGATTATAATAAATCTGTGAATCTGCGGTTGATTTTTATTATTATAACCGTGCAGACTTTCAGTTTGTTAAACTAAAACTATGGACTTTCAGTCCATGGTGGTTTATTTTTTTAATTGGTAGAGCCAATAATTAGCTGCATTTCTTGTTGTTCTTTTTTGGCTGTGCATTCAGGAGCAGGATGCTCACGCCACTTTGATGTCTGAGGACAGTCGCGTATTATTCAGATGTGAATTTACAATTAGTATCTTTTCAATTATAAACGAACGTTTATTGTTAGGTCTCATGCGTGAAGGTTGGCAGTGGAGCTCTTTATTGTTTTGTCCCGCAGGGCAAAACAATAAAAGCGGGAACGTACAGCCTGACCCAAAGTTGCGAGGAGGTACGACGAAGCAATCTGAAGGGACACGCCCAAAACATTCGCCTTTTCAAACCGCTGATTTTGTCAAATAACGGTATAAAATTCAATCCTGAAGGTTCGGGGCTAAAAACTTGGATGGCTTGTAAAAATTTTATAATTTTGCAGTCCGAATTTATAATGTAAATTAAAGAAGAAGATGGATATCAAAAGAGTAGCGATAGACGCAGTAAACGAGACGATTGTAATGACAGTTGTTCACATGGATTACAAAGGTCAAGTCGCAAAAAGAATAAACGAGAAAATGCCTTTGGCAACTGTTAAAGGGTTTAGAAAAGGGGCTGTGCCTAAAGATCTTGTTGAAAAACAATACGGTCGCGCCATCAAACAAGAAGAAGTTCAAAAAGTGGTTGATTTAGCCTTGGAGCGTTTCGTTCAATCAGAAAGATTAAACCTTCTTGGAACACCACTTCCTAAAGTAAACGAAGATTTTTCTTGGGATGCTGAAGAATTGGTTTTTGAATATGAAATTGGTTTAGTGCCAAACTTCGAATTGGATTTAGATGCAAAAAATGACATTGTAAAATATGTGGTTATTGCTGATGATAAATTGATCAATGGTCAAGTGGAAAGAATCCAAAAACAATTTGGAACTGCAATTCCTCAAGAGGTTGTTACTGCAGATTCAGATGTAACAGGAACGTTCACTAACGAAGAAAAAGGAATTAATAACGCTACAACTATTGCTGCTGATCTTTTCAAAGATAAAGCTACTTTTGATAAATTCATTGGTAAAAAAGTAGGTGATGTAGTGACTGTAAATACTAAAGGTTTATTTGAAGACGATCATCAATTGATGGACGTGATGCAAGTAAGTCATGATGAGGTTCACGGTTTAGATGTTGATGTAAACTTCACAATCGAAGCAGTCAACAAGGCTGAATTAGCAGGATTAAATCAAGAATTGTTTGATAAATTGTTTGGGCCTGGAGCTGTTTCTTCATTAGAAGAATTGAAAGCAAAAATCAAAGAAGATGCTGAAAATCAATTTGCACAACAAGCAGACCAAAAATTATTAGCGGATGTTACTGATTTCTTGATCGAAAACACAAAATTCGATTTACCTGGTGAATTCCTTAAAAAATGGTTGCAAACTGTAGGAGAGAAAAAATTGTCTCCTGAAGAAGCTGAAGTTGAATACGCACGTTCTGAAAAAGGATTGCGTTTTCAATTGATCGAAGGTAAAGCAATGGCTCAATCGGATATTAAAATCAATTTTGAAGAGTTGAAAACGTTCACTACAAATAATATCAAACAACGTATGGCTCAATACGGACAAGCTATTCCTAGTGACGAAGAAATTCAAACCATTGTGGCTAGAGTATTGTCTAACCAAGACGAAGTAAAAAGACTTTCTGCTCAAGTTGTTGCTGAGAAATTATTGGATATGTTCAAGGAAAAAGCACAACCAACAACTAAAGAAGTAACTTACGATGAATTTATTGCCGCTTCATACGGAGAATAATTTCTAGTCTGTAAGGTTTCTAAAGTTGAAAGTCAATTGCCCTGAAGGAGCAGGAGGTTATTAAAACTTTATGATTTCATTGCAGATAGTAAACAATAAAAAATAGTTATATTTGAGCGTCAGGAATTTTATTTTTGACGCTCTTTTGTTTGAATTCATTTTAGAAGCTCCCGATCGTTATCGGTACCAGCTTTTTACTTCAAACGAAGTTCACCAAACTCCGATTAAAACAGTGAATATGTGAGGTAATCTGAGCTAAAAAAAGAGGACATATTGACATCATTTCGAAATAGGTATGACCTTTGCTCTAAAGAAAACAGACACAATAATAAATGTAAAACTTAGAACAAAAAAATATGAACTACGGTAAAGAATTCAAAAAATTTGCTACAAAGGGTCACGGTGTAAACTCTCTGTATTACGATAAAATAGTAGGTGCATTGACTCCTAAAAACATGACTCCTTATATCATCGAAGAACGTCAGTTGAATATTTCGCAATTAGACGTTTTCTCCCGACTGATGATGGACAGAATTATATTCCTTGGAACAGGAATTGATGACCAAATTGCTAACATTGTTCAAGCACAGTTGTTGTTCCTTGAAAGTGCTGATGCTTCAAAAGACATTCAGATTTATTTAAACTCTCCTGGAGGAAGCGTTTATGCAGGATTGGGAATTTATGATACGATGCAATACATCAAACCAGATGTAGCAACAATTTGTACAGGAATGGCAGCTTCTATGGGAGCGGTGCTGTTATGTGCAGGAGCTCCGGGAAAACGTTCGGCATTGCCACATTCAAGAGTAATGATTCACCAACCATCAGGTGGCGCACAAGGAGTGGCTACGGATATGGAAATCAACTTACGTGAAATGTTGAAATTGAAAGACGAGTTGTATAAAATTATCTCTCAGCACTCCGGACAAACTTTTGAAAAAGTACATAATGATAGCGAACGCGATTATTGGATGATTGCCGAAGAAGCAAAAGCTTACGGAATGATTGATGAAGTTTTAATAAGAGGATAAAAAAGAATAGTTACAAGTTTAAGGTTTAAGGTTTAAGGTTGCCACGGTAACTTTAAACTTTAAACGTTTGAACTTTAAACAAAAAAAGATGGCGAAAGAAAAATTAGAATGCTCATTTTGTGGAAGGAAAAAGCCAGAAACCCAACTATTAATTGCTGGAATTGATGCACACATTTGTGATAAATGTATTGAACAAGCACACGGAATTGTCCTTGAAGAAATAAAATCAAGCGGTAGTTCAAAACTAGTTGGAGATTTGATTTTGAAGAAACCAAAAGAAATCAGAGCGTTCTTGGATCAATATGTTATTGGTCAAGATCAAACTAAAAAAGTAATGTCAGTTGCGGTTTACAATCACTACAAGCGTTTGATGCAACAGCAATTAGATGATGAGGTAGAGATTGAAAAAAGCAACATCATCATGGTGGGACAAACTGGAACAGGAAAAACATTGGTGGCAAAAACCATCGCTAAAATGTTAGATGTTCCTTTGGCTATTGTGGATGCAACTGTATTGACAGAAGCTGGTTATGTAGGGGAAGATGTCGAAAGTATATTGACTCGTTTGTTACAAGCTGCTGATTATGATGTTGCAAAAGCAGAACGCGGAATCGTATTCATTGACGAAATAGATAAAATTGCTCGTAAAAGCGACAATCCGTCTATTACACGTGATGTTTCTGGTGAAGGAGTTCAACAAGCTTTATTGAAATTATTAGAAGGAACAATTGTAAACGTACCACCAAAAGGAGGACGTAAGCATCCAGACCAAAAATTTGTTGAGGTAAATACACAAAATATATTGTTTATAGCTGGTGGTGCTTTTGATGGTGTAGAGCGAATTATCTCTAAAAGATTGAATCGTCAGGCGGTTGGTTATTCTACTTCTAAAAATGTAGATAATATTGACAAAGAGAATTTGTTGCAATACATTATCCCAAAAGACATTAAAGATTTTGGATTGATTCCGGAGATTATTGGTCGTTTGCCAGTATTGACACACATGGATCCGTTAGACAGAGAAACCTTAAGAGCAATTTTGACACAACCTAAAAATGCACTAATCAAACAATACGAGAAATTGTTTTTGATGGATGA
>RRZU011834994.1_pt1 | contig 16438 bp, 20 predicted proteins | sample 2165561 | NCBI WGS metagenome assembly RRZU01 (sample SAMN10456909, study PRJNA506462) | wastewater metagenome | isolation source: wastewater sludge | place: USA: Moscow, Idaho
AACTTTCGCCTTGAATGCCGCTGAGTGCTTGCGTCGCGTTCCTTTTGCCATTTTCTGCTCCATATTGTGCCCGTCTAATGGGCCTTAGTGGTAGCAGAAATTCCACTTAAGGGCTTGTCCAAATTTTCGGCACCACTTCTAACACCTACACTTACCACTCATTCCGAGCGATGAACGTAAATAGTTGCAAGATCTTTGTCGATTGCGATGATGCCCTTCACTTTCGCCGGTGATGGAGACACCCTCGCAATCTGGAGAAAAAGACAACATGCATACAACAGGGAAAAACCTATTTCCGTTTCAACTTTTAACTTACCATTAGGCGGCGGCACAGGAGAATGACAACAAAAGAAATGGTGCCAAGTATCATGACGAGCACGAGTGCTTTTTCGTATTCGCCCGTAAAAACGGCATTGTAGATTTCAAGTGAGATGGTGTTGGTACGGCCTGATATATTGCCTCCCAACATGAGGGTGACGCCGACTTCGCCCAGAATCCTAGCAAAGGCCAGAGACAGGCCAATAGCAATATTTCTTTGCAGAGACGGCAGGGTAACTCGGAAAAAAACCGTCACCGGCCCCTTGCCAAGAAGCGAGGCCTTCTCTATTAGTGCATTTGCCTCACGACGCATGGCCGGCTGAACTTGTTTTACCACCAAAGGGAGTCCAGCAATAAAAGCGGCCAACGCAATTCCCCAAAAACTAAATATTATCTCCATGTTTAAATGCAGCTTGAGCCAGGAGCCGATAAAACTTCGTCTGCCCAGTAACAAAAGCAAGAGAAACCCAGTGGCAATGGGTGGAAAGATAAGCGGCAAGGTCACAAGAAAGTCTAATAGTGCCCGCCAAGGCCCCTTGCCACGCCCCAGCACATAGCCTATAAAAACACCACAGAGGGCCAGTAGCGGCATGGCAAAGGCGACAACGCGCAAGCTTAACAGAATGCAGTCCTTGGTAGGCTGCTCCTGTAGAATCATTAAAGCCTGCCATGGATCAAGCATTACAATCCATTTTGCTTAATAAGAATGCGGGCTTCATCTGTCTGCAAAAAGGCAAGAAAGGCATCCGCTGCTTGACTGTGTGGACTCTCTTGCATTCGTTTTGCAACAATCAATATTGGCGAATAGAGATTTTCATCCATTGGTAAAAGAAGGCCAACTTTTTTCTCAATAGCCATTGCCTCTGTCAGGTTGATAAATCCAACATCCACCTCACTCGTCAACACATAGGCGCTCACCTGGGGCACTGTGCCAACCACTAACAGTTTTGGCTGCATCTTTTCCCAGATGCCTTTATTTTTCAGATATTCAGTGGCGGCATGACCATAAATTGCCTTTTTAGGATCGGCTATGGCAACCCTGTTGTCCGTGACCTCGGTCAACTGATCAAGATTTGTTATCTTACTCCCTTTGGCAACAGCCGCCACCAGCTTGCCCTTCCCAAAAACATACTCACCGGAAAATGCCAGACCAGTGGATTCAAGATGCGCCTTGTCACCAAGAATGAAATCAAAGTTGCCACTTTCGCGTACCTGGGCCACAACCTGGCCCATATTGCCAAAAACTCGCTGCACCTGAATGCCAGTTTTTGCGGTAAAGGCGGTACAAGCCTGATCAACTAACCGCTTGTATCCTGCACCCGAGGCAATGGTCAAGGTTTCGGCCGCACATACAGGCCCTGTCCAGTTAGCCATCAACAGCAGAGATAGCAAAAAAAATCGCACAAAACGCATCGTAAAAATCATTTTCTCTCCATGGTTGACATAATAAATTTTTGCCTAAAAAGGCCCCATTTGTTCCTTATCTAACTGCTTTAATCCGTGCATGAAAATTTCCCGCTGTCTGTTCAGCCATTCAACCGATTCCTCTCCATCATAAATGGCTATGACCTGCCCCTCACCAATTAAGACCTCGGTAAGGTCATGAGTTACCTGAATCACAGACAAATTTGAGGTCCTCTGCTCTGCTGCCAAAAGTTGGCGCAGCAGATGGCGGTTTTCAATATCAAGGGCTGAAAAGGGTTCATCAAGCAGCAATATTTTGGGTTTGCTGACCAGTGCTTGACACAGGGCAACCCGCTGTTTTTCGCCGCCGGAAATCTCATGGGGCATTTTTTTGCGCAGGTGTTTTATGTGCATGCTGGACAGGTACGGTTCCATTTGCCCCGGGCCTCGCATGGCAAAACGAATGTTTTTTTCCACTGTCATGTGCGGGAAAAGGCCATAATGCTGGGCAAGAAAACCTATTTTCCGGTGTCTTGGTGCCAGGTGCACCTTGTCCGCGGGGGCATTCCAGCAGGCACCGTTATAACGCACAAACCCTTCGTCAAGCGGCTCCAACCCGGCAAGACAACGCAAAGCGGTAGTTTTTCCGGAGCCGGATGGTCCCGTTAAAAAAAGTGTTTCGCCGGGTTGACATTCCAGGTTGAGATCAAGGGTAAAAAAGGACAACTTTTTCACCAGCCTGGCCTTAAGCCCCTTTTGCTGTACATTTTTCATTTATCTGAATGCTTCCTTCTGCTCCACGATATCTACAAGCAAGGACGCCAGGGCCTCTGGACACATTATCATGGGAAAATGCCCGCTCTTCATCTCGTAAACTGGCCAGGAAAACTCCCGAGCCTTTTCGGCCATTTTTTTCAAGAAAAGGCCTGCAGTTTGACTACAGCTTATAAAGCTGGCTGGTTGGATTGTCGGATCGAAAAGACCTGGGAATGGAGTATGGAATGCCTGGTAATAAAAGGGACAAAGACGTGAAGCAAACCACGCAGCCTCTGCCCCAGCAAGATCAAAGACAGTCATCGGCCAGGGTCGCACAAGGCCATTTCCAAGTCGGTGCGCTGCAAGCATCTGTCCAAATTGCTCGCCGGCAATATCAACAAAGCTTCGCTCACTTTGCGGAATGATGGCATCGACAAAAATGACCTGGCGGATACGATGAGGAAATTGATTAAAGAGTGCAGCGCATATCATGCCCGAATAGCTGTGGCCAACGAGCACCACCTCGTCTAGCTCTTCTATTACCAGGTAATTCGCCACATCCCTGATAAAGGTGGTGAGGTCATTATCTAAATACTGAAATATAAGATTAGATTCGTCATGGTCTGCAACACCTAGTGCGGCTAAACCCTGCGTTTCATAATTGGCAGGAAAAAGATATGTTGCCATGTTTCAACCTGAGCCCAATTTATTTTTCAGATGTATTGCGCCTGTGTTTATGTCCTTGCGCATTTACATGCTACCTCTTTTTTAGAGAAGCCAGGCAATGCTGAGTGGCAAACAAATAAGGGCCAGCAAAAAGGGGAGATAGCAGGAAAAAAATTCCTTTGGAGAAAGCCGTTTTTTCTTACTACAAGTGGCAGCCAAGCCGAGCTCAGCATCGTAAATCTCTGGACAAGAACCAAATACGACCTCAATAAAGTAACCCACGATAAGACACATGAAAAATATCAGGCCAATAATCAATCGCCAGTCATTCATGCTCATTTCTCTCCCCACTCTCTGGGTTTATTGCAAAACGATCATCACTTTTATGATGCCTGGCATTACTAGATTTGCCAGCAAACCAACCAAAGCGATCGGCATCGCAACAATCAAAATCTGCGACATACGGTTTAATATCGATAACTGGCGTTTTATTGAGCACATCCACACACTCAAGCAATACAGAAGTATCAGTAAGTCCTCTTAAGCGCATGACTGACAGACCAATAGGATTAGGTCTTTTGGGAGAGCGGGTAGCAAAAATGCCATGACGTACCGTATCAAGAAAAGGTTTCACCAACAGGTCGTACCCTTTTATTTCGTGTAAATGCGAAAGCACAAATACATGGGAAAACCCCTCCAAATCCTTTAACCCAGCACGATATTCCGGCAAAATTTCAATTGCACCTTCTATGCCGACAGCGCCGACTGGCTGAATAGGCATCCCCTTCACGTCTGTGAATGGAGTATGAAAATAGCCAATGGGTGTGTAGATAATTTGCATTGTTTCTTCTCTTCCTGTGGCCCCTCTCCGCGTATTGCAGGGCAATCATTTTTTGAATGCACACCCCTTCGTTATTTATTATTATCATAACGAAGGGCGCATTTTCTCTGTAACGTAAGGTTCAGTAGTGCCGGGAACGTTCCTCAATAATTGAGTACCAGACCGGTTCAAATTTTTGCCAATAAGAGGTTACGGTTCGTCTTCCCTTTTCTGTTAATTCAACCAGATCGGTCCGTTGCGGGCTGTTCAGGAACTGGACCAGTGGCGCAGTAAATACCGTGTTCATCTCCAGAACCAAATCCAAGGCATGCGCATATTCTATCTTCGATACCTTGGCCGCCTTTCTGAGCGAGCCCAATGCCTGTATCTCATTAAGCAGGACTGCCTTACGATAGCCAAGCGTAGCGCCAGGTTCCATTTCAATTACCACGCAACATTCTGGAGGTCTCATGCATTGCTTTTTCATAATCGTTTCCCCTTTCATTCGCTATTCATTTCGAGAATAACGAAAAGAAAAAAAATAGGATGCTCTCACCCTGTCCCATAATACTTTGCATTATATCCGGGCTTTTCCATTAGCCTTCTGGTGCCCTCGCCTTGTACCAGAAGGAACCAATGCACAGCGTTATTCCATTTCAAGCAAACGCCATGCCAAAAGATCCAATGAAGATAAACTGTTTAATATCACTATATTACGCTTACAAGCTGGTTTATTTCACTTGATTTCGCCGCTTAGACTATCCTGGAACGTTTTCCTTTTTGTACGGAATCTAAACAATATTGAATAAATTGTTTTTTCTGGGTACCAATTTTGTGTGCTAACATTTGCTAATTATCTCTAAGGAAAAATCCCTGGGAAAGTCTAAACGGAAACCCAACTGCCTATCCTCTTTTTGCCCTTCAGGGAGTAAGTCAGCTCGTGGCCGCGGGCTGCACCGTTGTCCATTTATCTAAAGCACGTACAAGGAAATACAAAAGGTATTCATTCAAACCGGGGCCAGGCACCAGAGAACGAAGTTTGTCTGAATATAACTCCCTTTTCAATTTATCTCCTTCCCTGCATGAGTAACCCAACACTTTTTTTCCTGCGGCAGAGGCAGCATCCTTTGTTCGTTTAAACATTTACCCACTCCATTTTGTAGAAAAGAATACGCTTTAGTAACATTTGTGCCAGGGATGGGAAAAAAGCAAATGTCGCAGGATATTGCTTCAAACAAAACTGACAAAATACAGCTAGATGCGTTTTCCCCACCAATGGCACAATAGTTGCTTAAGACGTAAATAATAAACCATTTATGTACCTACCAAGCACAGGAGGATGCCATGTCAAAAAAGAGTGTGGAAGACTTGTTGATTGCCGGCGGCGGTAACGAAGCAATTAGAAAAAAATATGACGTTTTCAAAACCATGGAAGATTTTACCGCATGTGCCACTGGTGATGGCTATGACTTTTCAGTGGCTGAACTTGCCCAGGTTTTGCAGGAATCTGGGGATGCCTTTGAGTCCATCGGCAACCCCGCTAAAAAAATGATATGGTGGTATTAGGAGTTGGCATTTATTTGTGAGTAATCCTGCCTGCTGGCAATGGCGTGAGCCTTTCTATTAATATACGTTTTTTTCATTTCCGGCAGGCTTACTGACTTTCGATAACAAGCATTGTCTTCCACTTCCCCGCCCGGTAGCGCAAATACGCAATAGCGCACATGCAGGCCAGAAAGAGGGCCACGAAAAACCAGGCGGTTATTACCGAGATATGAAACCAGGTGATGCCCACATAGACAGGCAACACCATGCCAGAAATCCCCATTAAGACGGCAGCCCACATCATAAATGCCGTATCACCAGCGCCGCGCAAGGCACCGCTAAAAAGCATATAAAAGGCATCAAAAAAAATGAAGGCTGTTACTATGCGCATTAAAATAATGGCTATGGAATACACCTCGTGGCTTTGGCCGCCTCCCTGCAGAAAAAATGGAGACAGGATGAGACCTGGGACAAAACAAAAAAAGATCCCCACAATAAACACATAACAAAAGAGCAGCTCACCGGTACGCCTGACAAGCTCGACCGCACGCTCAGGTTTTCCCTTGCCCAGTGACTGGCCCACAAGAATGCCAGCCCCCTGGGAAGCGCCCATTGCCGGCATAAAAGAGAGCGCATTGACGGAGAAGACAATATTAGTTGCCGCCAGGGCATCGGTGCTAATGCGGCCAACCAAAAGAATAAAGACGGTGAACACTGCTACATCAATAGTGAACTGCAAGGCGCCAGGAATGCCGAAGCGGAGCAGACGCAGAAAGCGTTGTGGGTGCAGTCGCCAGGCCGAGACAATGGCAAAGCTGCGGTTGTTTCTCCTGGTGAAGGTGAGTTTAGCGAGGATCAGAGTGTTGATCAACCAGGAGAGTACAGTGGCGGTGGCAGCACCGGCAATGCCCATCTCTGGCAGGCCAAAGTGGCCAAAGATCATGGCGTAATCAAGAGGAATATTGATGAGCACACCGGCAAAGGTGGTGAGCATGACCGGCCGCGTGAGTCCTCGTCCACTGAAAAAGGTGCCAAAGGTGATCATGGCCAGGTGGAAGATCGAACCATTGCATAAAATAGTGAAGTAGATCCGTTCCAGGCGCTGTACCTCTGCTGCATGACCCGTTGCCGCAAAGATATCTTCGGCAAAAAAACCTAAACTGATAATAAATAGAGATGCCGACAGAGAAAACCATATTGCCTGCCAGAAGATGCTGCCAATTTTGCTGTGATCACCTCGGCCTGTGTACTGGGCAATGAAGACACCCGCATACCCGCTCACCCCGCCAAAAAAAACCAGAAAGAGAAAGGAAACGCTGGCCGCTGGCAGGGCGGCGGAAACAGCATCAATGGAGTAATTGGCCAGAAATACCCGGTCGGTAAACTCCATGGCTGTGGTGGCCGAAAGACTGAGCACCAGAGGCAGACAGACGCGGAGCACCTCAAGATATTGGGGATATTTTTTCCTTAATGAAAATTTTTTAAATATTGTCATAATTCATTACAATTATTGCAAAGACACATGCGACCTGCCCGGCAATCCGGCTCAGGGCTCAAGTGCAAAGGTGCCGGCCTTAACTTCCTGGTCAATGTCTGCTAAGGCGCGCTTCATCTGCTTCAGGGCCTGGCGGATCCGATTTTCGTTTTCCACCAAGGCCAGACGTAAATAACCTTCCCCCTCATCGCCAAAACCTGCTCCGGGTGCCAGGGCCACATTGGCCCGGTTCATCATCTCAATTGCAAACTTGACCGAGCCCAGACGGCTATAGGGCTCGGGGACCTTCACCCATAAAAACATCCCCGCCTTGGACTTCTCAACCTCCCACCCCATGCGGGATAAGCCTTCGCACAGCACATCCCGTCTTTTTTTATATACTGCGACCTGCTCGACAATGGCATCGTCACAATCACGCATGGCCACAATGCCCGCCACCTGAATGGCCGAGAAAATGCCATAATCATAATACCCCTTGATCTTGGCCAGTCCGCCGACCATTCGGGTGTTGCCCACGCAGTAGCCCAGGCGCCAACCCGCCATGTTATATGATTTGGAGAAGGTGCTGAATTCAACCCCCACCTCAAACGCTCCGGGGATCTCTAAAAGTGACGGGGCCACTGCGCCATCATAGACAATCTGACCATAGGCAAAATCATTGATCACCATGAAATTGTACTGTTTTGCCAGACGTACCATTTCAACAAAAAACTCGCGCGAGGCCAGGGTGCCGGTGGGGTTGTGCGGATAGTTAAGCATCACCAGCTTGGGCCGAGGATGGAGCGAGCGGCACATTGAATCCACCTGTTTGAGGAACTCCTCCTCCGAGCCCAGGGAAAAACGGATTACACTTGCTCCGGCAATGACAGCCGCATAGACGTGAATCGGGAAAAAGGGTGAGGGCACGAGCACTGTGTCGCCGGGGCCAAGCAGTGCCAGACAGAGATGGGAAATGCCCTCCTTGGAACCAATGGTACAGATGACATCATCTTCGCCGGAGAGTTCCACACCATATTTGCGCTTATAATAAAGGGCGATCTCCCGTTTGAGATTTTTCAGCCCTCCTGCGACTGGATAACGGTGGGTTTTAGGGTCGACTGCCACCTCGCACAGTTTTTCAGTTACCCGGTCAGGGGTTGGATCCATGGGGTTACCCATGCCTAGATCGATGACATCAATCCCCTGCCACCGCTTCTCCATTTTAATGGTGTTGATCATGCCAAACAGATACGGCGGCAGTTGCTGCATACGTTCGGCAAAACGGATAGTTCCTTCATTGTTCATGGCGCGCTCCTTAGCTGGTTTCGGCCACGGACAGCATAAAAAAGCCTGAACCAAGAGCCCAGGCTGCAATAAAAAACGCCATGGACTAAGGTTCCAGTCCATGGCGCAGTGTTTGTATGTACGGTTTTTTTCTAAGCAACCGCTCGCCAATGAACCGGGTTCATCGCTGCGGCTGCCGCTATCATATACTGCATATCGTTATTAATCCTCGTCATCAATTGAAGTGTGCCGCACAAGTTAGCGGCTCTTTCATCGCTTGTCAACAGCGCTAAACGACTTCGACCGGAAAATTAGCTGGCCTGAGACATCACCTGTTCAATTGTGTGAAGTTGCGGACCGGCATCGCGGCGCTCTTCCACGAGAAGCACATCTTCTAGTTTGGCCAATTGCTTAGTTATCTGATCGAGTTTATCATTCGCATTAACCTTGAGCCAGATACAACTGGTCTCACCCTGTCCGGTGGCGTTACAGAAAATACCTTCCAGGTTGAAGGCACGGCGGGCAAAAAGCCCGCAGATTTGCGACATCACTCCGGGATGATTGTTCACTTGCAAACGTAATAGAGTCGTTTCCATCATATATTCTCCAATAAGTGTAGGATCTTTGTCACTACTGACAGCCAAAAATTACAACAGTAAGAAAAAGTGCCAGGCTGCAGCTAAGCTGTGTATAGATTTAAACATAAACGTCTCCAAGCATGGTGGTATTGGCCGCGCCAGGCGGTACTATTGGGGAGACTTCGTCTTCCATATCGATCGGAATATGGATTAAGCAGGGGCCGGGTTTACATATTGCTTCCGCCAGCATTTCGTCTGGATTTACCTGTTCGCCCAGGTCATAGGCCTGCATGCCAAAACCACGGGCAATGGCAGCAAAATCTACCCTGATGCCGTAGGAGGAGGCAAAATAGTGCTGTTGATAAAAGAGCCGCTGCTGTTGACGAACCAGCCCCAGGCTCTGGTTGTTAAACAGAACAATCTTAATAGACGCTTGTTGCTCAACGGCGGTGGCAAGTTCCTGGATATTCATCTGCAGACTGCCGTCTCCGGTGAAGCAGATGACTGGCCTGCCGGGATGGGCCAGCGAGGCACCGATGGCCGTCGGCATGCCGAAGCCCATAGTGCCCAAACCTCCCGAGCTAAGGAGCTGCCGGGGGAAAGTAAAAGGATATGCCTGGGCCACCCACATCTGATGCTTGCCAACATCAGTCGTGATCAGCGCATCTGGCCCGGCTAATTCCGCCACCTTGCGAATATAGGTAAAGGGGTGCCCCGGCAAAACATCCTCTGCCTGGTTCTGGGGAAAGCTCTCCTGCAAAGCCCGAATCCGTTCCATCCATTCCCCGCGCGGCTGCGCTGCCACCTCTGGCAACAGGGCGGTAAAGGCTTGGCGCACATCGGCAAGAATGCCCGCATCAACCGATCGGAGCTTGCCGATCTCGCTGGCATCGATATCCACATGGATTACCTTGGCCTCGGGGCAGAAGCCACTTAAAAGACCTGTAGCACGGTCGTCGAAACGAACTCCCGCGGCAATCAGCAAGTCGCACTCCGCCATGGCCAGATTGGTGGCACGGCTTGCATGCATGCCGAGCATTCCCAGGGAGAGCGGGTGATCAGCCGGCATGATCCCCAGTCCCATCAGGGTCATAACCACGGGGATATTGCCCTGCTCGGCCAAATTCCTGGCCTCGGCCGCTGCTCCGGCATGGATGACGCCGCCGCCGAGATAGAGCATTGGCCGCTTGGCCTGGTTGATCATGGCTGCCGCCTTTGTGATGGATGCACCGCAGATCTCCGGGTCCCGTTCCTGCGTCGCTTCGTCTGGCCAGCCGTCAAACTCGATCACCTCGGTCTGGACATTTTTCGGCACATCAATAAGCACCGGGCCTGGCCGCCCGCTTCCCGCCAGGGAAAAGGCCCGAGGCAAAATCCTCAGCAGATCCTTGGCCGAGCGCACCAGATAGTTGTGCTTGGTGATGGGCACCGACATGCCGTAGGTGTCGACCTCCTGAAAGGCATCTGTTCCCAGTAATGCGCTCGGCACCTGACCAGTGATACATATAAGCGGCACAGAATCGAGATAGGCATCGGCAATGGCAGTGAGCACATTGGTAGCGCCAGGTCCGGAAGTGGCAAAACAGACTCCGATTTTTCCTGTGGAACGGGCCATCCCCTGGGCAATAAAACCCGCACCCTGCTCATGACGGGCTAAGACGTGACGAATGCCAGGCTCGCTTGCCAGGGCATCATAAAGAGGCAGATTGGCTCCGCCGGGAATACCGCTGATCAGATAGATACCGCGTTTTTCGAGATAGTTGATGATGATTTGTGCGCCGCTTAGCTTGGCCATATTGTTTCCTCCTGAACTGTTTTAATGGCGTTTGGGCAAAAAAAAACCCCGTTGGCCAACGCCAACGGGGTGAAATCACATGATAAAATTATTTCCCGCTAAGGCGCCTCGAATTGTGCACGCACGACCACCACGCTGACGACGACAGCTGTCAGAGAAATAATACTGGTGATGTGAGATAAGCTGATCTTCATGGATGCCTTAGATACTTTAGCAAAATTTGCCTCCCCGATTAGCGGAGGCGTTGATAATTCCTTACCCAAGCAGGTCACTAGCGTCAAGGAGAATATTAAAAAAAAGGGTCCCTTTAAAAAATATGCTAATGGCATTTTTGTCTGTTTGTCACACAAAGATCGGCACCATTTGCAGTAAATCAGAAATAGAATACCCAAAAATCCATTCCTTCCGCGCGAGCTACCCGCGTTTCACGGTTGGAGCCGAAAAAAGCCGGGCGGGCAGCCGGTTTCCGCTGAAAAGAGGCGAGCCAGGGTGCGGCCGCTTGCTCCTGTCGAGCGCCCCCACTGCTCGAGGTCGCGGCTATCGCCGGGTGTTTGCAATAGCGCCTCCATGACCCGAAGAAGACGCGGATCTCTACCCATGGGCAGGTGCAAGACCGTCTTTTCTGCGTGCGCAAGTTCATCCAACACCACCTGCATCACACGCCATTCTGGGCTCTCTGGCTGATACGCCTCGCCGATGGCCATCACCCGCTCAAGCAGTTCCCTTAAAAGCGCACTGACCTTGAGCACCGTACAGCGCTCAGGCAACCCCGCCGCCGAGGGATCAATAAAAAGATTGCGCAGAAGTACCTTGCCGGGAAAGGACACCTCATGCTCCTGCATGGCGGGAACCCACACGGCCTGCGAAGGCGGGACGACCCAGATGCTGCGGCCGCAGACGACCCGCATCGTCCCGCTGCTGGCATAGATGACCTGTCCGCGCGGATGCGCATGCGCCGACGCGCAACCGGCATGCTCCACCTCCATGGCCAGAGGGATGACAGGCAGGGCCGCGTCGAGGCGATAGCCGATGGTGACCGGATCAAGTTTTGTCAGTTTCTCGCTATTCATTGTCGCAACATAGAAAATCGGACAACTAAAAACAAACTATAATGGAGGCATGCATCAACAACAAAACAGAGGTTTCCCGCATGTTCTCTCATAAGCAAACCATCATCGAACAATTTACCCGCCAGGCAATCCCTTTTACCCAAATAAACGGTCATTACGATGCCATCGACCTCCTGATCCAGATGGCTGCTCCCGCAGCCACGGACGAGATGCTGGATGTGGCCTGTGGACCGGGAATCGTTGCCTGCTCCTTCGCCCGCCATTGCGCCCATGTCACCGGGCTGGACGTCACCCCGGCCATGATTGCGCAAGCGCAAAAAAACCAGACCGATCAGGAGATCGCCAATATCACCTGGCAAATCGGCACCTGCCTGCCCCTGCCCTTTGCAAACGATGCCTTTTCGCTGGTTCTGACCCGCTACAGCTTCCACCATTTTCTCAACCCGGCTGAAGTTCTGGCGGAGATGATCCGTGTCTGCCGGCCAGGCGGAAAAATCCTCATCGCGGATATTGCCCTTCCGCCGGAGAAATCCCAGGCCTTCGACGCCATGGAGGTCATCCGTGACCCCTCCCATGTCCATGCACTGACCACGGTGGAATTTGCACGGCTGATTAGTGAGGCCGGGCTGGAGTACTGCCACCGGACACACTATGCGGTGGATATTGAACTGGAAGCGCAGATCAAGGCCTCGTTTCCCCTGCCGGGCAACGCGGAGCGGCTGCGGGCGATGATCACCGCCGACATCGGCATCGATCGTTTTGGTCTTGGTGTCGAAAGAAGAAACGGACAGATCCGGTACACGGTGCCGATAGAGGTTTATACAGGCACCAAGCAATTCGCTGAAAAAAACAAAAGGAATTTAAATAAAGATGACAAACAGATGCTGGGCCGAACTGAGCTACCGGGTAAAGGCCCACTTTTCCCCTGGCCCTCTAATCTAGATTTACTTAACCACTCTGATTGGGCAAAGAACTACTTCGCCTTCGCTCTGCTAATTCAGTCTCATTTTGCAAGGCAGTCCACTCTTTGGGATAGAATATAAAATACATGCCCAGTGAGATATACCAGCAGATGGCCAGAGTAACCAGATCATGGCTGGGAAAATGGGCTCCCCTTACCTGTTGGCCAAGGCCAAAAATAAGGCCTAAAGCTACACCAAAGAGCAGTCCATATATGCGCAGGCGGGAACGGTAGCGCAAAAAAACAAAATAGAGGCTCACAAAACAAAAGCCGCCAGAGGAATGACCTGCAGGGAAGGCATGCCCAACCGGAAGCCCCTGGGGCACATGATCAAAGATTCTGAGATGGGGCTCTTTCCCGTTAAAGATTTGGAGATCCCAGGGGGTGTATATATGTGTATGTGCTTTTAAAAACCCAACCAGAGCCGGACCAAGTGCAGTGGCCACAAGGAAGTAGAGCATAATCTTACGGTACGACCGCAGCTCTTTCTTAACATTGACGACCACAAAGATAACCAACCAGAGGACGGCAAGGAACTTGTCGAGATATTGCCCGCCGGTATGAATAACGCCATTAAAAAGCCAGTGACTCTTATAGGGCCATAATTGCCTGCCCGCGTCATAAAATTGCGACTCCCAAAGCAGATCAAGATCGCTGTATTCCAGAATAACAGCCAGCAACAACAAAACCAGGGGTATCAGGATGATGGCATACAGATAAAATCTCTGCCCTGCCCGAATTTTAAGTATGCTCATTGTCCTTGGCAATTTATCACTTGGAAGAAACCTGCACGTCTTGGACGACAGAATCATTGTTTGCTGGCTTGGCTATCAAGTCAAGCTGTGAATTGTACAGTTTAGTCTCCACATTAAAGATGCCAAGCAAGGTGTGGAAAATGGAGTCTTGGCTTTGCTCTTCATTTTGCTGTGCTTTCATTGTTGCCAAATTGAGTTTTTTCTTCATCTCCTCGCCAAACCACATGAAAGAACCAATGTGCTTTTGCGAATCCGGGGCAAAGGCATAGGGCAAACCATGCAGATAGACTCCATTTTCTCCAAGACTCTCGCCATGATCGCTAAAATACATCAAGGCAGTGTCATAGCTGGGATCATACCTCTTTAAAAAGGCAATAACCTGGGAGAGAAAGTAATCAGTATAGAGTAGCGCGTTATCATAGGCGTTTGTGATCTCCTTCTCGCTGCACTTCTCCAGCTGATTGGTGGCGCAAACCGGTTGATAGCGTGCGAATTCTTTCGGGTATCGTTTGTAATATGCCGGGCCATGGTTACCCATCTGATGCAGCACTATAAGCAGATCCTTGTTTTTAGATCCGGTAATGTACGCATCAAGCCCGGACAGCATGCCCACATCGCGGCACTCACCATCTTCGCAGGTTGGATTCTTATCCGCTTTACTGAAATCTTCGTAGGGAACGCGCAAGGCAACCCCCTTTGAATCTGAATTATTATCCCGCCACAAAACCTTAATACTGCCAGTTCGCTGCAACACATCCAGGATATTTTCAAATCCGCGCCCTTTTTTTGGCGAATAGTCATTGCGGGTAAACTGGGAAAACATACAGGGTACTGAATATGCCGTGGAAGTACCGCACGAATACATCTTACTATAATTGATGATATTTTCTTTAGCGAGAAGCGGGTTCGTTTCCCGTCCATAGCCATTTAATGAAAAGTGATCGGCCCGAGCTGCCTCACCAACCACTAAAATAATCAATTTAGGACGTTCAGGGCCGGCGCCTGCCTCCTGAACTACCTTGGCATCTGTCCCCACTTCCACAATTTCTTTCTTGCCGGAAGAAAGTGATTTTGCCACCAAATCACCCACCGAGTAAAGATAATAGGAAGGATTAGTGTAGTAACGAAGTGGCTTATGCTCCCTGAAAAAGGAGACGTAATATTTGCTGGAGCTGAAGACCATGAGGGCGACCACTACAACCGATACGAAACAGGTCGCTATTTTATACAGTACTGCTTTTTTAAACGGAGGATGAACAAGCCTAACCCTGTACACAAACAAGCCAGGAAGAATACCAAGAAAGAGAAAATACCAGATTATCTTCCAGTTGAGCAGGTCGGCGGTCTCTGCCCAGTTAGTCTGCAGCACATTTCTAATCATCTCCCTATCAATAACAACATTATAATCGTCCATAAAATAGGCGGTAAAAGGCGTTATCAAAAGGAGAATGTACAAAATGGGTTTGAGTGTGTACCTGGTGCTAATCAAGGAGAGGAACAAGACGAGTATCGCGGCAATTCCTCCTCCAAGAGAAAAAAGAAAAATAAGATGACGCCCAGTGGGCGGGAACACGGCAAAGACGTTTTCAAAAAACCTAAAGTTGCAAAATAAAACAAAAAACAAAGAAATAAGGATAAGCAATGTGCTAGGCCGCATGGCCTCTTTCTGCAACAATATATGGGAAAAACACTTGAACAAGCGCACGTAACATTCTCCTTTTGACGATGGTAGCCCAAGCCGCTTTATAACAGAGCATTTATGAAGATAAGATAAAGAAACCATGCGTGATTGAAAAAAGAAGCTGCTAGGATGCTGCGAGACTTTTTGTAAGTCTGCGCCTGACGCTGGCAAATCCGAGTGAATGTATCACAGCCAAATAAAGAGTTAAATGTGAGGGAAATTATTTCGGTGCCCATTTTCTCAGCTCTTGACAGGGCAATTCAGTTGACATATATTTGCTTAATCAAATATTATTCAAAAATAAATCAAGGAGAATGGATGAATCAAAACGCAGAAGTTGTAATATCACTTGCCACGCTACAGTCGCAGTTTCAAAAAAAAATTGATCAGAATCTAAGCGTGCATGGCATAAGCTTTTCCGAATTTCTGGTGTTACATCACCTGTTTGGCGCAGTGAACATGACCATGCGACGCATAGACTTGGCTGAGAGCGTTGGCCTGAGTGCCTCGGGAGTAACACGACTGGTTAATCCCATGGAAAAAAACCATCTGGTGCAAAAAGAGGTGCATGCGCGGGATGCCCGAGTAAGTCTTGTTCAGCTCTCTAAAACCGGGGAGGAAATGTATCGTAATGCCTTGGTCAGTTTCGAACACTGCGCCGATGAACTGCTGACCGCATTAAAAAGTACGCAAATAGCCACACTCCTTGGCTTGATCGGCAATATACTTTAGGCGGCAAATAAAAGCGCAGACGGCCTCAGGAGAGCAGTAGTTCCATAGACTTGGATATTTAGGCCTAGTTACCATATTTCAGGGCCTTCAATTGAAAAGACCTAATAAAACATGAAAAAATTGCATTCAACTCGAGAGATACCTCTACTGATATTTGGTGATAATCAATATTTTTCATGTAGGTGAAGGGCGTTTAACCGGCAAGGGGATTCTAAGTGGCTCGCACTTAAAATCCCCTGCCTATTTCTCCCTGCAATTACCAATCGATGCTTTAAAAAACAGTCAAAAAAAATACTAAAAATTTACAGATTTTTTTTGTGGCACATTGTAGCACCCCGCTTTTTCCCTCAGGCACTCTTAATCCTAAGACCACCTAGGTTTTATCACCTCTGCGCGGCTTTTTTATCTTTAAAATCCATAAATTATGTTTGTTACCCGCAATTAAACAGCATGATTTTTCATTTTTTATCCTGCACAATAAAAAAAGTGAAGAAAAGCTAAAGAGACACCGGACAGTTCCTGGCCCTTCACCCTGAAGAGAATTGACCATGCAATATTACGCGCACTCAACGGAGAAAACGGATAAGTCGGATTGGCAG